>Ga0182738_1006599_pt1 | contig 11994 bp, 9 predicted proteins | sample eDN5th30CBELigMG_FD_128876 | JGI IMG/M metagenome (GOLD analysis project Ga0182738, IMG submission 128876) | Enriched Miracle-Growth compost microbial communities from Emeryville, California, USA - eDNA 5th pass 30_C BE-Lig MG (version 2)... ...
ATGCGTCCGGTCTGCAGCAACACGCGCTCAAGACACTCCTGAGTGACAACCGCTTCCAATCCCACCAGACGATCGAGGACTCTTTCCTGCTCCACCGCTGGCGATCGCGCATCATCCTTGAGTGAACTCATCGTTGCCACAGCCTCCCTGCTGCTGATACGGGTTCGTTTCCAAACCGTAACATCGCAGATGGCTGTGGCTTATGTCTTCATCAAACGGTATTGGGACTAAAACAGGACTGAAATCCGTGACCTTGCACCGATCATCGGTTTTCCATCAACTTTTCGGACGCACACACAAAGCCCTGCATTGCTGCCGGTTCAACTGGCGTGAGACGATGCAGACTCTTACAATCCGGTTTTGCCGGAGCGAGTTGTGGAATTTCTTAAGGCTGGCTCCTATCTGATTCCTGCCTGGACCGTAAGGTTCAGCTTCCAGCGAAATATGTGATGCCGTGCTGGAAGAAACCCGAACGAGACCTATGTTCGACTCACGTATTCGATTGAAACATCCGTTGCTGGCTGGGGTATTTGCCTTCCTGATTCCCGGTGCCGGGCATTTCTACCAGGGACGGTATTTCAAAGCCGCGATTTACTTCGGCTGCATTCTCGGTCTGTTTCTGACCGGCATGGCAATGGCGGAATGGCAGGCTGTCCAACCACCAGTCAAAGGAGCACTCTCGAAAGGAAAGGGGGGATCGGTCCTGAAATTTGCCGCTCAGTCCGGGGTCGGCTTGCCAGTCCTCTTTGGGCTCATTCAACGCGAGCGTTTTGAAAGCCCGAACAATATTAACGTCACCACTATTGCATCGAAACTCACGGTCCCTTTTCGCGGGGAGGTCAGTTACCGGGACGAGCACGGAAATCATTCTGGGCAAGCCACAGGAACATTGGCATTGGAACCGGTGGCTGGTGCTTTTGGGAAAGGTTCGATTTCCGGGAACTTTTCCGGAAAGATTGATGGCGAGCAAATTGCATTTGAGCTTTCCGATCATGTCGAAATTGCGTCGCCCATCAGTGCCCAGAAAAGTCGATCCCTGGCTGCCGGGCTCTCCCGAGTCGTGAATGGCCGTAAAGAAGAAATTGGCTACCTCCGGGGTACGATTCCACGGTCATTCTGGAACTGGTTTGAAGTTCCGATGGATGCTTCAGAAGAAGAAGACCTGCACCGCCGATTGGGAAAATATCATGAACTGGCGATGGTTTTCACGTGGATTGCCGGGCTGTTGAATATCCTGGCCATCTGGGACGCGGTTGAAGGTCCAGCCTACGGTTATGGTGATGAATATACTCCGCCTCCCAAGACTCCTGAAACGGCCTGATGCACCCCCTTAAAAACGACTCGGTGTTTTGTTCACTCTAAAATTTTTGGATAGACCTTAACGTAAATTCCGACGACGGAGGACGTTTTGCTATGACACATCATGGATGCACTGCATGAATATTACCTGGTTTCTTTTTCCGTTGGCGGCAGCCATCAGTCTGGTGTGGAACAGCAGTCGCTATGAATCCACAGCTGTCATTCTCAAACGTTCGGGGAGAATGTTCTTACAGATTCTACTGTTCATGGCCATCATCCTGGTGGTACTGGTCACGTTGTCCTACAAGCTATGAGCCAGACGATTCGCAGTGATATTAACTGCCTGTTGAAAATCGGCGGAATCCTGGCCGGACAGAAATGTCTGCCCCACCTTTTCAGCGAATCAGGAGTCCCTGGTGGTACAGACATTTCTGTCTGTGCGTTTTTCAACAGGCTGTTAAAAATGACGCGAACACCGTTCGCCTGAGTCATTACAGACGTAATTATTGATGTTGAAAACTTTTTGAAGTCAGACGATCGGCGGACGATGCCATTCGCGGCACTCCTCACTTCGTATTTAAATTAAGTTATTTCCTTCCATGTCCGATATCCCCAAGCTTTATGATCCGCAGGCTGCCCAGGCAAAATGGTTTTCCTACTGGCAGCAACATGGATACTTCAATGCAGACCCTCAGCCGAATAAGCGGTCGCATACCATCATGATCCCCCTCCCGAATGTGACGGGGGCACTGCATATGGGGCATGCACTGAACAGTACCTGCCAGGATCTGATTACGCGCTGGCGGCGGATGCAGGGTTATGAAGCACTCTGGATGCCGGGAACAGATCATGCCGGCATCGCGACACAGGCCGTTGTCGAACGGCGGATGCTGGAAGAAGAAGGACTGACGCGGCACGATGTGGGTCGGGAAGCACTTGTGAACCGTATCTGGCGTTGGAAAGAAACCTATGAAAAACGAATTATTGGCCAATTAAAGTCGATGGGCGACAGTTGTGACTGGCGCCGGACCCGGTTTACGCTGGACGATGTCTGTGCCCGTGCCGTTCGCCGGACATTCTTTAAAATGTTCAAGGATGGTCTGATTTATCGCGGCAAACGGCTCGTGAACTGGGATGTTCATCTCCAGACCGCCGTCGCGGACGATGAAGTGTTTGAAGAGGACACCCCCGGCCACTTCTGGACCTTTCATTATCCTGTTGTCGACGAACACGAACAACCGACAGGACAGTCAATCCGCTTCAGCACCACCCGACCAGAAACGATGCTGGGGGATACGGCTGTCTGCGTCCATCCTACGGATGAACGCTATACCGCATTGATTGGGAAGAGAGTGCGGATTCCAGTCAACGGCAGACTCATTCCGATCATTGCGGATGCACTTCTGGCGAATAAAGAGCTGGGTACGGGAGCAGTGAAAGTCACCCCCGCGCATGATCCCAATGACTATGCCTGCTACATGCGAAATCCGGAAATCGGCATCATTAATATTCTGAATGCGGATGGAACTCTCAATGAACAGGGAGGTCCCTGGCAGGGGATCGACCGACTCGCGGCCCGTCCACAACTGGTGGAACGTATGGCGGAACTCGGTCATTTCGAAGGAGTGGAAGATCGTACCATCCCGCTGAAGCATAGCGACCGGTCGAAAACTCCCGTCGAACCGTATCTGTCCGACCAGTGGTTCGTGAAGATGGAGACGCTGGCACAACATGCCATGGATGCTGTGGAAGATGGTCGGGTCCGATTCTTTCCCCAGCGTTACGCCAAGACTTATCTCGACTGGCTGGCCGAAAAACGGGACTGGTGTATTTCTCGCCAGCTCTGGTGGGGACATCGCATTCCGGTCTGGACAAAAACATACGACACCGCTGCTGATGCTGAGACCGCATTGAAAGCACTCAATGTCCCTGGTGAATTCGCCACCGCTAAGATTTCATTAGATCACCCCCAAACGGTCCTGGTCTGTGTTGACGACTCCGGTGCGGATCATGATCTCGCGTTCCGGCAGGAAATTGAGCAACTCGGTTTCGTTCAGGACCCGGATGTGCTGGATACCTGGTTCTCCTCCGCTCTGTGGCCGCACGCCACGCTGGGCTGGCCGGATCGGGAACACAATCCCCCCCTGAATGCGGAAGAAATCGGACTGCAGACGCAGGTTTTGAGCCCTCCCCCGGCGGAATCGTCTTCAACAAAAAATGAAGTGCTGGATTATTTCTATCCGGGCAGCGTACTGATCACGTCGCGAGATATTATCACATTATGGGTGGCCCGGATGGTGCTCACCGGGCTTTATAATATGGGAGAAGTTCCCTTTAAGCATGTCCATGTGCACCCTAAAATTCTCGACGGTTTCGGACAGACAATGTCTAAGTCCAAAGGGAACGGCGTCGATCCTGTCGATTTAATTAATAAATATGGGACTGATGCCGTTCGATTTACAATTGCTTCCTTCGCTGGCGAAACACAAGATGTCAAGCTTCCGATCAGCTATGAATGTCCCAAATGTGAATCGCTGATTCCGCAGACACTCAAGCATCAGTCCGCGAAACCAGAAGGAGGAATCAAGCCCACGATTTACTGTCCTCAATGTAAGGCGAGCTTTCAGTATACCAGCCCGAGTTATGATCCCGATCCTGATGCGCCCGTTGCCCGCATGGTCAGTGAACGGTTCGAATATGGCCGGAATTTCTGCAATAAATTCTGGAACGCCGCGCGCTTCGCGATGTTAAATCTGGAGGACTATTCTCCCGGTGAGGTGACCGCCGATCAACTCCATCTGGAAGATCGATGGATCTTGTCGCGACTCTCAACCACGGCCAATGCCATGAACGAATACCTGGGACGGTATCAGTTCGATGCGGCCACGCGCGTCGTACGGGACTTCACCTGGAATGAATTCTGTGACTGGTATCTGGAAATGGTGAAACCTCGCCTGCGCCAATCAGAACCGGGAGTCTCCCGTCCAGACCGGGAAACCGCCCAGCGAGTTCTGCTGATGGTGTTGGATTCCCTGATTCGCCTGTTGCAACCATTTGCCCCGTTTATCTGTGAGGAACTCTGGCAGCGATTGAAAGAAATCGCCCCGACACGCGCCGTCTCCATCAATGCCCTGGCCGAGACGGAAGCTTCACAAAATCAGGTCACAAAAGTGCAATCAGTCTGCGACGCAGCCATCGTCGCACAATGGCCACAGATCCCGCTGAGTTGGCAGAACGAAGCTTTGGAAAAACGATTTGCCCGACTGCAGGAGACCATCGTGGCGGTTCGCAATGTCCGCTCGATCTACAACATTCCTCCCAGCAGGCCAGTCAAACTGCTGATGCGAACCACGCCGCAGGTCGCTGGAGACATGCAGGCTGTCTCTTCGCAGTTCGACAATCTGGCCAAAGCGGTTTTGGAAGCGGCGGGGGCGGAAGTGGAACGTCCCAGCGGATCCGCCAGCTTTTCTCTGGGAGATGCCGATGGTTTTATTCCACTTTCCGGATTGATCGATACCGGTGCGGAACTCGAACGGCAAATGAAGGAAGCCGAGAAGATCCGTAAACATATTGCCGGCCATTCCGCCAAGCTGGAGAATGAAAACTTCGTGGCCAAGGCTCCTCCACATGTGGTCGAGCAGATCCGCGAGACCCTGGCAAGTTTGAAAAATCAGCTGAAGGGGATTGAAGAAGTGATTGCCGACCTGGGATAGAGCGCATCCACCCCGCGTTGTCCACGTCCTGCCTCGCGGCATTCAGTATTTCACCAACCGAAATTCTTTCACTGCAGACCCAGTCCTGGGCAACTGCTCTGGCGGTGAAGTGATGGGACATTAGAGCGCATTACTCCCGGATAGGCATCCGCAGCCCTGCGGGGATGAAAAGGCTGCGTTCCGCCACGCGGCGAGTTGCCTTTCACCAGGCGAAACGCGCGCTGCGCGAGCCCAGGCTCAGCAACTTGCTCTAATGTTCCCCACCTTTTTGTTGGGTGGCTTTGATTCCGTCCGGAGACCTCCTGTGAACGTGGAAATAAATACCTGGATCGAGCGACCTTGGTTCCCACTCTCGAACGAACCGACGTCGCCTACTTTGAATAATCCATGAATGCTCATCGGACCATCATCGGAGCAGCGACAGCACTGGCAAGTAGTCTCCTCACCCAGCACGGTTGAAGCCGTGGTTGGAGCAATCCTCGCAACTCACATTGCAGGGCTGAAGGCAGAAATCACAAACCGAGAGCAACTTGCTCTAAATTGTGTTCACAAACAACGCTGAGAGCCGAGAAGAGGTCAATCCTACACCCGTATCGCATCACAGACAGAGACTTGTCAAAAAAACGACTCAAGGCTGACCTGGCGAAACGGTCGGCAAAGTATCCAGGAGATCCTCCACCAGCTGAAATAAGACTTCGTGAGTCACCTGGACTTCGGCTGGGTCACGTCCCTGCTGACCGGAAATCGATTTATATCTTCGCAACGAGAAATGCCCGTTTCCAGAAGTGGTCAGCAAAATTTCATAATACTGAGTCCCGCTCGGACGCGAGCTGGGAGGAGTGGAACGGACCAGGATTTGTCCACTGGTAGGATCAAATTCCAGCGGACCGATTTTTTCCAGCAGATAGGTCACCCGCTGGGTCAGATCGCGCGCCCATTGTTCCAGCACTGGAAACGGCGCATTTTGAAGTTGAGGAATGAACAACGCCAATTCAGAAAAGGCACAACTCATGGAATCAACATGTGTCAATTCCAGACGCAGGATCATCCCGCTCGTATCACTCACCTGGACAGAAGCCGGCATGGCAGACTGCGATGAATGCAGCGACTGTAATTGCAGTTCGAGATCATCTCTCAGTGACATCTCAATTCCTTTGACAAAACTTCATTCAGTTGTTTCAAGTCTGATGAGAGCACATTCACCCCGCATCGATCGCGTTCCGCCACGCGGTGAGTTGCCTTTCATCAATCGAAACGCGCGCTACTCGGCCCCAGGCCAGAGCAACTTGCTCTAGCTGGAGAAAATGGATTCAGTGGTCAGGATTCAGGAGCCAGGGAAAAGGCTGTAAATCGTTGAATTTTCTAACCTCCAGCTCCGACCTCTCGCCATCGCTGCACTGCACACTTGGAATCGCTGTCGTTCTATTTTACCACCAAGACCGGACCAACAGTTGAAATTTTTGTGCAGAGAGCGCATTCACCCCGCATCGACCTCGTTCCGCCACGCGGCGAGTTGCGTTTCATCAGTTGAAACGCGCGCTGCGCCGGCCCAGGCCGGAGCAACTTGCTGTAGCCCCTTTCACCTTTTCACGCCACAAAGGTTTCGAGACGTGCAAACCTCTCGGATTGCGGCTGAAATAAACCAGCCACGCCAGGAAGCAGCAATCAACCGAAAAGACATTTTGAACAGGGAAGATTTTACAGCACAAATATCGATGATTGAGCTGCCATTCAACTGGCAACGGAGAAGAATTTCGATAGAATCACCGCTCCAGTCTCCGTAGCTCAGCTGGATAGAGCGTTGGCCTCCGAAGCCAAAGGTCGCAGGTTCGAATCTTGCCGGGGACACTTCAGAAGTTCTTTTGTGGTCTTGAATTGTGAACCAAGAAAAAAGTTCACACCTCAGCGGATATCATCGTTGAGATAGAGTTGACCACATCGGCGATAGGTCTGACTCCTCTTTTGTCAGGCTGAGAGATGGCCGCAAAAAATCTTCCAGTTCTTCGAAATCTTCTGCCCCGCAAATCACGCTGCGCAAGCCGAGTGGACAAGCCCGCGTTCGGATCAAGGGCAAAGCCTAGTGCCCTGTCAAGGCTTGGATTTGGGGTGCGTCATCGCGAAACGTCCTCCGATGTCGGACTTTGCGTTTAGACCAACCCCAATTTTTAGAGTAGACGATGCACTAGTTGCTCCACAGACCGATTTTTTCAGCGCGTGCCAGATTCTCTGCTTCTTTGAAGAGCCGTTTCATGTCGCTTCGATAGGGATATTGCAATTGGGCGGTGCTCAGTCCCTGCCGGATCAATTCGGTATTCAGGCAGATCTCGTCGACATAGACGAACGCCAGCAGTCGGCGGTATTTGTCAAATCGCTCTTTATCAAAAACCAGCGTGACCGTCTTGCCTTCTACCATCTGTCTGGTGAAGGCGCTGGCTTCCGGGCCCCAAGGCTGAATGGGCGTATTCGGCTTGACGGTTTCGGGCGTATCCACTCCCAGTAGTCGGACGCGTTCTCCGGATTCCAATAAGAGAGTATCTCCATCGACAACCCGCTTGACGACAACTTGCGCCTTTTCGACCGAATTGACCGCGGTGCTGGATGAACCTGCTCCGGGCAATGTCGTGGTGGGTTGCAGGCTGGCCGGTGTGCAGAGCCGCAGCAGCGCCAGCACAAGAACGACAATGACCACCTGAAACGCGCGACCCATCACTCATCCCGTTGACAAAGCACCCTGATGACAAAGCACCCTGATGACAAAGCACTCAGTCAGTTCTGGCTGTATTTCAGACGTGAGGAAGGCCGGACCGGGCCGAGAGGCGCCTGGACGTACTTTTGCGTGCAGGCAGTGCAAAGTTCGAACTTGAACAATCGCGGCGCAGCGTCGTCAAACTCGTCGTCCCCGGTACTCCCGGTGGAAGCGATGAGATCCGCAATCTGCTCCAGGTGATCGACATCCAGATCTTCTTCAGTCAGTTGGTCGGGGTCGAATGCGGGCGCCACCTCGACTTTGGCGACGAAATGTTGTTGTCCCATCGACCGACCACACAGATCGCACGTATAGTGGATCATCTTTACTATTGCCTTTCGCGAGTGAAAACCGGTTTGACCGGAATCAGTCAACACATCATTGAAATCAGTCTGACCAACAAAATCTACCGTGGAGAGCTCTCTCTTAAAGATCTCTTACCAATGGGATCAACCAGTCGTTCCCAGTCTGATCGGACGAAGACAAGGGTGAAAGAGGTCAGGGGTTGGAGATCAGGAAAAAACTTGCAAATCGTTGCATTTTCTGACCTCTGATCCCCGACCGTCGACCTCTCATCGCCGCTGCACTTCAAACCTGAAACGACTACCAGGACATTTTGTGATACTGGCAAATATTGGTGACTGAAGGATCTCTTCAAACAATCAAGACGAGAATGCGTCCCGTGAATGGATGAATCCGATGCAACACGGATGGATCGATTTAACCAAAATCTCCGCAGCCACGAAAGGGAGATTCCGTCGATTTTCACCGGATGGGAAACATGTTTTTTTGACTTGATTTTTTACTTGCCAGGCAAGTCGATCACACCATTCCAGCCGGCTGGAGCCATGCGGTTGTGCTGCGTAATGTGCGCCAGAAGAAAATCCTGGGCCTGATCGCTGGACGGAATTTCATGTAATGACCGATAGGCCAGATCCCATTGACCCGCATGAAACTGGCGCACTCCTTCTTCGAACTTCAGCAAATGGAAATCACTCAACTCGGAAAATTCACCGGTCGGCGGCAGCAACTCGCTGACCAGCAAGGGAGTCTCCATTCCATAGGGACGCACGGTGGCCAGTTGGCGGATTCGCCCTTCGCTGGTGGCCAGTCCATTCCGGGCCAGCTGGGCTGTTGCCTCATCCAGAATGATGGGAGTGTGCAGGCGTTTGGTCATCCCTTCCAGACGACTGGCCAGATTGACCACCGGACCAAAAACCGTGACCGAGACCCGTCCACCGGTGCCGATTTTTCCAGCCACGGCCCGGCCATGCGCCACACCAATCCCCATCCGAAAATCTGCCAGGGCATGCTGCTTGTTGCGTTGAATTGTCAGGAATTCGCGATGAATTTCCAATGCTGCCCGGCACGCTTTCAGTGGTGCATCGTCCGAAGGAAACGGCCAGCCCCAGAATCCCAGCACAGCATCTCCCAGAAAATCGCCCGTGACACCTCCATGATTCAAGATCCCGGTGGTCATGATTTCCAGTGCGCCGTTCACCCGTTTTAACAGCCCCGGCAGATCATTCATCATTTCTTCCGCGTGCTGGCTGAACCCGCGCAGATCGCAGAAAAGAACGGTCACCGAGCAGACACGCGGTTGCAGCAAGTCCACATTCAGTTCCCCTTTTCGACCGGTGTCTTCCAGTGCTTTCAGAATGGGAGGGGACAGAAACTGCCTTAAAACGGAAAGCTGACCTTCAATACGATTGGTACGTTCCGAAGTCCCGATCACTTCGCCAATCAGTTGGGCGAATCGGACATCCGACTGCAAATTGCGCTGCATGGGATGGCCGGGTTGGAGCGGCTGATCCAGTTTTCCTGCAACATAGATGCCCCAGCGTTCCTGTCCTCCGCGCGAAACCGGTGTACAGAACGACCAGTCAAACTCGGATTGCAAAGTGTAATCGGACGTTTCATCCAGACTTTTTTCCCAGACATGCAGTACCGAATGCCACTCGTCCATGGCATCCCGAATCAGACTGGTGCTGGGGCGAAAGGTGCCGTGTGCTTCTTTGCGGCGTTCCCAGGCAATCACTTTCACCGCTTCGCGCTCATCCAGCGTGACCACCGCCACTGCTTCCGCGTGACGAATTCCTGCCAGAACCAGCGAGGCCAGATTGGCAGCCTGTTCTTCCTGATTGAGCGCCAGGGCAATCACTGCCGGCAAACGGGCCAGTGCTTCCATGCGCCGGTCCGCGTCTTCGAACTGAACTTGCTGGAGTTCCGCATGTGAAAAAGAAATTTCTTGAACCGGATGATCCGGCAAGGGAGACATGGGCTGCATTTCCCGCAGCCAAAAACTGGTCTCACCAATGACAAAGCGTTGCCCGGCGGTCAATGTGAACGTCTCGACCGGTTCGCCATCAAAAAAAACGGCGTTTGCAGCATGCGGAGCTTTGGTCACCTGCACGTTCGCATCTGCGACGGACAGGGTCACATGCTCCGCAGAGAGCCACATCTCCCAGAGGACGGGAATGTCACATTCAATCGCTCTGCCAACGACATAGCTTCTTCCCGTTTCCAGACGTGTTTTGGCCCGTTGCTGCGGGTCTTTCCCCTGGATCAGAAGCTGCCACATGGCCTTGCATGCCTTTTCAACACACCGGAGGAGAAATAGAACTGGTCAGGAAATGGGCAAAGCTACCAATGGGGCGGACTCCGGCTGCAACGCACTCAGCCGCAATTGTCCACAGGCAGCGTCGATATCCGCCCCTTTGCGTTTACGAACTGTCGCATTCACCCCCGCATTTCTCAGGGTTTCGACAAAATGTTGCGTACGCGGGCTGCCGGGAGCTTCCAGTGCAATAGTGGAGACGGAATTCATGGGAATCAGGTTGACATGTGCATTTCTGTGACAGAGCAGCCGGCCCAGTTCCTGGGCATGCTCTGGTTGATCATTCACACCGGACAGCAACACATATTCATAGGTGATCCGGCGTCCCGTTTTGGAAAAATAGTCGTCCGCTGCCGACAGGATTTCTTGAAGGCCAATGTTTTTATTGACAGGCACGATCTGATTCCGCAGTTCATCATTGGGAGCATGTAACGAAACCGCCAGATGAAACGGAATATCACTCTGTGCCAGTTCCCGAATTTTCTCCGGCAACCCCACTGTGGAGACCGTGATCCGGCGTGCTCCCAGCCCCATTCCGCCCTGATCGTTCAGCGTGCGTAATGCCGGCAGCAACGATTTCAGATTGGCCAGCGGCTCTCCCATCCCCATCACAACGACATTGGTAATTCGTTCTGTTGCAGGCAACAGACGATCGAGCCGCAGGATCTGATCCAGGATTTCTCCCGTGGAAAGATTTCGCTTCACTCCCAGCAGGCCGCTGGCACAAAAGACACATCCCATGGCGCATCCCACTTGTGTGCTGATGCAGACCGTTCGGCGATCTTCTTCCCGCATCAGCACACATTCCAGTGTTTCTCCGTCCCGCAACTCCAGCAACAGTTTTTCCGTTCCATCCTTGGAAACAAGATGCCGCGCAACGCGTGTTGCGAAAAAATCGAAGTCATGGCGAAGGGCCTCCCGCGTGGCAGCTGGCACATCGTGCATGGAATCGAATTCACTGACTCGTTTTCCAAAGATCCAGCGACGAATCTGATCCGCGCGGTAACTCCCGCCACGGGGGGCGCACCATTCCTGCAGTTGCTCCCGGGAAAGATCAGTGATTAATGGGCGAAGATCTGTGGTCATGTCCCTGTACTGCAAACGGTCAGAGTTCTCTCAGCATGCAACGATTTTATATTGCATGGAACACATTGGTTGCGGTCGGAACAAGCCGGCCACGCCGGCGGCTTCCGGTCGAAAAGTGTCAGACCGGGAATTCTACAATATTTCGCCAGGTTTGTCGGCCTGGAACGGGGCGGCATTGTTAAAGGGGCCTGAACCGGGCGGTATGCTCATATCGCGCTGGCAGCATGAGCATGGCATCCCAGGGACGATTGGAATCAAAAACGCTCTCTGACCAATGTCGCCCAGCCTGCCGGGAGTTTTACTTGCTTTTTTCAGGCTCATTGATCGACTCCCATGCCCCGGTGATAAATTTTACCTGGCCGGTCCCTGCATGGACCCAGATGTTCCCGCGGAAGAGTTCTGGGTTCAGACTAGTCCGGCAATTCTGATTGGATAGTGCATCACAGGGTCAGTTTCGCCAGTTTAACTTTGGCGAGTTTTCGAGGTCTCCTGTGAGGTGGGCAGTAGGGGATCCGGTCTGGCTTGTGCAAGGG
>Ga0182738_1006600_pt1 | contig 11993 bp, 11 predicted proteins | sample eDN5th30CBELigMG_FD_128876 | JGI IMG/M metagenome (GOLD analysis project Ga0182738, IMG submission 128876) | Enriched Miracle-Growth compost microbial communities from Emeryville, California, USA - eDNA 5th pass 30_C BE-Lig MG (version 2)... ...
CTTCATCAAGCCATCGACATCATGTCGCCGCGCGGCACGCCGGTGATGGCCGCCGCACCGGGTACGATCGAGAAGCTGTTCCAGTCCAATGACGGCGGAAACACGATTTACCTGCGCTCGGAAGACCGGCGGACGATCTACTACTATGCCCACCTCGACAGCTACGCCTCCGGCATTGCGGAGGGCCAGAAGGTCGGGCGTGGCCAGACGCTCGGAACCGTCGGCTCCACCGGAAACGCGAGCGAGACCGCACCGCACCTGCACTTCGCCATCATGCAGACCTCGCCGGATGCGGAGTGGTGGGATTCCGGCACGGCCGTCGATCCCTATCCCCTGCTGAGCGGCCAATAGCGCCGCACATAGCGTTTTCCTGCGCGGCGCGATTGTGCCATCACGCGCCGAGACAGCGATGAGGGCAACCATGAGCGGCAAGGAACTTACGATCCGCGGGATCGTGCTCGGCGGCATACTGACCGTGTTGTTCACTGCCGCCAATGTCTACCTCGGGCTCAAGATCGGCATCACCTTCGCGACGTCCATCCCCGCTGCGGTGATCTCGATGGCGATCCTGCGCTTCTTCGTGGGCGCGACGATCCAGGAAAACAACATCGTCCAGACGCTGGCCTCTGCCGCGGGCACGCTGGCGGCGATCATCTTCGTGCTCCCAGGCCTGATCATGGTCGGGTGGTGGACCGGTTTTCCGTACTGGCAGTCGGTGGCCATCATCGCCATCGGCGGCATCCTTGGCGTGATGTATTCGGTGCCGCTGCGCCGCGCGCTGGTGACCGGCTCGGACCTTCCATACCCGGAAGGTGTCGCTGCTGCCGAAGTGCTCAAGGTCGGCGCGGGTGTCGGAGGCGCGGAAGAGAACCGTAAAGGCCTTGTCGCAATCGTGATCGGCTCGCTGGTTTCTGCCGGTTACGCGATCCTCGCGAAGACCAAGCTGGTGGTCGAGGAGATCGGCTTCACTGCAAAGCTGGGGACGGGCGCGACCAACCTCGGCACGTCCTATTCGATGGCCCTGATCGGCGTGGGCCACCTTGTCGGCATGGCGGTGGGCATCGCAATGTTCGTCGGGCTCGCGATCGCCCGTTTTGCCCTGCTTCCGTGGTACACGGCAGGCGGCGCGCCGGCGGGGCCTGAGCTGGGTGCCTTCGTCGATGCCATGTTCACCCAGAACGTGCGCTTCATCGGCGCCGGCACGATCGGCATTGCGGCGATCTGGACGCTTCTCAAGCTGATCGTCCCCATCACTCGCGGGATAGCGGGCGCGATGGAAGCGGCGCGGATACGCAAGGCGGGCAAGGGTGGGGCGCTCGACATCACCGAGCAGGACATCCCGATCGGCTTGATCGGCGGAACCATTCTCCTGATGCTCATTCCCATCGGCTTCCTGCTCGCAAGCTTCGCTTCCGGCGGGGTGATCGAGCAGCACTTCGGAGCCACGCTTGTCGCCGCGATCATCTACGTCCTTGTGATAGGCGTCGTGATTGCCTCGGTCACTGGCTACATGGCAGGCCTGATCGGGGCCTCGAACAGCCCGGTTTCTGGTGTGGGCATACTCGCGTCTCTTGGCATTTCTCTGGTGCTGCTGGCGATCTTCGGTCGGGGCGAGGATCCCGAAGCGACTCGCGTACTGGTGGCTTTCGCGCTGTTCGTGACGGCGCTCGTTTTCTCGATCGCGACCATTTCCAACGACAACCTGCAGGATCTGAAGACCGGCCAACTCGTGCGCGCCACTCCATGGAAGCAGCAGGTCGCACTGATCATCGGCGTGATCTTCGGTTCGCTGGTGATCCCACCGATCCTCGACCTGCTGAACCAGACTTTTGGCTTCGTGGGAGCTCCCGGAGCAGGGCCTGATGCGCTTGCGGCGCCGCAGGCGGCACTGATCTCCGCGATCGCCCAAGGCGTGCTCGGCGGCGACCTCGACTGGAACCTCATCGGTCTCGGCGTCCTGATCGGAGCAGTCGTCATCGCGCTGGACGAAGGGCTGAAGCGCACTGGCAAGTACAGCCTCCCGCCGCTTGCAGTCGGCATGGGTATCTACTTGCCGATGTCGCTCACACTACTGGTGACGGTGGGGGCATTGCTCGGCTGGTTCTACAACCGTTGGGCCGCGCGCCAGGCCGATCCGGCCTTCGCCGAACGCATGGGTGTGCTTGTTGCGACCGGCCTGATCGTGGGCGAAAGCTTGTTCGGTGTAGTCTTTGCCGGGATCGCGGCGTCGGCCGGCACTGCAAGCCCGCTGGCGCTGGTCGAGGAGGGCGCGTTCAGCATGCCGCTTGGCACCGTGGTGTTCATCGGTGCGATCGCGTGGTGCTACTTGCGCACTCGGAAGATGGCTGGTGATACTGCGGCTGGAGCTTTGCCCGATCCGGCCGAAGCTTCTGGCACGGACGAGACGACCGTTCGCTAGTCGAACAGTCGGCCGCGCCAATAGCAGCGCAGGCCTTCCTCGCTGCCGACCTTGAGCAAATGACGCTCGGATTCGAGCCGATACTGCGTACCTTTGCGCGGGCCGCTGGTCATCGTGACGAGATCGCCCTTGCGCAGGTACACCCCGCGCCCTTCGGGCACGATGTAGCGCGATGAGCTGATGACCTCGAAGTCCTCGCCCTCGCGCCGAATACCAGCGGGTCCGCTCGCGTCTCCCGGCGCCTCGCAGCGATAGAGCCCCCGCTCGAGTGTTCCGAGCTGGCCGACGCCGGTGACCGCTGGAACGGTCGCGATCGCCGTGAAGATCAGGTATGCCGCGAAGGGGGCCATGCCCCCGCTGTAACAATGCGGTGTCCTCCGCGCCAGCCCGCCTTGCCGAGAACCGATGCAGGCGCTAGGGCGCGCGCTCAATTCACATCACAATCCGAAAGCATTTCCGATGAAGATCAGCGGCGTGGATATCCGTCCGGGCAACATCCTCGAGTATGAGGGCGGCATCTGGAAGGTCGCCAAGATCCAGCATACGCAGCCGGGCAAGGGCGGCGCGTTCATGCAGGTCGAAATGAAGAACCTGGTCGACGGGCGGAAGACCAACGTCCGCTTCCGCAGCGCCGACACGGTGGAGCGCGTGCGACTCGACACCAAGGATTTCCAGTACCTTTACGCCGAGGGCAGCAGCCTGGTGTTCATGGACAAGGACACCTACGACCAGATCACGCTCGAAGCGGACTTCCTGGGTGGTGCCGAGGCATTCCTTACCGATGGAATGGACGTCGTGCTCGAGATGTACGACGAAAAGCCGATCTCCGTTCAGCTTCCGGAACAGGTCGAGGCGACTATCGTGGAAGCGGACGCCGTGGTGAAGGGGCAGACCGCCTCGTCCAGCTACAAGCCGGCGATCCTTGAGAACGGCGTTCGCGTGATGGTTCCGCCGCACATCGAGAGCGGCACCCGGATCGTGGTCGATGTGTACAATCGCGAATACGTCAGAAAGGCAGATTGATCATGCGCAAGACCCTTCTCGCAGCGCTTCTCGCCGCCGGCATCGCCGCTCCGGTCGCAGCCCAGAACGCCCCGGCTCCGGCCGCGACGTCCGGCGCTGCGGCGCAGCCCGGCAACACGCCTGAAGATCGTGCTCGTGGGGCGGTCATCTTCCGCACGTTCAACATCGCGGTCAATTCCGACAAGGTGCAGCCGCAAGTGAAGAACGCGCTGGTTTCGTGCCTCTACAATAACTCCATGAAGACCATCAGCGTGGCCACCGGCAACGTGTTCGAGAAGAACAAGAATCTCGACCCGAACAAGCCGGAGCAGGTCTATGCCGTTGCTGCCCAGCTCTGCGGAGTGAAGCCGGCAACTGCCGAGTCCGGCCAGGCCACGGGTCGCTGAACAAAAGAATCGATCCAGCAAAGTGGCAGTTTCCGGTCTAATTCGCGTGATGGAGCGTGCCGCGAGGCGCGCTGGCAGCCGTTTGCGTCGTGACTTCGGCGAAGTCGAACACCTGCAGGTAAGCCGTAAGGGGCCAGCGGACTTCGTGTCCAAGGCGGACCGGAATGCCGAGCGGACGATCTACGACGAGCTGAGGCAGGCGCGGCCGGACTGGGGATTCCTGCTTGAAGAGGCGGGCGAGATCGACCTCGATCCGACCAAGCCGCGCTGGGTCGTCGATCCCCTCGACGGTACTTCGAACTTCCTGCATGGCATCCCTCACTTCGCGATCTCGATCGCGGTGCAGGAGCCGAAGCCTGATGGCTCCGGCTGGGGTGAGGTAACCGCAGGCGTGGTCTACCAGCCCATCACCGACGAGACCTTCTGGGCCGAGAAGAGCCGTGGGGCATGGCTGCAGGATGCGCGCCTGCGCGTCTCTGGGCGGCGTCACCTGAGCGAAGCCTTGATCTCGACGGGCATGCCCTACCAGGGGCACGGCAATTTCGGCCGCTGGAGTTCGATCTACAACGCGATTGGCCCCCACGTGGCCGGTGTGCGCCGGTTCGGCTCCGCCGCGCTCGATCTGGCATGGGTAGCTGCCGGCCGTTACGATGGCTTCTGGGAAGATGACCTCCAACCATGGGATACTGCGGCCGGGTGCCTGCTGGTGCGTGAAGCCGGTGGGTTCGTGACGGACTATCGCGGCCGGTCCCAGCCGATCTGCGATCGCGAAGTGCTGGCCGGCAACGACCACATCCACTCGCGGTTGCACAAGCTGGTTGCGGAAGCAGTGAAAGGCGGAAACTCCGCCAGTTAACCTACACCTTGGCTTGATGCACCCGATGAGCGCCGCTACATCCCGCGGCCGGCCGGGAGCCCCTGTGGCGGAATTGGTAGACGCGCTCGACTCAAAATCGAGTTTCTTCGGAAGTGCCCGTTCGAGTCGGGCCAGGGGCACCACGGTTTAAAGGGGTTTCGATCCCGATCAGGTAATTGGGGTGACGGCGGGGACATGGCAGGGAAGAACTCCGGTAAGAGAAAGCCCGCCAGCAAGTCCAAGGCCGGATCCAGGAAGACAGCCGACGCGAACGTTGCCCCTAAGGCGCGGGAGAATGTGCCTGCGGGGCCGATAAGACTCGCCCTGACCAGAAACGCGCGCCTGTTGCCGGGGTGCGGTTTCGGCACCGACCAGTCGGTCTACATCGGCGCCATCGAAGTGGGCCTCCCGGCGGGGTTTGACCTTGAAGCGATCGAGCCGCTGCTGGCGGAATTCGCGATTTCGCCGCCCGGCAAGGCTGCCGCCGGCTCCGGCATGACGCCGGAAATGCATCTCGTCGGCCGAATTCATGCGTGGCACGCGGCAATCCAGCGCGGGCTCAATGTGCCCGTGTTCGGGGCTTGCCGGGTGTGGGAAAACAGCGACCGCAGCATCGGCTTTGCCGTGCCGACCCACGCCCGTGCGGCCACCACTGCCTCCCTTCAGTTTGTGGCCGAGGCGATCTCGGCGCTCGCCTCAGGCAACAACGAAGAGGTGCTCCCGCGGCTTCGCAAGCGCTTCGCTGGCTTGCAGCAAGTGCTCCGGCGCCACGCCCTTCTTGGCCTCAACGCGATGCATTTCATCGAGGCCGCGCATAAGCTGAAGATCGAACGCAGGCCCTGGGTGGACAACATCTGGGCCTATGGAAGCGGGCGCAACCGCCTGCTTCTCAACAGCTCGGTCACGAGCGCCACGCCGCAGATCGGCGTTGCCATCGCCAAGGACAAGTTGCGCTGCAGCGCCGTGTTGCGGGCCGCCGGGTTGCCCGTGGCGGACAGCGGCCACGCGCAGAACGTCGATGCGGCGGTGAAGATCGCCGAGCACCTCGGTTATCCGGTCGTTGTGAAGCCCGCCGACATGGACCAGGGCGCGGGTGTCACCGCCGGGATCGAGGACGAGGCAGATCTGCGCCGCGCGTTCGAAGCTGCGGCCAAGACCAGCAAGCGCATCATGGTCGAGAAGCATCACTATGGCCGCGATTACCGCGTCACCGTGCTGCACGGCAAAGTGATCAAGATCATGGACCGGAAGCCTGGCGGAGTGACCGGGGACGGCGTGCATTCAGTGACCCAGCTGGTGGAGCTCCTGAACGCGCGCGATCGCGCCATGCGGGCGCAGCACGGAAGGCAGCGCGCGCCGATGCGTCTCGATGATGAGGCGCTGAAACTGCTTGGTGCCAAGGGGCTCGATCCGGAGAGCGTGTTGCCCAATGGCGAGTTCGTGGCGCTGCGTCGCCGCGCGAACATCTCCGCTGGCGGGACCTACGAGATATTGCCGCCTGAATCGCTTCACCCCGACAACCGGTCACTGGCGGTAAATGCAGCATTGACGCTCGGGCTCGATATCGCGGGCATCGATGTGATCAGCGGTGATCCGGCGAAGAGCTGGCGCGAGACAGGCGGGATCATCGTGGAAGTGAACGCCCAGCCGCAGATCGGATATCGCGATACCGAGGAAATCTTTGGCGAGATCCTCGTCGCCCTGATGCGCGGCAAGGGCGACATCCCCGTCCATCTGCTGATCACCGAGGATGGCTTCAAGGCCCCCGCAGCGCTCCCGCAACTGGCGGCGAATGCGAAGTGCAACGCTGTAGCGTGGGGCAGGGATGCGTGGATTGCGAGCGCCGGCCTGCTCGGGCCGTTCGCGAATTCGTTCCAAGCGGGCAGGGCAATCCTCATGGACCGTCGGACGCAAGGTGCGCTGCTTGCAATGAGCGAGAAGGACGTGATGCGGCTGGGACTACCGGCGGCGCGCTTCGCTTCGATACGCCTAGTCGGCAGCGCGGAGTGGAAGCCGATCAACGGGCTTGAGCAGGTGATCCGCGGACATTCCCAGCAGATCGTGCGTCAGCAGGTTGTCTTGGCTGCGAGCGCTGCCGCGTGACCCTGCGGGTCGGGGCTCACGACTATCGCACAGACCCGCTCCTTCCGCAGAAGGACGGGGTGAACTTTGCTCACGAGAACATCAGCGCCTTGCTGAAAGCGGCGGCCCCCTCGCAGTTCACCGTCGAGTTCCACGATTTCCCGCGCCTGCTTGATGATGAGGGCGCCGCCCGCGCGGCGCTCGAAGGGCTGGACTGCGTGGTGAGCAACGTCGGACCCCACGCCCAGTACTACTTCTGGTTGCGCGAGAAGCTCGGCCTCGACTTCCGCATCGTGCGCGACGTGCGCACCGCGATCTGGAGCAGCTACCTGTTCCAGGAGCACCTGCTGGCCCCGCTGCTGCGCCCCAGCGATACGCTGATGGTGGCCAGCCACTACACTTGGGGAATCTATCGCAAGATGTTTCCGCAGCTTGCGAACTACCCGACCTCGCTGTGCTATCCGCTTAGCGTTTGCTTCCCGCAGCCGCGCCCGGCGCCGCGCAGGGAAGGTCCGCTACAGCCGGGGCTGGTCACGATCGGCTATCTGGGGCGGTTGTCGGATGACAAGAACTTCCCCGAGATTGTCGATCTCGTGATACGGCTCAATCGCGAGGCCGGGGATGGCACCCGTTGTCGCCTCGTCGCATGTGGCGACATCCATTCACCCGCCTGTGCGTCAAACAAGGTTTCCGCGCGCATCGCGGCGGAACTGGGCGAGGGGGATTGGTACGAATATCTCCCGGCGCGGCCGAACGAGGAAATCTGGGACCTGCTGGCCCGGTTCGACATGCTACTGTTCCCGAGCACGTCGAACCTCGAGACCTTCGGCCGCGTGCTGATCGAGGCGGCCTATGCGCGCGTTCCGGTCATCGCCGGCTACCATGCGGCCGCCACCGAGTTGGTCCATGAGAGCGGCCTGTGTACGGTCGATTACGAGCGCGACCACGTCTTCTCCGCTCATTTCGATCACCAGCTTGGGCGGGTGAACGGTGCGGAGATGGCGCGTGCTGCGTCTTCAGGCGAACTTCACGTATCCGATCAGTACGAACGTTACGCGGACCATCCGCGGGCCTTCCTCGACATGCTGCTGGAAACGCCCGCGATCGCCGATCCTGTCCTTCATCCGACGCAGGAGGCGTTTCTCGAGGCTCTTGAGGTGGCCCTCCCGCCGCTGCCGAGCCGCGCCCAGGCCATGGAATGGTTGCCGGAACACGTTGAGTGGTTTCTCGACCTGCAGCGCAAGAGCACGCCCGCCTATGCCGAGAAGATGGCCCGCCTGCTGGAACTGTCGCAGCACCCCGAGCGGACCGAGCGCTTCATTGGCAAGAGCGCGACGACCAACGCCGATTTCACCAATGTCGGCGGCATCGACATCGAGCTTTGCCACTTGCGCGGTTTCTACCCCGAGTTCTCGATCCGGGGCTGATCTCAGACGAGGGCAACCACGTCGTCTGCCAGTCGCGCGACCTCGCTTTCGACGTGACTGACGTAGAGCATCGGAATGTGCAACTCGTCGCGCATCCGTTCGATCATGCGCATGACCTCTTCGCCCCTCGCGGCGTCGAGGTGGGCGAGCGGTTCGTCCAACAGCAGGAAGCGGGGAGCGGACAGCAGCGCGCGCCCGAGCGCCACGCGCCGCGCCTCTCCGCCGGACAGGGTGGCCGGATAGCGGTCGAGCAGGTGACCGATGCCCAGAAGGTCGATCACGTCCTGAGGTGGTATCCACCGATGCTCGGGTCGGCTCAGCTTCTCTCCGTAGGAGAGGTTGTCCGACACTTTCAGGTGCGGGAACAGGCGGTTGTCCTGGAACAGGTAGCCCGCGCGACGCCGCTCTGGTGGCAGGTCGAGGCCCGTGGCCCTATCGAACAGGATCTCGCCAGCAACCACGATGCGTCCACTGTCCGGTCGCAGCAGCCCCGCTACGCAGTTGAGCAGGCTCGTCTTGCCCGCCCCGGACGGTCCGGTGATGCCGAGCACGGCGCCTGCGGCTGCGACGTCGATCTCGATCCGCGCAGCGCCGACCGTGCGGGAGATGCGCAGTTCAAAGGACATGCGCCCGCCTTCCGCCTTGCCGCCGCACCAGCCACTCCGAAACGATCAGCGCAGCGAGCGACAGCAGGACCGAGACGATGGCTAATCGCGTGACCAGCGCCTCGCCGCCCGGGACTTGCAGTCCGCTGTAGATCGCCAGTGGCAAGGTGCGCGTCTCGCCGGGAATGTTGGAGGCGAAAGTGATTGTCGCGCCGAACTCGCCCAAGGATCGGGCGAAGCCCAGCATCAGTCCGGCCAGAATGCCCGGCAAGCTCAAGGGCAGGGTGATCGTGAGGAAGGCGCGCCACGGCCTCGCACCAAGCGAGCGTGCAGCCTGTACCAGCCGGTGGTCTACCGCCTCGATCGACAGTCGCATGGCCCGCACCATCAGGGGGAGCGCCATGACCGCGGCTGCCAAGGCAGCGCCGGTCCATCGAAACACGAACGCGATCCCTAGATGGGCCGCTATCCATCCGCCGGCAGGTCCGTTGGGACCAAACGCCAGCAGCAGCAGCCATCCGGTCACGACCGGCGGCAGAACCAGCGGAAGATGCACTGCAGCGTCGAGGATCATCCGGCCCGGGAAGCGTCGTGCCAGCAGCCACGCCAGTCCGTAGGCAAAAGGCATGGTGAGCGCGACCGCGGCCACGCTCACCTTGAGCGAGAGGCCGACGATCTCCCATTCAGTCGCGGTGAGCAAGCTGGTCACGGAATGGTGAAACCGTGCCGGATGAAAATCTGCCGCGCCTCATCCGATTTCAGGAAATCGAGGAAAGCGCCCGCATCCGGATTGGTCGATGATCCCAGGATCGCGGCGGGATAGCGGATCGGAGGGTGGCTTGTGACCGGGAAGCGCGCAACCGTCTCGACATTGTCCGAGGCAAGGGTGTCGGTCGCATAGACCACCGCAAGCGGGGCCTGTCCGCGCTCCACCAGGGCCAGAGCTGCGCGAACGTTCTCGGTCGGTGCGATCCGGGCCGATAGGCCTTGCCAAAGGCCGAGGGTTTCGAGTGCCCCTTTCCCATAACGTCCAGCCGGGATCGCTTCGGGGTCCGCCATGGCCAGTCGCCCATCACCCAACGCGCTACGAAGAGTGGCTGGATCATCGAGCGAGACTTTTGTTCTGCTGCCCTTGGGGGCGACTACCACGATCTCGTTGCCGAACAGCGTCTGTCGGGTGCCTTCCCGCAGACGACCCTGCCGTTCCAATTCGTCCATCCATTCCTCGTCCGCCGAGACGAAGATGTCCGCCCTGGCGCCGCTTTCGACCTGCCGGGCGAGCGCGGAACTGCCCGCAAACGAAAGCGTCGGAGCGGCGTGCCCCGCTTTTACCCAGGCGTCGGAAGCTTCCGTCATCGCTTCCTGCAGGCTCGCCGCGGCCAGCACGACTGGGCCCTTGTCAATGTTCGTGGAGGAATTGCAGGCAACGGCCAGCAAGGCGCACAAGATCGCTGCGAAAGTCCTAAATCGATTCGGCGCCATTGCGCGCAAGCTATATTCGAGCGAATACAGCAGGTCTATCATGCCGCCGAAAACCGCGTCCCATCTGAAACTCAAGCTCCAACTCATGTGCGGAGAGGAGATTGCCATGGGGCCCGGCAAGGCCGAGCTTCTCAGGCACATAGACAGCGTGGGCTCCATCTCGGGGGCCGGTAGGGCGATGGGGATGAGCTACCGCCGGGCGTGGCTGCTCGTGGACACCATGAACCGCTGTTTCCGCGAGCCATTGGTAGAGGCGCACCCAGGTAGCGGCAGCAATGCCGGCGCGCACCTTACTCCGGCCGGCCGGCGTGCCCTCACGGGGTACGAAACGCTCGTAAGCGCAGCGACGAGCGGGGCAGGCGGCAGGCCTTTACAGCAGCTTGAGCAAGCGCTTCTCCCCGCGCCGCGCCCATCGCGGGCGTGACCGGCTTGGCCTGAGTGCCAAGCCACTGGAACTGACATCCCCTGATGCACGTTCTGCCGCAGGTCCAATTGCTCCGGGGAGAGCTGATAATGACTGAAGAACGTATCACGAGGGTGGAAAACCCTGATGGCAACACGCACACCACGACGACCATCGTGAACGACGGAGAGCCCCGCCGTTCGGGTGGAGGCGCGACATGGTTCGTGCTTTTCGTGGTCCTGGTAGCAGTGCTGGTGGGCATCTGGGCCTTCACCCAGATGGGTGGTGCCGAAATCAACAAGGACAACGCCATCGCAGGGGCGGCAGACCAGGTCGGCGCAGCGGCCGAGAACGTGGGCGATGCCGCGCAGGATGCGGGCCAGGCGGCCCAGAACGCTGTCGACCAAGCGACGCAGTAAAGAAATCCGACAGGCTTTCTGTAAAATTTACCGACGTTTCACCTCTCGCTCTTAATCCGGCGGGTGGTCCGTACTGGTGCGGGCCGCTTCGCCGGTGGGAGCGATGATCCGCCTGTTCAAACACTACATACCGCACGCGGTCATCCTGTTGGGACTGATCGACTGTGTCCTATTGGTGTTTGCCAACGAGGCGGCTTGGCTCGTGCGCGCCGCGCAAATCGGCATGCAGCCGGGGCCGATGTGGGGCCGGATCGGCTCGCTGGCGGCCTTTGCGGTGGTGATGCTGACCGCGATGATTTCGGTCGGCGTCTACGGCGCCGATGCCCTCCGTTCGATGCGATATGCCGCCGCGCGCCTGCTGGTTGCCATCAGCCTTGGCGTCATCGCACTGGTGGTGCTCGATTTCGCCATTCCCGGCGAAACGTTCTGGCGCTCGACGCTCGCCATCGCGATGGGGCTGGCGATCCTCTTCCTGGTGCTCAACCGGTTGCTGGTAGGCAGCGTGCTCGGCGTGGAGGCCTTCCGACGCCGCGTTCTGGTGCTGGGCGACGGCCATCGCGCCAGCCGCCTTCGAGCCCTGGCCGAGCGCCCGGAAAGCGGCTTCGCGATCCTCGGCTACGTCGGAATGAACGAAGGCCGGCCGGTAATTGTCGGGGCCGTGCCGCGGGACGACATCCCCGATCTTGCGCGCCATGTTGATGAACTCGGTGTCAGCGAGGTGGTCCTCGCCCTTGAGGAGCGCCGCAACGCGTTGCCGCTCAAGGACCTGCTGCGGATCAAGACGGCGGGTGTCCACGTCAACGATTTCTCCAGCTTCATGGAGCGGGAGACCGGCCGCGTCGATCTCGACACGCTCAATCCGAGCTGGCTGATCTTCTCGGACGGCTTCTC
>Ga0182738_1006602_pt1 | contig 11991 bp, 9 predicted proteins | sample eDN5th30CBELigMG_FD_128876 | JGI IMG/M metagenome (GOLD analysis project Ga0182738, IMG submission 128876) | Enriched Miracle-Growth compost microbial communities from Emeryville, California, USA - eDNA 5th pass 30_C BE-Lig MG (version 2)... ...
AACGCCCTGCACTCGGGCGGGCCGACCAACTTCGTGAAGTACGCCCGTGACGACGTGGACGCCGCGCTCGACCAGGGACGCCGCACCTCGGGCGAGGCCGCCCGGAAGAAGTTGTACGACACGGTCCAGCGTCAACTCGCCAAGGACGTCGTCTACGTGCCCTTGTTGTTCGACTACGACGGCAACGTGTTCCGGAAGAACGTGAGTGGCCTCACCACCCCGTCGCCGACTTCTCTGGGTATCATCCGGCCGGGGAACCTGTATTACGTCGAAGGCTGACCGATTCCAAGGGGAAACGTGTGAGAACCACAACGAAGAGCCAGCGAGTGCTGCGCTGGACTGCCGCGGTCTGCGCGCTCGCGTTGCTCGCCGGGGCCTGCAGCAACGACAACTCCGGTTCGAAGGCGTCACGGGCCAAACGCGAAGCGTCGGCACCGAACAACCCCGAGGCGGCGGGCATCTTCCCCGCCGACACCGTCAACAAGGCCGTGCACGACGGCACGCCGAAGCGCGGCGGCACCGTCACGTGGGGTCTGGAGAGCGACGTGCTCGACGTGTCGCCGAACCAGAGTCCCATCCAACCCGCCGATGTGCAGATGGCCGCCGCGGTGTTCGCGCCCCTGGTCACCTGGGGGGACCACGGCTCCTTCGAGGGCATGGCGGTGACCGACAACACCGATCACACCTACAACCAGCTCGCCGACCGTCTCACCTCCGAGAACGACGACCTGGTCCACTGGACGCTCACGCTGCGCAAGGGTGTGCAGTTCTCGAACGGCAAACCGGTGACGGCCCAACAGGTCGTCGACGCCACCAAGTGGGCGATGGCCTCCCCCCAGTGCTCGTGCGCCCAGGACGCCAAGGAGATCGCCTCGGTGACCGCCCAGGGCGACCTGACCGTCGAGTACACGCTCAAGGACCCGATCGTCGACTGGCCGACCAAACTCGTCGGCGGCGGCCTGGGGTGGATCACCGAGTCGTCTGCGCGTGACGCCGCACCCGACCCGGCGAGCCCCGACATCGCCCACCTGATCGGCGCGGGGCCGTTCGCGTACGCATCCCAGTCGGGTGACACCTACACCGTGACGGCGAACCCGCACTACTTCGGGGTCGACCGCCGGAACCACGACGCGAAGCTCCCCTACCTCGACAAGATCGTGTTCCAGCCGCTCGCCGACTCGGTGACCAGGTTGCAGGCCGTGCAGTCGGGCTCGGTCCAGATCATGGGCACCGCGGACACGTCCAACCTGGTCGGGGCGAAGGCCGACCCGGATCTGCGGGTGCAACCGGCCGAGGGGTCGAGCTCCACGATCCTGGTGTTGAACCTCACCCACCCGCCCTTCGGCGTGGAGCCCAAACCGGGTGAGTCCGCGCAACAGACCGCCATCCGCTCGCTCGACGACCCGACCGCGCTGGCCGCCCGTCAGGCGCTCAACTACTCGATCAATCGCAATGAGATCAACCAGAAGTACTACAAGGGCACCCGCGTGCCCTCCTATGGGTTCTTCCCTTCCAACAGCCCCTGGTACGACGCCGAGAGCCGACTCCCCCGTTTCGACAAGGCCAAGGCCACGGCCCTGGTGAAGAAGGTCGAGGCGGCCGGGGTGAAGATGGACGTCCACAGCATCTGCATCAACACCCCGGAGGCGTCCGGGGTGAACCAGATCATGGCCGAGCAGGGCAAGGCCGTGGGGATCACCGGCGAGTTCCAGCCGGTCGAGCAGGCCATTCTGGTCAGTACCCTGCTCGCGGGCGGCACGAACATCTCGTGGGACCGTTCCTGCTTCCGGTCACCACAGCTCGCCGACCCCGACGGCGTCTATGGCAGCATCATCACCGGCGGACCGACGAACCTGGTCAAGTACTCCCGACCCGACGTCGACAAGTGGTTGAACGAGGCCCGGCGCACCGCGGACGTCGCCGAACGCAAGAAGCTGTACGACAAGATCCAGACGCAGTTCAACCGCGACGTCGTCGTCATCCCCTTGCTGTTCGACTACTGGGGCAACGTGTTCTCCAAGAAGGTCAGCGGTCTGTCGACCCCGTCGTTCAGCTCGCTCGGCATCATCGCTCCCGGCGAGCTGTACCGCACCGCCTGACCGGCCGCGGCAATGGTGCCACCGGTCACACGCGGTCCCGCCGACGCGTTAGGGTGGACCCGAATTCGGACCCGTCACCGGGGGTGGGTCCGGCCGACACCCAAGGGGATCATGTGACACGATCGACGGTGAGCCGGAGGTGGTTGCGCTGGAGCGCAGCCGTGTGCGCGCTGGCGCTCCTGGCCGGAGCGTGCAGCAACAACGATTCGAGCAGCAAACCTACGTCGTCGAAGGCACCCGGTGGCAGCGCCCAGACCGCCGAGCAGAACTCGGGGCTGTTCCCGGCCGACATCGTGAACCAACCCGTGCACGACGGCACCCCGACCGAGGGCGGCGCGATCACCTGGGGGGTCGAGAGCGACATCCTCGACGTCTCCCCGAACCAGAACGTCATCCAACCCTCCGACGTCCAGATGGCCTACGCGGTCTTCGATCCGCTGCTGACCTACGGCGACCCCGACGACGCCAAGTTCAAGGGACAACCGGTGACCGACAACACCGATCACCGCTACAACCAACTCGCCGACTCGCTCGTCTCCGACAACGACGATCTGCAGCACTGGACCCTCACCCTCCGCAAAGGGGTGAAGTTCTCCAACGGCAAGCCGCTCACCGCACAAGAGGTCGTCGACCACACCAAGTGGGTCATGGCCTCACCGGAGTGCGCGTGTGCGACCAACGCGAAGAACATCACCTCGGTCACCGCGGAGGGCGACCTCACGGTGAAGTACACCCTGGCCGAGCCCGTCGTGGCGTTTCCCTCCCAGCTCACCGGCAGCGGACTCGGCTGGATCACCGAGTCCTCCGCGCGGGGCGACGAGCACAAGCCCGATATCGACAAGCTGGTCGGCGCAGGCCCGTTCGAGTACGAGTCGCACACGGGTGACTCCTACACGGTGGTCAAGAATCCGTACTACTACGGCACCGACCACGCGAACGACGACGCGAAGCTCCCCTACCTCGACAAGATCACCTTCACGCCGCTGGCCGATTCGGTGACCCGTCTCCAGGCGGTGCAATCGGGTTCGGTCCAGATCATGGGCACCGCGGACACCTCCAACCTCGTGGGCGCGAAGAAGGACGCCGGCCTGAAGGTCCAGCCCGCCCAGGGTTCGAGTGCCACGATCCTGGTCACCAACCTGACCCATCCCCCCTTCGGCGTCGAACCCAAACCCGGCGAATCCGCGCAGGAGACCGCCATCCGATCACTGGACGACCCGGATGCCGTCAAGGCCCGTGAGGCGTTCGTCTATTCGATCAACCGGAACGAGATCAACCAGAAGTACTACAAGGGCGCCCGGGTGCCGGCGTACGGGTTCTTCCCGACCAGTAGCCCGTGGTACAACCCCGACGGCCAACTCCCCCGCTTCGACAAGGCGAAGGCCACCGAGCTGGTCGACGAGTTGAAGGCCAAGGGGATGGCACCGACGGTCAACGCGTTGTGCATCAACACCCCTGAGGCGTCCGGCATCTTCCAGATCCTCAAGAGCCAGGGCGAGGCCGTCGGCATTCACGCAAAGCTTCGCCAGGTCGAGCAGGCGATCCTCGTCACGACCCTGCTGTCGGGCACGGGCGACATCCCCTGGGACACCGCCTGTTTCCGCAGCGCCCAGCTCAGCGACCCCGACGGCATCTACGGCGGACTCATCACCGGCGGACCGACGAACCTGGTGAAGTATTCGCGCAACGACGTCGACACCTGGTTGAACGAGGCGCGCCAGACCAACGACAAGGCCAAGCGCAAGGAACTGTACGACAAGATCCAGGTCCAGGTCTCGAAGGACAAGTTCGTCATTCCGCTGCTGTTCGACTACTGGGGCAACGTGTTCGCCAAGAACATCAGCGGCCTGTCGACCCCCTCGCCGGGCTCACTCGGCATCATCCGACCGGGGACCCTGTATCGGACCAAATGAGTCAATCGGATCGACTGGACGAATCGGATCGGGAGACCGAGCACCTCGGCTACGCTGACTCGGCGAGCCGGGCCATCGAATGGAGAAGGAACCTGTGTCGAACAAACCGCTGAAGTGGATCGCTGCGCTGTGCGTGCTGACGTTGCTCGTCGGTGCGTGCAGCAACGACAACAACACGAACACCAAGGGCAACGGAGGCTCGCAAGGCACCTCGAATGGAACGGGCGACGACGGTGGAGATGCGGGACTGTTCGCGAAGGACATCGTGAACCAGCCGGTTCACGAGGGAACCCCGAGACGAGGTGGCACGATCACCTTCGGGGTGGAGAGCGACATCCTCGACACCTCGCCGAACGGCAACGTCATCCAGCCCGCCGACGTGCAGATGGCCTATGCCGTGTTCGACCCGATGATGTCCTATGGCGACGCCAAGGACACCAAATTCGCCGGTAAACCGGTCACCGACAACACCGATCATCGCTACAACCAGTTGGTCGACAAGATCACCCCGAGTGACGATCTCAAGACCTGGACGGTGACCTTGCGCAAGGGCGTCCAGTTCTCCAACGGCAAACCGTTGACCGCGCAGGAGGTCGTCGATCACACGAACTGGGTGAGAACCCCGGACGGTTCGGGTGGCAAGTGCGCCTGTGCATCTGATGCGAAGAACATCTCGAAGGTCGAGGCGACCGGCGACCTGACGGTCGTCTACACGCTCAAAGAGGGCGTCGTCGACTTCCCGGGCAAGCTGACCGGCGGTGGCCTTGGCTGGATCACCGAGTCCTCCGCGCGCGACGCCGCGCCCGACCCGAACACCCCGGACCTCGCCCACCTGATCGGCACCGGGCCGTTCGTCTATCAGTCGAAGGCGGGCGACTCCTACACCCTGGTCAAGAACGACAAGTACTACGGGACCGACCCCGACAACGACGGCGCGAAGCTGCCGTACCTCGACAAGATGATCTTCAAGCCGCTCGACGACTCGGTGACCCGCCTGCAGGCGGTGCAGTCGAACGGGGTGCAGATCATGCAGACCGCCGACACCTCGAACCTGGTCCAGGCCAAGAAGGACGCCAACCTGACCGTCCAGCCCTCCGAGGGTTCGAGTTCGACGATTCTGGTGCTGAACCTCACCCATCCGCCGTACGGTGTCACGCCCAAGGAGGGCGAGTCCGCCCAGGAGACGGCGATCCGCTCGTTGGACGACCCGACCGCCCTGGCCGCCCGCCAGGCGTTCAACTACTCGGTCAACCGCAACGAGATCAACCAGAAGTACTACAAGGGAACCCGCGTGCCTGCGTACGGGTTCATCCCCTCGTCCAGCCCGTGGTACGACCCCAAGGGTCAGCTGCCACGGACCGACGTCGCCAAGGCGAAAGCACTCGTCGACAAGGTCAAGGCCGCGGGGGTCGACCCCGATGTCAGCGCACTGTGCATCAATACCCCCGAGTCCAGCGGGATCTTCCAGATCCTCAAGGAACAGGCCGCCGCAGTGGGGGTCACGGCCAAGCTGAAGCAGGTCGAGCAGGCGCTGCTGGTCAACATCCTGCTCAGCGGAAGTGACAACAGCTGGGGCGTCGCCTGTTTCCGGTCGCCCCAGATCGCCGACCCCAACGGCGTGTACAACGCACTGGTCACCGGCGGTACCACCAACCTGGTGAAGTACTCCCGACCCGACGTCGACAAGTGGTTGAACGAGGCCCGTTCGACGACGGATCAGGACAAGCGCAAGGAGCTGTACGACCAGGTCCAGGAGCAGGTCGCCAAGGACGTCATCTACGTGCCCCTGCTGTTCGACCTGTACGGCAACGTGTTCCGCAACGACGTGAGTGGGCTGACCACCCCGTCGGCCAGTTCACTCGGGATCATCCGCCCGGGGAACCTCTACTACACCAAGTGATCCGAACGAGGTGATCGGTCGACCCCGCCGGTCCGGCTCCGTGTCACACGAGCCGAACCGGTAGGGTCGCGTCCCTATGTCCCGCAGGATCGAGATCGAACTCACCAGCAACCGCGACGACGCGACCTTCACCTGGCGAGCGGCTGGCGCCCGCGAGCCCAGAGGCGACGTCGCCGTTGCGACCCTCCCGAGTGGCGCCGCGGTCGGTGACACCTTCCGGGTCGAGATCGAGACGGGGTTGGACGGCCACGAAGTTCTCGGCGTGGTACCGGACCGGGCGCCACGCAGCGAACCCGAACGGCTGGAGCTCATCAGCCGCGACGTCCCGGACGACGCCCTGGTGACGTCCCACCTCGCGTCGCGGTCCCGACGCCGCAACGGGGACGGCCGCAAACCCAAGGGCCGTCGCGAACGCCGTCGCGACGGCTCGGCTCCCCGTGATCGTGACCGGGATCGTGACCGGGGCCAGAACCGGGATCGTGACCGCGGGAAACGGCCGGCAGCTGACGATCGTCGCAAGCGCGCCGGCTCGGCCGAGGGTGCCGCGCGAGGCGACCGCGACGAACGTCGACGCCCCGCCAAGAAGCGGGCGCCTCGTGCGCCCCGGCTCCGGCCCGGACACGTCCACCGGAACGCCTTCCTCGACACCCTCGCCTCCGAGGAGCGTCCCGTCGCCGAACAGCTCGTCCACGGCGGGATGCCCAATCTGCGTGCTGCGATCGAACGGGACAACGCGCAGCGGCGGTCCCAGGGCCAACCCGAGGTGCCCGGTGACCGGTTGATCCAGATGGCCGAAGCACTGCTCGGCCCACTGCAGAAGGCCGAATGGCAGGACCGAGCCGATGCCGCGCTCGCCGCCATCGACGACATCGATCTGCGCGATCTCCGCAGCGTGGTCGTCGCCGCCGAGGACCACGCGAAATCAGCCGAGACCCGCGCGCTCGCGGATGAGCTCCGCACGAAGCTGGCCGCGCGTGTCGAGCGGGCCCAGTCGGCCTGGCTCGCCGAGTTGCAGAGCGCGCTCGACGAGAAGCGGATCGCCCGGGTGCTCAACCTCTCGTCGCGTCCCCCCAAGGCGGGCGCGCCACTGCCGCCGGACCTCGCCGACGCCATCGTCGAGGCCACGAACGCCGCCCTGAGCGCCGACAGCGCGAGCGGTCGTTGGGTGGCCCTGCTCGACGCGCTCGCCTATGCGCCGATCCGCCAGCGGGTCGTACCCAGCGGGGTGCCCGCCAAGCCGTCCGACGAGCTGAAGACGAAGGTCGCGAAACTCTCCAGCCGCCTTCCCGCCATCGCCGCCGCATTCGGCGCCCCGCGCACGCCGGTGGACGCCCCCGAATAGCGCGCGGGCCGGTCGCACCGCCTCCCGGACGAGACCCGGTCGCGCGTTAGGGTCTCGTCCCATGATCGACTACGAACTCGACAATCACATCGCGACCATCACGATCAACCGGCCCGACGCGCGCAACGCCGTCAACGGCGCCGTGGCGACCGGCATCGAGGAGGCGATCGACTCGCTCGAGAACGACGACGAAGCCTGGATCGGCATCCTCACCGGGGCGCGCACCGACAAGGGCTACATCTTCTGCGCCGGGGCCGATCTCAAGGAGATCAGTGTGAACCCCGGGGCCATGATGACCGAGCGCGGTGGCTTCGGCGGCATCGTCCAACGCGAGCGTTCCAAGCCGATCATCGCCGCCGTCGACGGTCCGGCACTCGCCGGAGGCACCGAGATCGTCCTGTCGTGCGATCTCGTGGTGGCCTCGGACACCGCGACCTTCGGGATTCCCGAAGTGAAGCGCAACCTCGTGGCCGGAGCCGGCGGTCTGTTCCGCCTCCCCCGCAAGCTGCCGCGGAACATCGCGATGGAGTGTGCCCTGACCGGCGATCCGATCGATGCCACCCGCGCGCATGCCTACGGGCTCGTCAACCACCTCTGCGCCGAAGGCGACGCGCTCGCCACGGCCAGAGAGCTCGCCGAACGGATCGCCAAGGCCGCACCGCTCGCCGTGCGCGAATCGCGTCGGATCATGCTTGCTGCGACCGACGAAGAAGACGAGGTGGGATGGAAGCTCTCGGGCGAGGGCATGATGAAGATGTTCGGCACCGAGGACTTCACCGAGGGCATCACCGCGTTCGCCGAGAAGCGTGAACCGGTGTGGAAGGGTCGCTGAACCGCCTCCTGCAGGGCGGTCCGCCGTTCACTCGAGGCGGCGTGACACGCTGATCGCCCGGGCGACCAGGCCGTGCGACTCGAAGAAGTTCTTGGTGTCACGGTCTCCGGGCAGCGCGATGGCGTCGAGCGCGCCACAGCGTCGGGCCCTGGCCCAATCCGTGAGCACCCCCATCATCGCCTCGCCTACCCCGATGCCCCGAGCCTCGGGGGTGACCCACAGCTCCTCCAGCACCGCGACCCGTCCCGACCCTTCGGTGTCGTCGGTCCGGGCGACGAGGTACCCGACGGACTGGTCGTCGATGGTTCCGACGACAGCCAACGCCTCGGGGGCGTCCGACAGGGCCAGGTCGAGCACCGCGTCGACCCGTGTGGCGGGACGGTCCCGGCCCCACAGCGCCGCGCCACCCCGCGCGGAGATCGTCGCGGCACGAGCTTCCCGCCGCAAGACCTCGATGTCGGCGCGGTCCGCCGGTCGGGCTCGACGCGCCGACTCCTCGGGGCAGGGCCGGGCCACGGTGCTCAGCTCTGGATCTGCGCGACGCGACCCAGGATCGTCTTGCGGCCCCGGTGGGCGAGCTCGTAGCGACGTACCGCCTCGAGCTCGTCCGGCCTGAGCGCCGCGAGTCGGGGCACCACCTGAGAGGCGGCGAGGCTGTCGTAGTCGACGATCGCCAGTTCCTCGGCGTCGGGCGCGTCCCGCACGGCGGCGTCGGTGACCTCGACGCGTGTGTTCGGCGCGGCCGAACGCCCGACGACCGGGCGGCCGGTCGCGTCGACGGGCGCGTCGACGGGCGCGGCGTCCGTCTCCGGGCCGGCCAGACCGGCCCGGGCCAGGAACCCTCTCGCGTGGGCGGTGAGGCCGGCGAGGCCCTCCGCGGCCTTGGCGCTCCCCATCCGGGTCGCCATCTGCCCCATCATCCTGGCGTTGGCGACCTGGGTCCGGCCCTGTTCGGCGAGTTCGGGGATCACCTGTGACGCGCCCGTCACCAGTCCGATCGGCGCGTACAGGAGGTCTGCGAGCTTACGGTTCACGCGGTGGTCCTTTCCCGGGGGGCCCTCATCAGACACAGTCGGCGCACAACATGTGCTCGGGATCGGCCAGTTGGCTCGGATGCTTCACGAGAAAGCACGACTGGCACACGAACTCCTCGGGCCGCTTGGGCTGCACCCGGTTCGCCTTGTTGGACCGGTCCTCCACGTCGAGGGCGACCGCGCCCTCTTCCTCTTCGTCCTCGTCCTCTTCGCCGTCGGCCGCCGCGAGGCGGGCCTGGAGGATCTCCCCGAGGTCCTCCTCGACGTCGTCGTCGTCGAGTTCCTCGTCCTCTTCGTCGTCGTCGCCCGAATGACGCTTCTTGGGGGCGGGCCGTGGCTCGGCTTCCTCCTCTTCGACGTCTTCCTCTTCTTCCTCGGCGTCTTCGGCGACATCGAGGTCTTCGACGTCCTCCGCGTCGAATTCCTCGTCTTCGCTGAATTCGTCGTCGATGGACTCGTCGAGCGCGTCGTCTTCGGGAATGCCTTCGGCCATGGAATCCTCGGGATGGTGATCGGATGGGTGATGTGAGAAGAACCGCGGGCGCGGATCATACGCGCACCTCTACCCAAAACCGACAATCGGGAAGACAACAACCGGAGAAAACCGCCTCAGCGCCTGTCCCGACCGGCGATTCGGCTCCCGGCGGGCGATGCGGACAGCGGGTACGCCGGTCGGCGTACTAGGGAGCGACGGGGTGGCGACGGCGTTCGGCACGCCGCTCGGCTTCGAGGCGCCCCAAGGGCGGATCGTCCGACAGATCCACGTGCCGCATCAGTGCGGCCACCGCCGGATGCCCCGCCTCGGTCGCGATGAGCTCGTACATGCGTTGCGCGACCCGGCGGTAGGCCGGATGCCCCTGTGGGGTGGTCCGGAGCTCGATCAGGTGCATGGCTTCGCGGGCATTGAGCTGCAGCACGAAGCGCACCCGGTACGCGAGCGCCACCGCGTAGGGTGCCTGGGCCGGGAACGGCTGTTCCAGAGCCCGGTACAGTGCCGCAGACCGCTCCATGGCTTCGTCGAACCGGTGCCCCAGGCCGGCCGCATCGACCGATTCGGGGCGCGTGTAGCCGTGGCGTGGGCTCAAGGGCTGCCACTCGACCGTGAGCATCCGGTGCCGCTGCAGGTCACGGAACGCTCCGTAGTCCGCCAGGACGTCGAAGCGGTAGTCGATGCGTTCCAGCGCCCGGCCCGGCTTGTGACGCCGATTGGTCCGCTCCCCGACGTACGCATCGACCACTGCGACCCGCTCGGCGGCCGACATCGCCTCGACCCGGGATCGGATCTGGGTTTCGGGGAGGTGGCTGAACGGATACAGCATCGCCGTGACCAGCGCGGTCTCGGCGTCCGGATCGAACGAGGTGAGCGTGACGGGTGGCGCGTGTTCGGCGACGGTGTCCACCCCCAGGAGGCGTTCGGCGACCTCGGCCATGGCCTCGGTGCGGCTCCCCAGATAATCCGTCCACACCTGGCCGCGCTCGACCTGATCGACGCGGCGCAGAAACGACGGGATCACCTTGCGCAGCTCGGCGAGCATCATCGCCGCGTAGTGCCGCGCCTCGGGCAACGGGTGCGCCCGCATCCGCAGGAGCAGGTACTCGTAGGACTGGCCGGTTCCGAAGATGCCGACGTTCGACAGCGACGCGCCGGGAAGGACGCCGCGTACCGAGTCGAACGCCCGCGCCTGGATCGCCTGCCGGTACACGAAGTCTGAATCGCCCGCCGCCTGGGGAACCACCTCGCGGAGGAACTTGACCATGTCGCCAACGAGGTCGGCGTAGGCGTCGAAGAGGCGGTCGAGGTCACCGATGTAGCGGGTGCCCAGCGGCGAGGCGAGCACGTCCGGGTCGCGGTAGTACCGGTAGCGCCCGTCGAGTCGTCGGTCATAGGCGATGTAGCGGGTCGACTGCTCCAGGTACGACATCAGCCGCCCCCACTCGAGCACCTTGGTCAGCAGGTTCGACGCCTGCTCACAGGCCAGGTGCACCCCGCCGAGTTGGGCGACCGAGTCGTCGCCGTATTCGACGAACACCTTCTCGTAGAGCTTCTCGGCCCGTTCCAGCCCCACCGTGGCATCGATCGTGGCGTCACCGGTGATGTCGAGGTCGGTGACAAATTCGTCGAGGAAGAGACGGCGGAGACTCTTGTGGGAGCGCGAGTAGCGTGCGAACAGCGCCCCTTTCACCACTTCGGGCAGATTGACCAGGGCGAACACCGGCTGGTCGAGGTTCGTGAAATAGCGGCGGAGAATGTCGGCTTCGGAGTCGATGAACTCCTCGGCGGCATACGTGTTCACACGACGACTCTAGAGGGCCTCGCTTCGACGCGATGGGATGGCCGCTCGATGCGCCTCACGGGCCGCTCCGACGAGGTCGTCGTCGGCCCAGCACGCCGCCGCGAGTCGTGCCAGGATCTGCGCCCCGTCGCCCACGGCGCGGGCCGCGGCCTCCGAGACCGCCGCCTCGGCGAAGGCAGCGGTGTGGATCGCCACGCCTTCGGGCGCGACCTGGATCATCGGGTGGATCGACGGCACGACGTGGCTGACGTTGCCCATGTCGGTGGACCCCACGACCCGGCGGCGTGTATCGGGCACGCGCACCTCCCGCCCGCTCGAAGCTGCCAGCGTGACGTACCGATCGACGAGCACCGGGTTGTCGACCATCTCGGCGTAGCGATGCCCCTGTGGGGTGATCGTGATGCCGCACCCGGCCGCGTCGGCACCCGCTCGCAGACACGCGTGGACCCGCTCGCACAACGGCTCCAGCGACCGCAGCGTCGGCGAGCGGACGAACCACACCGCCTCGGCGTGGGCAGGGACCACGTTGGCGGCGTCACCGGCCTCGGTGAAGATGCCATGGACCCGCTCGTCGTCC
>Ga0182738_1006604_pt1 | contig 11991 bp, 11 predicted proteins | sample eDN5th30CBELigMG_FD_128876 | JGI IMG/M metagenome (GOLD analysis project Ga0182738, IMG submission 128876) | Enriched Miracle-Growth compost microbial communities from Emeryville, California, USA - eDNA 5th pass 30_C BE-Lig MG (version 2)... ...
AGGTCGGTCCCCAGGCTCTTGCCGGTGGCCCGCTCGTCGCCCCAGATGTCCAGCACGTCGTCGGCGATCTGGAAGGCCATGCCGACGTGGCGGCCGTAGTCGTCGAACGCCGCCGAGACCGCCTCGGGCGCGCCGGCGTAGTGCGCCCCCAGCTTGCACGACACGGCGGTGAGGGCCGCGGTCTTGCCGTCGATGATCTGGAAGTAGGAGGCCTCGTCGAGATCCAGGTTGCCCCGGTTGTGGAGCTGCTGCATCTCCCCCTCGCAGACCTCGATGGCCGCCTTGCCGACCCAGCGGCAGGCGAGGGTGGAGTCGAGCGACGCCGCCAGGTGGTAGGCGTGGGCGAACAGGAAGTCGCCGAGCATCACGGCCGTCTCGTTGCCCCACTCGGCGTTCACCGTGGCGGCGTGGCGACGGACCATCGACTCGTCGAGGACGTCGTCGTGGACGAGGGTCGCCGTGTGGACCATCTCGACCACGGCCGCCAGCACCGGGTGCGCGGGCGTGATCCGACCGCAGGCCCCCCCGGAGAGGAGGACGAGCGCCGGCCGGAGCCGCTTGCCCTGATAGTCGCCGCAGTGCTCGACGAGGGCCTGCACGAACGGGAAGCGGCTCCCCAGCTCGTCCTGGAAGGTCCGCTCCACGTCCGCCATCTCGGCCTGGATGGGCGCGAACAGGCGCCCGAGCGTCCGACGGCTCTCCTCGGCCTTCAGCCCCGATGGTCTCGTCATGCCCGTCTCCACTCCGCTGCCTCTGCCTCGCCCGTCATTCGCCGACCCGGCCCGACGCGTCCCGCTTGTAGGCGCCCCGCGTCCCCCCGGACTTCTCCTCGAGCCGCACCCGCTCGACCTCCATGCCCCGGTCGACGGCCTTGCACATGTCGTAGATCGTCAATCCGGCGACGCAGACCGCAGTCAGCGCCTCCATTTCGACCCCGGTCCGGCCGTGGACCTTGACCGTCGCCGCGATCTCGACCGCGTCCGGCGGGGCCGGCGTCAGCTCGACCTCCACCGCGTCGAGGCCCAGGGGATGGCAGAGCGGGATCAGCTCCCCGGTCCGCTTCGCCCCCATGATCCCCGCCAGGCGGGCCGTCTCCAGGACGTCCCCCTTGGCGGCCTTGCGGTCGAGGATCAGCCGGAGCGTCTCCGGGGCCATCCGCACCCGCCCGCTGGCCTTCGCCACGCGGAGCGAGGGCTCCTTGGCCGACACGTCGACCATCCGGCTGGCCCCTCGGTCGTCGTAATGGGTCAACTCCCCCATCATAGCCTCGATTTTCCGTTCAATTCGTTCTGAACGTATTTTACGAAATAGCCCCACGGCGACTAGAGGGAGCCCCGACGATTCTCGAAGCCTCCCGTCCCGGACTGCCGGTCAACGCGGATCGAGGCGTGGCGACGACGCCGACGCGGCTCTCGGGAACCTCCAGAGGCGGGCGAGCCAGACCCCCTGGCGCTCGCGCGAGGCGACCAACTCGGCCGCGGGGTCGGCCAGGCGACGGATCAGCTCGGGGCTCCAGTAGGCCCGGCGTCGGGAGACGAGGAGCCAGTCGGCCTCGCCCGCCGACGACTCGTCCCGGATCACCGCGTCGCGGCGGGCCAGGGGGGCGGTGGTCGTCGCCACCCCCTGGCCGGGATAGAGCGTGGGCGCGAGCGCGACGACCTCCCCCGGCCCGACCCGACGCGCCAGCTCGTCGAGCAGCACGCGGTCGACGGCGTCCCCCCAGTAGGTCGGCTCCAGCCCCAGACGCGCCGCGCCCGGCAGGCCGCCGACCAGCAGGTTGTAGTAGCTGAGGCCGAACGGGTGCATGGCCGCCGTCCCGAGCCCCTGGCCGAGCATCAGCGCGACCAGCGCGGCCCGCCCGGGCCGCAGGCCGCCCCAGCGCCGCCAGGCCGCGGCGAAGCCCAGCCCGACGAGCATCGCCCACGCCGGGAAGACCAGGAGGAAGAGCCGCTCGCCGTCGTAGGCCGGGACGCGGGTGCTGAACAGGAGCAGGAACAGGAGGATCGACCCGACCAGGAGCCCGGGGAACGGATCTTCCCGGCGGGTCCGCCAGGCCCGAACCAGGCCGACGCCGCCCAGGAGGTGGAGCACCACCGGGACGGTGACGGCGAAGTAGACCCAGGGATAGTGCCACGGGACGTCGCGGTCGGCCCAGATCCGCCCGAAGTACTCGACCCGGATCGAGGTCCGGACGACGCCGGTCCCCCAGAACGCCCCCCAGCGTGCGATCGTGTCGTACCAGAGCCAGGGCCAGCCCGCGACGAACGCGGCCACGCCCACGATCCCCCAGGCCGCGACGGCCCCCAGGGCCCTCGACGGCTTCAGCCGGGCCAGGCTCCAGGCCAAGATAAGCGGCGCCAGGAACCAGGCGTGGATCTTGGTCAGGAGGGCCAGGCCCCAGAGCAGCCCGGCACCGGCGGACGCGGCGACGGGCCGCCGGGATTCCGAGGCCCGGGCGGCGGCGACCACCGCCAGGGTCCAGAAGAAGGCGAGGAACGTGTCGAGGGCGGCGAGGTGGGCGTGGGCGAAGACCCGCGGCATGGCCAGGAGCGTCCACGCCGAGGCGAGCCCGGCGGCCGTCCCCCAGCGGCGGGCCGACTCGGAGGCGACCAGGCCGACGAGGGCCGCGAACGCCAGGGCCGGCGCGACGCGCCCGGAGAGGACGTGGAGCCCCGTCGGGTCGGGCCCGAAGATCCAGGCTTCAAACGGCTCCAGGGCTTTCGAGGCGATCCCCAGCAGCCAGCGACCCAGCGGCGGATGCTCGGCGTTGTCGCGGAACAGGGCGTCGACGTTCGCCCGTTCGAAGAACTTCCATCCCGACCGGGCGAGGAGGGCGACGTAGTCGCGCCCGGGTCGGACGTCGAGCGGCTCGTCGATCGTCAGCCCCGGCCCGCGCAGGGTGGCGAGCGTCAGGGCGGCGGCGACGAGGCCGGCGGCCAGGCCGAGCCGTCGGTGCGGGGACGCGGGCTCGTTCATGGTTTCGGCCCGATCGGCCCGGCGATCGGATGGCCGGACGACTTGGACCCATACCCCGCCTCGACCGGATCGTGCAGGTCCCGCGATTCCCGGGCGACCGGGCGGGCCATCGTGACGGCGAGGGGGCGGCGGGTGCCGGCGGGCGCGTCGACGCGGGCGACGGCGTTGCCGCGCGCGGGTTCGAAGGTGAGGATCGGCGTCGGTTCGGGGTCCAGGCCCGGCGGGGGTTGCATCGCGTCGGGGTCTCGGTCGTCGTCTCGAGGCGTCGGTCCGGCGAGGGCCCCATCGTAAGGCCGGGGCGGGGGGCCGCACCAGGTCAAAGGCCGGCGGGGCCGGGCGCCCGGGAAAGCCGGCGAGCCCGGGCCGCCCGCCTCACCGGCCCCTTGTTGAGGGGGGCCGTGGGGGCGGGCCGCTCGGGCTCGACCGTCCGGAGAACCGAGATAGGGGCCGTCGTCGGGTCCCCGGGGCGACGACGACCGCGGGAGGCCGGGTCGGCTCAGGGCTCTTCGGACTTCTTCTGGGAGATCAGCCGGCGGATCCGCTCGGCGAGCAGGGCGCCGTCGAACGGCTTCTTGAAGCCGTCGTTGAAGCCGAGCGAGAAGATCTCCTCGCCGGGCTCGTCGCTGGTCAGGGCCAGGAGGATGGTCGACTGGTGGTCCGGGCTCTTGCGCAGGTTCTGCGCGATCTGCCCGGCCTCGATGCGACCCAACGCCATATCGATGATGATGCAGTCGGGGTGGAAGCTCTCGGCGCGGATGCCGGCTTCGAAGCCCGACGCGGCGGTCTCGATCCGGAAATCGTCGCCTTCGCGGAGGTGATCCCGGAGAACGGCCTGGAGCGGGGCGTCGGCCCCGACGACCAGGATTTTATTATAGACCTCGGCCTCGAGATCGCCCAAGGGCATTCCATGCTCCTTGAGGAACCGCAGGAGGTGTTCCCGCGGAATCCGGCGATCCTGAGAGCCGGGGATGCGATATCCTCGCAAGCGTCCGGAATCGAACCACTTGCTCACGGTCCTAGGCGCGACTTTGCAAATCTTCGCGACCTGGCCGGTTGTAAACACCTTTTTCATCTCGAGGACTCCACTCGCCCTGATGGGTGCGAGGCCACGGAGGCTTCCTCCTCCCTCCGGATAGGAACCACGTCGGCTGGCGTCTTCCGGGCCCCGGCCCCTCCAGTTGGTCGTCCGTCTCCGGGCGACCCTGAAGATCCCGAGGGCCCATCCAATCGCTCCGACCCTTCCCCCGTTCTTTATCGCCCCGGGGGGCAGGCTTCCTCCAACTCGAATCAAGACTCAAGTTTTCAAAAGCCTAGGCCCGCTTCCCGTCGCCCACTCGTCCATCGCTGGGAGGAGTTCTGGGAAGCCGGCCTCCCGTCTCGATCAAGCCCGGCGGGCCTCCCCCCCTCTCGGGGCGGGAGGCGGTCCGATCCCGCAACCATCAAGGGCGTCTCGCTCGCTTCCTTGCCGTAGCGGACCTGACCGTCAAGAGTAATATTCGAGCCGCGCGGCCTGGGACTTTAGAAGCGACGAAGAGTAGTCGCCGCGAACCGGGCGGAAGTCGCGGAAACGCCGGTCGCGACGGGGTCGCGGCCGACGCGGCGTCGAGGGGTTTGAGGGGGGGAAACGAACAGGCCCCGCGTCGACGGGCGACGCGGGGCCTGTAGGGGGCAGCAAGGGGCCGGGGGCGATCAGTCGCCGCGACGGAAGGCGTCGAGGAGGCGGGGACGCCGCCTGGGCTCGCTGGACGCTCCCGCCGAGGACCCGGACGTCCTCCGGAGGGCGTCGTCCTTCTTCGCCGCGGGCTTGTCGTCGCCCGCGGGCTCCTTCGCGGCCTCGGGCCCCTTGGCGTCGTCGTCCGGGGCCGCTTCGGCCTCGGGCCCGGCGTCGGCCTCGTCGGGGTCCTTGGCGGCCTTCTTGGACGGCGGCCCGGAAGCCTTGTCCTCGTCGCGGCCCCGGAGGCTGAAGATCCGGCGGAGGAACGAGCCCGAGGCGGGCTTCACCTCGTCGTCGACCTTGGGGGCCTCGTCCTTGCCGAGCAGGGCCTTGGCGAGGTACTTCATGTTCGCCTGCGGGACCGAGTCGACGAACAGCGGACCGGGGAGGTTCTTCTGCCTCTCGGTGGCCTCCAGGATGGCGATGACCTCGGGGTAGGTCGCGCCCAGGCGGGCGACCTGGCGGACGACCTCGCCGATGTCCAGCGAGCTGCTGACCTTGACGTCGGAGTCGCCGAACCGGCTGGGGACGATCTTGGAGATGTCCACCGAGTCGTCGTGGTCGGCCGCGTTGAGCAGGATGTCCCCCTCGCCGAGCACGAGCGGCGGCTGCAGCCGCTGGCCGCGGCCGAAGAGCACGATCTCGGACCGGCGGGAGCGCGAGACGTGGACGACCGGCGGGCCCTCGGAGTCGACCATGTAGAGGGCGAACGGGTCCGCGGCGCGGGGCCGGCGGCGGGAGATGATCGACAGCGCCATGGCGTCCGGGGCCTCCTCGTCCAGCCCCTCGTCGCCCGGCGGGTCGTCCAGGATGCGGACCTGGCCGAGCGTGGCGTCGCCGGGGTCGAGGGTCCGCAGGGCGTTGAAGGCGCCGTAGCGGACCTCGATGTCCGGCTGGTCCATCAGGCGGCGGAGGGCGATCCGGGCCGACTCGTCCTCCATGGCGGCGAGGGCGGCCAGGGCGTAGGCCCGGTACTGCTTCATGCCGACCGCCGTGTCGCCCAGGATCTTCACGCCCGAGGACTCGTCGAGGTAGGCGAGGGCCTCGGCGGCGAAGAAGCGGACGTGGGGGTCCTCGCTCTGGAGGCCGGCCTCCAGGGCCTGCGAGGCCGACGGGCCGAGCGCCTCCAGCTTCAGCGCCGCGACGCCCGACGTCTTGGGGTCGAGCAGCTCGCGCGAGGTCGACTCCAGCCGCTGCTGGCGCAGGGCGGGGGTGTCGACCATCGGCAGGAGCTGGACCACGCGGAAGTACCGCTCCTGATTCTGGTGGTACACCTCCGGGACGCGCAGCTCCAGGTAGGTGTCCGTCTTGGCCGTGCTGGCCCCCTTCTGCTGGCCGTGCTCGTTCTGGTGGAACCGCTCGTTGACGACCTTCTCCACCATGGCGGCGTTGCGGATGAACTGCCGGTCGCTGTTCAGGATCAGCTTGTACGGGAAGTCCTTCTTCGTCCGCCCGCCGCCGAGCACCCGGCCGACCTTCAGGTCCTGGGCGTCCTTGGCGTTGCCGATCATCACCGGCCCGGCGGCGATCGCCAGGTCGGAGCCGGTCTTGGGCGAGCCCCCGGCGACGACGACCTCGCGGAGGCGGGTCATCATCAGGAAGCCGCCGGCCAGGCTCTTCACCGAGCTGGCGGGGGGGAGCTCCAGGTCGACGTCGAACCGGTCGCGCGGCGAGGCCCCGGTGGGGATCTTCATCCGCACGATGACCAGCGCGAACTGCTTGCTCTCCAGGAGCTTGCTCGGGTGTTCGACGCCCGCCTTGCCCATCTGGTCGACGAGCTGGTCGCGATACCACGACGGCGGGGCGTCGCCGCCCGTGCCGTCCAGGCCGGAGACCAGGCCCACCCCCTCGACGGTGGTCTCCCCGTTGTGGGAGACGTAGGCCAGGTCGCCGACGGACTCGTCGACCTTGGGGGCGCCCGCCGCCGAGTCCTTCTTCTTCAGCGGGCCCAGCGGCCCCGCGCCCGCCTGGCCGACCGCCAGGGCCGCGACCGCGACCAACGCACCCAACGCCCAGGAAGCCCTGGGGACTGTCCGACGCATGGACCTGCCTCCTTGCCTGCCGCTCGGGGAGAACCCCCGGACCCGCCTCCCAGAGATGGGCGGAGGCGTGTCACTCGCGCGAATGCGCCCGCCCACGTCCCTGTGGCGCAGGCGCCGCGGGTCCAGGTCGAACCCGCGTGCGGCGGACTGTAGACCGGTCCCGAGGGCCCGTCAAGGCGAAGTCGCGACTTCCGGAGCGGCTCAGCCGCCCGACGGCCGCGAGGGGCGGACGACGTCCCAGCCCCGCTCGCGCGCCAGCCGCGACAGCCGGGAGCCGGGGTGGACCACCACCCCGCGCCCGACCCGCTCCAGGAGCGCGCGGTCGCTCCAGTTGTCGGCGTAGGCGGCGGCCTCGTGCATCGGCAGGCCGTGGCGGGCGGCCCACTCCTCGGCCCAGAACAGCTTCCCCTCGCCGTAGCAGGGGGGGCCGCCGCCGACCCCGACCAGCCGGCCCCGGCTGATGACCACCTTGGTCGTCAGCGAGTCGGCGCAGCCGAGGAAGATCCGCAGCGGCTCGATCACCAGCCCGGGCGACGACGAGACCAGGACCAGGGGCGTCCCCATCCCGCGGAGGGCGTTGAAGTGGTCGACGACCCCCTCGTAGAGCCGGGGCTTCACGTGCTCCACGAAGTTCTCGTAGGCGATCCGCTCCAGCTCCACCACGGGGATCGCCGCGATGCTCTTGAGCCCGTAGGCGATCAGGGCCCCGTAGTCGAGCCGGCCGAACCGGTGCTGGAGCCCGTGGTACAGGGCGCGGAGGAGCGACGAGCGGCGGAGCAGCCCCCGACGCATCAGGATGCGCGCGAACAGGTAGGTCGTGGTCTCGGCGAGGAGGGTCCCGTCCACGTCGATGAACGCGGCCGAGGGCGCCTTCTCATAGGAGGGCCAGCCCGCGGCCTTCATGACGCGGCCCCCCCGGCCGTCACCAGCCCGCCGACGCGGCCGGCCAGGGCGCGGGCCTCGGCCTCGTCGCCGGCCTCGGCGATGACGCGGACGATCGGCTCGGTGTTGCTGGCGCGGACGTGGACCCAGCGGCCGGGCCAGCCGAGCCGCAGGCCGTCGCGGCGGTCGGCCTCGGCCCCCTCGTGGGCGGCGGCCACCCGGTCCCAGAGCCCGGCGATCGCGTCGGGGCCGAGGCCGGGGGGCAGGGGATACTGGTCCTTGACCATCGCGAACCGCGGCAGCTCGTCGACCCAGGCCGAGAGGGGCTTCTCCGCCGGCCCGGAGGCCAGCAGGTCGAGCGTCAGGGCCATGCCGACGAAGCTGTCGCGGACGAGGCCGACGCGGGGGTCGATCACCCCCCCGTTCCCCTCGCCGCCGATCAGGGCCCCATGGGCGAGCATCGCCTCGACGACGTGGATCTCGCCCACGGGCGTCCGGATCACCGGACAGCCGCGGTCGCGGGCGAGGACCTCGGTCGTCATCGAGGTCGACAGGTTGAGCACCACCGGGCCCGTCTCCCGGCCGAGCCGGCGCGCGGCGGCGAGCGCCAGGGTCAGTTCCTCGCCGATGTAGCGGCCCCGCTCGTCGACCAGGGCCAGCCGGTCGGCGTCCGGGTCCTGCGCGAAGCCCACGGCGGCCCCGACGGCCGGGACGAGCTTCGCGAAGTCGGCGAGGTTCGCGGCGGTGGGCTCGGGCGTGTGGTCGTAGCGGCCGTCGGGCTCGCCGCCGAGGACGATCGCCCGGCAGCCCAGACGTTCCAGCAGGGCCTTGCCCAGCCGCCCCCCCGCGCCATGGCAGGCGTCCAGGGCGACGGTGAACTTCCGGGCGCGGATCGCGTCCACGTCGACGACGGCGAGCACGCGCTCCAGGTGGGTCGCGTCCGGATCGTCCAGGTCCCTGATCCGGCCGAGGCCGTCGAACGGGGCCCAGGCGAAGTCCTTGCGGGTCCAGCGGTCGAGCACGGCGCGGCCGGCGGCGGGGCTCAGCACCATGCCCGGGCTGGAAGAACTTCAGGCCGTTGTACTGGGGCGGGTTGTGGGAGGCCGAGATCTGCACGCCCCCGGCGGCCCCCTTCTCGCGGACGAGGAGGCCGACCGTCGGCGTGGCGGTCGGCCCGACCTTCCAGACCTCGCGGCCGACCCCGGCCAGTCCGGCGGCCACGGCCGACTCGAACACCGGCGCGGTGAGGCGGCCGTCGTGGCCCAGGATGCTCGGCCCCGGCTCGCACTGGCTCGCATACGCCGCGGCGAATTCCAGCGCCGCCGACGGGTCCAGCCCGTCGCCCACCCATCCCCGGATGCCGGAGACGCTCGCGATCCGCGTTCCCTTCACGACTCGGCCGTCCTTCCCTTCGTCCTCGGTGCGATCTCAAAGTGTGTGCGTGCGCGACGACGGTTCGCGTCGCCCCGCCCCGACAGCCTACGCGAAAACCGTCGGCGGGGCGAATCCGGCCGGCCCGGTTCAGGCCGCGTGCAGGCCGATCCCCAGCAGGATGAGGCGGAGCGCCTCGCGCTCCTCGGCGCTGATCCGCCGGTCCCGGCGGAGGGCCTCGACGTCTTCCAGGCAGCGGTCCAGGCTCGGGCCGAACCCGGTCCGCGCGGCGTCCTGGGCGATCCTTCCCACGCACGCCACCACGCGATCGGGGCAATCGACGGCGCTGTTCATGACATCTCCTCCTTGAGAGCCTCGGGCCCGGATCAGTGTCGTCCGCCGCCCTGTCGAGGCAAGGGGCAGGATGCCCGCCCCCCCGCCGACTGTCAAGCGAGGATTCCCCCGGCGGCCGGACGCCCCGGGCTTGGATCGGCCGCCCCCGGCTGGTAGCCTGGACGCCCCGTAAGGGCGACCCGTCACAGACGCACCAGGCATCACGAAAGGACGCGGCGGTCATGGCCGTGGATTGGAACGACGAGCACCGCGCCGCGCTCGTCGAGCTGCTCAAGCGGGACTCGCTCCGGCTCGGCCAGTTCACCCTGGCGAGCGGGCGCAGCTCCCATTACTACATCGACGGCCGGAAGGTCACGCTCGGGGCCGAGGGTGCCCGCCTGATCGGCCGAGGCGTGCTGCACGCCCTCGCCCTCCATCCCGAGGTCGCCGCCGTCGGCGGGCTGACGATGGGGGCCGACCCGATCGTGGGGGCCGCCCTGGCCCTGGCCCCCGAATCCGGGAGGGGCGACCTCCGCGGCTTCCTGGTCCGCAAGCAGGCCAAGTCGCACGGCACCGGCAACCTCGTCGAGGGGCCGCTGGAGCCGGGCTCGACCGTCGCGATCGTCGACGACGTGGCGACCACCGGCGGCTCGTCGCTCCAGGCCGTCGACGCCGTCGAGGCCCTCGGCTGCAAGGTCGCGGTCGTCGTCGCCGTGCTCGACCGCCTCGAAGGGGCCGCCGAGACGTTCGCCGCCCGCGGACTGGAGTTCCGGAGCCTGCTCACCATCCGCGACCTCGGCGTCGAGCCCCTCCCGCGGGCCTGACCCGTCCCGCATGGGGACGGGCGACCGCCGCCGATCCAGGACGATCCGCGCGATGGAGTCCAGCCTGCACCGGCAGTTGAAGGAACATTACGGGACGCTCCGCGGCGGCCGTTGCGAGGTCGCCGTGGGCGGATTCCGCATCGACGCCGTCGACGAGGATGGCGTGCTGACCGAGATCCAATCCGGCGGGTTGGGAAGCCTGAAGCCGAAGCTGAGAAGTCTGCTTCCTCACCATCGGATCCGGGTGGTCCGGCCGATCGTCCTGCGTCGGACGATCGTCCGGCGAGAGCGGGCTGACGGCCCCGACTTATCGCGTCGCCGGAGCCCCCATCGGGGCTCGCTCGCGGAGGCTTTCGACGACCTCGTGGGGCTCGCTTCGCTGATCCCCGACCCGAACCTGATAGTGGAGTTCGCGGGCGTCGCCGTCGACGAGATCCGATTGTCGAGGCGTCGGAAGCCGGGCTACCTCGTCGTCGACCGTCGTCTCAACGAAGTGCTCGAATCCACGGCGATCTGCGAACCGGCCGATCTCTGGCAGCTCCTGCCGATCGGAATTTCTCGGGCCGAGCCATTCACCACAGACGACCTTGCGCGAAAACTGGGCAAGCCTCGCTTCTTTGCTCAGCGAGTCGCCTACTGCCTGAGGGTCGCCGGGGCCGCCCTTCCGGTGGGCAAGCGGGGCAACACCGTGATCTATCGGGCGGGGGGCGATGTCGCCGTGGCGACCTGAGCGGGCCCCCGCCAGCCTGAGTGCATGAGAGCGAGAGCCGGTAGGGAGAGAGGCAGAGAGAGGCGGGCGGGAGGATCAGATCTTGGGGGTGCCGACGCCGCGAGGCCGACCGGCCGGGCCCTGCGCCTGGCCCTGCGAAGTGGCGATGGCGTCGCCGTTGTAGAGCAGCCGGAGGTTGCGGCGGGCCCGATCCCAGAGCCGTCCTTCCAGGTTCTCGAGCCCGTCGTGGGACGACCCGGCGGCCGGGGCCTCGGAGCGCGACGCGGAGGAGGAGTTCATAATATCGCCCATCGTCCTTAAGGTCTTCTTCTGCCAGGAGTTGGTGGGACCGACTCGTCCCCTTCGGGGGCGGGTCCGCGGTGGTGGGAGGCTTGAGCGGCTCGGGTCGAGCGGCCCTCTTCCTCCGGCGAGCGACCCCTTCGTGGAGGGTCGCCCCTCTCGTTGACGGCGTCGAGGATCTCCGCCCGGGCGGGCGGTCGACCCCCTCGGTCAGGCGAGGCAGGGGCCCGCGGGACAGGTCGGGGGGGCGGGCAGGTCCGAGGCCGGGGATGGGCCGCCGGCCCGGCCTACGGCGTCAACAGGTGCGGAACCTCGGTACCGGCGTCCTAAGATGTGAAGCCGCATGGGCCAACCTCCTTGCATGGCGACGAAGCCGGGCCTTGAGGGAGGCCCGATCGTCCGGGGTCGCTGGGGAGCCGAGGAGCATAGCCACCTATTCCGAACGGCGAACTGCAGGGATCGGCGACCGATAACACCGGGCGTCGCAAAGCTCTCGTGTCATCCCTGAGGTCGAAACGGCCCTTGAAGGCAGAGCAAAACCCGTGCCTTAAGCCGTTAAGATGGCAAGTCTCCTGGCCGAGGCCGTCGACGCCTGGCCGGGGCCGTGGCTGCGGCCCTCCCTGGAGGTAGCGGGCGACTTGAGGGCAAAGGTTACAATTTCCGAACAGCTCCGTCAAATCAAAAACCGGGAAAGTCCTGATTCTGCGAATTCCTTCCGCCGCCCCGGTTCCCGGGGCCGGGGTGCCGCGAGGGGGGCCGTCGCGTCTATAATGATGGAGGGCGGCGCGGGCCGCCGGGTTCGCGGCGAGGGGGCGACGACTCATGAGCCTGGTGGGCGGC
>Ga0182738_1006605_pt1 | contig 11990 bp, 13 predicted proteins | sample eDN5th30CBELigMG_FD_128876 | JGI IMG/M metagenome (GOLD analysis project Ga0182738, IMG submission 128876) | Enriched Miracle-Growth compost microbial communities from Emeryville, California, USA - eDNA 5th pass 30_C BE-Lig MG (version 2)... ...
CGATGGAGGACATGCCAGGCGTTGTACCGGGGATTCCTCCGGTACCGGGCTTACCGGGAGTGCCCGCGACGCCACCTGGAGTGCCAGGCTTACCGGGAGTTCCCGGAGTACCGGGGGTTCCGGGTGTGCCAGGAGTACCGGGCTTACCCGGAGTTCCGGTCCCGCCGCCAATGCCGATGCTCACCCCGACATTGGCCAAGCCGCTCGGGCCTCCGACATTGGCGCTGACGCCCGCATTGAGTCCCGTGGCACCACCGACCGAAGCGGTGGTCTTGGAATCGACCAGACCCTTCGAGCCGCCGACGGTCGTATTGCTGCTGGCATTGATGCCGCTAGAGCCACCGACCGAAGCCGTTGTCCTGGAATCGACCAGACCGCCACGGTCGACAACGGATGTGTTGGTACTGGCGTTGATGCCCGTCGAGCCGCCGACCGATGCATCCACGCCGACATTCGCCAGCCCCTTCGAACCGCCGACGCCAACGCCCACATCGGCATTGAGGCCCTTTGAGCCGCCGACACTCACGCCGAGCCCAAGAGCACCATTCTTGCTACCGCCAATGCTGATGCCGTTGGCCCCGCCGACACTGATGCCGCCGCCGGACCCGCCAAGTCCAAGCCCTCCCAAGCCGCCGGCTGACACGGGTGCGCAAAGTGCCGCCACCATTGCGCCGCTCGCAACGATCCCAGCAAACCTGTCGATAATTGCGCCCATAACTCTCTCCCTCGTGTTTGCTTCAAGACAACATCCGCCGACGCAAAAACGCCGACGGCAGGAAGATAATATGGTTATTGCGCACTTTTGGGACTTGAACTTTGTTACTGATTTATGTCTTACTAATATTATACATCAATTAAATATAAAATTACGATACAAGTCACTCAGTTATATCGATACTTCAATATTATATATTTAATTCGAACCAAGGCTGCAAAATACACACTGGGCACCAGCCCCCAAAACCGGAACAGCATCGCGGGGGGAAGTGAGGCATCCGCGAAACGCCTCCGCAAAAAGCGCGCGGCGCACATCCGCCACTGCGCGTGAAGTGCCTCTCGGCCCTTGGCAATAGGCCGGGCGCCCTGTATAGGGTCCGCCACACTTTTCACCCCATCTGCAGAAGGAAATACCATGGCGATCGAACGCACGTTCTCGATGATCAAGCCGGATGCCACGCGCCGCAACCTCACGGGCGCCATCACCAAGATGCTCGAAGATGCTGGCCTGCGCGTCATCGCATCGCGTCGCGTCTGGATGAGCCGCCGCGAGGCCGAAGGCTTCTACGCCGTCCACAAGGAACGCCCCTTCTTCGGCGAACTGGTCGAGTTCATGTCGTCGGGCCCGACGATCGTTCAGGTTCTGGAAGGCGAGAACGCCATCGCCAAGAACCGCGAAGTGATGGGCGCCACCAACCCGGAGCAGGCTGCCGAAGGCACCATCCGCAAGGTCCATGCCCTGTCGATCGGCGAGAACTCGGTGCACGGTTCGGACGCTGCCGAGACCGCCGCACAGGAAATCAGGTACTGGTTCTCCGACACCGAGATCGTCGGCTAATATCCAGAATCGGATTTCTGGCGCAAAAGCCTGATTTCATTGAAAAAGCCGGAGCGAAAGCCCCGGCTTTTTTATTATCCGGATGGTCGCCGATCAGTCCTGGCTGGCGAAACGCAGAATATCGCGACCCTCATTGTCGGCGAGGTAAAGCTTACCGTCCTCGATGCGGAAGCTGGCCGCCTTGCCCAGCGCGTCAAAGAACTTTCGTTCCTGATCCATGATTGCCGGCGGGCACGCCATGAAGGTGGATCCCAGCGGGCCGATCTTGATGGAACTGCCATCAATCGTGGCCGCGCCGAAATAGTTGTTGCAGGCGCCCTTGCCGCTGACTTTGCCATCGGCGCCAATGCGTAAGGTCGATTGCGCGTAATCGATAACGCCCCCGCCCTCGATGTCCTCGGCCAGCCAGGCGGTATCGGACAGGCCTGCCGGTGCATTCTCGTTCGACGCAGGCTCGCTGGAGGATTTCCTGACCATCGACAGAACCAGCGTCTGTGGCCCTGCATTCAGCGGATCGACCTCGTAACGCGTATCGTTCTCGAACCACAGCGTATGGTCGACGGTGATGTTGGCTTCCAGCGCATAGGAGACATCGGGCTGGATCGCATCGGGATCGAAATGGAGTTCGAATTTGATCGGCACCTGCCCTGCATCAGGAATGATCTGCTGGCCGATGACGGTTGAAGGCTCACCGTCGGGGTTGAGATCCATCAGTTGCACGGTCAGCACCGCGTCGGGCGGCAGGGCGATGCGCTCGCGGTAGAGCACTTCACCGCTAATAACCTTGTCTTCCGCCATGGACTGCATCGGCAGGGCCAGCACGCCCACAAGAAGCGGCGCAAAGCCGAAGATCATGAATTCCGCAATCCTGCCCAGCATGATTTCTGCTCCTCCGCTATGACGGCAAAACTGGACAGAGCATTGCGGTCGTTCCATGTCGAAACGATTAAAAATCCTGCCGGCCGCCGAATCCGGTTTTCAGCGCCGCCAACGCGTGAGGGCTTCGTCGTCGGCTTCCCTGGCTTCCACCCATTCGCCGGCCGTGCCGTCGGCGTGGTGCTCCTTCTTCCAGAAGGGCGCGCGCGACTTCAGGTAGTCCATCAGGAAATTGGCGGCTTCGAAGGCTGCCTGCCGGTGGGCGGAAGCTGCCACCACCAGCACGATATTTTCACCCGGCACGATCCTGCCGTAGCGGTGAATCACGGTCAGGCCCTGCAGCGGCCAGCGCGCAACCGCTTCTGCAGCAATGCGCGAAATCTCGGCCTCGGCCATGCCGGGATAGTGCTCGAGTTCCAGCGCGGAAAGCCTGCCCGCCTCGTCGCGGCATAGGCCCGTGAAAGTCACCACCGCGCCAATATCGGCACGGCCATCGCTTATGCGCGCAACCTCGGACTGGATATCGAAGTCTTCGCGCTGGATGCGCACGTCGCTTGTAACGGAGGACATGCCCGCCTCACCCGCCGGTCATCGGAGGGAACAAGGCGATCTCGCGCGCGCCTGTGATCCGTTCGCCGTGCTCGACATGCTCGTGGTCGATGGCGACGCGGATCACGTCCGGATATTGCAGCGCGTTTTCATATTCCTCGCCGCGGCCCTTCAGCCACAACAAAAGGTCGGCCACGGTCTCGACATCGACGGGCACGGCGATGTCTTCCTCCGGCCGGCCGATACGCTCCCGGACCCAGGCGAAATAAACGAGTTTGGTCGGATGTTCTGTCATTCGTCCATTATATGCTTCACGCCGGCGCGGAAATAGTCATAGCCGGTATACAGGGTCACGATAGCCGAAATCCAGAGCAGGAAGATACCGGTCTGCGTCCAGTAAGGCACGATCTTGTCACCCGCAGGCCCAAGAAGAAGGAAGGCTATGGCCACCATCTGGATGGTCGTCTTCCACTTGGCAAGCTGCGTCACCGGCACGCTGACCTTCAGCGCAGCCAGATATTCGCGCAGGCCAGAAACCAGTATCTCGCGGCACAGGATGATGATGGCAGCCCACAACGACCAGCCGGCAATGGTTCGGTCGGTGTCGGCTGCGAGCACCAGCAGGCAGGTAGCGACCAGCAGCTTGTCGGCGATCGGGTCCAGCATGCGGCCGATATTGGAGGTCTGCTGCCAGGCGCGCGCCAGATAGCCGTCGAAATAATCGGTGATGCTGGCGATCAGGAAAATAGCCAGAGCCGACCAGCGCGCGAAATCGCTCGACTTCAGGTGGCCTTCCAGGAAAAAGCACAGCACGACCAGCGGCACGGCAATGATACGGCCATAAGTCAGGATGTTGGGAAGGTTGAACGCGCGCTTACCCATCTTGCTTCCGTTTTTCAAAGCCTTCCCGTCTCCGGTCTTTTCAACATGCGTACTCAAATCAGATACCTCCATGAGGGGTCAACCGGATGAAGGCGCTGGCCCAGCGCTATTTTTCACCACCATGCGTTCATTTCTCGTGAAAGTGGTTATAGACCACCCGCGCGATCGATTCCGAAATACCATCCACGGCCATCAAATCTTCCACTGCCGCGCGGCTCACCGCCTTGGCGGTGCCGAAATGCAGAAGCAGCGCGCGCTTGCGTCCCGGCCCGATGCCGCTGATCTCGTCGAGCGGGTTGCGCGTCATCTCCTTCTTGCGGCGGGCGCGGTGCGAGCCGATTGCGAAGCGGTGCGCCTCGTCGCGCAGGCGCTGCACGAAATAGAGCACCGGATCGCGTACCGGCAGCGTAAAGGATTCGCGGCCCCGGACGAAAAAGCGCTCGCGGCCGGCTTCACGGTCCACGCCCTTTGCGACGCCGATTGCCGTTACCCTCTCCTCCACGCCAAGATCGCCAAGAATCTGGCGCACGGCCGTCATCTGTCCCTGCCCACCGTCGATGAGGACCAGGTCGGGCCATGCCGGAAAGGAGCCGTTCATCGCCTCCTCAGCATCCGCCTCATGCGAATTGTCCGCATCGCCATGCTCCTTGAGCAGGCGCGAGAAGCGGCGCGTCATCACCTCGCGCATCATGCCGAAGTCGTCGCCGGGGGTGATGTCGGTCGAGCGGATGTTGAACTTGCGGTACTGATTCTTCACGAATCCTTCCGGCCCCGCCACGATCATGGCGCCGACTGCATTGGTGCCCATGATGTGCGAGTTGTCGTAGACCTCGATACGAGCCGGCGTGCGCTCCAGCCCGAATGTCTCGGCAAGCCCCGCAAGCAGGCGTGCCTGCGTCGAGGTTTCGGCCAGCCTGCGACCGAGCGCCTCGCGCGCATTCTGCAGGGCGTGATCGACAAGGTCTTTCTTCTCGCCGCGCTGCGGCACGGAGATCGTTACCTTGTGGCCCGCGCGCGTGGCGAGCGCCTGCGCCAGAAGCTCCTCTTCCTCGACCTTGTGCGACAGCAGCAAAAGCCGCGGGCTGGGCTTGTCGTCGTAGAACTGGGCGAGGAAGGAGCCCAGCACCTCCTGCGCTTCCAGCGCCGGATCGGCCTTGGGGAAATAGGCGCGGTTGCCCCAGTTCTGGCCGGTGCGGAAGAAGAACACCTGGATGCAGACCTGCCCGCCCTCCTGATGGATGGCGAAGACGTCGGCCTCCTCCAGCGATTGCGGATTGATGCCCTGATGGCTCTGCACATGGCTGAGCGCGGCCAGACGGTCGCGGTAGATCGCGGCACGCTCGAAATCCAGCTCCTCGGCCGCCTCCTGCATGGCCCCGGAAATCTCCGTCTTCACCTTCTGGCTGCGACCGGAGAGGAAGTCCTTCGCCTCATCCACCAGTTCCGCGTAGTCGGCCGTCGAGATTTCGCCGGTGCAGGGACCTGAACAACGCTTGATCTGGTACAGCAGACAGGGGCGTGTGCGCGTCTCGAACACCGAATCCGTGCAGGTCCGCAACAGAAACGCCCGCTGCAGTGAGTTGATGGTGCGGTCAACCGCGCCGGCGGATGCGAACGGCCCGAAATAATCGCCCTTGCGCGTGCGCGCGCCGCGATGCTTGAAAATGCCCGGCGACGGGTGATCCCCAGTTAGCAGGATATAGGGAAACGACTTGTCGTCGCGCAACAGCACGTTGAAGCGCGGCCGCAAACGCTTGATAAGATTGGCTTCAAGCAGCAGCGCCTCGATTTCGGTGCGGGTGACGACGAACTCCATCGTGGCCGTCTCGCGCACCATGCGGCCGATGCGATTGGTGTGGAAGCGGCCTTGCGCATATTGCGTCACGCGCTTCTTCAGATTGCGCGCCTTGCCGACATAAAGTACATCGCCGGCCGCATTCATCATGCGGTAGACGCCCGGTGCGTTGGGCAGGCGCTTGACCAGCGTCTGGATAACCTCGGCGCCGACCTTGCCTTCGGTGTCATCGGGATTGGCGGTCCAGTCGATGGCGGTGAACGGCGAATCAGCAAGCTGCGGCGGGGCCTCGACGTCCGGCCCCTCGTCTTCCTCGACCTCGTGACCGGGCATATAGCCGGCCACGTCGCCGCTGGCCCTGCCGGCGCGCGGCTTGTGAAGAGACTTCAGATTGGGATTTCCGGGATTCATTCCTTTATGCCTGTCACATCCGGCGTCTGCCATGCAAGATGCTGGCCGCCATCGAGCGCGATCATCTGTCCGGTGACGGAGCGCGCTTCCCATAGATAGCGGATCGTGGCGCCGAATTCCAAAAGCGAGGGGCCGCGCCTGAGGATAAGCCCTTCGACCTGCCGCGAGAAGTCCTCGGCCTGCTGGCGGCTGCTGGCCAGCGTCGGCCCCGGCCCGATGGCGTTGACGCGGATGCGCGGGGCCAGCGCCTGCGCCATGGTGCGGGTGGCATTCCACAGCGCCGACTTCGAAAGCGCATACGAAAAATAGTTCGGCGTCGGCTTCAGCACGCGCTGGTCCACGATATTGACCACCAGCCCCTCGGCTTCATGAGGCAGGCTTTCCGCGAACCGCCGTGCCAGCAGGACCGGCGCCTTGAGATGGACGGCGAAATTCCTGTCCCACGTCGCCCAGTCAAAATCGGAGATCTCGTCGGGTTCGAAAACCGAAGCGTTGTTGACCAGCAGCGAAATCGTGCCCAGCGCCGTGCTCGCCTGTCGTACCAAACCGTCTACAGCGCGCATGTCGGTGAGATCGGCCACGACAACGGCAGCCTCGCCACCTTGCGCGGCTACCGATGCGGCCAGCTCATCGGCATCGGCACGCGAGCGGTTGCAATGGATGGCGACCGCAAAGCCATTCGCTGCGAGGTCTTCCACAATAGCCCTGCCGACGCGCCTGGCGCCGCCGGTCACAAGCGCGACCCTGCCATTTTCCCGCATTTGTCCATCCCCAATTTCGGGTGTAAATCCTGCCTGCGGGCGATCCGGTCGCCTTACAGGTTAATTCCCGTTCGCTCCCTTGACGGCAATGTGGCGAGAAACCCGACAGACCGCCCCCGGCAGCGACGCAAATTCACAACTCGATTCAATATAGGCAGCACAAACCATTGAACCAAGGGACCTTTTGCTACTTCGAACACGCTCTCCTGACAGCGGTGTTGCACGAGGGCAACGTCACCTTTCCGCCTCATTAGCGCCAGCTAAACTCCCTATTTCAGGTACTCTCTGGCCGCATTTCGACACGACATTGGGACCGTTAAGACGCCCGACGGGTTGTCTCCCAGACCTGCGGGATGTCTTCCCACAGAAAACTGAAGTGCTGTGGCTAAGGAGTACAGAATATGGAAGCCAAATTGAAATTCGCGCTGCCGTTTGCGGCTACGCTCGGGCTCATCGCCCTCGCTGGCGTTCCCGCCAATGCGGCCGACGTGGTCATGGAAGAGCCACCGGCACCTGCCGCCCCGATGGAACTGCCCCCGCTCAACACCTGGTCCGGCCCCTATGCCGGTGTGAACCTCGGCTACGGCTTTTCCGGCCGCGTCAAGGAGCCGGGCAACAGCATCAAGACCGATGGCTTCGTCGGTGGCGGTTTCCTGGGCTATAACTACCAGGTCGACAACTTCGTCGCCGGTGTCGAGGGTGATATCGGATATGGCGGTCTGAAGGGCGACAATGCCGGCACGGAAGCCAAGGGCGGTCTCAACGGCTCGCTGCGCGCCCGCCTCGGCTATGCCGTTTCGCCGGACATCCTGCCCTACGTCACCGCCGGTGGCGCTGCGCAGAGCCTGAAAGTGACCGAAGGCGGCATCTCTGACAAGAACACCATGGTCGGCTGGACCGCCGGTGCCGGTACCGACATCAAGGTCACCGACAATCTGTTCGGCCGCGTCGAGTATCGCTACACCGACTATGGCAACAAGTCCTTCACGACCGGTGGCGGCACGCGCGACGTCGATGCTCGCGATCACCGCATCCAGTTCGGTATCGGCATGAAGTTCTGATTTTTCCCCGCCTCCGGGCGAGGAATGAGAAGCCGGGCGCCCCAAGCGCCCGGCTTTTTCGTTCAGGCCGGCAGATACGGCTTGAGTTCCGGGAATTTCTCGTCGAAGCGGGCGGCCCACCGCTTGAGCTTCGGACGGCCGCGTTCCCACTGGCCGGCAAAGCGCAGATCGAGATAGCCGAGCGCGGCGCGCAACGCGATCTGGCCGGCGGTTATCTTCTTCGGGAGCTTTGGCGGATTGGCGTTCAGCACGTCCAGAGCGCGCGTCACCTTCGTCCATTGCTTGTCGAGCCAGGGCGCATGCACCTTTTCCTCCGGCCGCATGCGGCGTTCGTAGACATGGGCTAGAAGGCAATCGCAAATGCCGTCAGCCAAAGCCTCCAGACGCTCGGCGTCCAGCCGCTTTTCGGCGTTGCGCGGAAACAGCGCATTGCCCGAAATCCGGTTGAGATGCTGGGTGATGACGCGGCTGTCGAAAACGCTGCTGCCGTCATCATTGATCAGAACAGGAATCTTGCCGAGCGGATTGGCCGAAACCAGTTCCGCGCCTTGTGCGCCGGTATCGGTCGGAACGGCGTCCAGTGCCAATCCCGCGTAAGCGGCGGCCATGCGCACCTTGGCGCTGAAAGGCGAAGCGGACGAATAGAGAAGCTTTGGCATGAATTCTTCCGGATGCTGGCGCGACCGGCTGGCCGCTTGCTGAAAACAAGAACAGGAACGGGAGTTCAACCACCGCGCACCGGCGGCATCACCACCTTGGGCAGGCGGCAGGCAGCGCGCCGGTCAACCTCGTCGCATCGCCTGTAGGACAGGTCACGGGTCATGCAGATGCGCACCTCGCGCAGATAGCGCCGGTCGCAGGTCACTGCGATGCCATCGGCGGGAATGCCGGGGTTGTCGCGCAGGAAGGTGCGCTCGACCTCATGCGGATCGGGCGTGAGATATTTGCCCAGGCGCGTATATTCGGGCGGAATCGTCACCTGCTCGCGGGCGGCGCGCAGCACCTCGAAATAATCTTCCTGCCCCAAACCCGAACAGGTGCCGTGCTTGCGCCATTCATGACCGATGAGCCCGACCGCAGGCATGATGTCGAGAAGCCCGCGCGCCTCCTTCTCGGGCACGCGCGGGCGATTGGTGGGGCAGTCCTGCGGGTAGCCGCGCTCATATTGCGGCCACAACCCATGAACGACAAAAGCGTATGGCCGTCCGCCCCGGCACTGCTGGCTGTTGGCCTGATCCGGATCCGCCTCGCAATAGCTTGGCGACCACGACAGCGACAGCACGTAGAAATCGAAGCCCGACCCTATCGGCACCGTAGCGACCTGGGAACGCGCCGGCTCCGCGGCCTTCTGCTCACTCCCGGAAGGTTTGCAGCCGGCAACCAGCGCCAGCAAGGCCGCGCCAAGCACAATCGCCACGCGGTATCGCTTGCGGCCGGCATTCACGCACATTGCCTTTTTCGCCGATGCTGTCAGCGCAGAACGCGGCAACGGCCGTCATAGACAAACCAGCGATCGAAGCCCGACACGCAGAATTCGACATTGTCGCCCATGCCGGCGAAGCCCATGCGGCCCTCGATCAGATACCAGATGTCGCGCATATTGCCGTCGGTCAGGCTGACCCTGGCGCCGCAATAAAGCCTCGCGATCGGCTGGCGCTCGGCCTGGGGCAGATAGCGGGTCTCGTGAATGTCGTAGAAATCGGTGATCCCGACATTCGGCAAATTCGGCACATGCCGAACCTGATAGTCGAAGCGATGCACGATCTTTTTCAGAAAACGCTGATCGGCGCACAGGCTGACGGGCGCCGCCTGCCGCACGATGAAGTCGGCGGCCATGGAAACAGTCGATGTGGAAAAAAGCGAGCCGGCGGCTACGATGGCAGCCATGGCGAATTGAACGAAGCGTGACATAGCTAACCTCGTGAATCATCGCGAACGCAAATAGTGCGCAATGCTCATGCGTCGGTCAACCCGACACGGCTTCCCCGGCAAGCCATTCCAGCGACCAGTCCGCGCCTTTCTCTTCGGCCAGCAAGGCGTGCAATGCCGGCAGCAGCACGTTCAGTTCCCGTTCCAGCGTGTAAGGTGGGTTGACGACGATCATGCCGGTGCCGTCGAGACGCGGTTCGGACGAAGGCCGCCTGATCTCGAAGCCGATGTCCATGATCTTGGGGATGCCCGCATCAGCGAGCGCCTGCCGGAACCCGGCCACCGCCTTGCGATCCTTGATCGGATACCACAGCGCATAGATGCCTCCTGGCCAGCGCCGGTGCGCACGCTGCAGGCCTTCCACCAGCCGCAGAAACTCGCCCTCCTTCTCGAAGGGCGGATCGACCAGCACAAGCCCGCGCTTTTCCTTGGGCGGCAGATGCGCGCCGAGCGCCAGCCAGCCGTCCAGTTCGGTGACGCGGACCTGAAAATCCTCGGCGAAAAGCTCCTTCAGAAGCTGTACGTCCTGAGGATGCAGCTCGATCGCCGACAGCCGGTCCTGCTTGCGCAGCAGCCGGCGCACGACAAGCGGTGAACCCGGATAGAAGGAAAGCTCGCCCGACGCATCCGTTTCGCCCACCGCGTCGAGATAGGGCTTCAGCAGTGCGGCCGCCTCGGGTGAGAACGTCGCATCGAGCAGGCGACCAATACCGCCTCGCCATTCTCCCGTCTTGCCGGCCTCCTCCGAACCGAGATCGTAGAGGCCGATCCCCGCATGGGTGTCGATGACGCGGAAAGCCTTGTCCTTCTGCTTCAGATATTCCACCAGCCGCGCCAGAACGGCGTGCTTGACGACATCGGCGAAATTGCCAGCGTGATAGGCGTGGCGGTAATTCATGCTCAGTTCTCGTCCAGTTCCCGCAATTGCGCACCCGATTGCCGCCACCGCATGCGCCGGTGACGGATCATGGCGAAGATCAGGCCGGTGATCCCGGCAGCCATTAGCAGGAAACCGCCGGTCCGCACCACCTCATAGACGGCAAACGCATCTGCCCGAAGGATGATGTCCACCGACTGGATATAGATGCCGGTTTCTTCGCCCGACTGCACCGAAAACGTATAAATGCCATTCTGCAGGGCCGGTATCAGGCCGGCATCGTCGCGATAGATGCGCTCGTTGGTCTCTGCCGACTTGTCCTTCAGCGTGGCCTCGGCAAAAGTGAGCGGCACTGCCAGCATGCTACGCCCGTCACCGGTAACTGTGAGGCTCAGTATCGAATGACCATCGATCTGTCTGGTTCCGCCAACGATGCGCAGATCGACCGAGACGCGCAGCGGTGCGTCGGACGCCGACAGCGCGACCTCGACCGGCTTATATCCCGTGGCCCGTTCATAGACGCGGTAAGTGCCCAGTTCGTGCCCCGTCAGATGCAGTGCAGCCCACGGATAGCCAATTCCAAGCACTGCTCCGGCTGCGAAGACCAGAAGAAACAGAACTCGCATTGCATGTCGCCCGAAAGCACCGGCTCATCCGGCTGCGACCGCCTCATCGGCATCTGTTCCGCAGTCTCACGAAACGGTGCGTGCCCACATTGACGCGGGCAGATAGTGCTGCATCGACCTGTTGTCCGCAATAATACTTCAGACTCCCGAAGATTTCGCAGCATTGGCCGGCGAGACAGCCATACGGTCAGTCGTTCTGCCGCAGTCTTTCCAGGATTTGATCCACCGTCTGGTCCACATTCTGGGCCGATGTATCGAGCCACAGGCCGATGTGTGGAGTGTGCTCATGCAAGACCTGTCTTATCTGCGCGGCAGTCCAGGAACCGTAGATCGGGTCGTCATAGATATTCTTCGAGCGGGCCCGGTCGCGCGCGGTCAGCACTTCGGCGGAAGGGTCGAGCACCACCACGGCCGGCCGATAGGACTTCAGCCGTTCGGCCGCCCACTCCAGAAACTCGCCCAGAATGACATCCTGATAGACGACGGTGAAACCTGCATCGGCATATTGCGCCGCAACACTCCACGCCAGTTCGTAGCGCAGCCGCAACTGGCGCTCGGCTTCCGGCGGCGGGTTCTGGCTCATCTCCACGCGGCCGCTGACGATCATGCGACGGAAAAGATCGCCGCGCAGATGCACCGCCTTCGGCAACCGCTCGGCCAGCGCCTGC
>Ga0182738_1006606_pt1 | contig 11989 bp, 11 predicted proteins | sample eDN5th30CBELigMG_FD_128876 | JGI IMG/M metagenome (GOLD analysis project Ga0182738, IMG submission 128876) | Enriched Miracle-Growth compost microbial communities from Emeryville, California, USA - eDNA 5th pass 30_C BE-Lig MG (version 2)... ...
AAGGGGCTGGATGCAAGGCGCCCGCGCGCAGCAAGGCTGGCGCCTTGCAAGCGCGGGCAACGCCGCAGACGGCCCCTTTGCGAAGCAACCCGGAGGGAAGCTCGCCACAGCCCGCCCCTGGGCGTTGCGCTCCTTGTGCGTGCCGACGCACGCACGGCGTCGCGCGCCTACAGGGGCAGGCTGTGGCGAGCTTCGCGACCCCTTCCATAGCGTTGACAGGCCCTAGCGCGAGAACGCGAACATCACGCTGAACATCACCATCGCGGCGATGAAGGTGAGCAGCCGCACGACCCAGGGCATCACCAGCCAGGCGCCGAGGACGGTGGCCAGCTTGCCGAGCAGGCCGCCGGTGATCACCGGCTCGCTGGTGCGCGCACCGGGCGGCGGCGCGCCGCACTGCGGGCAGGCCTTCGCCAGCGTGGACACCTGGTGGCCGCATTCAGGACAGGCGACGAGTGCCATGCACACCTCCATTCATGATGTCTTGCCGGGCGTGGAAGGCAACGCCTCGATCACGATCTCCACGCGCCGGTTGCGCTGGCGCCCCTCGGGGTCGTCGCTGCCGTCCGGGCGGACGTTGGGCGCGACGGGCTCGCGCTCGCCCAGGCCCTGCGCGCTGATGCGCTCGCGCCCCACCGACCGGGCCAGCGCCGCCGCCACCGCCTCGGCGCGCCGGATCGACAGCGCCTCGTTGTAGGCGTCCGAGCCCTTGGCGTCGGTATGGCCGCGCACCCGCACCGGCGCGGTGGGGTAGCTGTGCAGCAGCTCCGCGGCGCGCGCCAGCGAGGGCTGCGCGTCGGGGCGCAGGTCGGCCTTGTCGAAGTCGAACAGCACGTCGGCCGGCAGGTCGATCACGATGGACTGTCGCTCATCCTGGCGCGCCTGCAGTTCGCCGAGCAACGCCTGCGTGCGCTCCAGCCGCTCGGGCGGCACCTCGGCCGTGCGGAACACGGTGGAAGGCCCGGCGGCCGGGCCGAACTGCGTCTGCGGGCCGCCGGTGGACAGCTGCGTGCCGCTGCCGGCCCGCTCCCAGCGCGTCTGCGGCGCGTCTTCGACGCGGACGAAGCGGCTGTCGGCGTCCTTCAGGCTCTGCGCCACGCGCCGCACCGTGTAGCCGTGCGCCGCCGCGGCCAGCAGCGCCGCCGCCGACACGCCGGCCGCCAGCCTGGCGAGGAAGGTGGCCATGCCGGGTCGGTTCACAGCCTGCTCAGGAGCCTCCGGCCGGCTTCAGCGGCAGCGCGATGGCCAGGCCCGGCCCCGCGGTGCTGTCGGGCGGCATGCCGTCGTTGATCACCAGGCGCAGCTGCGTCTCCGAAGGCGGCACGCTGCCCAGGAATACCAGGCGCCCCTGCATCGTGTCGCCCGACATGATGCGCAGGTAGCGGTTGTCCGGCGGGCGCTTGAGCATCAGCCGGTTGCCCGCGGAGTCGGCGAGGTAGGTCTCGCTCTCGGCGAGGTTGGTGAAGTTGGTGCGCCGGTTCTCGAAGGAGGCGCTGATGTCCAGGATGGTGGCGTCCTCGCCCATCTCGACGGACTTGACGCGCACCGTCAGGCCCGCGCTGGCGGTGCCCTGCACGCTCATCGGCACCTGGCGCGGCGCGGCCGGCGCGGGAGCGGGTGCCGGGGCGGCGGCCACGGGCGGCGGCGCGGCAGGCGCAGGCGCAGGCGCCCCGGCGGCGGGCGCCGGCGCGGGAGGAGCGGCCGCCGGGGCCGGCGGCTGCGCGCTCTCGCCGCAGGCGGCCAGCGCCAGCGCGTAGGCGGCCAGCACGGCGGCGCTTCGCACGGATCGTTCCTCGCTCATTGGATGGTGATGCTGTTGACGTTGGCGCCCGCCGGTCGCTGGCCCTTCTTGTCGGCGCAGTCCTTGCCGTCGACGTGCACGTCGCGCACGTTGCGGCCCTGCACGATGATGGTGCGGCCCTTCAGGCTCTGGCCGTCGATGTTGACGCTGTTCACGTTCGCCACGCCGTCGGTGCAGCCGGTCTGCACGCTGCGCACGCTGTTGCCGGTGACCTCGATGCGGTTGGTGCCGCCGCCGGGGTTGTCGATGACCGTGGTGGTGGTGTCGCTCTGGCCGGCACCGCCGCCGGCGGCCATCGCGGCCGCGGGCGCCAGGCCGCATGCCGCCAGCAGGCACAGCGGCCACAGGCGGTGCATCGGCCGCGGATGCTTCATCGGGAAGTCGAACATGGCTGTGGTCTCACTCTCACTGCGGGGTTCGGGGAAGCTGCGCCGCCCCTCCGCTGCCGGGCAGGCCGGGCGGCGTCGCCGGCACGGGGCGAGGCGGCTGGTCGGAAGGCGCCGCAGCCTCCTGCTGCGCCTGCGCCGCGCCCAGGCCGGGCAGGCGGCTGGTCAGCGGCGTGCTCGCCTGCGGCGGCGGCGCGGCGGGTGCGCCGGCCGCGGCGTCGGTGCCCGGCGCCGTCGAGTGGCGCAGGTTCTGCTCCAGCTCGCCGGCGAAGCGGTCGGCCAGGGCGCGCTCTTCCTGCGCCATGTGGCTGCCCAGCGAGGCGATGGTCTCGGAGGCCTGCTTCGCCTCGGTGCTGCCGGGGATGGCCAGCCGCTGCGCCAGCCGGGCGTAGCCCAGCGCCTTCACGTTGTCGTTGGGCGCGCCCTGGCCCGAGCGGTACATGTCGCTCAGGCGCTGCATCGCACGCGGGTCGCCGCGCACCGCCGCCAGCAGGTACCAGCGGTAGGCCTGCCCGATGTCGGAGATGCCGGTGCGGTTGCTCTGGTAGGCGTCGCCCAGCAGCGTCAGCAGGTTCGGGTTGTTGGTGCGCAGCGCGTCTTCCTTGAGGCGCGCCAGCTCGTTGGCGTACAGCGGCCCCTGGCAGCCGGGCTGCGCCACGCCGCGCTCCAGCGCCTGCCGGCACGACTCGACGTAGCGCGCGCCGGTGTCGGCGCTGGGCGAAGCGGTGGCGCCGGCGGGCCCCACGGGCGCGGCAGCGGTCGAGCGCGCCGCGGCTGACGAGGCGGTGCCGGCGGCCGAGGTCTGCGCCAGGGCCGCGGGCGCCGCCGCGAGCCAGGCGGCGGCCCACAGCGCCCCACTCAGGACGGCAGCGGCATGCAGGCGCGGCAGGCGCATCTCAACCACCCGTCGTCCCCGCCGGTGCCGCCGGCGGCTCAGTGGCCGGCATCGCGGCGGGCGCCGCGACGATGGGCGGCGTGCCCGGCACCGGCACGCCGAAGAACAGCGGCTCGAAGGCCTGCCAGGTGGTCACGTCCACCGTCTCGCCCAGTTGCGGGAAGCGCTGCGAATAGACCGTGCGGATCGCCTCGCGCGTCGGGTCGTCCAGCTTCTGCGTCACAGTGACCTGCTGGCCGTACTTCTGCAGCATCACCTGCACCAGGCCGATCTTCAGCTCCGGCGACAGCCGCTCGAAGGCGGCGCGCATGTTCTCCAGCACCACCGGGTCCTGCGCGCCGGCGGGGATGCAGCGCCAGTAGGGCGTATTGGTGGCCTTGCCCATCAGCTCCAGCACGCTCAGGTCGACCAGCGTGCGGATGGCCGAGTGCCGGCCCTGCAGGTACTTGCCCTCCAGCTTGAAGCCGAAGGAGTCGCCGTAGAAGCCGAGGCTGGCGTTGTCCTCGGTGCTCAGGTTGAGCACGCGGATGACGTTGGCCGACTGCACGCGCGGCACCATCTGTTGCGTGCTGAAGCTCACCAGGTTCAGGTCCAGCGCGAGCGAGGACAGGATGGCGGTGCGCTTGAAGTCGGCGCCGATGTTGGTCTCGCCCTTGCCGTTGCCGAACTCGATGCTGGCCGAGTTGGAGCGCCCCGCGCCGGACAGCGCGCGGTCGAACTCGGTGAGCGCGCCGGTGATGAGGAAGTCCGGCATCGTCACCCCGAAGCGCGCGCCCAGCTGCGCCTGCGAGATCAGGTAGTCGGGGTGGTAGGGCACGTAGACCACGCGCGCGCCGATGCGGTTGACGGCGGTGCGCACCATCTCCGTGATGTCGCCCGGGATCTCGGCGCCCACCAGCGGGTGCGACAGGTTGGTCGCGTCGGCGATGTTGCGGGTCTGGATGTAGACCACCGGATCGCCGTCCTTGTAGATGTCGAGCATGTGGCCGAAGCAGCCGAGCGCGTTGGCGTAGGCGCTGAGGTTGGCCGAGGGCAGCTCCTTGGCCGCCTCGCGCTCGGCCATGAGCTTGTTTGCGTCGCTGATCGCGTTGTCGGTGGTCGCGCAGCCGGCGAGCACGAGCAGCGACAGGCAGAGCGTCCCGAGGCGAAGGCGGGTCCTTGTGCGGGGTGTCATTCGATGCGAGGAAGTGTTGTCGTTGTTCGTTGCCGCGCGGCCGGCCGGTGCGGCGCGCGGGCTGCGGCCGCCCTCAGCGGCCGTTGTTCAGCACGGTGATGTTCTCGACGCCCTGCCCGTCCACGTACAGCGTCACGTTGCCGTTGACGTTGCCCTGGATGGACGGGCTGGCCACGCGGACCGTGCCGTCGGCGCCCTGGGTCACGTTGCTGTAGTCGGTGCGGATCACCAGGTTGGTCTGGTTCGACGGCAGCTTGAGCGTGCCGTCGGGCTGCACCAGCGCGGCCTGCTCGACGATCTTGTCCTTGGCGATGGCGCGCGCGACGCTGGCGCGGGCGGACACCGCCGGCGTCACGCCGTCGACGAGCTTGACGCCGCCGTCGCGCAGGTCGCGGTAGGCCGAGAGCGACTCGTTGTAGTTGACCAGCTGCGCGCTGGCGCAGCAGGCGGCCGACGCTGCGGCGGCGGCCATGGCGATGCGAGCAAGGGTGCGCATGCGGTTCTCCTTCCCGGCCCCGGCGCCGGTCACATGTTCAGCACCGTCACGGCCGGGCCGACGGTGACGGAGCGGTTGATGACGCCGGTGGACGGTGCCGTGACCGTGTAGCCGACGTTGGCGGCCCAGGGCGTGTTGCCGGTGACGCCGGCCGCGCCGGCCATCACGCCGCCGGTGGTGCGGACGGTGCCGGTGGTCATGCCCACGCCCGCCGTCGACTGGTTGCCCACGATGGTGACGACGCCGGCGATCGCGCCCCGGTTGATGACCGAGTTGGACACGCCGCCGGCCATGGCCGTTCCCCGGTTGCCCGCGATCACCACGGCGCCGGTCATCACGCCGCGGTTGACCAGCGAGTTGACCGTGCCGCCCTGCACCGCCGTGCCCTGGTTGCCGGCGATGGTCACGCTGCCGGTCATCAGCCCGCGGTTGTCCACGCTGTTGACGGTGCCGCCGCCGTTGGTGGTGCCGCGGTTGCCGACGATCGCGATGTTGCTGGCGACGATGTTGCCGGTGCGGCTGTTGCGCACGCTGTTGACCGTGCCGCCGCGGGCCGTGCCGCTGTTGCCCGCGATCACGATGTTGCTGCCGCCGATGCGGCCCTCGTTGTGCACCGAGTTGGCCACGCCGCCGCTGTCGGCGCTGCCCTGGTTGCCCAGGATGGTGATCTGCCCGCCGGCGATGGTGCCGCGGTTGACCACGCTGTTGGCGATGCCGCCGCCGCGCGCACTGCCGCGGTTGCCGACGATGGCGATGCGGCTGCCGCCGATCGCGTCCTCGTTGTCCACCGCGTTGACCGCGCCCTTGCCCGACACGCTGCCCTGGTTGCCGGTGATGGCGATCTGCGAGCCGGCGATGTGGCCGCTCTTGCGGTTGCGCACGCTCGCCGCGGCGGCATCGCCGTCGTCGGCCTGCGCGCCGCTGCGGTTGGCCGCGATCGAGAGCTGCGAGCCGTCGATGCGCCCCTCGTTGAGCACGCTGTTGGCCAGCGCCGTCTTGCCGTCGCGGGTGCGCACCTCGTCCGCGCTGTTGCCGGCGATGGTGGCGTGCACGCCCTGCGCCGAGCCGTCGTTGTCGACCATGAAGCTGTTGGCCAGCGCCACGCCCTTCTCGGCCGTGACGCGCGAGGCCGTGTTGCCCAGCAGCTGCAGGCTGCCGGCGCGCAGCGCGCCCATCACCTGCACCGCGTTGGCGCTGGCGTAGCCCACGCCGCGGTCGATGACCGCATGGCCGGCGAAGGTGCCTTCCTTGCCTTCGCTGGTCACGTTCTCGGCGCGGTTGTCCGACAGCGTGATGGGCGTGCCCTGCACCTCGCCCCGCCCGTTGATGGCCAGGGCGTTGGCGTTGACGCGGCCGCCGTCGGCGTTGAGCGACTGCGCCGTGTTCTCGCGGATGGCGACCGGCGAGCCCGAGAGCCGCACGCCGTTCTCGCCCTCGAGGTAGACGCCGTTGGCCACCAGGATGCCGTTCTTGGCCGAGCCGATGCCGGCCACCTGGCCGTACACGCCACCGGTGCGCACGTCGTCGGCCCGGTTGCCGCTGAGGGTGATGGGGCTGCCGCTGACGGCGGCATCGCGGTAGGCGCCCAGCGCGTTGACCAGCGCCGTGCCGCCGATGGCCGCGACCTGCGTGGCGCGGTTGTCGCTGACGTTCAGCGGCGAGCCGCTGTCGACGCGGCTGTTCTCGTACAGCACCACCGCGTTGGTCGCGGCGCGGGCGACGCTCTCCTCGCTGAAGGCCTTGCCGGGGCCGGCCATCGAGCTGGCGCCGGTGGACACCTGCGAGGCGGTGTTGCCCGCCACGCGCGTGGCGGCCGACAGCGTCGAGCCCGCCCCTTCGCCGCGTTCCACGCTCACGCTGTTGGCGACCAGCCTGCCGCCCTGCGCCGACAGGTCGGTGGCGGTGTTATCGGCGAGCGAGACCGAGGAGGCGTCTACCGTGGAGCCGAACACGCCGAGGCTGTTGGCCAGCGCCATCGCGTTCTGCTTCGACGAGAACAGCAGCCCGCCGGCGGCGCTGCCCTCGAAGCCGTTCGACTGGACGTTGCGCGCGGTGTTGCCGGTGATGGAGATGCGCCCGTTGCGCATCGTGGCGCTGCTCAGCAACGCGCTGTTCGCCGCCGCCAGGCCGCCGGAGCCGCGCACGCCGTGCGCCTCGTTGTCGCTCAGCGTGGCGGGCGTGCCCTCCAGCGTGGAGCGCGCATCCAGCACCAGGCTGTTGGCCAGCGAGCGGCCGTTGCGCTCGAACTGGCCGACGGCGCCGCCGACCAGGCTGGCGCTGCCGCCGGAGGTGCTGACGTCGCTCGCCACGTTGCGCGAGAGCGTGGCGTTGCTGTTTCGAGCGGTCGAGTCCTGCAGCCAGATGCTGTTGGCGGCCGCGGCGCCGCCCACGGCGTGCACCCGCTGCGCGCGGTTGTCGGCGAGCGTGTGGCGCGCGCCGCTCGCCACCTCGCTGCCCTGGATCGAGACGCTGTTGGCCAGTGCCGCCGCGCTGGCCTTCACGTCCGCCAGCGCGCCCATCAGCAGCGAGCCCTCGCCGCCGTTGGCCGTCACGTCCTGTGCGCGGTTGCCGGTGAAGCGGGCGCGGTACTGCTGCAGCCCGCCGCCCTGCACGTCGCCCACGTTGAGGCTGTTGGCCAGCGCGGTGCCGCCGAGCGACTGCAGGCCGTCGGCCTCGTTGCGCTGGTGATCGACGCGCGCGCCCTGCAGGCGGCTGTTGGACAGCAGCACCGCGTTGGCGGCGGAGGTGCCCGTGAGGTCCGCCTGGGCCAGCACGCCCGCGCCGAGCGCGCCGGAGCCGCCGCCGGAGCGCACGTTGCGGCCGGTGTTGTCGGTCTGCGCGATGCGGCTGTCCTCCACCGTGCTGCGCGAGGCGGTGACCGCATTGGCCAGCGCCGATCCGCCGATGGACTGCAGGCCCTGCGCCGTGTTGCGCGTGCTGAGGAATTCGAGCTGCCGCAGGTCGGTCTGGTCGGCCAGCAGGCTGTTGCCCGAGGCCCGGCCCGGCAGCTGCGCCGAGACGATCGCGCCCGCGGCCAGCGAGCCCTGGCCGCCGTAGGCGTCGATGTCGCGCGCCGTGTTGTCGGTGATGCGGATGCGGCTGGAAGACAGTTCGCGGCGGCCGTCGCCGCCCGAGACCAGGGCGCTGTTGGCGCTGGCCACGCCGCCGACGGCGTTGACGAAGCCCTGGACCTGGTTGTTCAGCACGTCGATGCGCGTGCTGTCGATGTTCAGTGCGGACAGGCCGGCGGTGTTGGCCTGCGCGGTGGAGACGACGGACAGCGAGCCCGCCATGCCCGCCAGCGCCGACACCTTGCCGCCCGAGGCGGTGATGCGCGCCGGCGCGCGGTTGCCGGCCGAGGTGGCGCGCGTGTCGCCCTTGACGTCGCTGCCGGGGCTGCTCTTGCCCCAGTCCGGACCGTGCAGCACGATCTCCTGGGCCACCGACGTGACGGTCGTCGCCGAGGCGAAGCCGATCACGATCAGCGACGCCAGCGTCTTTTTCCTGAGTTCCATGGGCAGCAAGGCGATCTCCCGCGCGTCGGTGTCTGGGTTCGACCCCGGTGCGCCCGCGGCGCACCGGGAGGAAGCGCTGCCGCGGCCGGCCCGGCGGGCCCCGCGGCGGTCATCGGGCTTACTCGATGTTGACGCTGTTCACGTTGGCGACGGCGCCGCCCGAGGTGATGATGTTGTCGGCCGTGTTGTCGGTCAGGGTGATGCGGCTGTTCTTCACCGTCGAGCCCTTGATGTTCACGCTGTTCACGTTGGCCAGGGCGCTGGCCTCGATGTTCACGCCCTTGGCTGCCACCGAGCCGGAGCCGCCGCTGGTGATGACGTTGCTGGCCTTGTTGCCCGACAGCGTGATGCGGGTGTTTTCCACCGTCGAGCCCATCGAGCCCTTGCCGATGCCGGGGATGGCGACGGTCTGGGCGAAGACCGAGGCGCTGAAGGTGGCGACGAACGCGACGGCGCCGGCTGCGATGAGTTTCTTCATGTGTTCACTCCTTGAGGGATGCGAGGAAAGGGATTGAGAAACGCAGTCCGGTGCGGACCACGGGACGCAATCTAGCCAGCCCTCATGACAGTTCGCCACCAAGATGTAAACCGGTGTTCGATAGACATTCACTTACATCTTGCTGTTGTCAACACCGAATCGCGTGACGAAAGTCACTTCGGTTTTCATGGTGGGTGAGCGGCCACCCTCACGCGCGGCCTCCTCATCCGGTGGGACGAGTCGCCAGAAAACCAATACTTAAGTATCTTTTTTGCGCACACATGCGGCCCGAATCCGGGCTTTTGCCGGTTCGATCCTGACTATCTCTGTCAACCGCCGGCGGACCCGATGCAACGAAAGTCCGCGCTCAGGAGTTCCTTTTTGAAAACAAAATCTAACAATTAAGACAGTTCGCGTGTGCGCCATGCAGGACGCGTCCGACAGGATCCGGCCTCTCGCCGGCCGACACTCGGGGCCGTTCCGACTGTCCCGTCCGCATCCCATGCCTTGTTTTCGCTTCCCGTCTCTCCCCCATTTCCGCTTCCCCCGCCGCCTGGCCGCCGCCGCATCGACGGGCGCCGCGCTGCTGCTGGCCGCCTGCGGTGCGGACATCCGCTTTCCCGACGACGCAGACATCGCCAAGGCCCTGTCCGCCGACTTCGCGCAGGACGCGGACAACGCCCGGGCGCGCGAGCTGGTGCGCACGCTGGGCGGCGAGACGGGCGCGCTGGACTACCGCATCCGGCAGGTGATCTGGCGCCAGGGCGCCTTCGAGGCCCGCTACGAGGTGAACCTGAAGATGGGCCAGGCCGGCAGCGCCAGCCTGCAGCAGCTCTACGCCACCATGGTCCCGAAGGACGAGGCGGCCAAGCTGCCGCAGCAGACGCTGCCGGCCTACGAGGAGTGGCTGAAGCAGCATGCGGCCACGCTGGAGAAGAGCGACGCGCAGCAGGCCACGGCCCTGCGCGCCAGCCTGGACAACCTGGGCAAGTGCTACCGCGACGCCAAGGCCGGCGACAGCGTCGCGCTGATGACCGGGCTGGCCGCGCTGATCTCGCCGGCGCGCGACGGCTGGTTCGCCGAGCGGCTGCAGTCGCCCGCCGTGCGGCTGCACTGCCTGCCGCTGTAGGGTCGGTTCAGCCCAGCAGCCCGCGCCCGGCCAGGTTGCGCATCAGCGCGCCGATGCCGAACGCCCAGCGCGGCGCCTGGTCGGCGTGCACCACGCGGTTGACCAGCGCGCCCAGCTCCGGCGCCGAGATGGCGACGCGGTCGCCCACCACGTGGGTGAAGCCCTGGCCGGGGCCGTGGCGGTCCTGCGTGGGCGCGAACATGGTGCCCAGGAAGAGCATGAAGCCGTCGGGATAGGCGTGGTGCGGGCCGATGGCCTGCGACACCAGGTCGAGCGGGTCGCGGCTGATCCTCGCCAGCGAGCTGCTGCCCTCGAGCACGAAGCCCTCCGGGCCCTCGACCTTCAGGCCCACGGTGATGCGGCGCACCGCGTCGATGCCGAAGTGCGCGTCGAACAGGCGGATGAAGGGCCCGATGGCGCAGGAGGCGTTGTTGTCCTTGGCCTTGCCCAGCAGCAGCGCGCTGCGGCCTTCCACGTCGCGCAGGTTCACGTCGTTGCCGAGCGCCGCGCCTTTGACGCGGCCACGGCTGTCCACGGCCAGCACGACCTCGGGCTCCGGGTTGTTCCAGGCCGACACGGGATGGATGCCGACGTCGGCGCCGGTGCCCACCGCGGCCAGCACCGGGGCCTTGGTGAAAATCTCGGCGTCGGGGCCGATGCCCACTTCCAGGTACTGCGACCAGGCGCCCTGCGCGATCAGCAGTTCCTTGACCTGCGCGGCCTGCGCCGAGCCGGGCACGATGCCGGCCAGGTTGTCGCCCAGCACGCCGGCCAGGCCCGCACGGATGGCCTCGGCCCGGGAGGCGTCGCCGCGCGCCTGCTCCTCGATCACGCGCTCCAGCAGGCTGGCGACGAAGGTGACGCCGCTGGCCTTGACGGCCTGCAGGTCGCACGGCGCCAGCAGCCAGGGGCGGGAAGCGTCCTGTGCGGCGGCCTCGCTGTTGCGCAGCGCGTCGGCCAGGCCGGCGATGCGCGGCGCCGTGCCGTCGTCCAGCGCGCGGCGCACCGCGTCGGCGGGCGCTTCGGCCTCCAGCAGCTCGCTCGCGGTGGGTGCGAGGCGCGAGAGGTCGTGCAGCGCATCGCCGCGCACGGCGACCGGCACCGGCCCCACGCCGGGCTGCCACAGGCGCCCGACCAGCATCGCGCGGGCGGCGTCCTGCGGCAGGTGGGCGGCGGGGTCGGTGAAGGCGGGGGCGGCGGGCATGCGGTGTCTCCTTGTTGGATGAAAAGCGCGATGTGGGAGTGTCGCTAGAACACCGACAGCCCGGTACGCGCCGCGAACATCTCCAGCGCCTTCATGCCCAGCAGCGAGTTGCCCGTCGCATCGAGCGCGGGCGACCACACGGCCAGCGTCAGCCGGTCGGGCACCACGGCGACGATGCCGCCGCCCACGCCGCTCTTGCAGGGCAGGCCGATGCGGAAGGCGAAGTCGCCCGCCGCGTCGTAGGTGCCGCAGGTGAGCATCAGCGCGTTGATGCGGCGCGCCTGGCGCTCTGTCACCACGTTCTCGCCGGCGTCGAAGGGATGCACGCCGTCGCGGCACAGGTAGCCGGCGGCGCGGGCGAGCTGCAGGCAGCTCATCGACAGCGCGCACTGGTGGAAGTACAGGTCCAGCACGGCGCCCACGTCGTGGTCGAGCTTGCCGAAGCTCTTCATGAAGTTGGCCAGCGCGACGTTGCGGAAACCCGTGGACGCTTCCGAGGCCGCGACCTCGCGGTCGAAGTCCACCGGCTCGCCGGCCAGGTGGCTCATGAAGCCGGCCAGCGAGCCCTTCGCGTCGCCGCCGTAGAGGCTCACGATGCGGTCGGCCACGGCGATGGCGCCGGCATTGATGAAGGGGTTGCGCGGCTTGCCGTGCTCGCTCTCGAGCTGCACCAGCGAGTTGAACGGGTTGCCCGAGGGCTCGCGGCCGATGCGCTCCCACAGCGCCGCCTCGGGCAGGTGGCGCATCGCCAGCGTCAGCGTGAAGAGCTTGGAGATGCTCTGGATCGAGAAGGGCGTACGGCCGTCGCCGGCGGCCGCCTCCTCGCCCTCGCGGGTGCGCAGCGCGATGCCGAAGCGCCGCGCGTCGACCCGTGCCAGCGCGGGGATGTAGCGGGCCACCTCGCCCTCGCG
>Ga0182738_1006609_pt1 | contig 11983 bp, 6 predicted proteins | sample eDN5th30CBELigMG_FD_128876 | JGI IMG/M metagenome (GOLD analysis project Ga0182738, IMG submission 128876) | Enriched Miracle-Growth compost microbial communities from Emeryville, California, USA - eDNA 5th pass 30_C BE-Lig MG (version 2)... ...
CGGCCAGGCGCTGCATACCCTGCTCGGTGGTGATGGTCGGCGTGTAGTTCAGGTCGCGGCGCCCGGCCGAGATATCGAAGTAGTGCGAGGTGCTAAGCTGCGCGGCCACGAACCGCGTCATCGGTGGTTCGCCCGGCAGGTGTAGCGCACGCCATACGCCTTCCAGCGCGGCACCGACTCGATACGCGGTGGCGGCCGAAACGGCTTTACGTGGTTTCTCCAGGCCAGCTAGGACCAGGATTTCTCCAATCCAGTCCCAGCAGTTAACCGCTTGGCCTTGGCTGATGAAGTAAGCCTTGCCCGACGCGTCCGAGTTGGGTTTCGCCAACGCTTCGGCAGCCAACAGGTGGGCGGACGCGGCATTCTCGACATACACCATGTCGATCAGGTTATCGCCCCGGCCCACGATCCTTAGCCGGCCGCGCCGCGCGCGGTCGAGCAGTCGCGGGATCAGATGGCTATCGCGCGGGCCCCAGATCAAATGCGGCCGCAGTGCGCAGGTGGCCAGCGACGTATCGGCCGCCGCTAACACAGCTTGCTCGGCCAGGGCCTTACTGTGCGGATAATGGGCCAGCCAACGGTCAGGGTAGGGGGCGCTTTCGTCGATGCCGCACTGATCGGTGCCAGCGAATGTGACGCTCGGACTGCTGGTATACACCAGTCGCGGCACGCCAGCGCGGCGGCAACCGGCAATCACGTGGTAGGTGCCCAGCGTGTTGATGCCGTGGTACTCGCGCCACTTGCCCCACACGCCTGCCTTGGCGGCCGTGTGAAAGACCACGTCTTGCCCGGCGCAGGCCTTGGCGACGGCTTCGCCATCGCGCAGGTCGGCCTGGTAGATTTCAACGCCCTGCTCGGCCAGTTGGGGGTAGGTTCCCCGCCCCAGCACGCGCACGCGATGCCCCTCAGCCAAAAGCTGCTGGACAATGTACTGGCCCAAAAAACCGCCGCCGCCGGTTACCAATGCTCGCATGACCACGTAGTTTAGCGGCCATAACTCACGCGCACAGTGGCCGGCACGCCCTGGCGACCCAATTGGTTGATGGCCGCCACGATGAGTGCGTTACTGCCCGGCTTCAGTTCCCAGCGGAAGCGCTCAGCCACTGGGAGTCCAACGTCACCGCCGTTGAGCCTGGCAAAGCGGGCAAAGCCGGGCGTGTTGGTCGATAGTTCCACCTCCAATACGCCTGGCTGGTCCGTAGCAGTCAGGCGCACTTCAGTACGGTTCACCTCCCACTCAAAATCCTCGCGCCGCGTCACGCGGTGGGGGTACAGGGGCCGGGCTGGCTCGCGGTCATCGGTCCACACCCAGTGGCCGGTCCAGAACCAGCCTCGCATCCCCTGGTTGAGCGGCAGTGGCGTGCGCTGCTCCAGAAAATTGCTTCGCGGTACCAGCCGCAGTTCCAACAGCGGCGGCCAATCGCCAAAGTTGTTCCATTCGCGCACGTCCTGCTCGATGATCCGCACGCAGGATGTTGGCCGCGGCGTCTTGCCTGCCAAGTGATCAAGCTGCCGCTGTCGCAGTTCCCACAGTGAAAGCGGTTCGCGCGTTTCGTCATCGATGAAGTACCAGCCTTTGTCGCCGTCGATGTGAATCCACTTAGCGAACTGGTTGGACCAGACCTCGGCCGTTTCATGGCCGCTGCGAAAATTCTTGATGCGGTCACCTGGCCCCAGCGAGACAATTCGCCCCACGATGCCAAAGCTCTCACAGGCCTGCAGAAACACCAGGTTACGTTGCTGGCAGAACCCGCCCACGCACGTTCCATCGGGATGCATGGCCAATATGTCCAGCGCGTTCCAAGCCGGGTAGCTCTTGGCCAGGTGGCCGATCTTTTCCCACCGCGTGGATGACCAGGCGGCCAGCCGCGTCAGCATTTCCAGTTCTGAACTGACCTGGCCGACTACCCCGTTGAGCTTGTACTTGTTGCGAAGCTCGGCCAGCTCGGGCCGGTCCAGCGGCTCATAGTCAAACGGGATTGCTGACTGCACGATGGGCCCAGCGTGGTCCATTTCTACCTTCACGTCGCGCGACCAGTCATTTTTGATGTTGAGAGCTTCAGCCGTGAGGCTCAGCGACTTGAGCTTGGGACTCAGCAGTGGATCAGCCGTGGTCAGCACGATGCGAAGCTGCACGTACCGTTTTCCTGTCGATCCGAGCCGTGCGGTGCCATAGTCGGTTAGATCTAGTGTTTGCCAGTCGCTCCAGGTGGCGTTGGGTAAGCCGCTGCTCGTGCGCGTTGCCAGTGCGACTTGCGTTTCCCGGGGCTGTTCGAAGTCCAAGCGGATCGATACCTCTTTGGGCACGTTGGCCGACGGTGCGATCGGCCGCTGCTCAAGGTTCGCCAGGTCGATCACCGGCGAGACCAAGTCGCCGTTTGCGGCGTACTGGTCGAGGAACAGCCGCACGTAGTATTCGCCGTCGATGTCGTTGGTGGTCCCGAGATTAGCATCCTGCCAGGTGCGGCCGCCGTCGGTGCTGCGGGCGCTGCGATTAGGATGGCTGGTTCGCGTGGTGGAACCGGCGGCGTATTCATCGTCGCGGGCAATCCACAACTGGCCCTCGCCGGAAAACACCAACTCGTTGGCACCCTCTTTCAGCAGCGAAGGATCGAGTTCATACACCTGCCAGTAATGGCCCGACTGATGGGCCGGCCCCAGCTTGACGTCTTTGCCGTTGAGCTTGAGTTGCAACTGACCGCCGCGGGCGACGAGTACTTTCGCCGCCGCGGCTTGCGGGCGGGGCACCAGCAGCACCTTGCGGACCAGCATGCCGGGCGTGAGCTTTTCGAGGTTCGGTTGGTAAGAGTAGCCGGCCGCCGGGCCGTCGTCCTCGATCACGGTGCCCCGGGCGAGTTCCAGGTAGCCTTCGCGCAGCGTCAGATCGCGCGGCACGCCAAAACGGCTTAGCTCGTCGGCCGCGATCACACGCTGAACGTCATCGGCGCGGGCGGCGGTTGCCGAGGCGGCCAGGCAGCACACCACAGCGAACCATCGAGCGGAGAACTTCATCGCGGGCGCTCCGGAGCAAAGACGAGCCACAGTACCAATCGGCCAGGGCAGGATGGCACGCACTGGCTTGATGCCTTTGACGTCATCCCTTCTGACGGGTGGCTTGATTGTGGCCGGCGCTGGTGGTCGCTGCAAGCAAAGGGCTGTCACACTACGCTGCCGCTCGTCGCTAGCAACTGGCAGCAGGTTTGCAGCCTGTTAGGCAGTTACGCGCAAATTGAAAGGATCAATTGACGCGCGCGAGGCGACTGCCGATAATCTTTTTGGCTGATCAAAAAAATAATTATTGCCATGCGAATCCGCTGTAAGACTGTGGGGGCCGCTCCTTCAGTGTCCACGCAGTTCCCGCCGCACCATCACCTACCCATGTGCTCCAGCATGCCCTCCTTCCTACATAAACCCGCCCGTAATCAGTGGTTGCGATCTAGTGGTGCTTGCCGTCCAGGCCTTGCCGTAAAGGTTGCCACGGTCGCAATCCTGGCGGCGGTGGTGGGTTTCACTGGCTGTACCGATCCCGGTTCGCCGGGCGTCGATGGTGACAAAGCCCGCACTTATCCATACCGGATCGTGACCACCTGCGGCATGGTGACCGACATTGTTCGCAACGTGGCGGGCGATAAAGCACAGGTGGTAGGCCTGATGGGGCCAGCGGTTGACCCCCACCTGCACAAGCCCACGCGCAGCGATGTCCGCACCCTGTCCGAGGCCGACATCGTGTTTTACGTGGGCCTGATGCTCGAGGGCCGCATGGCCGACACCTTTGTGAGCCTGGCGGGCAGTGGCAAGCCGGTGTATGCCGTGACAGACGTATTGAACGAATCGCAGCTTCGCGAGCCGCCCGAGTTTGAAGGCCACTGGGACCCGCACGTGTGGATGAATGTCGCGCTGTGGAGCGAGTGTGCCCAGGGCGTGGCCGAGCGGTTGGCGGAGTTCGACCCGGCCAACGCTCAGTATTACCGCGACAATGCCGCGAGGTATCGCCAAGAGCTAGAGACGCTCGATGCCTACGTACGGCAGACCATCGCCAGCATCCCGGAGCAGCAGAGGAAACTAATCACGGCTCATGACGCCTTCGGCTACTTTGGCGAGGCCTACGGCATGCAGGTGCATTCGCCGCAGGGCATCACCACGGAATCGGAGCCAAGCGTGGAGGACGTGAACCAACTGGTCGACCTGGTGGTGCAAAACAAAATTCGCGCAATCTTTGTCGAAAGCAGCGTTAACCCCAAGGGCATCCGTGCCATCCAGCAGGGCGCGGAGCAACGCGGCTGGAAACTGGAACTGGGAGGCAAACTGTTTTCCGACGCCATGGGCGCTGAAGGCACCTACGAAGGAACTTATATTGGCATGATGGATCACAACGCTACGACCATCGCTGGGGCGCTGGGCGGCGAGGCACCCCCGGGCGGGATGCAAGGCCGTCTGGCTGCGGCCGCACAGGCCGAATAACCCTGGCCGGATAAATACCCGGCAGGTGTTGCCTGCCACTGCCTACCAACACCTTAGCGCGGAGCAACGCTACTGCGGAGGCATCCAACCGTCCCGCTTGCAGCCATCTCAGCTTGAATGGCCACGATCGCAGAAAACGCGGCCCGCGCATCCCACCGATAGTTCCATGTCAGAACCTACCCGCCCTGCTGCCGGCGAGCATTCGGCGATCTCGCCGCTGAGCATTCACGATCTGACGGTTGCCTACCATCGCCGGCCCGTGCTGTGGGACATTGACTACGATGCCCCGGCTGGCAAGCTGGTGGCGATCGTCGGTCCCAACGGCTCGGGCAAGACCACGCTCATCAAGGCGTGTTTGGAATTGGTACCGCGGGCCTCGGGCGAAGTGCGGTTCTTTGGCTTGCCGTATCGGCAGACGCGGCATCGGGTGGGCTACGTGCCGCAGCGCGAGAGCGTCGATTGGGAGTTCCCGATCAATGCGTTGCAAGTGGTCGAGATGGGGCTGTATCGGCAGATCGGCTGGTTCCGCCGCGTACGCAAGCAGCACCGCGAACAGGCGTTAGAAGCCCTGCGCCGCGTGGGCATGGCCGACTACGCCACGCGGCAGATCAGTCAGCTTTCCGGCGGGCAACAGCAGCGGGTGTTCCTGGCCCGGGCACTGGTGCAAGATGCCGACGTGTACTTGATGGATGAGCCATTCGTGGGCGTGGACGCCGCGACCGAGCGGGCCATCGTCCAGTTGTTGCACGACCTGCGTGCTCGCGGCAAAACGGCCCTGGTGGTGCATCACGATCTGCAGACCGTGCCGGAATACTTCGATCACGTGCTGCTGCTCAACATGCGACTGGTGGCCCAGGGGCCGGTGTCGGAAGTGTTCACTGAAGAAAACCTGCGCCGCACGTATGGCGGCAAACTCGCGCTGCTGGATCGGGTGGGCCAGAAGATGGTCCAAGGAGGCGGCGCATGAACGGCCGGCGCATGGGCTGCCTGAGCAATACCGCAGGCACCTGTGCGCGCACAGTTCGTGAATGGCACTCGCTGGCCATTGTCGCCGTGATGGTTGTTCTTGCTGTAGGCGGCGCGCTGTTCGTTGCCGCATGGCCAGTAACTGCCGAGGCAGGGGAGGGCGGGCCGGTTGTTCAAGTCGCGCAAGCAGGTGATGTGCCTGATGCGGTGCCGCAAGCCGCTGTGCATACCTCAACGTTATGGCAGCGCTTCGTCCGCGCGATCACGCTCCGCGATTATCACACCCGCGTGGTGCTGCTAGGCACGTTGGTGCTGGGAATGACCTCGGGCATGGTCGGCACGTTCATGCTGCTGCGCAAGCGGGCCTTGATTGGCGACGTGGTTGGGCACGCGGCGCTGCCGGGCGTATGCTTGGCCTTCTTGCTGCAACAGATTTGGCAGCCCGGCGCGGAGCGTTCGCTGCCGGCGTTGATTGCCGGGGCCTGGTTGGCAGCACTGGCCGGGGCCGGCTGCACGGTTGCCTTGCGGCGCTGGACACGTATTCGCGACGACGCCGCCCAGGCCGTGGTGTTGAGCGTCTTCTTTGGCGCGGGCATCGTGCTGCTGTCCATCGTACAGCGGCTTCCCTCCGGCAGTGTGGCCGGCCTGCAAAACTGGATCTACGGCCAAGCCGGTTTGATGCTGGCTTCCGACGTTCAGCTCATCGCCGGCGCGGCCATCCTGGGCCTGATCATCTGTGGGCTGTTGTTCAAAGAGTTCGCGCTGTTGGCGTTCGACGAGAAGTTCGCCGCTTCGCAAGGTTGGCCCGTGCTGCTGCTCGACCTGCTACTGATGGGCCTGGTGGTGATGGTGGCGGTAATTGGGCTGCAAGCCGTGGGACTGTTGCTGGTGGTAGCCCTGCTGATCCTGCCGCCGGCGGCCGCACGTTTCTGGACGGAACACTTGCTGCGGATGACGCTGCTGGCCGCGGCCATTGGCGGTATCAGTGCGTTCCTGGGCGTGCTGCCGAGTGCCATGCTGGCCCGCTGGGCAACTGGCCCCAGCATTGTGCTGGTAGGCAGCGTGATGTTCGGCTTCAGCCTGCTGTTTGGTACGCGGCGGGGCCTGCTGCCGCGTTACTGGTTACAGCGCGAAGTTCGCCGCAAGGTGGGCCGGGCCGATCTGCTGCGGGCGATGTATGAGTTGATCGAACCATCGCTGCCCGACGACGCACCGCAAGTGACCTCGCTAGCCGGCGTGCCAGTACGGCGCGAGCAGTTGGTGCAGAAACGCTCCTGGAAGGCCCGCCGGGTTGGCAGGCTGATTGCCGATGCCCAGCGCCGCGGCCTGATGACCGCCGGCCCTGCCGAGCAGGTGAGCCTGACGGCGGCCGGGGCGGAAGAAGCGTTTCGGGCAGCCCGGCAGCATCGGCTCTGGGAGCTGTTCTTGATGCAGGCGGGCGACGTGGCCACGGCGCAGATGGATCGAAGCGCCGACCGCATCGAACACTTTTTGGAACCGGATGAGATCGAAGAACTGGAGCAGCGACTGGCTCGGCAGTTTCCTGAGCTAGCCCGTCCGGAGCTGGCGATGCCGCACAGCCCTCATGCCTTGCCGGAGGAGCAGCCATGATGGGCGAGGTAGCGCGGCTGCTGTCGGACTGGAGCACGTTTGATACGTGGATTGTGCTGATTGCCGCGCTGGCGGCGATGGCCTGCGCGCTGCCGGGCGTGTATCTGCTGTTGCGGCGGCAAAGCATGTTGGGCGACGCGCTGAGCCACACGGTTTTGCCGGGCATCGTGCTGGCCTTCCTGGCTGCGCAGGGCTTGCGCAGCGCCGGCTGGCTCGATAGCCGCACCTTAAACGCGGCGGAGCACGCCATCTTGTTTGGCGGCGCACTTGTCAGCGGAGTGCTTACCGCGCTGCTGACCCAATGGGTTCAGCGGCGGGGCAGGGTGGAGGCGTCGGCGGCGCTCGGCGTGGTCTATACCACGCTGTTTGCCCTCGGCCTGTTGTTGCTGCGGCTACTGGCCGATAACGTCCACATCGATCCCGACTGCGTGTTATTTGGAGCCGTCGAGAACATCGTCATCAGCCCGGTGGAGCGTGTGAGCGTTGCCTGGTTCACCGCCACCGTGCTGGGGCTCAACCTGCTACTGGTGCTGCTGTTTTATAAGGAACTGCGGATCAGTACGTTTGACCCGGCGTTGGCTACCTCACTTGGCATCCCGGCCAGGTGGATTCACCTGGGGCTGGTGGCGGTGACGTCGGCCACGCTGGTGACGGCGTTTGAAATCGCCGGCAGTATCCTGGTGGTGGCCATGCTGATCGTGCCGGCAGCCACGGCGCGGCAATGCACCGACCGGCTGAGCACCATGATCGTCGTGAGTCTGGTGGTGGCCGCCGCGAGTGCGGCACTGGGCCACGTGGGCGCGCTGACGATTCCCGCGCTTGTGTTTCAACCGCTGGGTTTTGAAGAGGTACGCGACGCCAACACGGCCGGCATGATGGCCGTGGCGGCGGGCGGCTTGTTCTTGTTGGCGATGGTGGCGAGCCCTCGCTACGGCTGGATCAGCCGCGCCCTGCATCAGATGCGGTTGAGCGTACGGATCGCGGCCGAAGACCTGCTGGGTCGGCTATACCGCCAGACCGAAGAACAGTTGCGGCCAGCGCAGCCCGCCACCGCGAATGACCGCCTGGGACAGCCTCCGCTGATCCGCTGGTTGGCCGCGCAAGGTTTAAAGCGCAAGGGTTATCTGCGTCGCGCCGATGGACACTGGCAGTTGACCGATCGTGGGCATGAAGCGGCCGTGCGCATCGTGCGCGCCCATCGCCTGTGGGAAAGCTACCTGGCGGCGCACCAGCAAGAGTTGCCCGACGACCAATTGCACTTCTCGGCCCACCGGGCTGAACACTTCATCGATCGCAAGCTGCAAGCCGAGTTGGCCAGGGAACTCAAACGCCCGGCTCAGGATCCACATGGTCGAGAGATACCCGGCGAGGGCGGCTAGCGCTACCGTGCTGAATGCATCGCACGTGATCTGCCGTACTCAGTGTGAATCCCCCCGCGATCGTATGACACGTTCGTAACGTGCGCCACTCGGCATGTAAGGTGCATTGAGCGTGCAATGGTTCGGCTAGTAGCAGTCACGCATCCAGCGGTTGGTGCCGCGGTACTTTTCTTCATAAAGGCTGCTGCCGAACAGGCGACATTGGCTGCCGCAGGTGGCGTCAATCTGTCGCACCTGTAGCCCAATTACTGCGTCCCCGGGAGAGCGGGCATGGCACGTCAAAGCCGCGACAGCATCAAAGATATCTGGGGGGAACGCACTCCGTTTCATGGCCAGTGGCCTCAACGAGTCGACGAGCGGTTAGACGACACGCCAGACCACTGGGTGCAATCTGCCTGCGTTCTCTGCTCGAACGGTTGTGGATTGGACATCGGTGTGAAGAACGGCAAGATCGTCGGCGTGCGGGGCCGGGCCGATGACCGCATTAACCATGGTCGATTGGGACCCAAGGGCCTGCACGGCTGGGTTGCCAATCACAGCGCCGACCGACTGACACGGCCGCTGATTCGCAAGGGCAGCAAGCCTAACGGCCGATTTCGCGAGGCCTCGTGGGATGAGGCAATGGATTTGATCGTCAAACAGTCCAAGAAGATCATCGATAAATACACGGGGCTGGCGATCGGCTTCTATAACTCAGGTCAACTTTTCATTGAGGATTATTACACCCTCAGCATGATCGCCCATGCCGGTGTGCAAACCGACCACCTGGACGGCAACACCCGGCTTTGCACAGCTACGGCCGCGGTTGCTTTGCGTGAAACCTTCGGCTCCGATGGGCAACCTGGCTGTTATGCCGATATTGACGTGACGGACTGTCTCCTGCTGTGTGGACACAATGTCTCCCACACGCAGACGGTTCTGTGGATGCGCATCCTGGATCGGCTAAACGGCCCAAATCCGCCGCAACTGATCGTCATCGATCCGCGTGAAACGGTTACCGCCAAAGCGGCAACCGTACACCTGGCCTGCCGGGCGGGAACGAATGTGGCCATGATGAATGGTCTGCTGCACTTGATGATCGAAGGTGGACACATCGACCCGCAGTTCATTGAGCAGCATACGGTCGGCTTTGAGAAGCTGCAGGCCACGGTGGCCAAGTATTCTCCGAAGCGAGTGCGCGAGATTGCCGGCGTTCCCGAGTCCCGACTACGCAAGGCGGCTGAGATTCTCGGCACCGCGCCCACGCTCGTTTCCACCGTGCTGCAAGGGTTCTACCAATCGCACCAGGCGACGGCCGCCTCAGTGCAGGTGAACAACGTTAATCTGATTCGTGGCATGATCGGCCGCCCCGGTTGTGGCATTCTCCAGATGAACGGGCAACCGACCGCGCAGAACACTCGCGAAACCGGCTGCGATGGCGAATATCCGGCATTTCGCAACTGGCATAACTCTGAGCACATGGAAGATCTGGCGCGACGTTGGAATATCGACCCGCTTTCCATCCCTCATTGGCACGAGCCAGCCCACGCGATGGAAATCTTCCGGCATGCCGAAACGGGCATGCTGCGGCTGCTCTGGATCATTGGAACCAATCCGGCGGTATCGCTGCCCGAGTTACATCGCGTGCGGGGGATACTGGAGCAGAAGCAACTGTTGGTCGTCGTGCAGGATGCCTTCATGACGGAGACGGCCCAATTGGCCGACGTGGTGCTGCCGGCAGCGATCTGGTGCGAGAAGACCGGTACGTTCACCAATACGGACCGCACGGTGCATCTGTCGCTCAAGGCGGTTGACCCACCCGGCGAAGCAAAGGCCGATATGGATATTTTCCTGGACTATGCCCAGCGGATGGATTTCCGCGATAAGGATGGGCAGCCGCTGATCAAGTGGGACGATCCGGAGGGCGCGTTTGAAGCTTGGAAGGAATGTAGCCGTGGCTGGCCGTGTGACTATAGCGGCATGAGTTATGAAAAACTGAAGCAGTCGTCCGGCATCCAATGGCCGTGCAATGAGGAATATCCACACGGCAAGGAGCGGCTATACACCGACTATCAATTCCGCACGGCAGCCAATCTGTGTGAATCGTACGGCCATGATCTGACCACGGGAGCCGCGCGTGAGAAGCTGGAGTACGAGGCCCATGATCCGCAAGGTAAGGCCATCCTCAAAGGTGCGGATTACTTGCCGCCGCTTGAGCAGCCTGATGACGATTACCCGTTCTGGCTGACGACCGGCCGCGTGGTCTATCACTTTCATACACGAACCAAGACCGGGCGATCGAAGGAACTTCAACAAGCGGCCCCGGAAGTGTTCGTGGAATTCTCGGCCGCTGACGCCAAACGGCTGGGCATCGAGCAAGGCGACCTGGTTGAAATCAGCTCACGACGGGGCCACGTCGACGCGCCGGCCAAGATTGGCCAGATCGCCAAGGGGCACGTGTTCATCCCGTTCCACTATGGGTACTGGGACAGCGATAGTCAGAATACGCGGGCAGCGAATGAATTGACGCTCACTGCCTGGGACCCGATCAGCAAGCAGCCGTACTACAAGTATGCCGCCGTGCAGGTCGCCAAAGCCGGTAGCCGCTCGCTGAAGGACAAAGTTCTCGACGCCGCTGGCAAAACCAAGGACCGCATGAGCGAGATGACCGACAAGGTGATGGGCATGGCCCACAAGAAGCGGTCGCGCGTCGCCGACTACGTCGGACTGCTACAGGCGGCACATGAGCAATTTGCCGAGGCGTGCGAAACTGTCATGGCACATCACCTGGAAGAACCGGAAACGCATTCGGAATTGGGCAAGCTGGCAGACTTTTCCAAGGAGTCTGCACAACAGCTCGCACCGTTTGTCAAAAAGTATGGCAAACATCGTGAAAAGGAGCCGGGCCAGCTTCGCAAGACGCTCTTTCCATCGGTCCGGGCAGGTGAGTTCGGCCTGCTGCGCGATCTGCATGGGCTCTACTTGCTGTTCTCGGAAGTTCACATCGCCTGGACGATTCTCTATCAGTCTGCCCAGGGACTTCATGACGGAGACTTGCTGGAGGTATTGGGACAGATGGAGGTCCAGAACGAACTCCAGAGAGGGCTTTTGCTGGCGCAGGTCAAGCATCGCGCGCCGCATGCGGTCGTCATCCCCTATTGATGATGCTCTCCCATCGAGGCAAGTGCTAAGTTCTTGCACGCACGCGTTGCAACCGACGGATCGATTCACGGCCGCTCGTAGCCGACGGCCCGACCCGATAGTTTGCCTTGTGCGGGATCGCGGCCGAAGGTGACAAAGCCGTGGCGGTCGGATTGGCGGGGGACGTGGGGTAACTGAAACTCGGCCGATTCCTGTTGACCATTGGCATCGAGCGTCACGCGGACCAGTACCTGCTGAGCCGTGCGGCCGCCGTGGTTATGAACTGTTACCGGCACCACGTACTACCCACGGTGTGGATACGGTTCGCCGAGCTTCAATTCCAGCAGCGGCGGCGAGGCTTCCTGGGCCACGGCGTCGTACAGCAGATAGCCCAGCTTGCCAGCAACCAGGACCAGGCTCACGGAAAACACGCACCACTCCAGCCA
>Ga0182738_1006610_pt1 | contig 11982 bp, 8 predicted proteins | sample eDN5th30CBELigMG_FD_128876 | JGI IMG/M metagenome (GOLD analysis project Ga0182738, IMG submission 128876) | Enriched Miracle-Growth compost microbial communities from Emeryville, California, USA - eDNA 5th pass 30_C BE-Lig MG (version 2)... ...
AAGCTAAAATAATGAGGACAAAATACCAATAAACTCAAGAAGTTACTCTTTTCATGTCATCTTCAGAAAGGACTTCAGGATTAACAGCAAAATATCCTTCTCTATGATAAATTTTTGCAAAAAGAACATCCACTCCTAATTGATCTTGTAAAGCAACCTGAAGTCTATCATCTCGAACGTTCTTTGGAACTTCATCGAAAGTGACCTTAAATATCTTTCTGCAATAGATTTAGCCATCGTTATGATCAGAAATTTACGTGTCAACTTCTCCTTTCATGGCTTCTTGCAATGGTGATCTTGCTTCTCCTTTCTCGGTCTTCAATTTCTTGATCTCTCCAGGTCCTCTATTGTCTTCAAGCTCGCCTAATGGTCTTCTTTTAACTCTGATTCCTGTGCCATCTCCATTGATCTCTACCTTTTCTGATTCTGAAATTGCATTGAATAAATCATCTTTTGTCACTTTCAGATGTTTCAGTCTGCCAAGATTCAACAAAGTCTCAACAGGAACAGAGCCCTAGAGGAATCATTAGTTAACAAATAAAGCAGAAGAGATACAGTGGGACTATTTTTCATTGTTTTGCCAAGGTCATTGAAATCTTTAAGACCTTCTGTAAGGCAGAACTCGACTTCCATTCGGATTTCATGGTCAAGTTGTTTACGAAGCTCGTTCTCAAGGACAGAAGCTTTAGCGGGGTTTGGAAGGGCAGATTGCATGTTGATTAAAATTATGAGACAAAATTAAGAGTATGAAGAAGAAATTTGATAGAAAAATTTATAAGAAGATTTGGAATATTCTGCTAGATTATAATTTTAGTCCTAGTGTGATTGTAACACAAGGTGCTAAAATTGAAATTTTGCCTTTATATTCTTTTCGACCCTTCGGTTTTTGGGGACCACATTGGACCACATTGGACCACATTGGACCACATTGGACCATATTGGACCATGTTTGTGTTTGAATCTAAATAAAACAAGAACAAGGAGGCATTTTATACTTTTAGATTTCTCGTTGGGTTTGTAAGCTATGAAGAGGAGTCTATAATTGAAAAGCACGTGTCTGACAAGTTAAGATTTTTTGTTTCCTGAGAAGATAAATTTATTTCCTTTTTAGGCTTGGGACATATTAAGTGGAAAAAGTATCAAAATATTTTATTTGAACTTAGTCTATTAAAAACAGGAGGGAAAATTTATCGTAGAGAAGAGTTCCTGGATGAGCGAAGGAGAAGATTTTTTTGGCTTGAGCTTAGAGGCTTGATAGGCTAATAAGACATTGAAATTCGATAAAATATGATTGATTGATTTAGAAGTACCTTTCAAATTACGAAAGAATTTCTCGAAGGGTTTATGATAATTGACAACATGAATATTTAAATCATTCGATCGATACTGAAATTTTGTCCACAAGCCTTGGAAAAAGTTTTTCATGTTTGCACTCACATTTCTTCTTTGAAAAAATATTTTCATGAGTAAACTTCGAGTTTATTGAGTCAGAGACAGTGATCTGACGCTGAATGAAGATTTTAAGCTCAGCTTGCAAATTTACAAAAGTAATTGGGTTTCGAAGTCTTAAAATGTATTTCTGGATAATTTCATCCTCATGAAAATTTTTTTATTGGTTTCACCACCTTAATTTTTCTTGTAATTTTTAATAAAGTGAATGGTTTCTTCTGTAGAATAAAAAATTTCATTTGTGTGATTAAGGTCTTTGGTCTTAAGAGATTATCGATATATCGCTTTGTCTTTTGTTGGAAATAATCCTTGGCTTCATAAAACTCCTTTAGACTAATGAAGAAGTAGGATTTTTTAGTGGTACTCTTTTCTCAACGTCTTCAAACATTTTTCAATATTTCACAGATAATCTTCTTCTTTAGGCCTTCTCACTCAAATATTTCTCAAGGACAACCTTGCGTCCGACGAAAAATCTCCTCAAACACATTTTGTTAAAATTTCCAATATTAAAAAAAGTTACATGCCAAATTTCTTTTATTTTTCGACAAAATTTGCCAAAGCCAACTGTTAATCACAACAACAATATTACTAACTTTTGGTTGTTTTTTTCCTTTAAATTAAAAAAGCGAGCTTTCTCATATCCAACGAAAAATTCATGGGGAATCAAATTCAAAAGAACTGTCAAGTACTCCTTCTTTCCTTTCTAGCTCCTCTCCTAACTTTCCCCTTAGGCCTGCTGCTCCAATGATGCCTTCCAAAGCAAAAAGGAAGCCGTCATTCAAGACAATGTACAATAATCTTTTGACACTATTTCATTATTTTTCGATTTAGTCTGAGTCTGATAAAACACCACAACTGAGAGTCAGGCCAATAAATAGAGATGCTTATAGTTCTGGTGAAATCCCTGCAAGAACCATAGAAGGCTCGAATCTTGAATTCAGAACTCATACAAATTACAAGTATCGCTATCAGCGATCTTTCTTTTTGGTTAAAGGTTCAATCTAGGGACTTTAATAGACTGAAACACCTCGAAGTTATGAGCCGTAAAGCCCCCATTTTAATTCTTAGAGTAAGCATTTCGACAAAAAGCTTCATGTTTTTTTCATGAATAATAACTGTTTCTGGGCTAGTACTAATTTTTTAAAGGTGTTGAATTCCGCTACGTTGCCAAAAGATACCATCATAAAAATCAATGCTCAAGGTAAATTTTAGGTGTCAAACTCCCTTCTTAAATCAATAAAAAGGAGTGGAAGGAAGTTTGAGAGGAAAGAAAGATGGAGTGACATATTTTGGAAGTAAGAAGAAGGCTAGACCTTTTGGAGAAGATAACCAGAAGCCAGAGATAGTGAATGATTATGTGATCAGGAATACAGATGCTGAGATAAATAATAAACATCGAGGAAGACATTTCCAGATTGAATATTGTATAGATTCAAATTCCTATAAAATGAGAGATCTCGGTGTTGGCTTTGGAGTCTTTGTTAGAATCGACCAGCCATTGATTTTAAGAGATAACCATCTGATTTCAATGGGAACTTCGTTTTTGATCATAAATATGGAAGAAGAGGCTAATGAGTCTATGACAGCTGTAAACGATGGAGTTACAAGAGATACGATGTTGTATAAGAATAATGCAGTAGCGAATGGATCTTTGGGTAAACTGAAATCTAAAAAGACAAGCCCTTCTGAGATTGTTATCAAGATATTTGGTGGGCCTAATTATGGAGAAATTCAGTTAGATTTTGTTGAGATTTTGTGTTAATGTGAATAGTCAATTTGATTCGACGGTTCCAGTGATAAAGATTGGAAGGATGCAAGACTGTGAGCTGAGAATCGATGATGGACTTTTGTCGAAATATCAAGGATCAATGAAGTATGTCCCAAGTCTTGGGTGGACTTTGTTTGATGGGTATAATAATAAACCAAGCACTAATAGCAATTGGTAAGAGAATATTTTGGGGTTTTGAAGAGCTATAATACGTAGGCTTTATTTGAATGAAGATTTTGAATTGTACCATGGAATGACTTTTAAAGCTAATCATACATTATTCCAGGTCAGGGAATAGCGAGAGGAATGAATTTAATTTTGAAATAGGTTGAGATTTATGAACAGGAAAGCGTTGAACAACAGAACTAAGCTGGAGCAGGATGGTTTAGTGATTAGATTGAGGAAAGATGAGCGAAAATTTTGGCAAATTTTTATTCGATTTCTTCTGATATTATTAAAGATAATATGATACGACTCTTTGTTTTTTATAAATTAATAATATTCCTTTATGTGATGCTTAAAGTAAAAGAATTGACATTATTAGAACACCTTTATGATTTATGTGTGTTGATAAAATAAATAAAGAAAAGAACTAAGTTGATGAAAATGAATTGCCCCTGAGAATTATTTAGGGCCAAAAGAGGATTAATTCGAACGTTGTTTGTAAGATCTCTGATTCTTCTGAAAGTATTTTGATAAGTGATAAAAAGTAGAAACAATAGTGAGGGTAAGTCTTTTATCTCGTTAAGTGTTTTGAATCTGAAAGATTTCGGAAGAGACAAATATTGAGAGTGAATGAGAATTAATTTACTTTTGTGAGAAGAAGAATTTTCATGCATAAAATTATGGTCTGAAAAAATGGAAGACGAAAAGTTTGGGAATCAAAGAACTCAACTAAAATTTATAGAATATGCAAAATAAGCCTCAGAATAAGTTTGAAAAATAATGAGAAAAGAGCAAAAAAAACAATCAAAGGTGATTTTGTGATTATTTATTGATCAATTTGAAAAAATATTTTGAACATGATAAAAATTTATTTTGGATGTTTAATTTAAATTTGGAAGAAATTAAATTTTTCTTGTTTATTTTTCAGAATTTTGTGAATAGGAAAAACATGAAATTTCACTTTCTTTATTTTCCTAGTTTAGTCTCAAAGTTCTTTTTTAATTTTTGAAAGAGGTAAATTTTGTATATTTACGCCATTGAAACGACATTAACACCTGATTTTACAAATAGTAGCCTCACTCTTACATACCCATCGTCACAAGAAATTTATGACTCATGAAATCAAAGAGTATTGGATTCAAATTTCCAATTAATTAAAAAATACTAAAATCCTTTACTATGAGTTGATTATGATCAATTTGAAATTTGAATTTACTTGTTAAAATAGCACAATGATAATAATGATTATTTTAATGAGATAGAACCTCGAAATTGTAATGGTGTGGTGTATGGTAATTCTTGACTTGAAAACCTTTGCTGGATGTTAAAAATGCATATTGCAAAACTGAGAATTTAAAACAAGGCGTATGTAACAATCTTGGCGTTACTTTGGTAGTAAACCTTTATTGAGAGAGAATTTCGTTCGGTGATATAGTAAGAAAAGACTGAAATGAAAAATTTTTCTAAATGATAAAATTAAATAGAATGCTCAAAAATAAAAGAGGCACTTTTTAAAAATAAAGGAAATATTTCAAGGCAAAATTAATCATTTTTGAGAAAGTCAAAAGCAAAATTAAAAAATAAATGAATTTCTTTAAATTTTCAATAGAATTTTTTATTTGAAGATTTTAAATTCAGAAAATTAATTTCCTTGAAAAGTATTCAAAACAACAATTGGATCCTTAAAATCTCAAAATTTCTCAAAAAGTGGAATTAAAAAAAACCTCTTCTAAATTTATTTCCTTCTTTATGGAAAGGATCACTGCCTCCGTGACTCTTTTACACATTAAAAAATAACGATTTCACCTCTAAAGATATCCTACTGAGATTTCATAATAAAATTATTTGACAAATATCAAAAGAATGTCAATAAACTCAGGAAACTAACTCAAAATGAATTTATGGATTCACCTTCAACACCAAAGCCACCTTATTTAATAAAACCTTTGCAAAACAATAATTAAAAGAGCTTCTTCATTTTGTATCGTTCAAGTTTCTTTATTTATAAAAAATATTCAATTTTCCTTGAAAAAGGTCAACGAGAGATGAGAGCCACAGACTCAAAGAGCTGATTTAACCAATATAAGATTAATTTCCAAGCGAAAAAACCTTCAAATTTTGGAGTAAAGATAGAGTGAAAAGGTTTTTATTTTCAAAAGATTTTATCAAGACATTTTATTATCTCGCTCATCTCTTATTTCGGAACAAAATCTAACATGATTTTTCTTGATGATGCAAATTCTCTCAAGTTCTGAAGAATTTCTGATCCGACACTGGTAGAATTATTGCAGCTAGAATAAGCTCGTTAAAAAGTCATTTCTTGTTGGATCAATTACCCTGCAAACCCGAGCAAAATCCTTTTGAGAAACTCGAGTTTCTTCAAAGTTTGAATAATCGAATCAAAGCCTATGCTGCTAATCATCGGGCATCTACAAAAGAATTAGAATTAATTTGGACTTTTAGTTTTACAAAGAAAAATCAAGAGACACATTTTGTAATAAAATAAGCCGATTTAAACTTTTACGGATATGATTCATCCCACTATCCGTAATTTTCTTGCAACTATTGAAGAAGTAAATATCCCTGTCAATCTCATTATTACTCTCGAAAGAAAAGACTAAGATGCTGTAAGGAAGGAAGTTCATTTATGCCTTCGTAAATATGCTGTAACCCTGTATTTGTAATCTGAGGGCATCTAAAAACTGTAAAATAAGTAGATTGTTAGGGTCCACTTTTGGAAGTCAAGGGTGAGGCTTTGTAATGACGGAAGCTCCTTTATGGCTTGAGTCAAACAAGATAAACCAATATCAGTAATATCTGAGCACCTAAATGGAATATTTAATAGGTAAATTCCAAGAAAAAAGAGGTACCCAGAAGAGTGGACACTGAGATTTTGCAAAGAAGAGACGTTAGAGATCCCTTCACTGATGTAAAATAATCCTTTGTTAGTAACTTGGTAGCAGCTATTGAAAAGGGATCAGAGGAGAAACTTTTGGTTGCGTCGATTACTATGAAAAGTTTAGAGAAATATGTTTGAGATGAGTCAATTTTTTGAGTTGGTAGCTGAGATCTTCAAGCCCTTGGTCCGAGATTTCAGTGCAACTAAAAATCATATCAAAGTTTGGTATTTTTTGAATGGATTTACTGGCTGAAATTCAGAGAAAAGTTTTGTAAAGAATTGAGCCTGGACAAGCCTCTAATGAGATCTTTTAATCCTCTGTCAGTAATGGCACTTGACCTAGACAGCAAGTAAGTCGGAAGAAAAAAAAATCTGCAAAGAAAAAATTTTTTTATTTTCGGATTCCCTATGAAATTCTCACAATCTTTTCACAATATAGAGAGAGAGATTCAGCTCATTAAAAAAATTGAGAAATTTGAATTTTTCATGTGAATTGAGCTTGAAAAAGATTGTGAATTCTTCAGGTTTCCTTTTATTAAAAAAAAAAGCACAAACATTGAAAATTCAAGATCGAGCGTTGCCAAAGATTTGAGCTTCTTGATGACCTTGTTTACATCTTGGAGACCTTTATCTGTAATCTGAAAACACCTAATACTGAATCAGGGAATACCTTTTCGAATTTTACTTTGAAAACTCAAACTTTAAAATTTGTAATGATGAGAGGTTTTGTAAGCCATAAATGATGTTACGAAGTCCTGAATCTGACATTCTCAACGAACTTTGCATAAATAAAGAAATTAACTCCAAAGACTGCCTTACAAAAAGCGTTTTATATGAATGGCTTTCAACAGTTTGAGTTTCTTTAAGCTTTTGCCAAGACCCAATAGACTTGATTCACTCTGAAAGTAATTCCTATTGTTTCTTATTAATTTTTCCCCTTTTTGAAATTTTGATGGTGGGAAACGAAGAATAAAATGAAGTAAATGTTAATTTTAGTACATTGAAAGGTTTAAACGGAGGATTTGGATCTCTGTTGCTTCTCTCGAGACTGTAGAGATCATTTTCATAATTTTGTCATCAAGTGTTCCTCTATGCTCTTTACGAAATGATTAGTTCGATTTTACTTTTCTCCTTTGCCCGGTTGCAAAACTCTAGTCTCTCTTTTCTTGATGAGCTGTCGTCTCAGAGCTTCTGAATTTACATGAAGTGTTTGCCTATCAGCTTTATCAGCTTCCTGTTTCATCATCATATTTCTTACTGATCCCTTTTCTTCAGTATTTTGGCTAAAGGTTCTGAGGGTTTGTTCAGAGATGTGTTTTGGTATTTTGTGGGATCCGATGATAGCATTCTTGGCTGGTGAGTTTGTTGAATGAACTAGTTTTCTTGTTTTATTTTCTATAAAAAGTTTTCTGATAAACCCTTAAGAATAGTTTTTTAATTACGAATAATTCCTGAGGGATGATAGGAAAAAAGCTGAACTGAGTCAAGAGATTTTTTCGTGAAGTTGTTTTCCAAATATTTAAACGCAATAGGGTCTGTCTTCAGTGGCCTTATCCAATTTTGAAAAAAAGATTCTTCCTCAGGAAGATTTGACTATGAGGAAAGGAATGCAAAGATGGGGACTGACTTTTCTCATTATATCTTTTCTTTGAATTTTGAGTTGAGCCCTGACTCAAAGTGTTCATTCCTTATGTGCTTAATTCAGACCTTATAAGAAACCTTGATTAAATCGAATTTTGAAAGGTTAACTACTGAATGATGAAAAGGCTTTTGAATCCACAAGCTTTCTGAGTGAAGATGAGGTTTTCCCTCATTTTCTGGAATTAAGACAAATCTGTTTTAAGTCACGATATTATCAAACATTTTTCTAGAGGAAAAGTCTCGAGTCCTTGTTGATGCTGGAGGATAAAAAGTGAGAGGACCTGGTTTCATATTAAAAATTTAATCAAGCAGAATGCATGAACGAAACTCAAATTAATTATTTTTATGATGATATACAGAGAAATCTTGATGATTTTTTCAATAAAAATAATGGCCCCAAGACAATCAACAATTTTGTCCATAGACCCAGAGAGCCTTTGAACATTTGAGAGTGCACTCTTTTCGAATTTCAGCTTCGAAAAATTTGAGTAATTCGGGAAAAACTAATGGTAATTTATAGTGAAAAATTAATGACTAGAAATTGATACAAATAAGCTTGAGAGAGCCGTTTAGATTTTCTCTCTTAATTGAGAGTATTTCAGAAGATCTACGATAAAAATCTATTAACGATAATAAATTAATTTCCTATTCTCCATAAAGTGCGCCTCTAATCTCCATGAGCGATCTCGAAACCCAACAGCCTTTGGCTCAACCTCTTATTTCTGCACCTTTGGATCCTCAACACACATTTGAAACTGAAAAGGTTGTGCGAAAGGAAAGTGCAGTGTCATTGGTCAAAGCGCCAGAGTCTCTTGATCCAATTTTCTCTAGCAAAGTCTACAAATTCTTCTTGGTTTTCATTATAATATCACAACTTGGCGTCATTACTTGGAATTGTTATAAAAAAGAAGAATTTATGACTTGCTATAATATTGCTTCTTTTTACGTCATGTATTTTGCATGGATTGGATATTCCTTACTTGGAGACAGAGATCATGAGAAAGCTGTGGAAGCTATGAGTGGATTTGAACCTGTGTTTCTTATTTCCATGGTCTGTAATATCTATCTTTCTTATAAGCAGGATAATGAGAAAATTATTCAAATGATATTAACAAGTGCAACTTTTGTACTATACTTAATGTTTGTGGCTACTGGAGCAAGGAAAATTCAAAATTTGATTGAAAAAGAGAAGAGTATGAAAGAGAAAGCTCTTGGTTGTGAGAATTAGAAGAAAAAAGTGTTTGACCAGACCAGGTCGCTTATAATATTTATTAATTTATTTGGTTTAAAAATTTTTATACAGTGATAAAAATATTTGTTCCTTTTTTTTGAAAGAGTAATTTTTTGTGAGAAGAAATTTTTCAACAAAATTTGAGTCTCTGGGAAAAAAAATTAAAGACAGCGAAAGCTTTGAAAGTTAATGACTCTCTCATAGAAAAACCTATTTATCATGTCTATTGAGCATTGAATTCCGAAAAACCTTTTCCTTCATGTCATATTTCCTTTTATCTTTGCCTTTCTAAAAATCAGGTATTTTTTTTATATGAATGAAATTCTCACTCTTCAGTTTTTTCAAGAACTTGAAGGTTTTCTGAGGAATTCAGGAAGAGTATGAAGCAGCAAAATAGACAAAAATATGACTTTCATTGTCACCTTATCCGATGAGACTTGGATAAAGGTGAATCTCTCGCAAAAATGGAGTTGATAAATCGAGAGATTATGAGGAATTATTTATATCTAATGAGCGAAACTTCTGAGCCTCAATATTGTCCACAGGAGACGGTTTTCACTTTCTTGCAAAATTTCGATGAGGATGGATTCTCTATTGACGAAATGAATGAATGAAATCCATTACAAAATTTTTCATCATTGCTAAAGATCTTCAAAACCTTTTCTTTGATGATTTCAAAGTCAGGATTTACGAAGTTATTATTTTGTTATAGTTTTATACATTCTAATCCCAAAACTATCGATAAAATGGGACAAATAGAATCAACATCTAGCTCACAAATTGCAGCATAATGGGAATGGAAATCCAATCCTAACCCTTTTTCTCCTTCAGAGAAACCTCAATGGACTGCCTATAAGCCACTTGATAACTATCTCATTGAGAGAGCATACCATAACAAAATAATTCAAGTTGATCTTGAAGATCATATTGTTTATCTGAAAGAAATGCTTCAAAAAAGGAAATATGAAATCTCTAAACAAAGACCTGTGCGAAGAAATACCGAGTATTACAAGGAAAATGAAGATGAAAATATCAGAGCCCAACGCTTTTTTGGAGTTGAAATACCTCGAACGTTCAATAGTGTGTTTGGAAATCTTTCAGACTACCTTACTTTTTTTCAAAATAGAGGCCCTGATATCCGAGAATTTGCGAATTTATTAGATGATGTTGAGATTTCGAAAAACGTCGACCAACTCAATTCGAATATACTTCCACAATTGATTAATTGTATTCGGAATGAATCGAAGAAAATGCCCAAAAGCACAGATAAGAAACAAATTCTAAAAAAAGATCAATATGAAATGAAACTTTTATTGTTATTTCAAGAAGCCTTGACAAGTATCGAGCAGTTTTATGCAAATATTCTGAAAGGATATACTATGGAAGGGTTTTTATATAAAAACCTGAACCAACATCTCAGAAACGAAGATTGGACTCAGCTTCACAGCTTACTGCCATATGCGTATTGTTTATGTAAAGCATTTTTCTATTCAGAACTGACCCAGCAGCAACAACTTGCAATAAATATTCAGCATAAAGAAAAAATAACTTTATATAGAGGGGCACAATTTGATGAAATATCACTCAGTTTTTATGATCAACAGATCCACAAAGCCTTTTGCTGGAATGGGATGACTTCGACCTCGACAAGGCGTGAAGTTGCTGAGAAGTTTATGTATCGAAAGATTGACTTGAACAGACAAGTTCCTGTGATGTTTATGATAGAAGTCCCACTGGGTACTGAGAATACGAAAATTCGTCACTGGCTCGATATCAAAGTATTTTCAGCAATTAAAAGTGAAGATGAAGTTGTTCTTGCACCAGGAAGTGTATTTGAGGTTCTCAAAGTATCGAGAGACAATAAAAAAGGTGCAGAAATACATCTGAAACTCATATCTGATGTGGAGAAACTTGCTCATAGAGGACAGATATTACATGGAGCAATGCATTCTGAAATGGCAAAAGGTACAGAGATGAAAATGGTTTGCTTGGAAGGGAATGAACTTGCTGAAGCTCTAGCTCACCTTCAGGGAAATCAATTAATTGAAGACCTGGAACTTTGCCTTTGTAAATTTAACGAGAAAATTCCAAAGAGTCTTCCAAAGATCCTTAAAACACTTCCAAAACTAAAGAAGCTCATATTTATTTCTCCATCTTCTGCGGATCGGACGCATTTTAGCTCTATATTTAAACAATTGAAAAATGTCCCACTTCAGACTCTTGAGGTTTTTCATAAACCAGCTTCTTTGAGTAAAGATCCCCTTTCTCTTCCCCAAGGCATTCAATATTTAACTTCATTGACGTCTCTAAATCTCGATTTCTCATGGTGCGACCAAATGACGGATGAAGGGTTGAATTCTCTTTGCTCTTATGGAATTCGGCATCTCACTTCTCTGACATCCTTGAATCTTAATTTTACCTCGTGCTCTAAAATTACAGATGAAGGATTCAAAAATCTATGCTTGACAGGAATCAAGCCGCTTCGCTCGCTTACATCATTAGGTCTGAATTTTATCTGTTGCAGCCAAATCACAAATAAAGGATTATATTATCTGTATTCTCAAGGCATAAAAAATAAAGCAGCACTAACCTCATTTGGTCTTTATATTTTTGACTGTAAAGCAGTTACAGATGAAGGACTGAATAATTTGTGCTCTGAAGGAATCAAAAATCTCACTTCACTTGTGTCTTTAACGCTTTGTATTGCACGATGTCCGGAAATCACTGAAAAAAGTTTGAAGAGTCTCGCATCTCAAGGATTAAAATGTTTGACTTCATTAGAATCTCTCAATCTGAATTTTTCATTTTGCTCTCAGATAAAAAATCAAG
>Ga0182738_1006611_pt1 | contig 11982 bp, 8 predicted proteins | sample eDN5th30CBELigMG_FD_128876 | JGI IMG/M metagenome (GOLD analysis project Ga0182738, IMG submission 128876) | Enriched Miracle-Growth compost microbial communities from Emeryville, California, USA - eDNA 5th pass 30_C BE-Lig MG (version 2)... ...
CCACCTCGCGATGGGCACCCTTGCCTAGCCTTGCGGTTCCGGTCATCACGGCCCGCAGAGGACTTGCACCTCCGAGATTCACGACATGCCTGGCGCACAACGACAACACCCCCGGATCGACCCATCCGGGGGTGGAGTTGGTTCTTCGGTCGGCAGGGGGTTCAGGCCCTGCCGTCTGATTTCAAGGGTTCGGTCAGGCTTCGAGGCTCGGAACGGGAATTCCGATCCGAGCCTCGCCCCGATCAATAGTTCTTGCCGCGAAGCGGAGGGCCGACGCCGGTCTTGGGGAAGTAGTAGGTGTCGGTCGGAACGCGGTCTCCAGGTCGATAGTAGCCGAGGTCGTACTCCGCTTCCCATGGCGGGTCCATGACCAGGTTGTAGGGAAGGAAGGCGATCTGGGCCGCGAACCGGCCGATGGAGACGAACGGCTGAAGAAGCTGGTTGCGTTGAAGCGATTGCGTGGGGTCATCCACCGGATACGAGACGTAGCGGCCAGCGGTCCCGAGGTATTGCTCGGCCCCCTCGCCATAGCGCTCGAGCGCGGCATCCTGGAAGTAGAGGGGCATGTGGCACACCGCCGCCGCGGACCAGTACTTCCGCAAGGGCTCCCACTCACGCTTGGGCAGTGGGACGAATTCATCGGGAACCGGGATCGCTCGAATCGGCCGGGCCTCGGTCGGGCTGGGAGCACGGGTGATCTCAAGCCGAGGCGAGGGCATCGACGGTGAGCTCATGAGTCCCTCGGGGTCGCCGGGGGTGCTGGCGGAGCCTCCCGAGGCCGCCGGGGGTTGCTGTTCCCTCAGGGCTCTCATGTCGTCTTCCTGCCGCTGGGCAACCCGATCAACCTCTTGCTGAAGCTTCGGAGACAGGCCCGACACATACTCTTCGTCTCGTTGGGGAATCAGGCTGTTCGTCGAACGAGGGGCCGCGACCTCGCGGGCGGGAGCCCTGGGCGGGGCAACTTCCTCGGCGGGTAAGGGGGGCAGTGTCTCATCGCTCAAGTCGGGCCCCTGCTCCGGCCTCATTTCCGCGGAAGGGGCGAACCCTTCGGGCTGCTCGGCAACCCGGACCGGCTCGGCCCCGATTTCCGGAGGCGGAGCCAGGCCGGAAGCAGGCGCGGCGACCTCGGCGGGAGCGGGAAGCGCGGCGGCTGGCGACTCGACCTCGGCCCCGGCCTCAGGCTGAGCGGCCTGCGACGGCAAGGCTTCCGGATTGGCGGGCAACTCCGCGGGCGTGGGAAGCTCCATGGCTCCTGGGAGCGAAGGAGGCGGCGTGGGGGCCGCGTCGGCTCCGGCGGGCGGTGGCACCGCGGGAGGCTCGTCATTCGGCAACGCACCTGCCTCAGCCGTTGGGCCAGGCTCCACGGCGGGCGGAATGGCCGGCGCGGATTCGGGCGAGGGCTCCGGAACGGCCGTCGGGGCGGGCGCGTCTTGCGGAGCAGCCGGCTCCGCTTTCGCCGGGTCGTTCGAGAGAGGCGGTAAGGGAATCCCACCCAGGTCCAGCGGAGCCAGCTCAGGAGACGCGGCCGGCTCCGCTACCGAACCAGGCTTTGCCACTTCCATCGATGTGGGCGTGGGTGTGGACAGGGCGGCCGGCGCGGGTGCGGGTGTCGGTTCCGCGACGGGCTGCTCGGCGAGCGCGGAGGGCTCGCTCAGCACCGGTGTCGAGGGGGGGGCGAGCAATGGAGCAAGCCCCGACTCCGTGTTGGCCGGAACCGTCTCGGAGTCCACATTCGCCTTGGCCGCGACCACCGTCGCATCCAGGGGCAGAGGAGGCAAGTTCATTTCCGGCGTGCTCGGCGCATCGGCCGGCAGTTGCGGCAACGCATTCCGGGCTGGCTCGCTCGGGCTGGTCGCGCTGGCCAACTGAATTGGCTCGCGAGCAGGCGAGGCCGCCAGGTTGCTCGCTGGCTCCTGAGCCTGGGCTGGCTTGGGAGTCTTGGCCAGGGCCAAGGCACCGGGCCTGCGAATGGGTCCACGCCCAGCGTAGGCCTTCCTCGCCGAGCCATCCCCCGCCTCGCGCATGCCGCGCCGAGCCTGGTCAATCGCCTGGGTCAGCGCGAGCCGCTCAGAGGGGTTGAGTTCGGCCTGCTTGGCCTGGGCTTCCATGAAGAATTTCAGGGACCGTTCGTATTCCTGATACTTCAGGTAATCCCACCCGTTTCGGAGCAAGTAGCGCGCGCCTCGCGACGCCGTTGTCCCAGGGATGAAAGCGTTGGACATCTCCGGCCCGCTGGTGGGCGCGGTTTGCTGGGCAATAAGCGTTGTGGCTGACAGCGCGGTCCCGAGGACCGCCGCTGTCAAAACCGAGGTTGAGCGACGCAAGCCACGCCTCCTTGCTGGCTGGGTCGGGTGGCTTCGGCTCCCGCGAGCCGATCCTTCCCGAGACGCTTCCAAACCGATTCCGATCGTATTTGACTCAGAAAGGGCTGTTAGGGAGTCAACTCCACGATGAAGGGATTACCCTTCAAACAGACAGCCAGATCCCCAACCTTCCTTGATCGGGACGGCAAAAGTATCAAACCAGGTGGATCGCCTCCACCCCATCCGATTCACCAAAATTCAATTCAAACGGGAACTTGGCCATCGCCCCCGTGGGCCCTTGATCTTCTTCGGTTTTGTTGGCCGATCCGCTCCAAAACCATTCCAACCAAAAGAGGCCGGCCTTCTCCTCAACCGGAACGCGATTCAACAGAATCCGGCCTCGACCCGAACCATGCGAAGTGACTTGGAGTTGATTGGATCTCCGATCAAACGGCTCCACGACCTGGTTCGCTCTCATTACTGAAGCTCGAGTAGTTCGGCGCTTCCTGGGTTATGACGATGTCGTGCGGGTGCCCTTCCTGGACCGAGGCCCCCGTCACCTGAATGAACCGAGCCTTGGTCCGCAACTCCTCGATCGTCCGGGTCCCACAGTATCCCATGCCAGCCCGAAGGCCGCCGACGAGTTGGAAGACGTAGTCGGCCAGGGGACCTTTGTAAGGAACTCGGCCTTCCACTCCTTCGGGAACGAGCTTCTGAGGCATCCCCGACTTACCATCGCCGCGCGTGACCGCTTCTTGCCGATATCGCTCGTGCGACCCCTTGGCCATGGCGCCGATGGATCCCATTCCTCGGTAGGCCTTGAAGCTCCGGCCTCGGAAGATGATCGTGTCGCCAGGGCTTTCGGCCAATCCGGCAAAGAGTCCGCCGATCATGACACAGTGGGCCCCCGCCGCCAGGGCCTTGGTAATATCGCCCGAGTAACGAATTCCTCCGTCCGCGATGATGGGAACCCGGCCCGCCGACGCCTTCGCGGCCTGATAGACCGCCGTGATCTGCGGGACTCCAACGCCCGAGACCACCCGCGTCGTGCAAATGGATCCTGGCCCGATCCCAACCTTCACCGCGTCGGCCCCCGCCTCGATCAGGTCCCTCGTTCCTTCCGCGGTCGCCACGTTTCCGGCAATGACCTCGATCGAATAATCGCGTTTAATCCGGCGCACCGTCTCAATCACATTCTGGCTGTGACCGTGGGCCGAATCAACGATCAGCACATCCACGTCCGCCTCGAGCAGCGAGCTGATCCGGTCGTAGTCGTGAACGCCAACCGCCGCCCCAACACAGAGCCGACCTCGCTCATCCTTGCATGCATTGGGGTAACGATGGAGCTTGTCGATATCCTTGATCGTGATCAATCCCTTCAGCCGGTATTCATCGTCAACCAGCAGAAGCTTCTCCACCTTGTTTTTCGTTAAAATCCGATCCGCCTCTTCCAGGCTGGTGTTGGCGGGGGCGGTGACCAGCTTCCCCTTGGTCATCACCTCTTCGATCCGGAGCTCGTTCGACTCCAGGAATCGCAGGTCGCGACGGGTCAAGATTCCTCGGAGATGCCCGTTCACCGTGATCGGCACGCCCGAGATGTTGTGCCCGTTCATGATCTCGCGGGCCTGGCTGACCGTGGCGTCGGGAGGAAGCGTGATCGGATCGACGATGATCCCGTTCTCCGATCGCTTCACCATGTCGACCTCGAGCGTCTGCTCTTCGATCGACATATTCTTGTGGATGACTCCCAACCCCCCTTCCTGCGCCAGCGCGATGGAGAGCTCGGCCTCGGTGACCGAATCCATGGGGGCGGAGAGGATCGGGATGTTCAGGGCAATCTTGGCTGTGAGCTGCGTTTTCGTATCGACTTGCCGGGGCAAGAGTTCCGAATAGCCCGGCTCGAGAAGAACGTCGTCAAAGGTAATGCCTTGATAGGCGATGCGGTCTTGCATCGGGAAAAGCCTCCGAGCCCGGTGTGGTTGAGAGCCCGGCCTTTGCGTTGGATGTGGGACGGGTTCAGGGTGCCTTTCCTTACCCATTACAGCCGCGAAGGGGAAATCTGGCAAGATCAACCCAATCGATCGACCGAAGCGAGCCTCCCGAACCCGCGTGGATCTCCTTGTTCGCGCAATTGACCTTTGGTTCCCCCAGACCGCTGGCTATGATGTCTCACTCAAGGGATTGCACCGATTGGGCTAGCAGGAGAGCTTGTACGTGACCACTGCCATGGCATCCTCCAATCAAAGAACGCTCCCGCCGGTCTTGGGGCGCCTGGTCAGCGGCACTTTCTGGATCGCGCTTCGGACTCCCCTCCAGGCCGTTCTCGTCCTCTGGACGACCCAACTGATCCTTGAAGCCTTTGGCGACAAGCAGATGGGGGCCTACTACTTCGCCTGGAGCTTTGGCTTCCTTCAGTTCTTGCTGGAATTTGGGATCAGCTCCGCGCTCCAGCGGCAAATCTCGGAGCGCTACACCCAGGGAGATCGCGACGGTGTGAACCGGGTGATCGCCTGCGGCATGAGTTTTTACGCCGCCATGGCGGTGATCCAGATCGTGGTCCTCCTGTCCCTGGCCTACTCCCCCTCAATGAAGGCTCGGTTCGCGGGGGAATCTTACGACCTCATCTTCCGGCTGTTCTGGCTCCAGGCGGTCATGGCCCCCTTGTACGGCCTGTCCATGGTGGTCAGCAGCGTGCTTCAGGCCGCGCGCCGGTACGACTTCATCCCTCGATTCGAGATCGGGGTGGTGATCATCCGGTTCCTGATTCTGTGGGTCGGGGTCAGGTGGGGAGGAGACAGGGCCGACTTCTTCCTGATCATCGCCTTGCAAACCGTGATTTCCGCGGCCATCGCCCTGGGGCCCGCCGTCTGGGTCATGTGTCGTGAGCTGGACTACTATCCCCACTTTCGAGGGGCCCGGCTCAGCGATTACCGCTCGCTGTTTCATGTTAGCTTTTACATGTTCCTGATCCAGCTCAGCGTGGTCCTGGCCGATAAGATCGACACCACGATTCTCGGCGTGGCGATTTCGGGGCAGCCTGAATCCTCGATCGCGATCTACTCCATCGTGAGCAAACCGTTCATGCAGATCCGCCAGATCGGGTGGATGCTGGCGTCCATCGTCATGCCGGCCGTGGCCAGCCTGGCGGCCGCTCGAGACGAGCGAGCACTCGATCGGATCAAGTACGACGGCCCCCGGCTCCATCTCGGCCTGCTCCTGCCGGTCACGTTGCTCGCCTGGATCTACGCCGGCCCGTTCCTCTCGCTCTGGGTAGGGGGGCGGCTCGGCTATGACGGAGCGAAGCTGGCGCCGTTGATGCGGCTCTTCCTCCTCGCCACCTTCCCACTGATCCTGACCGTTCAGGCGCAAATGGCGATCGGCATGAACCGCATCGCCCTGATCGCGATCGCGTCGCTGGCCGGTTCCTTGCTGAATCTCCCAGTCAGCTATTATCTCACGCGCCGGCTTGGGGTCGAAGGAGTGATCTGGGGCTCGGTGCTGACCACCCTCTTCTCGAACTTCCTGATCCCGGGCGTCTATCTGTTCAAGATTCTGGAGGTACGCTGGCGGGACTACCTCTCCCGGACGCTAGCCGGCCCCGTGGCCGGTGGCCTCGCGCTCGTGGCCGTTACGCTCCTCGTACGCCTGGTCTGGCCGGTCTCAACCCAGGGAACGAGCGTCCTGAACCGTTGCATTCCCTTGCTGGTGCATCTCACCATCGGGTCGCTCGCCTACATCGCTGGGTATCTCGTCACACCGACCGGGCGTGCCGATCTGGATCTCCTCGTCCGTAAGCTCCGTTCTCGATACGCCCTGTGAAGGGGAAAACCAAAGGGGGTCGTGGTGACGGAACAAAATGGCCGAACCAGCCCTCGACTTCGGGTGGATGAGTCCAACATCCGCCCCCCCGCCACTTCGCTCCCTCCATCGCATTCGGGTAAGCGGTTCGTCATCCTGGCTTGCCTGGCCCTGCTACTGGTCTGGGGAACGCTTCAGGTCGCCTTTCGGATGTGGCGAGCGAACTATCGAGAGCGAGCCGAGTTCGGCGCAACACAGGTTGCCCCCACCATCGACCCACTCGCCTCGTTGGTCCCCCCCGGCACCAACGCCAACGCCTGGCGCGAGGCCGTGGCCGAAACGCACCGGGCCCTGGTGACCCTCACGGCCTCCAACCTTCTCGACCTCGCCCAGATGCAATCGCTCCGCGCCGACCTCCAGAAACGCGTGGATCGCGCACGGGCTCACCCGGAACAGTCCTGGGACGAGCTCGCCCACCTCTGGGATCACCTTGAAACCCTGGCCGCTCCCATCCTCTCCGTACGCCACCCCCGGCCGAAGCTGCTCCGCCCGACGACCGAGCCCCCCCTGCCCTAAGCAACCTCCAGTGGAGCAGCATCCACCGTTTTTTTGCCGCCCAACCAAAAATCGCCTCTGAGCAGCCAATTCGTAGGGTGTGTCAAGCGTCAGCGCGGACGCACCAAACATTCAGGCCAAAACATGCGCAATCGTGGATACTTGGCCACGAGTACGAGGAGTCGGTGGCCGTACACGTGACCGGCTCAGCGTGTTGGTGTTGGTGCGTCCGCGCTGACGCTTGACACACCCTACTTCGTCACCCAAACCAATCCTCATGATTTGATGATGATTCCTGCTATCAGGTCATCGATTCCCGCTGATCGACCACGTCCGCGGCGAACCCCTCGAATCGGTTCTCGGCGACCTCGATCTTGCGTGCCTCGGGCGAAATCTTCAGGCCCGTGCGTTTCTGTGCCCCACGGGTCTCCTGGCAGGTATTGTTTCGAATGACCAGGTCGTGAACCTTGCCTCGGACGTCGATGGCAACGCCTTGTTCGCCGCCGCTATCGATGACTCGGTTGGACTCGACGGTGTTTCGGTTGGGCCAGAAGTCTTTCCCTCGGTTCTCGTCGCGGAAGAGGATCCCCACTTTTCCGCTGGCGAGAATCTCATTCTCCCGGATCACGTTGTCCGTATCCTGGTGGCCGATCGAGACGCCGTAGTCTCGGTTCCCCTCGATCCAGTTCTTCTCGGCCAGGCCATACTTGACGCCCCAGCACCAGAACAAACCGATGGAGTTGCGGACCAGGCGATTGTTCCGCATCAAGGGGCGCTGAGAGCCGGAGCCGGGGTGAAGGCCGAGGTCGGCGTTGTCGTGAACGTGGCAGTTCTCCACCACCACGTCGTGGGTGATCTGAAAGCTGATTCCATCGCCGTGATAGTTGCGGGCTTCCACGTTTCGGAAGGTGAAGCGATTACACGCTTGCAGGAAGACACAGCCGGCATAATTTCCATCCAGGTGCTCGTTGTTGGCCCGGTCGCCATCGAGTACCAGGTCTTCGATGACCACGTCCGAGGTCCGCTCGCGCGCTGTGAGGAGCGGGAACATCGACGAGCAGGTTGGCTTGCCGCTCAACCAGAGATTCTCGCGCAAGCCTTCATCGAGCCGGAACCGGTTCCCCGACCGGCCCACCAATGTCCTCTTGATAATCAATGACCTGTTGCCATGCGTATCTTTTGCACGCAAGACCACTCCATCTCCCACCTGGAAACCGCCGTCTTGAGCCAGGGTGATTTCGCGGTCGTACCAGTCGGAGTCGTTCGCCAGCTCAACCGAGCGCGACGGGATCTTGGTGAGAATGGTCTCCGCGCCCGCCCCCTTGAGCCGTACATTCGAGGGGAGAACCACGGGATGCCGCAACGTGAATGTTCCTGGCAGGAGTTGCACGGTCCCCCCGCCAAGCCCCGCGACATACCCCAGGGCCGCCTGAATCACCTTGTCGTCCCGGCCGGTCATGTCGGCCTGGCGATCGTGCCCCGGGTTCCCCACCTTAACCGTGAGCCGTTCCTCCCAGCGCGGTTCGAACCGATCATCCCCATCGGTCGCCTTGGGATTCAACACGGAGGGCCGGCCATCCTCGTCCCCCCGAGCCCTTCGCAACGAGCCAACCACGGTCCCACTCGCCAGGCTGCCGAGAAGAAAGATGCGACGGTTCAAGCTCGATCGGTCCAGGCCCATTGGAGGAAAGCTCCTGCCATGCAATGCAAAGTGGTCGCCCCATTCGTCAGGTTGAGGCTGTTCGCTCAACGTCGTTCTCAAACTTTTGTCAAAAAGACCGCCGCGTGCAAGGGAGGACTCGGTATTCTCCCCGCCTTCCTCCTCGCGACCATTCACACGGGCCACAATGGACGGCACCAATTTGCGCCGAAATCTATATTTACACTCAATCAAATCATCATTCTTAATGTTCCATGGCAATTTCGGCACCATTGCGAGTGGAAAGCGCTCTCCAGAGTGAGAGGTTAACCGAGTCCTTCATGAAGCTGACGTGCCCGTCGCTGAACAGGAGGTTGACGCCGCCGGGGTGGAGGCTACGCGCGGCCTTCCAGCCGGGGTTGTGGTAGGTCACGCAATCGGGCTGACGGGCGTTGGGCGGGTAGTGGTGGTTATAAAGCGTATTAAGATAATTGCCGTCCCACCAGGCGGCCCCCTTGTTCAGGAGCCACCCAGGAGCAGAAGCTGCGCAGGCCGCGTCGGTCAAGGGAGGGGCCGATGCGCGGGCGAAGGCTCGAGTCACGGGCTGAGGCACGGGGGTCGGCGAAACCTGGTTATAGGGGCCTGCAATTCCCAGGGGTTGCTCCGAGATCGCCGCGGTCTGGCTCGTCCCATCGACGATCTGGGCGATCGTGATGGCCGGCCCCAGGATGAAAACTCCGTTCGCGGCCGCCGCCTCCCCGCCGTTGGAGCCGTCGCCCGCGCAGAACGTGTAATTGGTCGGCCCTGAATCCGCGGCGGGGGCCGGCACGCCGTCGCTCGGGCAGAGGAAGGTCTCGACGTGCACGGCCATGGCCGTGGTGTTGCAGGGGTAGAAAGGCCAGAAAGCCGAGCCTCCGCCGCTCGGGCGATAGGCCAGCGGAAACGTGAAGTTCAAGGCATTGTGCAAACTGGTCAGCTCGAGCTGAGGAGCCATCTGCGCCAGCGCGGACCAGCGGTACTGCAAGACCGAGGTGGTGTCGGGTATCGGTCCGCTCGGGTAAAGGAAGCCCACGGGGAAGCTTCCCACCACCTCGTGATAGTGATGCAGGGCCAGGCCGAGTTGCTTCAGGTGGTTGACGCAGGACGCGCGTCGAGCCGCTTCGCGCGCGGCTTGCACCGCGGGCAAGAGCAAACTCACCAGCACGCCGATAATGCTGATGACCACCAGCAGCTCAATGAGCGTGAAGCCCGCCCCGCGCGGTTCGCGCCGGCTTGGCCTTTTCTTGGTGGTCATGTGCTTCATTCCTTATTTTTGACTACGTGGATGGAACCATTCCATCTGTTTACACAGAATGGGTTAAAAATATCCTTAGACCTACCGTGGATCAGGGCTGGTAGGCGACCCGCCAGATCGTTCCGGAGCCGTCGTCGGTCACCATGAGAGCGCCATCACGTGCCACGGCCACCCCGACGGGCCGACCCCAAACATCGCCATCCTTGGTGACGAACCCGACCAGGAAGTCCTCATACTCACCCGTGGCCTTGCCGTCCTTCAGCGGCACTCGAATCACCTTGTACCCGGTACGCCTGCTCCGGTTCCAGGAGCCATGCTCGGATGCAAAAGCGTCGAGGTGGTATTCCTTGGGGAACTGCTTACCGCTGTAAAAGGTCATGTCGAGCGACGCGGAGTGAGACTGAAGTAGGACGTCGGGGACGATTGTCTTCTCCTTCAGCTCAGGCCGTTTGCCCTCGTGCCGGGGGTCCTGGTGGCTGCCGATGTAGTACCAGGGCCAGCCGTAGAAGCCCCCTTCCTGAACGTGGGTGATGTAGTCGGGGACCAGGTCGTCTCCCAAGGCGTCGCGTTCGTTGACCGAGGTCCAGAGTTCTCCGGTTTCCGGGTGGATCGCCAGCCCCACGGGGTTGCGGATCCCCCAGGCGTAGACACGCTCATTCTTGCCGTCGGGGTCGAAGGCGAGGATGTTCGCTCGGCGGATCTCCTTGTCGTCGTCGGTCACATTCGAGCGAGAGCCAACCGAGACGAACAGGGTCTTGCCATCCTTGGAGAAATCGAGGTCACGCGTCCAGTGGCCGCCTCCACCCACCTGCTCGTTGCCCGTGGGGATATCCTTGACGATCATCTCGGATTCGCCTCGGGCCTTGGTGTCTCCATTCTCGTAAGGGAAACGAACGACCGACCCAGTATTGCCAACATACACATATTTCGGCTCATCCCCAAGCGGATAGAACGCGATCCCGAACGGGCGGGTCAGGCCGGTGGCGAACGTTTCCTTGGGCTCGGGCTTGCCGTCGCCGTCGGCATCGCGCAGGACCCGGATCCGTCCGGCCTGGCTTTCGGCCACGAACAGGTCGCCATTGGGGGCCTTGACGATCACGCGCGGTTGGGTCAGGCCGGTGGCATACTCGGTCACCTTGAAACCTTCAGGCGCCTTGGGCCAGGCCCCGTCGGGCCGAGGCACCAGCTTTGGACGGTTGTTCGCCGAAGGGGTCTCTCCAGGAGTCGCAAGATCCTCGATCGTGATCTTTCGTCGCACCCCCGGCCCATCCGTTGTCCAATCCCCGAGCGCAGCCTTGCCGGTCAGCGTGGGACCCGGGCGAGCGGGCTCCGCCCCGTCCGCACCTGTTCCTACTCCGACTCCCGCTAAACCCGCCATCATCAATGCGGACAGCGTACTTTTGAAGGTCAACCTTAGTTGGCTCATCACGGGTTGCTCCTTGCCAGAAGCGGGCCTGCATCACCTCGGCCGGGCCCCGGCACCCAATGTGGTGGTTGTGACTTCTCAATAGCTTACTGGACGGGAATGCAAAATCGACCCGCCACTCTTACCGCGCCTCTCATTGTCCTTGGTTCAAGAACAAACAGACAGGCGAAGGCAAATCTTAAGCCATCAAGCGACCGGCCTCTTGGTCTTGATCCTTCGGTCACGGCTCAATTGACAAGGCCGTCCTCCCGTGCCCAAGATCCGCAACGAAGCTGCCGCTCGATGGAGGCCAACTCGATGATGCCCCTGCCGCGAATCTTCTCGACGTCAACATATGCGGGCCTTTGGGCCTGGTTTACCTGGACGGCCGCGATCGTCCTGGCCCAGGAGCCTGGTGCGTCGCAAACACCGACTCCTACACGCCAGGTTGAATCCCTTGGTCGTGGGCTGGTCGGGGTCTACCGGGACGATGGGCAAGTCTTCCTAAGTTGGCGTTCGTTGCGTGACGATCCGCCCGGGCTTGGATTCAACGTTTATCGCTCAATCGACGGCGGGCCGCCCGAAAAGCGAAACGCCCAGCCCCTCGTCGGGCCAACCGGGTACCTGGATAGACCTGCCGATTCATCCAAATTACTTCATTATTCGATCAAAACCGTCCATGGAGAGGTTGAAGAGGGGAGCCCACCGGCCTTGGGGCATTCCTACCTGGTTCGCCCCAAAACAAGAGAAACGCCTTACTTGCTGATTCCCTTGCGGACGCTACCAGACCACACGCCGAACGATGCCTCGGTGGGGGACCTTGACGGGGACGGCGAATACGAGATTGTGCTCAAGCAAGAGATGAACCCACGCGACAACTCGCAAAGGGGCGTCACGGGTGAGACCAAGCTCGAAGCTTACAAACTCGACGGAACGTTTCTCTGGCGGATCAACCTCGGCAAGAACATTCGAGAAGGGGCTCACTACA
>Ga0182738_1006612_pt1 | contig 11980 bp, 9 predicted proteins | sample eDN5th30CBELigMG_FD_128876 | JGI IMG/M metagenome (GOLD analysis project Ga0182738, IMG submission 128876) | Enriched Miracle-Growth compost microbial communities from Emeryville, California, USA - eDNA 5th pass 30_C BE-Lig MG (version 2)... ...
AATCGCTCGACGGCTTCCTGTTCCACCTGCTCGAGGCGCGCATCGACGAACGCACGCACGGCCCGGCCGACGTCCGCGATGCGCTGCGCGCACGCCTGTTCAACCTGCAGGCCGGGCACCGCAGCTACGAGGTGGGCAAGCGCCACTACGACCTGGGCAACGACCTGTACCGTGCGATGCTCGGCAAGCGCCTGGTCTACAGCTGCGGCTACTGGCGCGAGGCTGGCGACCTGGACGATGCGCAGGAGGCCAAGCTCGACCTGATCTGCCGCAAGCTCGGATTGCGCGAGGGCATGCGCGTGCTCGACATCGGCTGCGGCTGGGGCGAGGCGCTGAAGTTCGCGGCGGAACGGTACGGCGTCGGCGGCGTGGGCATCACGATCTCCGAGGAGCAGGCCGTGTTCGCACGCGAACTGTGCGCGGGGCTGCCGATCGAGATCCGGGTGCAGGACTACCGCGAGGTCGACGAACGCTTCGATCGGATCCTGTCGGTGGGCATGTTCGAGCACGTGGGCTTCCGAAACTACCGCCGCTTCTTCGAGGTCGCGCAGCGCTGCATGGACGACAACGGCCTGTTCCTGCTGCACTGCATCGGCAGCAACCGGTCGGTCACCCACACCGACCCGTGGATCGCCAAGTACATCTTCCCCAACTCGATGCTGCCCTCCGCCGCGCAGATCGCCACCGCCACCGAGGGCCTGTTCGTGACCGAGGACTGGCACAACTTCGGCGCCGACTACGACCGCACCCTGCAGGCCTGGCGTGCCAACGTCGAGGCCGCGTGGGACTCGCTGCCCGCGCGCTACGACGAGCGCTTCCGCCGCATGTGGCGCTACTACCTGGCCGCATCGATGGCCAGCTTCCGCGTCCGCCGGATCCAGCTGTGGCAGCTGGTGCTGTCGCCGCATGGCGTGCCGGGCGGTTACGTCGCGCCGCGCTGATGGCCGCGCACCGCGGGCGGGCTTTGCGCGGCGGGCCGGCATTGGGGATGATCGACGGCCTTCGTTCGCAATGCCGGGACTGCAATGAGCCAGCCAGACATCGCCCTCGCCATCATCGGTGGCACCGGCGTCTACCGCTTCGACGGGTTGCAGGACATCGAGGCCCACCAGCCGGTCACGCGCTATGGCGCGCTGCCGGGGCCGGTACGCGTGGGCACGCTGGCCGGCCGGCGCGTGGCCTTCCTCGCCCGCCACGGTGAGGGCCATTCGGTTCCGCCGCACAAGGTCAACTACCGCGCCAACCTCGCTGCGCTGCAGTCGCTGGGCGCGACGCGGGTGCTGGCGCTCAACACCGTCGGTGGCATCACCGAGGGGTTCGGTCCACGGGTGCTGGCCTGCCCGGACCAGCTGATCGACTACACCTGGGGCCGCATCTCGACCCTGTGCGAGGAGGACGGGACCGAGGTGCTGCACGTGGATTTCGGCGAGCCGTACACGCCGTCGCTGCGCCGACAGGTGCTGGAAGCCGCGCGCGCCGCGGGCGTGGCGCTGGTCGACGGCGGCTGCTACGGCGCCACGCAAGGGCCGCGGCTGGAAACCCGCGCCGAGATCGCGCGCATGCGCCGCGACGGTTGCGACCTGGTCGGCATGACCGGCATGCCGGAGGCCGGGCTGGCGCGCGAACTCGGCCTGGACTACGCGTGCCTGGCCATCGTCGCCAACTGGGCGGCGGGCGCAGGACCCGCGGTCGACGAGGTGATCACGCTCGACGACGTGCTAGCCAACGTCGAGGCGGCATCGTCCGGGCTGCCCGCTCTTGTGACGACGATGCTGTCGGGGTGATTGCAACCTCGGGGCATGCTTTGCATACTCGCGGCCGTGCGCCGGGGGACCGCAAGGGGCGTACGCACATCGCATCCAGACGAGGTAGGGAGAAACATGCAATACGGCACAGTGAAATGGTTCAACGACGCCAAGGGGTTTGGCTTCATCGCGCCCGAGGACGGCAGCGCGGATGTCTTCGTGCACTTCTCGGCAATCGAGGCCAAGGGCTTCCGCACTTTGCAGGAAGGCCAGCGCGTCAGCTACGAGGTGACCCAGGGGCCGAAAGGAGCCCAGGCCGCCGGCGTGCAGCCGGCCGACGCCTGAACCACGCCCACCGCGATTTCTTGAGCCCCGCTTCACTGCGGGGTTTTTTTTGATGACGGCCGCAGCGGCCGAAGCCGCATGCGCGGGGGAGGGAATGCAATGACACCGCGCCATGTCGCCATCGTCGGCTATGGCACCACGGGCCAGGCCGCCGCGCTGCTGCTGTCCCGCGACGGGCACCGGGTCGAGGTGTTCGAGCAGGCGACCGAACCGGGGCCGGTCGGTGCCGGCTTCCTGCTGCAGCCGACCGGCCTGCAGGTGCTGTGGTCGATGGGCCTGCTTGGGGAAGCGCTCGCGCACGGGGCGCCGGTGCGGCGCCTGTATGGCGAGACGCCATGCGGCCGGGCGGTGATGGACATGCGCTATGCCGGGCTCGATGCGCGGCTGCACGGGCTGGGCATGCAGCGCGGCGCGTTGTTCTCGCTGCTGGCACGGGCATGGCCGGGTTTCGACGCGATGCACCGGGCGACGCGGATCACGGAGGTCGATCACGATGCGCGCCGCATCCGCGACATGGGCGGACGTTGGCACGGGCCGTTCGACATGATCGTGCTGGCCGATGGCACGGCATCGCGGCTGCGCGGCGACGTCGCGGGCGGAGGGCTCGACCGGCCGTATCCCTGGGGCGCGCTGTGGTGCCTGGTCCCGCGCGGCGATTGGCCGTGGGGTGACGAACTGCGCCAGCGCTATGTTGCCGCGCGGCGGATGATCGGGCTGCTGCCGGTCGGGACGCGACCCGGCGACGAAACCCCGAGGCTGAGTTTCTTCTGGAGCCTGCGCAGCGACGGTTTCGACGCCTGGCAGGCGGGTGGCATGGAGGCGTGGCGCGAGGAAGTGCGCGCGATCTGGCCGGACGCGCTCGAGTGCCTCGGCGACGTGCAGGCGACATCGCTTGCGCGCGCCACTTACCGGGATGCCGTCCCGCGCCGCTGGCGCCGCGGACGCGTGGTGCTGGCGGGCGATGCGGCGCACGCGATGAGCCCGCAACTGGGGCAGGGCGTGAACATGGCACTGCTGGACGCGCTCTCGCTGCGCGACGCGCTGCGCGCGGAACAGGCGGTGGAGGACGCGCTCGCGTGCTATGAGCGCGAGCGCCGCCGCCACGTGGGGATCTACCAGTTCTGGAGTCGCTGGCTGACGCCGCTGTTCCAGTCCGACCGGGACCTGGTGGCGAAGCTGCGCGACCTGGCCTTCCTGCCGCTCGGGCGCCTGCCGGGCGGCCGCGGCCACATGTTGCGCGTGCTCAGCGGCACCCAGCACGGACTGTTCGGCAGGCTCGGGCTACGGGACGACTTCATCGAAACGCTCGCGGGCAAGGACGGTGCATGACGACGCCGGATCGCCGATTGCGCCAGAATCGGGGCACAGCACGGAGTTTCGATCATGCAGCGTTTCCAGACACATGCCATCGACAACCAGCCTCCGGAGTTCGCGCCGCGCGACCTGTGGCATGACGACATCGCCTTGCGCGAGGCGCTGGCGCGCGAGGGAGGCGACCGTCACGCTGGCGGCGTCGCACGTTACGGCGCGCTGGCAGGCGACGAACTGTACAGGCTGTCCTTCGACGCCCACCGCGACCGCCCGCGGCTGCGCACGCACGACCGCTTCGGGCATCGCATCGACCTGGTGGAGTTCCACCCCAACTACCATCACGTCATGGCCGCGGCGATCGAGCATGGCGTCGCCGGGCTGTCGTGGGCCGATCCGACCCCCGGCGCACACGTCGCGCGCGCGGCGCTGTGCTACCTGCACGGGCAGGTCGAACCGGGCAGCAGTTGCCCGCTGACCATGACCCACGCCGCCGTGCCGGTGCTGCGCCAGGCCCCGGCGCTGCGGGAGTGGGCCGACAAGGTCGCCGCCTGCCGCTACGATCCGCGCGATGTCGCCATCGCCGACAAGCCCGGCGTGACCCTGGGCATGGGCATGACCGAGAAGCAGGGCGGCAGCGACGTGCGCACCAACACCACCACGGCCACGGCGCTGGGCGGGAACGGCGACGAGTACACGCTGGTCGGGCACAAGTGGTTCTTCTCCGCGCCGATGTCCGACGGCTTCCTGGTGCTGGCGCAGGCACCCGGCGGCCTGACCTGCTTCCTGCTGCCGCGGCGGTTGCCGGACGGTACGAAGAACGCGTTCGCGCTGATGCGCTTGAAGGACAAGCTCGGCGACTGGAGCAACGCATCCAGCGAAGTCGAATTCATGGAGGCCCGCGCCTGGCGCGTCGGCGAGGAGGGGCGCGGGGTCGCCAACATCCTGCAGATGGTGATGCTCACGCGCCTGGACTGCATGCTCGGTTCGGCGGCGCAGATGCGCATGGCGCTGGCGCAGGCGCTGCACCACGCCTCCCATCGGCGTGCGTTCGGCAGGCGCCTGGTCGAGCAGCCGCTGATGCGAAACGTGCTGGCGGACCTGGCCATCGAGTCCGAAGCCGCGCTGGCACTGTCGATGCGGGTGGCGCGTGCGGTCGACGCCGCGGCAGCCGACCCCCGCGCGGCGGCACTGGCGCGGATCGCCACCGCGATCGGCAAATACTGGATCTGCAAACGCGCCCCGGCCTTCGTCAACGAAGCACAGGAGTGCCTGGGCGGCGCCGGCTACATCGAGGAATCGATCCTGCCGCGGTTGTACCGGCAGGCGCCGTTGAATTCGATCTGGGAAGGCAGCGGCAACATCCAGTGCCTGGACGTGCTGCGCGCGCTGGCGCGCGAGCCGGCATCGGTGGACGCGCTGCTGGCCGAACTGGACGCGGCGTCGGGCATGGACCGCGACTACGACGCCACGCTGCCCGGATTGCGCGATGCGCTGTCCGGCGCCGACGAGGCGGGCGCGCGGATGCTGGTCGAGCGGCTGGCGCTGGCGCTGCAGGCGGGCGTGCTGCTGCGCGCCGGCAGCCCGATGGCCGGCGCGTTCTGCCGCAGCCGGCTCGGCCGCGAACACGGCCTGGCGTTCGGCACACTGCCGGCGCGAATCGATTTCGGCGCCGTCCTCGCTCGCGCGTGGCCGTAGGCCGGAACGCACCGCGCCTTCGCTCGGATGTCATCTCCCACGAGAGCGGGGAATCGGTGACTTCGGCTCCGCCGATGGCAAACGCTCGCGGCTTCCGCCGCTCCTGCAAGGTATGGGGCGCACGGGCGTGCGGGCGTCGTCGGCAAGGGGGCCTCAGCGGGATGACAGCGCGCGATACCGCGCCAGGCTAGCCTCCGGCCACAGCTGCTTGCGGTCGTAGTACACGGCCACCGCCGGCACGCCTTCGGGCAGCACCACCCACGGCTGCTTCGAGGCGGTGAAGATGTGGACATCGGGCGGGAACGCGTCGGGATCGTCCAGCGTGCCGACGCGCACGAATGCGACCGCCTCGCCGGCGCCCGCGTAGTGGCTCCACAGCGCGACGCGGCAACGCGGGCAGCGCACGATCTTCTGGCCCTTGCCGCTGTTGGAAGGCGTGTCGATGGTCTCCGGATCGCCGCACAGCAGCTCGACCCGGTCGGTCTCGATCATCGCGTTGAGCGCGAATGCGCTGCCGGTCTCGCGCTGGCACCAGCGGCAGTGGCAGCAGTGCACGAACAGCGGCACGCCGGTGAGCCGGTAGCGCACGGCGCGGCAGGTGCAGCCGCCTTCATGCGCGGTGGTCTGGTCGGTCATGGGCAGCCTACTGCGTCCGTCGCGGGGGCCTGCATGCTAACGCGCCGCCGCCGCGCGCGCTCCGCGGCTCAGTCGAGGAACTGCAGCCGCGCCAGCTCCGCGTACAGCCCGTCCTGCGCGAGCAGCTCGGCGTGCGTGCCCTGGGCGACGATGCGGCCGCGGTCCATCACCACGATCCGATCGGCCTTGAGCACGGTCGCCAGGCGGTGGGCGATCACCAGCGTGGTACGGCCCTCCATCAGCCGCTCCAGCGCCTGCTGCACGGCGCGCTCGCTCTGTGCGTCGAGCGCCGAGGTCGCTTCGTCGAGCAACAGCACCGGCGCGTCCTTGAGCAGGGCACGGGCGATGGCGATGCGCTGCTGCTGGCCGCCGGACAGGCGCGCGCCGCGTTCGCCGAGTTGCTCGTCGTAGCCGTGCGGCAGGGCGGTGAGGAAGTCGTGGGCTTCCGCCGAGCGCGCGGCGGATTCGAGTTCGGCATCGCTGGCCTCCAGGCGGCCGTAGCGGATGTTCTCGCGTGCGCTGGCGGCGAAGATCGTCGGCTGCTGCGGGACCAGCGCGATGGCGTCGCGCAGGCAGGCCGGGTCGAGCGTGCGGATGTCCACGCCGTCGAGGTCGATGCGGCCGCGCTGCGGGTCGTGGAAACGCAGCAACATCGAGAACACGGTGCTCTTGCCGGCACCGGACGGGCCAACCAGGGCCACGGTTTCGCCGGGCGCGACCTCCAGGGTGAAGTCTTCCAGTGCGGGCGCGTCGGGGCGCGAGGGGTAGTGGAAGGTGACGTCGTCGAAGCGCAGCTCGCCGTGCACGTTCGCCGGCAGCTCGCTTGGCTGCGCGGGGGCGACGATCCCGGCGCGTTCGTCCAGCAGGTCGCCGATGCGGCCCATGCCGCCGGCCGCTTTCTGCAGTTCGTTCCAGGTCTCGGCCAGGGCGCCGACCGAGCCGCCACCGAGCACCGCGTACAGCACGAACTGGCTCAGCGTGCCGACCGTCAGGCGCCCGTCGATCACGTCGTGAGCGCCCGACCACAGCACCAAGGTGATGGCGCCGAATACCAGCGAGATCGCCATCGCCGTGACCAGCGCCTGCCAGCCGATGCGGCGGCGCGCGGTGGCGACCGACGCGGCGATGGCGGCCGAGAAGCGCCCGCGCTCGTAGGGCTCGCGCGCGTGCGCCTGCACGGTGGGGATGGCGCCGAGCGTTTCGGCCGCCAGCGCATTGGCATCGGCGACGCGGTCCTGGCTCTGGCGTGAGATCCGCCCGAGCTTGCGCCCGCCAATCACCAGCGGCAGTACGCACAGCGGGATGCCGACCAGCGTGTATGCGGCCAGCCGCGGGCTGGTCGCGACCAGCATCGCCAGGCTGCCGATCACCATTACCACGCTGCGCAGCGCCACCGAGACGGTCGAGCCGACCACGCTGCGCAGCAATTCGGTGTCGGCGGTCAGGCGCGAGACCAGCTCGCCGCTGCGGCTGCGTTCGAAGAACGCCTGGTCCAGGCCGACCAGGTGCGAGTACAGGCGCTCGCGCAGGTCGGCGACGACGCGTTCGCCCAGCAGCGAGACGAAGAAGAAGCGCGCGGCGGTGGCGATCGCCAGGGCCAGCGCGACCGCGAACACCAGCGCGAAAGTGGCGTTGATGTTGCCGCCGCCGGAGAAGCCATGGTCGATCATCCGCCGCACCACCAGCGGCAAGCTCAGGGTGGCGGCGCTGGATGCGGCCAGTGACACAAGCCAGGCTGCCAGCAGCCCCTTCTGGCGCAGCACGAAGGGCCACAGCGCGCGCAGGCTGCCGAGGCGGGCCCTGGGTTTCGCGGCGGCGACGGCGTCCCGCGCCGGCCTGGGCGCGGCGTCCTGTTCGTGGATTTCAGCCATCAGCCATTGTCATCGATGCGCACCCGGTTACGGGTGGCGTCGCGCAGGCGCAGTTTCAAGGCATCGACGCCGCCTTCGGGCAGGCGCAGCACCAGGTGCAGGCCACTGGCATCGAAGGTTTCGGAGAGCTTTTCGGCGGAAGCGGCCGCCAGCGCGGCGTGGACGGCGCCCAGGTCCTCGAACGGCGCGCGCAGGACGAGGTCGCGCATGGCCACCAGCTCGACGCGTTCGGCGCGCCGCAGGCACTCCGCCGCGGCGCCGCCGTAGGCGCGGACCAGGCCGCCGGCGCCAAGCTTGATGCCGCCGAACCAGCGCGTGACCACGACCACGACGCGGTCGATGCCCTGGCCGTCGATGGCGGCCAGGATCGGGCGGCCCGCGGTGCCGGCCGGCTCGCCGTCGTCGCTGGAACGGTAGTCGCCGCCGATGCGCCAGGCCCAGCAATTGTGGGTGGCATCGGCGACGGAGACATCGGCCAACGCCTGCATCGCCTGCTCGGTGCTGTCGACCGGGATGGCATTGGCGACGAAGCGGCTGTGCTTCACCTCGAGCGCATGGGTGGCGGGGAGCGCCAGCGTGTGCAGGGCCACGGTGCCGGGTTACCCGGCCAGCAGCGCGCGCAGGTCTTCCGGCAGCGTGGCCTTCGGGTAGCGGTGCTGGTATTCGCGCAGGCTTTCGCGCGCTTCGTCGAGCCTGCCTTCGGACATGAGCTGGCGCACCCGCCGCAGCCAGGCTTCCTGCACCTGCGGCGAGTCGGCGGATGCAGGCGGCTGGTCGTCGATGGGCTGGTCGCCGAATTCGTCGACGCGCGTGCCGGTGACCACCACGCTGTCCAGTGAGCCGGACTCCGCCGCAGCGGAGGCCGCGGCCGGTTCGGCCGAATGCGTGGCCGTGCCGGTGGCGACCTGCGGCACCGGTGCGCGGCGGGCTTGAATCGCCTCCTCTTCCGCGCGCTGCATCCCGGTCCCCGCCTCGTCGATTGCCGCCGCGCGATCGGCGGCGACCCGTGGCGTGGCGGGCGGGGCCGGCATCGGTGTCGGCTGGGACGGCGCAGGCGCGACGGGAGCAGGGGCCGGTGGCGCGGGGGGTGCGGGCGGCGGCGCCGGCGTGTCCATCGGCGACGCTTCGTCGAAGACCACGGGCGGTTCGGCGGGTGGCGGCGGTACCTGCCGGAAGGCAGCCGGGGCGCGCTGTTCTTCGTGCGCCGGGGTGGCGTCGGCGGACGCTTGCGGCGGGCGCGGGGTTGCGGAAGCCTCGTCGCCGGCCGTCGGGTGCCGGACGGTTTCGGCCACGGCAGGCGTGGCGGCTTCGGCCGGTGCCGGAGCCGCTTCCTGTGTCCTGGCATGGGGAGGGACGGCGTCGGCGGAAGGACCGGACGCCACGCGCGGCGCCTCGGAGTACGTGACCTGCATGTCATCGACCGGGCGCAACTGCCAGGCCAGGCCACCGACGATGACAAGGGTGGCGGCGGCTCCGAAGGCCACCGGCCAGCGCCGGCGCCGATGCCTGCGCACGGGCGGTGCGCGGTGCGTGGATGTGGATGCAGCGGATGCAGGCGCGCCGGCCGCGGCGCGCGCGGCGTCGAGGATGCGTGCATCGAGCGAAGGCGACGGTTCGCCCTGCGGGCCCAGGCGCGCGAGGCGGTCGGCCAGCGCGCGTTCTTCGGGGGCGAACGGGTCGCGGCGGTCGCCGGGTTGGCGTGGATCGTGGCTCATCCGGCCTCTCCCAGCCGCGCGCGCAGCTTGTCCATCGCGTAACGCAGGCGCGACTTCACCGTTTCCCGGCCCACGCCGGTGATGTCACCGATCTGTTCCAGCGTCAGCTCCTGTTCCAGGCGCAGCACGATGACTTCGCGCTGCTCTTCGGGCAGTTCGTCCAGCGCGAGTTGCAGGCCGCGGCGCTGCTCGAACTCCGACAGCGTGCGTTCGGGCGTGTCGGGGTCGGGGATGCGCGCGGTGCGTTCGTCCGCATTCTCGGGTGCAGGCGGGCGATATTGCTGCGAGCGCCAGTGGTCGGCGATGCGGTTGTGCGCGATCCGGTACAGCCAACTGGCGAACGATGCCTCCGGCGTCCAGCCGGCGCGCGCACCGATCACGCGTTGCCAGATGTCCTGGAACAGGTCGTCGGCCAGCGCGCCGTCGCGCAACTGGCGCAGCAGGTAACGGTACAGGCGCAGACGATGGCGCGCATAAAGCCGCTCGAAGGCGTCCATCCGCCCGGCCGCGTACGCGAGCATCAGCGTTTCGTCGCTGGTGTCATCGCTGGCGGCGGTGTCCGGGATGGCGACATCGTTCATTGACCGCAGGTTAAGCGTTGCCGCGCCGCGGGAAAAGCCCGCCGCCGGTCGCCGCACCGGGGCCCGGATGGCTTGCGTCGCCAGCGCGTTCATGTCCTGTCGCCTTCCATGCCGGGGCAAACGTCCGTCCGGGCGTCGCGGGGTTGCCGGTAATGGAAATGGGCGACGTTTTGCTGAATGATGTCGGCCGGGGGGAACCAGGTGGCATGCGGACCTTGGCGCACACAATCACAACCGGGGCGCCGGTGGGGCCGGCCGGGCTTGCCAACCTGCTGGCGGCCACGCTGCCGACCGAGTCCAGGCTCGCCGTCGCGTGGAGCGACGTGCGCATCGACGGCGGCGTGTCGTACACCGGAAACGCGCCCCACGCCCTGATCGACCGCGCCCGTGCGTCGCTCGAACACTTCGTGCCCGGTGGCGCCGATGCCGAGATCGTCGATGCCTGGAGTGACGCGGGTACCCACATCGCACTGGCCGCGCGGCTGTCGCAGCCGCTGGCGCCGGGTTCCCACGTCGCCTGGCTGGAACTCGCGCGCCGCACCATCGGCGCCACCCTGGCCGCGGCGCAGGCACAGGCGCGCATCGAATCGCTGCAGAAGTCGGAGCGCCTGCAGCAGGCACTGTACGAGATCGCCGACCTGGCCGGCTCGGGGCTCGAGATGCAGGAGATGCTGGGCCGCATCCACGAGGTGGTCGGCGGCCTGATGCAGGCCGAGAACTTCTACATCGTGCTGTACGACGACATCCGCGAAACCATCCGCTTCCTGTACTTTGCCGACCAGCGCGACCCGTACGTCGCCAACCCGGACCAGGAACTGGGCCTGGACCAGATGGGCAACAGCCTGACCGTGGCGTTGCTGCGCCACGGCCAGCCGATGTTCGGCGCGTCCGAACACGTCAGGAAGCGCCTGAACGTGCCCCACGATCCGGCGCACGGGCCGGACAGCGACGACTGGCTGGGCGTTCCGATGCGGCGCGACGGGCGCGTCAGCGGGGCCATCGTGGTGCAGAGCTACGTGCAGGCCGCGCGCTACACGCATGAGGACCGTACGCTGCTGGAGTACGTCGCCCAGCACATCCTGACCGCGCTCGACCGTCGCCAGGCGCGCGAGCAGCTCGAACGCCGCGTCCACGAACGCACCTACGAACTGCAGCAGGCCAACCTGGTGCTGCAGGCGGAGATCATCGAGCGACAGCGCGCGGAGAAGCTGCAGCGGGCGCTGTACCGCATCACCGCGCTTTCGGTCACCGCCGGCAGCCTGGAGCGTTTCTATGCGGACGTGCATTCGATCGTCGGCGAGCTGCTGTACGCGCGCAACTTCTACATCGCGCTGCTGTCGGCCGACGGCGAGCAGATCGAGTTCCCGTACTCGGTCGACGAACGCGACCTGAGCCGGGAATCGCGCCACCTGGCCAAGGGCCTGACCGAATACGTGCTTTCGACGGGCGTGGCGCTGCTGGCCGACCGCGCGGCCATTGCCGAACTCGAGAGCGCCGGCGCCGTACGCAGCTTCGGACCGCTGGCACACTGCTGGCTGGGCGTGCCGTTGAGGCGCGACGGCACCGTGGTCGGTGCGATCGTGGTGCAGAGCTACACCCCGGAGGTCAGTTTCGAGCAACGCGACCAGGAACTGCTCACCTTCGTCGCCCACCACATCGACAGCGCACTGGCGCGCAAGCGCGGGCAGGAGCACCTGAAGGCCGCGCATGCCGAGCTCGAGTTCCGGGTCGAGGCACGTACGCGCGAACTCGAGAGCGCGAACCGCGAGCTCCGTGCGCAGATCGGCGAGCGCGTGCGCGCCGAGCAGAAGTTGACCCACCAGACACGCCACGACGGGCTGACCGGCCTGCCGAACAGGATCCTGCTGCTCGAACGCCTCGATGCCGCGATCGCGCGGATGGGTGAACCCGGGCGCTCCGGCTTCGCGGTGCTGTTCCTCGACCTGGACCGGTTCAAGCTGGTCAACGACAGTGCGGGACACGCCGCCGGCGACGAGATGCTGATGGAGGCCGGCCGCCGCATCGCCGCCACGCTGGGCGAACACACCCTGGTGGCGCGGTTGGGCGGCGACGAGTTCGCG
>Ga0182738_1006616_pt1 | contig 11973 bp, 10 predicted proteins | sample eDN5th30CBELigMG_FD_128876 | JGI IMG/M metagenome (GOLD analysis project Ga0182738, IMG submission 128876) | Enriched Miracle-Growth compost microbial communities from Emeryville, California, USA - eDNA 5th pass 30_C BE-Lig MG (version 2)... ...
GAGGATGCCAACCAACGGTTCGCCGTCTTGCTGGCCACGATCAGGTCGATGGCGTAGCGGTCGGCCAGCGTTTGCCAGTTCTCACCGCGAGCCATCAGCACGTAATCGTTTTGCAACTGGAAGGGCAGGGCATACAGTTGGCTACCGGCGTAGACCGGCACGTTCTGGCGATACGCCAGGTAGTCGGCCCAATCGGCCGGCGCCCAAACCAGCGACGGTTGCCAATCTTGCTGCTGGAGCCAAGTGGCCACGGCCAGCGGTACGTCGCCCGAATGGACCTGCTGCGGTGCCCGCGGCTTGCCACCCAGGATGGGCGTGGCCAGCGGACTGAGGGCAAAGCCGGTCCAGATCAACAGGCCGCATACCAGCGTGTAGGCGAACTGGAACGAGGCGGGCTGGGGTTCTTCGCCTTCGGCCGGCGCGGGAGCTGGATCGGTGGCAACTTCTTCCCGCGGCAGCGTGCCAGTTGCGGCGGCAACATGTGGCAGCACGAGCAGCGTGGCAACCGGAGCAAACCAGAGCAGCCACGGAGCATGCACGGCGGCCGCCAATGCCCCGCCCACGAACAGCAGGACCGTGGAATCGCTCAGCGGGCGAGAACTGACACGCAGCAGCACCGCGGCCAGCACCAGAACTCCGGCGAACAACGCACCCGAAAGCGACCGCAACACCAGCGGAACAAGCGTCCCCTGGGCAAGGCCCCAGTTGCCGGGCAACACGCCGACGCTCGCCAGCCACAGATCAACCCCGTACGGATTGAGTAGCGTGACGGCCAGCGCAAGCTCGGCCAAGTAGAAGCGGTGGCGAACGGACGACTCGGCGAACGCAGCCTTCATGCCAACGACGCGGATGCGGTCGATCAGGTGGCCGATGGCCCAGGCTGCGATAACGATCACGCCCACCAGGAACGAGTTGCCGAGATTCGCCCAAACGACCATCAGCAGCGGGACCGCAATCCAGAGCCAACGGGCGTGGGGCAGGGCGGCTACATCGCCTTCCTGGTGGTGCAGGGCGCCGGCCGCGGCTTTTTCTATACGCTGCCAGCCGGATGCCGACACGAGTATCAACAGCAAGGCAGCGAGGCAGAAGAAGCCGAATGTTTCCACACTAAGCGCGGAAACCAAGCCCCAAGCCAGCGCAATCGTAAGCAACGTGCCGGCAGCGACGAATCGCTTACGGCGGGTTTGCAGATAAAAGGTCACGGCGAGCATCAGTACCGCGCCGAACGTGACCAGCGTATAGAGCGCGGAAAGCCCTTCAGCCCCGGCCATATGATAGACACCGCCCAGAATGGCCTGCGAGAGCCAGGGCGATAAAGGCATCGCCACGCCTTGCGACAGCGGCATCAGCTCCTGCCCAGTTGCGGCGCTGGCGGACAAGCCTTGCGACCAGAGAACCTCGCCGACGGCCACATGGTTCCACAGCCCGCCGGCAGGCAGCGGCAGGTAACTGAGCACCACAAACACCACCATCAGCAGCAGGCAAAGCGCCGCGTGCTCCGGGCGCAGCGCCAGCCGCGTGCTCAGTACTGGAGTGAGCACTCCAGCCGCGGTGGTATGAGAGGTTTCAGTCGTGGACGACACAGCGAGTTTCCTGGCGAAATTTGTAGTGAGATTTCCTACCGAACGATATTTGTGACCTAAAGTTTAGTTGTTGAAATATGTGTGCTTTGCGTTAGGCAGGCGCACAACAAAACAGTCAGGCGCATATTGCACGTAGGCACACACAAGCTGGTTGCAGCGCCTGCCCCCAGTTACGACTTAACGTACCCGAGCAACCGAAGTAGCCCGAAAGATGCGATTCGAGAAATCAATACCGAAGTAGCTCAGCGCATTCGGAAGGCGTGTTGCGGCGTACTGCACTTGGACAGTAACACCGACTTCCTGGCGTGCAAGCGGGAGGGAAGGAGGGCCGGGGATGCTATCGACGTCGGAGTTCGGGGTGTGCCGACCGTTAAGGTCTACTCGCACACCATTGCCCATCGTGAGGCCAAACGTTCCGACGTGTTCGTTTACCACGCTTTCAACACGTTGCTCGGCAGGAGCGGCGGATAACTTCGCAGCTTCGCGAGCGGCAGCATCGGCAGCGGCCTGAACCGCCTGCTCGACAACCACAACTTGCGCGTACTGCGCACCGGCAAACGTAACCAGCACCAGGACTGGAATCGCCAAGAGAGCTTCAACGAGTACTGCCCCGCAACGGCGACAGATCGCATTACGCCCGTGCATGATGAAGATAGCCCCTAACCCCTGGTTTCCTGAGTGAACCTAGCTGTGGATGGGCTGGTTCACTAGCTCCTACTGACCCCTAATTTCCTCTTCCGATCCTTCTGCTGGCCCCTTGGGACGCTATACTAGGCCCGAAATCGCCCCAGCAAGTTCCAGCAATTCGTTAATCAACGCCCCGCGAACTGCTGCCAAGCCGGCGATCGCTCCAATCCCTACGATCGACAGCAGCAGTAGGTACTCCACGAAGACGGCTGCCTGGGTGTCTGCCGCCAATCGCCGAAAGACCCGACTGAGAACTTTCATAAGCGATCTACTCCCACTGGGTGGTAAGTTAACAAACCGATTTTTAGCGATGCTAATTGCCACTCTGGGCGGGGTCAAGTAGGCAAGCTGGAAAATTATAAGAAACCCTCGATGGGGAAAATCCTTCCCATTCGGTACGGCATCCATTAACCTGGGGGATGTGCGAGGCTTTAACAACGCCCTTTAGGGGGTAAGTTAAAAAAGATTGGCGACGCGACATCTAGTCGCACGCAGGGGCCTCCCTCCAACAGAAACTGAGCAGTTTACGGCCAAGCGTCTGGGATTTTACGAGTGAGACGATGAGGCATCTACCCGTTTCGATCGATCGAGCGCTGCGCACCAAGGCGCGTGGGGCTGTGACACTTGAACTGCTGATCACGCTACCGCTGCTTGTGATCGGCTGTATGGCGGCTGTCGAGATGGGATTGTGGATGTCGGGCCGTGAGCGGCTGGAGATGGCGACGCGAACCGGTGTGGAAGCGGCCGCGGCTTCCCTTGATCTTGAAGAAGTGCATCGCCGCGTTTGCGACTACTTGGGCCGAGGCAATGTAGCCACGGAAAACGTGGAATTGCTGCTCGTCCACAACCTGCGAGGAAACGTGGAGCAATCTTACCCCAGCAAAGCAGACTGGAGTAATATCACGTTGCCACAACCGCCAGCGAGTAAGAGCCGGTACGTTCGCCTGGTCGTTCGTGTGCCTTCAAGTGACCTAGCGCCAAACCTACTCAAGTCGTTTGGCTTTGATTTACGCGAACATACTTCTGTGCACGTTAAGACGCTGCGCTACGAAGGAATCTGATCGGAAGGGGCAATGAACACCAACAGACATCGACGCCCTGCCGCGCGCGGTAGGCGCGGCCTCGCTATCGTTTGGCTTATCCTATCGTTACCGATGCTGCTTGCCGGACTGTGCTTGACCGTAGACATTGGCAAGCTGTGGGTGGAGCGGGCAGCGCTTGAAAATGCGGTCGAAGCCGCCGCGTTAGCTGCCGCGCGTCAATGGAGCGACGATGGGGCTCAGCTCAGAAGCCGCAGCGACATTATGGGAGCAATCGTGGAAGGGATTGCTTATGGCCAAGCCAATCTGGTTGACGGCAAACCGCTGGAATTAGCCGATTCAGAGAAGGGATACGCCAAGTTTGAATTTGGCTGTATTAAAGAAGGGCGTTTTCTCGCCCACGAGGCACCTAACTGCCCCAATCAACCGCCAGCCGTCCGTGTTCATGTGCGCGGCTACCCGATCACAAGCGCTTGCGGCATGAAGTGGACCTACAACGTCAGCGCAGAAACCATCGCCGTCGTTGATTGCTTGGATGGACGAATCCGTCTGTACTCGCCCACCAATTGACTGGCGAACGGCGTTCGCACGTTTAGCGCTCAGCCATGCCGCTAATTGCGATTCACGGTAAGATTGCCTCCATCACGGGATGAGTGGCTCGGAGACACTGCATGTGTGAGCCACTCATCCAACGTGATCCTGCACTAGCTGCCCCTAAGTGCCAAGCCATTGCGCACCACAGTTTTCCTGCAATCACGGAATGAGCGTGGGTGCCGACTGGTACGGCGACCAGGTAGGATTACGGCTCGGCATCAGATTGGCGGCTGCTTCTCGGGCAGAGCCGGGGGCTTGAGGGGCCGCTTCTGTCCCCTTGCTATTGGCAGGTACGGCTGTTTTGTCCGCGCTCGCCACATTGATCTGTCGCGAAGTAGTGCCCACCCGTGGGTCATACAGCGGCTGGTCTACAGCAGAGGGCGTGCGTTGGTGTGAAGCTTGTCGCACGACCGCCCGTTCGCTTTCAAGCAATGGTTCCGTCCCCGCTGTCGGTGCCGCACCGGTGTCCGTATTCGCGTCTCTATAACCGGCCAACTGTGCGTCCTGTTCAGTCGTTACGCTGCCAGGCTGCTCCTGGTTAGGCGCCGACCGCGCACGTTTCGCCCGAACGATTGCCTCTTGACTATCCAAAGGCTGGACTGGTTTAAGCTTGCCCTGTATAGCGGCGATATGCATCAACCCTTCGGCCGCGGGTTTGAGCGACTGATTCAAAGCCAAAGCGCGGTGGTAGTTGGCTTCTGCCTCCTGCAAGGCTCCCAACTGTATTTGCACGTACGCCAGGTTTGCGAGCGCCTCGGCCTCATTGACGGCGCGGCGGAAGGCAGCCAGAGCTTCGTTGAACCGTCCTTCTTCGGCTAACACCAGCCCTAGCGTGTTGTGCGCGCGCTTATGTTCAGGCTCAGCCGCGATGGCAGCGCGCAACTGCTCTTCAGCTGCCGCATAGTTATTCTGCAAGTAATGCAGGTAGCCGATATCGCACAAGAGCTCCGCACTGTTGTCGCCGGTCTGGCGCGCACGGGAGAAGTGTTGCATAGCCTCCTCGAGATTGCCCGCTTTGGCCGCGAGGACGCCTAGACGGTGATGAGGCACCGGATGGTTTGGATGCTCGCTCGCAAGCCGAGTATACATCGTTCGGGCCTGCTGCACGTTACCGTGTCGCTCGGTCAGGCGAGCGATGCTGATCGAACGTTCAAGCGTCTCGTCTGCTTTACGGCCGAAAAGCGGCCGCTTCGTGAGCGCGCAGCCCGATAGGGTGGCGAGCAGTAGCACGCAAGTTAATAGCGTTCTCATCATATCCGGCCCCCTCGTTTCCTAGCCGCTTACGCGGTTAAAGTTCTCTGGGACGTCACTGTTGTTGGATTTCCCCGGGTCAATGCGTCCCAGGCTGCCGCTTGCCCCAATGGTGCATTCTCAATCTGATTAAAGCTGGCTGCAAAACGACGGTTGTTTTTAGCGGAGCCCGAAGCCGCCAAAGCCACCAAAGCCGCCAAAGAACGACCCCGAGTTGCCCCCGAAAGAACCTCGAGTTCCTTGGAAACCGCTATTGTACGCCGCGGCTGCTTCTGCCGCTGACATGCCTTCTGCGAACGATGGCGCAACGACCACGATGGCATCGGCGTTGGGAATACCTAGTGTGACTAACGATGCCACTACGACCTCACGACGTTTGGCGTCGAGTTCGTCATTGAAGTGCACGGGGTAAAGATACTCCGTACCCGGCTTAACGCTCGTTTGGCTGCGTTCAACAACGACCGGGAACGGTGCTCCGCGTTTCAGCTTGTATGCGATCTGCTTCAGGTGGTCCTCGCCATAGGCATTGAGCCGGATGCCACCGACATTGGAGCCATCGGGCTGAGGATGATTGATTTCAAACTCATGCATATAGACGATGAACTTGGCCGCCTCGGCGTTTACTTCCATCGTCTGGTTCATCTGATCGATCTCCGCGCCCAGTGGAGTGGGCGGCGGTGGGATGATACGTGAACCATGGGCTTGGCATCCGCCACCCGTCACTAGTGTGGCGGCTGCCCCCCCCAAGAAGAATAGTGAGCGAAGTTTGCGTTTCATGATCGGTGTGTCCTTATATAGATGACTTCCCTGGGATCTGGATAGCAGCCGACGACTGCAGCAAGGAGGTCAGTGAAGGTTCGCAGAGAGCTGAGCCGCACTGCAACTGGGTCTTGAGGTAATGAGCTCAGCAGTTTTAACCTGGCGATCCTTCTGTCTGGCAAATGATCAACCGTTAGACGCCGACACGACTACTCGGAAAAGCCCTGGGGACCAGACATATAGTACTGCTGGCTCTCGCAATGCACCGTGCCGCCCTTGGCATGCTGGAACCGGGACTTGAGCACCTGAGCGTTCTGCCGCAGCGTTTCCATCCGGTATTGAGGCCAGATGGTACTGCGATGGTGAACATCGGGATGGCCTTCGATCATCTGCCAGAAAAAGAAGGCATTGTCGGTTGGCTCAGTGACGGCCATGCCAGGCAACAGTGGCGGAACTTGCTCGGGCTCCATCGGATGCACCAACACGGGGCTTACCAGCACAACCAATTCCGTTTCATCACGCTGAACGAATTGGCTCCCGAAAGCAGCCCCGATGATCGGGATGTCGCCGATGTATGGAACGCGCCCGCGGCTGCCCCTCTGCTCATCCTGGATCAAGCCGGCAACTGCCAGCCATTGGCCCTCACGCAGGTCAACCGTGGTCGTAACCGCCCGGCTATTCAAACCAGGAATCCCGTTTACGGCGATGTCCTGATTAAGCGTGCTGAACGAGGGAGCAACCTGCAGGCGGATCTTGTCCTTGTCGACAACCGTAGGCACGAACGTCAGCTGCGTACCAAACCCACGGAACGTGGTCGACGCAGCCTCAACGCCGCCAACACCAACTACGGTCGGCACGGCAAACTCACCACCGGCGATGAACGTGGCCGGCTGACCGCTTAGCGTGACTAACGTCGGCTCAGCCAGCACTTTGCCATAGCCGTTGCTGGCAAAAGCTCGGAGGAAGAGGTTCACATCGCCGCCATCGAGAATGGCCGTGATGTTTCCGCCCCCACCGATAAAGTTAGAGATAAGGAGATTGTCTTCGATGATCGAGAAGTCCAATCCGAGTTCGCGCGCCGCGCTTCGCGAAATTTCTGCGATACGTACTTTTAGCATCACCTGCTGTTCGCCAGGTACGTGCAGCATGTTGATTACGCTTTGCGTGCGCAGGTCTTCAGCACCGGGAAGCTGTGCAACGCTTCCAACGGTCACGAAATTGCCAAGGCTGCCCGTTTGAGTGACGGATTGACCGGTAATAATTGCGAGAATCTCGGCTGCTTCTTTGGAATCGCGCGCCTGGCCGCGGACGATCAGCTTGTCAGCGATCGGAATGAGCTGGACCTGGCTGTAGGGGAACATCTCATTAATGCGCGATTGCAGCTTGCCATACTCTATCTCAGCCCGATATTGCTCGCCTTCGTTGGCGGCCACGCGCACCAAGTAGCGAAGAATGGTTAGCTGCCCATCCGGCTCAGAGAACCAGATGGTCATCGTGGTTTCACCGGCCCGTACGCCGATCACCTCAATTTCCGTGGGGCCGAACTCATTCACCTCCACAATGGAGGGATCCGTAATGGCCACACGCGAGATGGGCAGCTTCGTGCGCACGACCTTCGACTGATTGGGGTCGACCCGGAAGATCAGCTCAGGTTCGAGCACCTGGTCAATCAGGCTTGCCTCTTTTTCCCGAGTAGCCCGATTGGGGTTCTCTAATGCCCGAAGTTCGGTCGGCGAGGGCAGATCCGCTGCCGCTTGCCCCAACACCTGCTGGGAAGCTAGCCCCAATTGGGCTACTATCGCGCAAGCAATTGCATTTCGAATGCGATTTAGCCTTGGCATGAATCTGTCTACGTCCTTGTATTTTGGGGCCAGTCGCGAACGTAGGATTGCTCCCGCCCCCTTGGCGATGACGCTGATGATGCTGCCCGCGTCCGAAGACGTGCCTGGCTGTTGCCCCTGGGTCCAGTGGCTTATCATCCGCCCCACGTGATCGGTTCGGTCAGCCCCGAAGTTCTTCTCGTTCTCGTGATTTCAATTCACCGTCAACTGGGTCTCTCGGCACGAGACTGCGGGATCAACACGCTGATCCCAAGTCCCAAGGTAGAACGCTAGTGTCGCCGGCTCTGAAAGTGGCCAGGCCGCTGGCACAATTCATCGTCGGCTGTTTGAGGCACAGATGGATTTTGATCCATTCGCGGTAGCTGCAACGTGCCACTTTTTCGTGCTCGTCGCACTCACTTTCTCATCGGACGTCTGGAGAAATCGTGCTATTTCCGACTCCTCGCCGACCTTCCGAAGGCGAATTCTCAAATCCATTAGCCTCTCTTGCCCCGGCCCTCCTAACATTACTGCTCTTAGCGGTTTCCCGATTCGAGAAGTTGCCCGACGCAATTTCCCGGTTCCTACAATGCAGTGGGTTCACCGGGTTCTGCTACGTGCAAGCACAGTAGTCACTGTGCCGAGGGTAGCGGTTCCTTCTGATGTTTCGGCATAACCCCCCAGCTGGTTTAGCGCGAAACGATGAATGATGGCAGAAACCAGTGCGCTCCCGTGGGAAGATTCCCCAGCAAGGACGCTTTCAGGCGGTGTCATTGCACCGAGTTTCAGCCGCGTTCATTGGGCCTGAAGTCCAGAGGCAGTAGCCGTTGATCCGGCCCTGACAGGCTCATGCACTGCTAGCTTTTGACTTAAGGCCGACAGGGGCAGTCCAAAGCCGAAATAGCCGGGTATCGCCAAATTGCTCACACAGATGCGGTCGTTTGGCCGAAGAAACCGTTGGTGAGAACTGGCGCCGCAGGCGATTGCAGTTTCTCCAGTCATTATCCATTACGGCCGAAGAAGCGTTTTATCTTGGGCCGCGGCAATCTGTGAGTACCGGGTAGCACGAGCCGGGGGGCGTTTCGATTGGTAGCACTGCTATCGATTAGAGGGCTGTGAGCATCACTCACGAGAGTGAACCACAAGCAATAAGAGAACATTCTTCTAGCGAACGTGGGCACTTGCAGGTCTGGGAATGGTTCGCTTGAACGCGAACCTGTTCTCCGCCCAGCCAGACGACTACAAGGTGAACGCAAGGAGGTTCATAAATGGGGCCGACGTTGATTCTTGCTGTGGCGATGGCACTGCCAATGGGAGGCGGTCATGGCCACGCTTGCCAGGCCTGCAACCAGTGCGATAACTGCGGCCATCATGGCTTCCTGCACAAGGGCGGTTTTTGGGCGCGTCGAGGATTGCCGGCGCCGTGCCACGCGCCGGGCAATATGATGCTTCATTTGCCGTACCACACGGCTAACATGCGCTACTACTATTTCCGCCCGTATAACTACATGCACATCGCGGAGCAGCAGGCGGAGGCCGTGAGCATCGGGCTACCGCCTGGGCAGCCCTACAGTAATGCTGTCTTCAAACAGGTTTATGCGGAAATGGAACTGCGCTATCCAGAGACAGTTCCGGCTCCCGAGCCACCGCCGGCCCCGGTAAATCCAGGCGAACCCGTTGCACCGCCGGCACCTGCTGAACCGGATTCGCCATTGGATTCAGCGCCTGCTTTCTCGCCGCTCGAATCCAGGGCAAAGCTTGGCACCCGCTTGACATTGATTCCCTAGCGAGCGCTCGCGCTGCTGGACTCAGTTCGAACAGTCGCCCCCATTGCGATCACTCGCAATGGGGGCGTTTTACATAGTGTGCCCAACGCGTGAAAAGGTGCGACGCACCCCAGGTGAGGGGCCTCCGAAAACATATCGCTAATAGGCCGATTTTAGTTGGGCGGTCGTTTCAATGTCGATCTTGCCCCGGTAAATCTGGAGCTTCAGTTCGTGGCCCGGCTTGCGCTGCCGCACCAACGACTGTAGCTCCTCGATCGTTTTAAGCTTCATCCCGTCGGCCGACACAATGATATCGTCGACTCGAACTTGAGCTTCTTCAGCGGCACTGCGCCGCATCACTTCAATCACCTTCAAGCCAACGACCGGTTCCTCGACCGGCTCGATCCGCACGCCTAGCACGGCTCGGTCGCCGCCCAGCAAATCTTCGACCTCGCCACCCAGCAGATCAGCCAGACTATCGCCACCGCGGCGTGTCAGCGGCTTGGGCATCTGCGCCAGTTCCAGCACGACGTCAGTCGCCAACAGCGTAATGCGGCGAATGCCCTCGTAGTTGATTTTGTCGTAGTCATCGGTGGGCCGGTGATAGTCGGAGTGCAGACCGGTGAAGAAGTGCAGTACCGGCACGCCGCGCGCATGAAACGATGCGTGGTCACTAGGTCCGTAGCCGGATCGATCCTTTCTCAGGTTAAACGCGTAGGGGCTAGCCAGCCTCGTCAGCACCTCGTCGAGTTCTTCGGCAGTGCCCACGCCGGAAACCGTCAGGCGGTCATTCCGCAGGCGCCCCACCATATCGAGGTTGACCATGGCACTCGTGGCTTCCAGCGGAAATACCGGCGAACGCACATAGTGTTGGCTGCCTATAAGGCCCACTTCCTCGGCCGAGAAAGCGATGAACACGACACGGCGACGGTTCTCCCCTGCTCGGGCGACCACCTGCCGAGCAATCTCCAGCAGGGCTACGGTCCCTGACCCGTTATCGTCTGCCCCGTTGTGAACGGCCACTGTCCAAGGAGCCAGCGAGCCGCCCCCGCCCATGCCTAAGTGGTCATAGTGAGCGCCCACCACAACGGTTTCATCGGCCAGCTTCCCAGCACCAGGCAGAACGGCGATCACGTTCTTCAACGCGCCCTGTCTGCGCTGGATCTCCACGGTGGCATTGACCTTGGCTGATGGGATTTCAAATGAGCGAGGCTTCAAGTCGGTGTCAATCGACGTCTCTAGTTCGGCCAAGGTCGGCCGATCTGCTGCCAGTAGCACTTGGTCTATTGCCGCGCGGCGAACGTGCAGCACCGGAATCTTCGGCGTGGCTCCCTGCGGCCGCGTGCGAAACGGCAACAGTTCCTCACCATTGCCAGCGACCTGACCGTCGGCGCGTTGATTCGCGCGGGCTTTTGCCTGCTTCTCAGCCAATCGCTGATCACTGCAGATGATCACGGCCGCGGCGCCTAGTTCAATCGCGTGCGAAATCTTTCGCACAAGATAGGCGTGAGGAGAGTTCTGTGTGCCAGCAAATGGGCTGTCTGGATCGGCCTGCCGTGGTTCGTGGCGCAGTACCACTACAACCTTGCCGCGAACATCCAGGTCTTTGTAGTCGTCGTAGCCGACATCCACGGCCCGAATGCCATAACCGGCGAACACCAGGGGGGCCTCGAACTCGCCAGAAGTTCCCGCGGTCAGCGGCACGTAATCTTTACCCGCGTCCAACGACCGAGTCTGCCCGTCGGCCATGGTTACTTCCAGTCGATTCTCCGCCCCCAGTCGCTCAACCTGGTAGCGGTTGAATGGTTGAAACGGCTGGCCGTCGACGGCATCGAGCTTAAGCCCTGCCTTGCCAAACTGGATGGCAACGTACTCGGCAGCTACTTCAAGTCCGCGTGTGCGGATGCCTCGCCCTTGCAATTCGTCGGAAGCGAGATATTTGAGGTCATCGAGCAACCGCTGTTCAATCGCCTTGTGGTCATCGAGGTCGTACTTTTCAGCACGCACCTCAGCCAGTCGCGCGACAAAGTTGTCCTCGGCTCTTGCCGCCGACGCTAGTGCTACTAGCCCTAATCCAACTAGCAGAGCGACGACTGTCTGCCGAGACATCATCCGACGATACTGCTTGAACATAGCATTCCCCTTAAATTGCCGCCGCTTGTTCAAGAAGGCGAGCCCAGGCAGATGTGGCCGCTGCAGGCCGGCAAACATCCAAGTTCATGCTCTGGCCAGGGCACAGACTTCACTCGCGCAACGCTGTGTAGGTCCAGAGAAGTCACTCGCAGTGCCCTACCAAGGGCCGGCACCCGGCCTCATGAAATGTAGTACAGAGCTGCCCTAGACCAATGGATATGAGAGCTTACCGCGCTCACAGTTAGCAGCACTGCGTGCCTCCTCAAGCTAAAGCCTATAGACTAGAGCCCTTGAGAGGCCGTGCGCTCCATACTTTCCATTGCGACTGGCCATCGATTCC
>Ga0182738_1006618_pt1 | contig 11969 bp, 7 predicted proteins | sample eDN5th30CBELigMG_FD_128876 | JGI IMG/M metagenome (GOLD analysis project Ga0182738, IMG submission 128876) | Enriched Miracle-Growth compost microbial communities from Emeryville, California, USA - eDNA 5th pass 30_C BE-Lig MG (version 2)... ...
AAGTTTAGGCACATTTTTATGGATTGCTTGATGAATTTGTCAATTTTTGCTTGGGCAGTTTTTTTATTTGAGTAGATATAAGGTATTGCTCCCATCTCTAAATGTCCTCAATTTTATCTCAAAAAAAAACTTCCTCTACGATGATAAAAAAATCAATAATTTTCCATTCTTTTTACTTTCAGAGATCAATTCAACAACCACATTACTCAGCTAATTATAATTATTTTATTTTTCTCAAAAAGCCCTCATTCTATGCAACAATCCCTTCCTCAATCAGATCGTCAAAACCTTTCAGAATCCAATCAGACCCCGCTCCATCCAAAGATCAAACCACTCGTTCGCAGATCTTACAAGGAGTACCAACTCAATGAGACCAACTATCAGAAATCCCTCAAGGCCCATTCAAAGATCTTCAGGGCTGTCAAAACGAATACAAACAAAAGGAGAGGCTCCTCTGTTCGATACATCAAAGGATATCGAAAACTATTGACAGCACAAGACTCTCTCTCAAACCTCTCCCATTCATTTAATCGTCATGCATGCTTTGAGAATGCCTACCTCCTCTCCAAAATCAGATGCCTCCGAAGTCTAACCTCTCTCGATATGCAGTTTTTTACCAATAGAGACCATCAAATTCCTCTCAATGTGTTATTTAAAAGCCTGGCTTCTCTGAAAGAATTGACTTATTTTAAGATAGAGCTGAATTTCTACACTTTCAATGATGCACAAACCCTGCGCATCTTATTCTGGTACCTTCAGAGCCTCAGAAAACTGAAAGGGCTTTCTCTTTGTTTTGTTCAATGCTCTAATTTTAAAAGAGCCAAGATGAATAACCTACCACAATACCTCAGCCACCTCAAACAACTTCACTCCTTAGAATTGAGTTTTGATCGATCAATGGAGCTAACTGACCAAGATATGATGAGCTTAGCTTCTGTTCCTCCAAAACTCCCATTCTTAGCCCAGATAAAGCTGGATTTTGGAGGACAAAGCAGAGAAATCCAAGGTCCCACTCTCCTTCAAATGTTTCAGAACATGAAAACCCTTTCAGCAGTCACCTTGAATTTGGGCTATTCTCATATTGTCTGCCGAGGAAAACACCCTGACCCCCTAGCAGAAGGCCTCAGACAGCTCCAGGCTTCTTCTCTAAACAAATTGAGCCTTCATCTAAATCAAAATCTAAACACCCAAAGCCTTTTCGAACTTTCTCAAACGCTCAAGAGGTTCACTTCACTCAATGTCCTTCATCTGAACCTCTATGGCTCTAACTCTCTCACCAATGACAGCATAATAGAACTCAGCGGAGCTTTAAGTACTCTCATTACACTCTCATCTTTCAGTTTCAGGGTCCCTCGCGCAGTTGAAGCAGACTCTATCATCGGAAGCATCGCCTCTGGTCTCAAGCCTTTCCACAATCTTGTGTACTTGAAGCTCAACCTTGTGGATATCAAGAGTTCTCCTAAGCAAATCCAACAACTTTCTGCAAGTCTGATGAATTCTATTGGCCTAAAATTCCTTGAGATAAGCTTCTCTTGGCTTCAATCTCTCTCAGATGATGTTCTGGCAAACCTTGCTGGAAGCCTGCGAAAATTAGTACAACTAAAACATCTTTCGCTTGATTTTGGTTATGCTAAGACTGTAACAAATAAAGGTGTTAAGGCTCTCGCCAATGTCATTCAAGAACTTCATGGTTTATCATTTCTGAGTTTGAATTTCGCAGTCAATGACGAAATAGATGGTGAAGCCGTCGAGAGAGTCTCTCAAATTTTAAGGCAGCTTCCTTCTCTTTACTCTACGAGCTTCAGATTCCCTCAATGCTCTAAATTAGAAGAGAGAAGTCTTTCCACGCTTTTCAATGCTTTAAGAGATATGGAAAATATTAAAGAAGTGGCTCTCTTTCTTAGTCAAAATGAATTCAATGAACAAGAAGTGGATGACCTGAAACAAAGGAAAATTCTTGAGATTACTTGGTTCTACTAGATATTAAGAAGTTTTCTTTGATATCTATCAATATTCTTTGCAATTATTTCATAAAGATTTATGAAGATTCTGAGCAGTCTTTTCCTTCATTCATCTGACAGCCATTTTTCTTGAATTGATTTTTTGAGAAAATAGGCAAAGCTTTTTTTTCCCTCTTAAAATCTCTCAAAAATTTCTTTTGTTTCTAATTAATTCTAAAGATCCACATGTTAATTGTTATTATTTTAATCAGAAAGCATGTGAATATTTGGGATTTCTATGATCAAAATAACAAAAGGGAAGCTCTATTTTCTCAGCGTCCTGAAGGGAAGAGGAGGATGAAATCTGGTCCCGCTTCAAAAATCTTTAGATATTTCTCAACGAAAAATATGAGAGATTGTCTTTCGCCTGACCATCTCCCCTGTCAAAAAATATTTCTTTACAGGTTCCTGTTTAGAATGGTTCAGTAGCAGCCTTTCGGAGAATTCTCCTTTTTCCATCCAGAAAAACTTATCTCAGGGTCCTCTGAAAATTTCATCAGACTCAAAACCAACTCCAACGAGATCTCCTCAGAGACTTGGAAACAAATCAACTTTAATGATGAAAGACTGTTAATTCAGCACCACAGAATCTTTCAGATCAATAAAATAATTAAAGGGCAGTAACACCATGCGATTTATAAAAATTATTTTCTTTATAAAAAACCCCTCATCAAATGAAACAGTTTCCTTCCCAACCAGACCCTCAAAACCCTCTCAAATCCCATCAAACTCCACCCTACACAACTTATCATCCAAAGATCAAGCCACTCTTGCGCAGATTTTACCGAGAAAATCAACTCAATGAAACCAATTATCAGAGATCTCTCAAAATGAATTCCAACACCTTCAGAGCTGTCAATACCAACACAAATAAAAGCAGAGGTCCATCATCTCACTACATCAAAGGATATGCTAAGGACTTGAAAGCACAGAATTCTCTCTCAAAGCTCTCCTACTCATTCAATAGTAGTTTAGTCTTTGAGAATGCTTATCTCTTCTCCAAAATCAGAGGCCTCCGAAACCTCACCTCCCTTGATGTCCAATTTTTCATCAACAGGCGTCCCATACCTCTGAAGGTGCTCTTCAAGAGTCTGGCTTATCTGAAAGACCTGACCCATTTTAAATTAGAACTGAATTTCTATGGCTTCACTGATACTGATGGACAAACTCTTCAGGTCTTGTTCCAAAGCCTTCAACGTCTCGAGAAATTGAAAAGCCTCTCTCTTTGTTTCCTCATGTGCTCCAACTTTAAAAAGGCCAAGATGAATAACCTCCCACAATATCTCAGGCATCTAAAACAACTCCAATCCTTAGAATTGAGCTTTGATCGATCAAGGGAGCTGACTGATCGAGATATGATTAGCTTGGTTTCTGTCTTTCCAAAACTCCCACTTCTAACCCAGATAAGCCTTGACTTTGGAGGGCAAAGGAGAATAATAGAGGGTTCCACTCTCATTCAAATGTTCCAGTACATAAGAAATTTATCAGGCATCGCCTTCGGTCTGGGATCTTCTGAAGTTATGAAGACAGAATCTACTGACCCCTTATCTGAAGGTCTCAGACTCCTTCATGCTCCTTCTCTCAAGAAATTGAACCTTCACCTCAGTCAAAACCTCGACACCCAGAGTTTTATTGAGCTTACCCAGACAATCAAGAGATTCTCCTCCCTAAATATCCTTCAGTTAAGCTTATTTGGCTGCGAGACTCTTACGAATGATGGTGCAGTGGAACTTGGCTCAGCTTTGAGTTGCCTTACTATGCTCTCCTCCTTCAATTTAAGGGTCCATCACTCTATAGAAGCAGACTCTGTCGTTGGATGCATTGCCTCTGGACTTAAGTCTTCACATAACCTTTTAAACTTGAAGCTCAACTTTGCAAATATCAAGACTGACCCTGATCAAATTCAACAACTTTCTGCAAGTCTAGCGAATTTGAACTCCCTCAAATTCCTTGATCTTAGCTTCTCTTCGGTTCAATCTTTATCAACTGACGTCCTGCAGAAACTTGGTGAAAGTCTGCTGGAATTGGGTCAGCTAAAACACCTTGTCCTTGATTTTGGCTATGCAAAGACTGTGACGAATCAAGGCGTGGAGGCCATCACCAATGCCATTCAAGAACTCCATGATTTATCATTTTTGGACTTGAATTTTGTAGCCAATGAGGAGATAGATGAGAAAGCTGTTGATAAGATCGCTGAAACTTTAAGACATCTTCCTTCTCTTTATACTTCTCAGATCAGATTCTCACGATGTCCAAAATTACAACAAAAAGAGAGGAGTTTCTCTAGTCTGTTCAATGCCCTGAGAGAGATGAAAAATATCAGAGAAGTGTTTCTCGCTGTCTCTTTTAATGAAATTAATGAACAAGAAGTAAATGATCTGAAAAAAAGAAAAACTGTCACCGCACATTGGTTCTAACGGATTCCCAGAGGTCTTATTTGAACCTTCATTTATGTCAGTTCATTTTATTAGCGAATATTTTATAGAGATTTATTGGTATTTTCGCCTCCTTTGATCCATAAAAATTATGCATTCTTGAATTTTATGAGATTTGAACTTCATCAAGCAGAATGGTGCTCTCATTATGAAATAGAATTTTAGAGGAAAATAGCGAGTTTTTTTAAAATTATAATGAGAGATATTCAACATAAATATTCAAAATATTCCCACTAAGATTTTCAAATCTCCACCTCAAGAAAAAACCCCTAAATTTATGTTCTAATCAGAAAAAATTATTAAAATTTTGAGGAGGGAGGAAGAAAAATTAAAACACCCCAAAATTTGTTTAATTCTTCTTGTCTTCACGAAAAAACTGGGAAAACAATGCCAAAACTTCATTGAGTTTGGAAACAAAATTTTTTTCCTGGAATTTTTACAAAAAGAAAATTTTGACATAAAATTCTTTTTAAAAAAATTGTCTTGAAAATTTTCTCAGGAAAAAATTTTTCTTCAAAAAACAATTAAACAACACTACGTGATTTCTCAAAATTATTTTCTTTCATTCAAAAAACTCATGAAATGCAATCCCTCCACCTGCAATGCAATCCCCAAAATCCGCCCCTTCCCATAAGCAATCACCCAAAAATTAAACCACTTATTCGCAGATTTTATAGGGAGTACCAGCTCAATGAGAACAATTCTCAGAAATCCGTCAAAATCAATTCAAAGACCCTCAGAACTATAAGAGCCACTCCAGACCCAACCAGGGACTCATCCCCTCAATACATCAAGAGGTTTATGAAGCATTTAATAGTGCAAGATTCCCTTTCAAAGCTCTCTTATTTAATCAATAGCAATATTTCCTTTTAGAATGCCTATCTCTTCTCCAAAATAAAAGGTTTGTCAAATCTATCCTCTCTTCATCTGCAATTTTTCACCACAATCCTTCTGAAGATCCTCTTCACAAGCCTGACCCATCTGAAAGACCTGGTTTTCTTCAAAATGGAGTTCCATTTTTATTCTTTTACTGACCCATCAATCCTGTCTATATTATTTCACAGCCTTCAGCGTCTCAGGAAATTGAAGAACCTTTCACTTTCTTTTACCATGTGTGAGAAGTTTGAAAAAGTCCAGATAAAACATCTTCCAAAATACCTGAGCCATCTCAAACAATTACAATCTTTAGAGTTGAATTTTGATCGTCCAAACGACTTAGGTGATTCGACTCTCATCAATCTGGCTTCTGTTCTTCCAAAACTTCCTCTCTTGACTCAAATAAACCTGTCCCTTGCAAGATATGGAAGAATGATCTTGGGATCCACCCTCTTAGAAATTTTCAGCAATATCAGAAATTGCTCATCCATCAACTTGAACTTTGAAGACTTTAATGTGGTTAATCAAGAGGCCTCCGACTTTTTAGTCGAAGGCCTCAAGCAGCTTCAGGCTCCCTTAGTTCAAACATTGAGACTTCATGTCCACAAAAATTTAAGTCCTCAAGATTTTATCAGCGTTTGTCAAACATTCACGAGATTCACTTCACTCAATCTTCTTCATTTAAGCTTCTTGGAATCCAAATCTCTTACAAAACACAGCGTAGTGGAGCTTTGTTTAGTTTTGAGTCGCATTACAACACTCTCTTCTTTAAGTCTTAAAATCCCTTTTGCAGCCAAATCGATCTCTGTCATTGGATCTCTTGCCTCTGCGATCAAGTCTTTACCTAATCTTGTTCATTTTAAACTCAGTTTTGAAAGCGATATGGAAAGCCATCCTGACGAAATTCCACAACTTTTTGAAAGCTTAAAAACCTTAACTCACTTACAATTTCTTGATGTGAGCTTCGCTAACCAAAAGTCTTTATCAGATGACATTCTAGAAAGATTCAGCGAGAGCTTACAGAAGCTAGTCCAACTCAAACATTTAACGCTTGGTTTTGGCGATGCCAGCCCAATGACAGCTCAAGGTGTTGAATTTCTCACCAATGCTATTGCAAAAATGTCTGATCTGTCGTTTTTGGACCTCAATTTTGGAGGTATTAGAGAGATAGATGAAGAAACTATTGAGAGAATTGCTCAAACAATAAGGCATCTTCCTTTGCTGTATTCTGTGAATTTGAGATTTATCAAATGTTTCAGGCTTAGAGACAATGAAAGGAGCCTTTTAAGCCTCTTTGACGCCTTGAAAGAGATGGAGAATATCCGAGAAGTGTTTCTTTATATTTCAAAGGGTAAAATGAATGAACGAGAAGTCGATGACTTGCAGAAAAGAAAAACGGTCGCAACTTATTGGTGCTAAGCAAATACAATGAAAAAAAAAGCAGTTTTTATAACATTCATAAAAATTTATAAAGAAGATTTTCTTTAAAGGTCCAAAGAGACATGTTCTATAAAAGTTTCTTCTTGTAATTAGTCAAAACCTTCCTAGTCTTGGCAAGATCTGGGAAAAAAAATAGTTTGAAAATTTTTCGTCAGTTGAGAAAACATTTCGACTTATGCTCTCTCAACTTCAATTCTCGAATTGATTACAGTCTTTTTCATCTCTGGTTGTGAATCAAAATGCATAGTGGTCTTTCATGAATTCTTTTTTTGAATCCAAGGAAATCTCAACAAAACCAACCTCAAAGACTTGAAAAGAAACCAACTTGAATTAAAGATTTTCATTGAGCACCACAGAATCTTTCAGATCAATGAAATTATTAAAGAACAGCAACACCATATGATTTATAAAAAAATTATTTATTTCAGAAAAAAAAACCCTCTTCATATGGGACAGTTCCCCTCCCAACCCAACCCCCAAAATCCTCTCGAACCTTATCAAATCCCGCCCCAAATCCCCAGTTCTCCAAAGATCAAACCGCCTCTTCAAAGATCTTGCAAAGAGAATCAACTCAACGAAACTAATTATCAGAGATCACTTAAAACCCATTCCAAAGTCCTCACGGTCATCAAAACTTACACCAATAAAACCAGAAACTCTTTTCCTCAATATATCAAGGGATATCGAAAGATTCTGACAGCACAAGACCCTCTTTCAGAGCTCTTCTATTCTTTTAATAGTAACGTATACTTTGAGAATCTCTGTCTCTTCTCCAAGACTCGAAGCTTGCGGACTCTAAAATCTCTTGAGGTGCTATTTTTCAGCAATTACAAGCGTCCAATACCTCTTAAGGCGCTCTTCAAAAATCTGGCTTATCTAAAAGATCTCACTCATTTCAAAATAGAGCTTAATTTCTATTACTTCGCTGATACTGACGCAGAAATCCTGGACATCTTATTCAGGAGCCTTCGACGTCTCAAGAATCTCAAAAGCCTTTCTCTCACTTTTCGAGGATGCTCTAATTTTGAAAAAGGCGACATGAAGAACCTTCCACAATACCTCAGGCGTCTCAAACAACTTGAATCCTTAGAATTGAGTTTCAATGAGTCAAGGGAGTTAACTGACCAAGATATGATTAGTTTAGCTTCTGTCCTTCCAAAGCTCTCACTCTTGGCCCAGATAAAGCTTAATTTTGGAAGCCTTCCCATGGAGGGGCGAACAAGAAGAATTCAAGGGTCCACTCTTATTCAAGTTTTACAAAACGCAAAAACTCTATCAGAGATCACATTGAATCTTGGACATTCTGATGTTATAGATCAAGAGGCTTTCCACTCCTTATCTGAGGGCCTGAGACAGCTTCATGCTCCTTCCTTGAAGAAATTCAGCCTTCACCTCAATAAAAATATAGATAGCCAGGGTCTTATTGAACTTTCTCATACACTCAAGAGGTTCATCTCGCTAGATATCCTTCAGTTAGATTTACTTGGCTGCCGAGCTCTTACAAATGATGGTGCAGCAGAATTTGGCTCAGCTCTAAGTAGCCTCACTACGCTCTCATCCTTTAGTTTAAGGGTCCATTCTACAATCCAAGCAGATTTTGTCATCGAATGTATTGCCTCTGGAATCAAGTCTTTACATAATCTTGTGAACCTAAACCTCAACTTCGCAAGCAATATGAGGAGTTCTCCTGACCAGGATCAGCGGCTGGCCGCAAGTCTAGCGAATTTAACTTCTTTGAAATTCCTTGAGATTTCTTTCTCACAAGGACAATCTTTATCAGATGATGTTATGGAAGAGCTCGCTGAAAGCCTGCTTAAGCTGACCCAACTAAAGCATCTGGCACTCAATTTTGAGTATGCCAACATGCTGACAAATAAAGGCGTGGAATCTCTCACCAATGCCATTCAAACGTTTCACGGTTTATCATTTTTGGACTTGAATTTCTCATGCAAAGAGATCGATGAGAAAGCCATCGAGAATATTGCTCAGGCTTTAAGGCATTTGCCTCGCCTTTATTCTCTGCTTCTCATATTTTGTCAATGTCCCAAATTACGGAGAGAAAAGAAAAGCTTTACCAGTCTTTTCACTGCTCTGAGAGAAATAACAAACATTAAGGAAGTGACTCTTTATCTGGCTCATAATGACTTTACTGAACAAGAAGTCAATGATTTGAAGCAAAGAAAACTCCTCACCACTACTTGGGGCTTATAAATTAGATTGGAAGGGGTTGCCTTGGTCTTTCATTCATACTTGTCAGTCTTCTTCAAATCTTATTTCCTTTAACCCCAATCATTTATCGATAAAGACTTATTGTTGAACTTTCATCGACCTGAGCCTCATAGGACAGAATAAGATTATCATTTTTAAATGTTTCTTCCTTCTTTTCGAGCATACGTTCACAAATTATCTTTAGGATATTCAGTTCAGGAGAGCCAATTTTTCTTTAGGATTTTAATTTGAAGAGAACTTATTCTATCAATTTGCTTTCACTGAACAAAAATTAGCCGAGGTTTCGAAGGGAAGGAAAGATAATCCTCTTTCAAAATTTCGAAAATTGCTCCTTTAAATAAATTCGAGGAGGCAGTGTTTTGAATTGAGTTTGAGAAAAAATTCTTTCCTGGGAATTTTTCTGAAAAGATGACACCCCAAATTCACAGAACCTTTCTAATATTGAAAAATACTCTTAACTATTGCCAATTTAAATAATTTTCGAGCGCACTTTTCTGACGAGCCTTTTGATTCCCAAAACATATTCTTTTAAAGTTTGTCAAATCTCAAAAAAATCTGAAAGAATTATATTTTTCTAGCCCAAAAAGGTATTTCAACAAAGATCAGACAGATTATAGTAAATATTTTCTTTAATTCAAAAATAACCTTCACAAGATGGAACACTTCCCTCTTCCACTTCCCCTTCAATCCAACTCTCAAACCCCTCTCGGATCTCATCAAATCCCGATCCAAATACCCACTTCTCCAAAGATCAACCACCACTTCTTCAAAGATCTTACAAAGAGAATCAGCTCAATGAAATTAATTATCAGAAATCTCTGAAAGCTCATTCCAAGACTTTCAAGGCTGTCAAAACCGATACAAATAAAATGAGAAACCCTCTTCCTGAATACATCAAAGGATATCAAAAGATCTTGATATCGCAGGATTCTCTTTCAAAGCTATCCTATTCTTTCAACGGCGCTGTGTGCTTTGAGAATGCCTATCTCTTCTCCAAAATCAGAGGCTTGTCAAATCTCACCTCTTGATATACAATGTTGGACCAACAGACACTATCAAATCCCTCTGAAGGTGCTATTTAAGAGTCTGGCTTATCTGAAAGATCTGACTCATTTCAAATTAGAGCTGAATTACTATATTTTTACTCATCTCTGAATCCTCCACACATTATTCAAGAGCCTTCAGCATCTGAAGAAATTGCAAAGCCTTTCTCTTTGTTTTGTCTAATGCTCTAATTTCGAAAAAGCCGAGATTAAAAATCTCCCACATTACCTCAGTCATCTGAAACAACTCCAATCTTTAGGGGAGCCATGACTTTGGAGGGCAAAAGAGAATAATACAAGGTTTCACTCTCATTCACATGCTCCAGAACATGAGAAATCTATCAGGAGTCACTTTAAATTTGGGATATTCGGATGTCACCAATGGAGAATATGCCGACCCCTTAGCAGGATGTCTCATACAGCTTCAAGCTTCTTCTTTCAAGAAATTGGGCCTTCATCTCTATCAAAATCTTAGCCCTCCAAAATCTTACTAAGCTTTCTCAGACGCTCATGAGATTCACTTCCCTTCAAATCCTTCGCTTGAACTTCTTAGACTGCAACGCTTTGACAAACAATGCTGCTGCAGCGCTTGGCTCGGCTCTAAGCAGTCTCACGACGCTCTTGTCTTTCAGTTTAACACTCAATCGCATTGTTCTAGCCGACTCTGTTATTGGATGCATTGCAGCAGCCCTAAAGTCTTTACATGACCTTGTGAGCCTGAAGCTGGAATTTGCAACCAATATGAAGAGCCATCCTGAGCAAATTCAACAACTTTCTGAAAGCCTAGCGACCTTGGGTCACTTGCAATTTCTGAATATTAGCTTCAATACACAAAAATCTTTATCAGATGATCTCCTCGAAAAGTTTGGTGAGGGCTTAAAGAAGTTGGTTCTGTTGAAAAATCTGATACTTGATTTCACAAATGCAAGGGTCATGACAAATAAAGGGGTCGAAGCTTTAACAAATGCTATTCAAGGGCTTCATAATTTGTCCTTTTTGGGGCTGCGTCTTGGAGATAATGCAGAGAAGATGAGAAAGCTATTGAAAGCGTCAGTTCAACTTTAAAACAGCTTCCTTCTCTTTATGCGACAAATTTCAGATTCTCACGGTGTTTGAAGTTACAAATAAAAGAGGGCAGTCTTTGTAGCCTTTTTAATGTGCTGAGAGAAATGGAAAATATTAGGGAAGTCACTTTCCAGATGCATTACAATAAAGCGAATGAGTAAGAAGTAAGTGATTTGAGACAAAGAAAAACCATCACCACTTATTGGTCCTCATAAAATTCAAGCTTGCCAATAGAATTGAATCTCCTATTCTATAAAGATTTTATCTCTTCCTTAAAACTAGTTGATTTTTTATTTCTCTTTGTCTTTTAAGATGGTCATTCATTTTTGTTGGTAACTCCTTCGAGAAGTCTAAACAAATCACTCAAGAATTGTTTACAAATATTTTCACATAAAAATAAATCGCAGAATCTTGACAAAGTTTTTATAAAAAAATCTCCATTATCTTTAAAAATCTGAAAGAGGAAGGTGTTGTCCAGGACTTCCAAGTCTTTTTCCAGGATTCCAGATCTTTTCGAAAAATCCGACAGAACTTTATTTCTGGAAAGGTTGAGAAAAGTCTCAGAATTTTTATCTTACAACTCAAGAACTCAAAAAGATGGGGCCATCAAAGTATGCAGTCTGAGCAAAGAAATTATTTTGAAGAGAAATCTCTCAAAGGACAAAAAAACTTTTCCCCGTAAAATTTCGAACAAAACTCTCCAAAAAAAATTTTCTGTTTGCTTTCTTTCTCAGGAAAAGGGTCATTTCCGACAAATCTGTCGGATGAGTCAACAAAAAATCCGGCAAAGTCGGGTAAAATAGGCACTTTGGGAAGCCTGATTTCGTCTAAATAGTTTCATACAAACTTTCGAGCGCACATTTTTCGCGCAATAAAAATGC
>Ga0182738_1006619_pt1 | contig 11969 bp, 8 predicted proteins | sample eDN5th30CBELigMG_FD_128876 | JGI IMG/M metagenome (GOLD analysis project Ga0182738, IMG submission 128876) | Enriched Miracle-Growth compost microbial communities from Emeryville, California, USA - eDNA 5th pass 30_C BE-Lig MG (version 2)... ...
GCAGACGCGGATGCCGGGAAACCAATCGGCGATAAACGCGCAGGGCGATTTCTTCTTCCGGCTCCTGCGTGCTGCCCACCAGCCAGATGATGTCGTCGTTTTGAAAGCCGGCCCGTTGCCGCAGCCGTGTGGTCAGGGGGTTATTGCGGTCGAACCGGGCGCCGTCGAACTTGATCGAGCCGGTCACGACCACGCGGGCCGAATCAGCCCCCAGGGCGATGAACCGCTCGGCATACTCACGCGTTTGAGCCAGGACGAGGTCAATCCGCTGGAGCCACCGCCGCATCAAGAACCGTACGCGGCGATACCCGCGAAAACTGTATTCGCTCAGCCGGCCGTTAATCACCGCCACGGGGGCACCTTGCTTGCGAGCCGCCCAAACCAGATTCGGCCACAGTTCCAGTTCAGCCAGCAAGAACAACTGCGGCCGAATCCGCCGCATCGCCCGCCGTACCGCCCAGGTGAAATCCAACGGGCAGTAGAACACCGTCAAGTCGCTGTACTTCTTACGTGCCAGGGCATAGCCGGTCTGCGTGGTGGTCGAGATGACAAACCGCCAGGTGGGATGCCGTCGGGCCAACTCACGAATGAGCGGTTCCAACAGATTCACCTCGCCGACGCTCACGGCGTGCAGCCACACGCAGAACTCGTTGCCCTCGCGAACCGGCACCAGGCCCAGCAGCTTCTGTCCCCATCCTTGGCGGTACTTGCCGGTGCGCAGCGACTGGTACAGCAGCCACGGCGAGATTGCCACGACCAAGGCCAGGTACAGCAGATTGAGCAGGTAGGGCACCGGGGGATTCCTTTCCCTTGGTTGGCCGGGTGATGCCAAAGTGGCTGGTCAGGCGTGGACCGTTTCTTGGGGGAAATACCGCTGCACCACGTGGTAGAACTCCGCCGCCGTGGAGATGGAGGCCACGTGCGTGCGGAACTCGCGGGCGCCGGTCTTGCCCTGGGCGTAGCAACAGGCGAACTTGCGCATCAGGATCGTCCCCTTCTTCTCGCCGAACCGCTCCACCACCAGGCGGTAGTGCTTGACCAATAGTTCGCGCTGCTCGGCTAGCGACAGGTCGGCAGGCACTTCTTCGCCAGCCAGCGCCGCGGCCGCCTGGCGGAACAACCAGGGCTTGGACAGTGCAGCCCGGGCGATCATCACGCCATCGACGCCCCAACGGGCGAAGGCCTCCACCACCTTCTCCGGCGCGTCGATGTCGCCGTTGCCGATCAGCGGAATCCGCTTGAGGTGTTCCTTCAGCCGAGCGATTTGTTCCCAGTTGGCTTGGCCGCTGAAGTAATCCTGAGCCGTGCGGCCGTGAACGGTAAGCGCGGCGGCGCCAGCCTGTTCGACAATTTGAGCGATCTGCGCGGCAGTGATGTTGTCGCGCGTGCAGCCCAGGCGGATCTTGGCCGTAACCGGCGTCGGGGCGCACGCTTTGGATACGCGTTCGACAATCTCGCCCACCTTGTCGGGGCACTTCAACAGGTACGAACCACTCTTGGCCCGCTCGGTGACTTGCTTCACCGGGCAGCCAAAGTTGATATCGACCACGCTCACTTTCAGCTCGTGAGCCAGGCGGGCTCCCACGTCGGCCAAGGCGACCGGGTCATTATCCCAGATCTGCACAGCCAGCGGGCGGGGTTCGTCCTCCACTCCCCACAACCGCTCAGGGTACTCTGAGCGGCGGTGGTCGATCTCCAAGAAGCCGCGGGCGTGGACCATCTCGGTCGCCTGCAAGCCCGTCCCACCGAAATCGCGCACCACCTGCCGATAGGCGTAGTTGGTGAACCCGGCCATGGGAGCCTGCAGAATGGGCGGATCGACAACCACGGGGCCGATCCGCAGCGGAGCGGTGCCCGGACGTGGCGGCGCAAAATCACCGGCCGCACCACGGCCTGCTGGCTCGTTGCGGTCGTTGCTCATGCTGCTGAGCTGCGAATTCTGGGTCAAAGTATCGCGCACCATATCCATCCTGCGATTGGAACGAATCGCGCAAGCTGCGCCAAGATCGCCCGAAATGGGGTCGGCCTTTAATCATATCCCCGCTGCGGTACGACAATTCGTCTTTTGCCGCGGGCCGCGCCGCGACACGACCGCCGGGGCACGCGACTGCGCACGCCACGGCGGCAGGAGTACCTCGCGAGGGCGGAGCACCACAGCGGCCGCCATTTCCGCCTGATGCCCTGGGGAAAGCCACGCGGCGGCCATTACCCCTGGCTGCAAAGGGCACTTGCGGCACGCAGGCTGCAAGTTGGCGAGGGTGCGCAGTACGAGCCACATCGTTTTCCGCAGCCTGGCGCGGCAAGGGTTCGCAACGAGGCCACGGAAGCAATCGCAAAAGGAGTCCCGCCGTGAAAGCGTCCGCAATAGCAATGGCAGCAGCCCTGTGCCTGATGAGCCTGGGCGTCCTCATCGCTGAACAACAGCAAGACAACCCGCAGAAGCCCACCACCGAGGCCCAGGCCCAAGGCCAACTGGCCGACAAAGTCCAAATGCCCAAGGACGGCATGGCGGTGCTCGTGCCCACGCAAGGCAACGAGGTCTACGGCATCGTCCACATGCAGGAGTCCGATGAGGGGCTGAAGCTCAAGGGCAAGATCATCGGGCTCACCCCGGGCATGCACGGCTTCCACATCCATGAGTTCGGCGACCTGAGCGACCGCTCCGGCAAGTCGGCCGGCGACCACTTTAATCCCACCGGCGGCAAGCACGGCCCTCCGGGCTCCAAGGAATCGCACGTTGGCGACCTGGGCAATGTCGAAGCCAACAACGAAGGTGTGGCGATGATCGACCTGACGGTCAAGGATCTCAAGCTGCACTTCATCCTCGGCCGCTCGCTGGTCGTGCATGAAAAGGCCGACGACCTGGAAACCCAGCCCTCGGGCGATTCCGGCGACCGCTTGGCCATCGGCGTGATCGGCGTGGCTAACCCGCAACTCTCGGGCAGCTTCCTGGAACAGTTTGAAACCACGCAAACCAGCACCCGTGCCGATCAGCAGCAAGATCAGCAACAAAAACTGCTCGAGCAGCGCCGCCAGCAGCTTGAACGGGAACTGCAACAACTCAAGGTGCAGCAGCAGAACCAGCAGCAAACCGAAGAGCAGAAGCGTGCGATCGAGCAGAAGCAGCAGGAACTGCAACGGCTGCAACAGCAGTTAGAACAGCGGAAGCAGCAGATCGAGAAGCAGAAGCAAAACCTGGAGAGCAAGCAACAGCAACTCCAGGAGAAAGAGTCTGATATCCAAAAGGAAATCAAGATCCAGACGTCGACCGAGTCTAAGACCGAGAAGGTCGAACCGAAGACTGAGCCCAAGGCCAATCCAGACCAGCAGTGAGTCGCCGCGCTACGGCGCCGTCGGTTCACTGGCTGTTTGACACCCTTGCTGATGCTGCCCTGGCACTTCTTGAGCGACCCACGCCAGGGCGGCATCAGCTTTTTTGTTGCTCTGCGCGGCGCGATACGTGCCGCGTGACCATACGGCAACTACCGCAAAGCCCGCAGTAGGCCTTCGGCCTTATGCCAGGTTTCTTCGTACTCGCGGCGGGGATCGCTCTGAGCGACGATGCCGCCGCCCACGGGCATTTGCCACCAGCCTCGGCCGCAGGTGATGGTGCGGATCAGGATGCTGGTATCTAACGCACCGTCGAAGCCCAAGTAGCCCAGCGAGCCGCAGTACGGTCCGCGGGCGGTGGGTTCCAGTTCAGCAATGATCTCCATCGCTCGAACTTTGGGCGCACCGGTGATTGAGCCGCCGGGGAACGTCGCCCGCAGCAGATCGATCGCGCTACGGTCCGGGGCCAACTCGCCTTCGATGGCGGACACCAGATGCAGCACGTACTCGTACTGCTCCAGTTGGCAAAGCTGCGTGGTGTAGACGCTATCGGGCCGGCAGACGCGTGAGAGGTCGTTGCGGAGCAGGTCGACAATCATCACGTTCTCGGCCCGATCCTTCTCGCTGGCCGCCAGCTCATCGCCGGCAAATAGGTCGGCCTCGGGCTGGCGCGAACGCGGGCGGGTGCCCTTGATGGGGCGAGCTTCCACCCGGCGGCCCCGTACCTGCACAAACCGCTCAGGCGAGGCACTAGCGATCTGCATTTCGCCCAGGTCGAAGAAGGCGGAAAACGGGGCCCGGTTCCGTCGCCGCAGCCGCAGGTACAGTTCCACGGCATCGTCGGTGGCCGGGTGCAAAAGTCGCTGGGCCAGGTTCACCTGAAAGATGTCGCCAGCGTAGATGTAATCGATCGCCGCTTGCACCGTTTCCAGGTATCGCGTGGGACTGAAGTTGCTGGTCAGGCCGGCCATCCTTGGCACGGCGTACTGCGGGGCCAGTTCATGGGTGGCTAGCGGTCCCTGCGCGGGTTGCGAGCGCTGGGACGGGTCAGCCGGCGGGCCTGCCAGGTGCTGCTGAAACTCCCGCAGTCGCTGGATGGCCCGGCGATAACGACGCGAAGGATCGGTTTCCGGAAAGCCCTGCGAAATGAGCCAGGCTCTGCGCTGCTGGTGGTCGAATGCCAGCACGACGTCGTACAGGCCGATGGCCAGTTCGGGTGCGGCGAACTCATCCCAGGCAGGCAGCGGCAGCCGCTCCAGCCGTCGCCCCAGGTCGTACGAGAATAGACCAGCCGCCCCGCCTTGAAAGGGTGGTAACTCCGCAAGCGTGGACGAATTGAACGCCGCCAGCCGCTGCCCCAGCGTGGTCAGGCAATCCTCGGCCGGGTTGCCTTGGGCGCTGCCCGAGGAACCAGGCTCGCTCATCAGTGCCGGGCTGAGAATGAACTCAAACGGGTCGGCTACCAGGAACGAGTAGCGTCCCAGCCGGCCGCCGGGCATCGAGCTATCGAAAAACAGCACGTGCGGCAACTTCAGCAGGCGCAAGAAGGCCGCCTCGGCGTCGGGCGGCGGCGACAGTTCGACCACCACCGGAAGCCCATCCGCGGGCGGCGGCCCCGTCGGGTCGTCAGACATCGCGGCGGGAACTTCAACCATGAATTTCAGTACCAAAAGCGGCGACTTTGGTAGCCCGGCGGGGCGACAGCACCGCCAGCACCAACACCAGGCTCGCGAAAAACCTGGAAAAGATTACGGATTGCAACGGTTACTCGGCCGAAAATAACGCCAGAGCCTCGCTGATCATCGCTGGGACCATCGCGGCGTTGGTGCCGCGAGTGCGAGGGACTGCCCCCAAGCGGCGCTGTGCGGCAGCCGTGCCTGCCGCCGTGTGATTCTAGCCGCTGGTCTAATGCCTGAGGAAGGTACGCCAGATGAATCGGGCCAAGTTCGCCTTATTGCTGTTGACCGGATGTGCTGCCGCGGTGGGCTGCCGCATGTGCGCTCATCCTTACGATTGCTATGGCCCCACGTGGTTGGGCTGCCCAGGCGAACCCACCTGGGAGTTTGAACGGGCCGGCTCGGCGTTCTCCGGCTACGGCCACGCGGGCGAGCCGGGCGTGATTATCGACGGCGCTCACCAACTAGAAGCCGTACCGGCCGATCCCACGAATCCTGCCCAGCCTGAAGGCTCCGGCGAGCCCATGAGTCCGCCGCCCGGAGGCAGCGGGGCATTTCCTGACGGGATGACTTCGGCCCCGCAGGCGCCGCCTCGCACGCGCAGCGCCCTGCGTCAACGCTAACGAAGGGGGGGCGGCTAACTCGGGCGGTCGAACACGCCGGCGCTTGTCCAGGTGTCTGGGAGCGATTGGAGGACTAGCGCCGCGACTGCCTGAGTGATGCCCGATAGCTGCGGCGCGCCAGCGCCCTCGTTTGGCGAGGGGCGCTGGCGCGCCGCGCTGTCGTTATACAGCGGCAACTTGCCGGCCTTCGGCTTCCATCCGTTGAACCACCTCGTCCAGGTCCACGTCGGCAGACATGGCGACCGCACGGCATTCGTGCAGGCTGCGGAACCAGGTTTCTTGCCGCTTGGCGAACTGCCGGGTTCGCAATTGCACCAGTTCAACGGTTTCTTCTAGGGACCGCTGCCCATCCAGGTGCTCGATCACCTCGCGGTAGCCCAATGCCTGGGCCGCCGTGCGCGAGAGCGGCCCGGCCGCAAGCAGGCGTTTGACTTCGTCGACCAGGCCGGCGGCGAACATGGCCTCTACGCGCTGATCGATCCGACGGTGCAATTCTGGCCGCTCCCACTGGAGCTGAAACACCCGGCACCGCTCCTGGGGAATTGGCCGCTCAAACTGTTGCTGGTGGACGCTGATCGGCGTGCCGGTGAGATAGTACACCTCCAGCGCACGGATCAGCCGCCGCGTGTCGTGCGGGTGGAGCTTGTGAGCCGCCTGCGGATCGACGGCAGCCAATTCGCGATGCAGCACGTGGCTGCCTTGCTCGTCGGCCACTTGCTGCCAGCGAGCCCGCAGGCCCCAATCGGCTGGAGGCCCCTCGAACAGCCCTCGCAGCAGGGCTTTCAAATACAACGGGGTTCCGCCGACGAACAGCGCCACGCGGCCGCGGCCTTCGATCTGGGCCACCGTATCGCGGGCAGCATCCACGTACTGAGCCAGGCTGTATTCTTCGTGCGGCTCAATCACGTCGATCAAATGGTGTGGAACCAGGGCTTGTTCCTCGGTCGTGGCCTTAGCCGTGCCGATGTCCATCCCCCGGTACAACGCCATCGAATCCATCGAGACGATTTCGGCTCCTAGCCGCTGAGCCAGCTTGAGCCCCAGAGCCGTTTTCCCGCCGGCCGTCGGGCCGGTCAGGAACCAGCACCGCCTGGCCCAGGGCGGCCAATTCTCTGCATCAACGCCCGTCAATTCGCTCCCCCACCGTGCCGGCCCGCTCGCTGGCCGATCCCAAGAATCCGTGTGGTCTGGCCCGTAAACCTTCATGCCGCCAATAATGTGCGTTACCGCATGTTGCGAGAATCTGCGGCGGCCTTCCGCTGACCCCGTGGTAGCCAATCAACCAATCAGCCACCGCTTTATCCTTACCCTATCGCCACAGTCCGGTGGGGGCAATTCAACCCCCAGGTGGTGCGGTGAGCGGGGCGGCCGCCATCAATCGCAAGAGTTGCACTAAACCAGTGCGGCGAGTGGCAGAAAACAAATAAAAGAAGGGCCTTCTTTCTGGCGGCAGTTCCTTGAACAACGCAGACTCGCGTTATTCAGGCCAACTGTCTTGGCATTGCGTTTCTATTGAATCGCAATGTCTTGAACCAGAAGAAAGCCCTTAGTTGTGACGCCTGTGCGATTCTTTCTTTCTGGATTGGAACCACACGAATTAGGACTTTGCCTGTTTCGTGTTCTCGTTCCAGTCCACTTTTGATTGAAACAATCGCACAGGTTGGTCACTACCGTAATAAACCTGTTACGGTTCATTACGCGATTGCGGTTTCTCCGACCCGGGGGTCGGCTGGTTTGCTTTCGACTTCTAACTCCCAACGCATGATCCGCGTGCCGCGCGGTGCTTCGAAACCAAGCCGAACACGGTTTCCCTGCACTTTCAGCACCGTCACCGTAATATCGTGACCAACTTGGATCGATTCGCCGGGCTTCCTGCTGAGTACTAACATCCTTGACACTCCTCGCTTTTGCCCCAACCCCCTCAGACCGCGTTGTCCATCTGGGCCCGTGGTTTGGCGGCGACCCGCGTTGTCAGTCGTAATCTTTAATACGCTTGTAACGTTCCTAGGATCGCTTTTTTTGGTCGATTTCGCCGAGTTTCTCTAAAGGTCAGCGGATTCAGCAGTTGCTTTCATCACTGGCAAAACCGGCGTTCGGGCGAATCCGGGTGGTGAGCGTTACCGTCTGGTCAAACTTTGACCACCTGATCGCTATTTGACCAACTTGCTGCGTATCCCTCTCATAGGCGTCGTTGTTGCGGCCGTTCGTGGCCGCGATCTACCGGTCTGTAAAAGCGAACAGCGCGCCAAAGCCTGCAAAATCGCTCACTAGGGCCGATCTTGGTGGCCGACTTAAACAGCGTGGTAAAGTAGAACGACTTGCATCTTCGCCAATCTTCCAAACGGACAGCTTGCGTGATCTCCCGCCTCCGAATCCGCTACTTCGTGGGTGGCGTCGCCGTGTGCTACCTCGCGGTTTTGACGCTCTGCCTGGTCGCGCGCAATCCATTCTGGGTGGCCGGCCATCGGGAAGGCACGCTCCGCTGGATGTTTGAACAGTACGTGGCCCCGGTGAGCCATTTGTTGTCGTTTTTCGTGGCAGGCTTGCTCTGCGGCCTGGGCTGCTCCCGCAGCACCTGGGGCATCGTGCTGGGGGCGCTGGCTTGTTACGGGGTGGCTACCGAAGCCATCCAGGCTCTCGTACCCGGCCGCATGCCTGAGTGGGCTGATGTGTTGCAAAATATAGTAGGACTTGGACTTGGGATGGGGCTGGCCATCTGGCTCCGCCGCCGCGGGATATTTGTTCCCAGGCCGAAAGAGCCGGCGCCAGTCTAGAAAACCGCCGGCCATACGACACGCCGAGCCTGTCAAAGCTCCCCACGCCAGTCTGGCTGCTGCCGTAGTACGACCTGACGTATCAGCCAGCCACCCATACCGCCAGATCCCCGCCGAATAAGCTGAAGTGATTGTCTGTTGCCGCGTTTCGAGGCCCCCGGCCGCAAGGTTGCTTCTGCCGACCCGGCGCATGCCAGCATAATGAGAATGGCCCCGCATAATTGGGCGATCGGCTTCGCCCCCGGCGGCCTTTGCACAGGACGCACGCAGCCATGAACGAGGTCATTGAATACCTTCGCCGCTTGGTGCGCCAGCCAGTCGATGAGCTGACGCGTGCCCAGCGGATGCTGCGGTTCTGGGTGGATTTGGGCCGATACGGTTGGCGGCAACTGGCCAAAGACCGGGCGACCGAAATGGCGGCGTCGCTCACGTTCCGCACCATCTTCAGCATGATCCCGGTGGTCGTGCTGAGCATGCTGGTGTTCCGGGCCTTCATCGACGAAGAACAGGCCAGCCGCTGGCTCAAAGAGGAACTGAATCAGGTTTACGAGTTCCTCGGTTTCTCGGCCCTGGTGGCCGATCCCAACTACATCGGCCCCCTGGCAGAGGCCGAACCCGAAGAAGCCGACGAACCGGCCCCCGATACCGACCCGACGGCCGAACCACCCACTCCCTCGCCCGATGCCGCCGTGCCGCCCGACAGCGGCGGGGAACCGCTGCCACTACCTGATAAGCCTGTCGACGAGGCCGAGCAGGCCGAAGCGGCCACTCGCATTGCCCCGCGCGCCAACCAGCCCGATGAACCGCTGCCGATCCCCGAACCCGAGCACGGCTTGGAGTCCACCAGCCCTCAGGCGGCGGCGCAGTTGCGCGTAAGTCTCGACGACAAGATCGATGAACTGGTGGAGCGGGCCTGGCAGACCAACCTGGGCAACGTCGGCATCGTCGGTATTCTGCTGTTTGTCTGGGCGGCTCTGGCGCTCTTGGTATCGGTCGAGGACTCGTTCAATGTCATTTACGACTGCCCCAGTTCGCGGCGGTGGCTGGCCCGCATCACCATCTACTGGACCGCGCTCACGCTGGGCCCGGTGCTCATCCTGGCGGGCCTGTACGTAGCCAACCAGATCACACAGTGGAGCTCGGAACTGCAAGCGGGCGGCTGGTTTATCGAAACGCTGAGTCGGCTCGCGAGCAACGTGGCCACGTTGATGGCCAGTTGGATGCTGCTGACCGTGATGTACGTGCTGATCCCCAATACCCGGGTGCGGATCCGCTCCGCCGTGGTGGGCGCGCTGGTGGCGGCCACACTGTGGGAGCTTGCCAAGTGGGCCTTCCAGTTGTACGTCAACAAGGCGCTGCCATATTCGGCCCTGTATGGCTCGCTGGCGTTGGTACCGCTGTTTCTTTACTGGCTGTACATCACGTGGCTGATCGTGCTGTTTGGCCTGGAACTGACGGCCATTCTGCAGAACATGCGCGGCCACTCGCTGGAAGAACAAGAAAAACTGCGGCATAGCCAGCGGCTGATGTGCGACCCGCAATGGTTCGTCCCGCTGATGGCGCGCGTGGCCACCGCCTTCCGGGAGGGCAAAACCGTCGACGTGGACGACCTCTCCCAACACCTCGAATTGCCGCGGATGACCGTGGTTTCGATGAGCAATCGGCTCGAACAGGCCGGCTTCATCCACAAAGTGGGCCGCACGGCCGACAGCAACTGCCTGGCACTTGCTCGGCCGCCGGAACAAATCGCGATCCGCGATCTGTTGGCGCTGGGCCGCAAAGTGTCGAAACACGACATGGATCACCTGGACGGGGCCGACTGGAAGTTCGTGCGAAAGCTGATGCGGTCGCAGGAGGAAACGGCCGGCGACATGACCCTGGCCGCCCTGGCCGAACCGGCTTCCAAGCAATCGAGCAATGGCCGGCCCCATCATTCGGACGGCGCGGCGTAGCTGATCCTGTTCCCCCCAAGGGGTTGCCGCTCCGGTGCGTGCCGCGGCAGCCTGCCAACGGGGGACGTGATAGCAAAACCACAATTGACTCAATCGCCTCGTCGTGGCACGCTATGCGGTCGCACCATTGGCTGCGGCGGGCTGCCTGCACCTACCCCGCTCGCCGTGTAGCCACGCCCGTGCCCTGCACGTATGCCGCTCACGTAGCTGGTTTGCCGTTCCCGCCGACGAACTAGCGTTGATCTGCTGAGCGTGTGCGCCGCCGGCACGGTAAAGGACCCAATCTGACGAAAGGCGCCACGGATGGACTTGGCCTTGCTATGCGCGTGCCTGCTCCTGGCCGCAGAGAACCCAGTTGCCTCGGCCCAGCCAACCCCTGCCCAAACTGCGGCGGCCGAATCATCGACGTCTGCGAATTCGGCGGCCGCGCCGAGTAACGCGCCCGCTCATCCGGCGGCGAAAACGCCCGCACGTTTGCCACGGCAACAAGTGCCGTTCCCGCCTCGCGCGGTGAACCAGCCTGCGCTACCGCTCGACATGGGTGCGGCAGCGGAACTCCCCCCAGCCGAGCCAACTCCGGCGGAACCCACGTTGGCGGAGCCTGCCCCGGCGTTGCCTGTGCCTACCGCCGCCGCGCAGGAACTTACCGGCCCTGCCGATCCCCAAGCAGCCTTGGACGGCCAGAATGACCGCCAGCCAGCGGGCCCCGTACTAAGCGAACCGCTGGACCGGCCCGGGCGTTCGGCCCTGGTGATGCCTGCCTCGCCGCAAAACAATCCAGACACTCCGGCCACGCTACAACCGACCGACGAACCGACATTGCTGCCGACTCCGGCGCCCGACGCCGGGGCCAACTTCCAAGATGCCCCGCCAGCACCAAGTGCTGAAGCTGAAGCGGCCAATGGCGAACCGTTCGATTTGCCGCGCATCTTGCCCGCCAATGCGGAGCGCAGCGCGCTGCGTCGCAACCGCGAGAACGAGGCGGCCGAGACTGCCCCCAGTCGCGAGCAAACGCCGCCGGCGGTGGAACTGCAAGGCGACGTGGTTGATCCGTTCAGCCGACCTGCTGCGTCCTCGGAAGTGGTTCCGGCAGGCGGCGTCCAAGACCTGCCCGATGACTCGCCGGCCTCCAACCGTATCATCTTGGGCGGCGAACGCGGTCCAACGACCGAAGGCTGGGAACGGGCGGCCGACGAAGTGGCGCCGCGCGGCAACGCTCCCCAACAAGACCAGCAATTGAACCAGCGCAATGCCCTGGATGCAGGCAACGGACCGGACAACCGTTACGGCAACGATGGCCCCAACAACGGCCCGAACCAATCCGTGAGCCCTGTAGGCCCCGCGGGGTCAGGCAACACCATGCCACCGCGCGAGCCGATCCGGAGCGAATTCGATTCGAGTGGGTTTTCCGGCCGCTTGTTGGACGAGCCTGGCTCCATCCAGCGGACTGCGGGCGAAAGTGCCGACGACCGCCGCCTGCCGCCGGCCAGCAACGACAGCGGTGCGCTGGTGCCGGTGCAACCGCAAGTCATGTCGACCGAACCGCGGCGTGGCATGGCGGTCGATGGTGTAGTGCCCGAGGCTTCGCCCCGCGCGGTGCCTGCCGATGCGGAC
>Ga0182738_1006620_pt1 | contig 11969 bp, 5 predicted proteins | sample eDN5th30CBELigMG_FD_128876 | JGI IMG/M metagenome (GOLD analysis project Ga0182738, IMG submission 128876) | Enriched Miracle-Growth compost microbial communities from Emeryville, California, USA - eDNA 5th pass 30_C BE-Lig MG (version 2)... ...
CAGAGGGAATGCTTCGGATTGGGAGCTGAAATGAGGACAAGAAGGAATACCAAAACATTTGAAAGAAGACGTATAATTTCCTCTCATTCTTACTCATACAAAATATTCTAAAAAGTCTTGATGCAAGAGACAAGTCATTAGGGAGATATGCTTGAAAATGAACCTTCTCGTCTGCTCTTTTTATCTTTTTGCCTTGAAAATACTTTTTATGGCGATAATCATGTTCTATGTGAGATTGAATGATTAATATATGGTGTAAAAAGATTGGGCAAAATTTTTTTGAGGTTGAAAGATGTTTTCAACCAAATTTGGCTTGATAAAATAGATTACGAGTGGTTGAATTCAAGTTTTTAATTTCGGGCAAATTAAATTCGAGAAAAATTCAGAAAGGAAGTCTTTCCGTGAGGGAAAATGTCGGTTTACCTCAGTTCACAAGGGAATCTCACCATTTCTAGAACAATTTTTGATGGTCGAGAAATTATTGAAACTTCTAGAAGAACCTCTTTTGCAGGTAGAACTGAAGGAAATTTTCAAATCTGAAAAACAAACTTGATATATTGTGACAATCTGAGAAAGTAGAGGTCGGGTTGTCAGGCCGTTTGAAGTAGCTTTTGCTTTTGAATATTATTTGGAGCCGACGGTTTTATGAGTTTAAATTTAATAAAAGTTCAGTATGCGGCTGAGAGACAAGCCTACTGAAAGTTTGTCTTTTGATTAATGAGAAGATGAAAAACATTGAAAGCCTTGAACTTTCAGCTTGAGAATTATTTCCGACGAGAGACCTAAACTCCAAAAAACCAACTTTTTGAGAGATGGCCTAGGTAAATTTTTGAAGAAGAATTTAGGCAAACAAAAAAAATTTGAATAAGAATAATTAAGCTGAGAAACTGAAGATTTGTGAGTTTACCAAGAAAGCTGAGCTTCGGCAAAGCCATTAGCAAATCAAAGAGATTAAATGAGGGACTGAGCAGAAAATTTCCTCCATTATGAGGTGAGGCAACTAGTTTTTTAAATAGAAGTCGAGCCTGAACAAGAAATCATCCTGATCGCACATAACTTTTGATGGATTATTTTCCATAAAATTGAAAGTACAGAAATATTCTAGAAAATCTAGAAATATCAAAGATTTCCCTTTCTGCAAAGAAGAATGTCTCGGAGATTTAGTCTCTGAGACAGCTCATCCTTGAGAAGGAGATATCTCGATCCAACCCAGAAATCTAGAATCAAATTCAAACAAGATCGCAACCCAGTTTAACCTCCAAAAAAAAATTTTGAAATTTTCATGTGGAAATATTTGAGTAAGTATCACCAAAATTTTCTGTTTTTCTTCATTTCAAAGAAGGCAGAATGAGAGCTATACCCTTAATTGATATCATCCATCAAGCTTTCTAAAACAGAATTTTTCGTCAAAACCTGTCGAAACCATTTTTCATACGTTGAAATTGTTTATAAAATCAGGAATAAGAGTTCAGGAAGAAAGCATTAAATTTTATTGATTACATCATGCAAAAGAGTCTGATAAAATTTTAGTTTGCTGGAAAAACAGTTTTCAGATACCTAAATAAAGACATATTTTCTAACAAGCAGTGGATGGATTAATCTAAATTTTTAAGACTAGGCATGAAAATCACAAAGGTCTAACGCGATAGAAAAATTGATCTCTCTGTCTGGTTTTGAGAACCATGATAAATGAACACTGAAATCTCACGATAGCCCAAACAGAGAAAAGTATCTGACTAATTTGAGCCACTTCAGAGCCGCAGTTTATTTTTGACTTCAATTAAAAGATTATTTATCTTTTCGATGATTACACCAGTAAAAACTTTTATGTCATTTTGAGTTGTTTCATGAATAATCCTTGGATTTTTGGAGTTTGTGGTCCATAAGACTTGCAAGATCTACGGTCTAATTCGAAAATTGTGAAAGAGTTGAATACCCTACAAGGAAAAAATGAGAGAGAAGATTAAAGAAAAAAATATGACGGAATTTTTAATTAATTAAATATTTTTTATTTTTAGTAATAGTGAATCATCCATAGCTACCTCATAAAGCTCTTCAAGGATTAAAATTTGTCTTGATTGAAATAAATACAGTGGAAGGAGGAAAACCTCCTCTCCAAGATGGGTAAGATGCTTCAAGCCTTGGAAATCCTGAAATCGAACACAAAACTCATGGAATTCGCGCTCAATGAGGGAGGTTTAACTCTGGAGAAAGCAGAAAGATACTGGATAAAGCAGAGAGACTGCCAGGAAATAAAGGAAACAAAATAATTGGTTAAGATACCTGGATTAATAAAAAATTTAATCTGTACCGCAGAAAAGCTTTTTTTAGACTCCAAGAGAACCTTAAAATTAAATTCTTAATTATCACTGAAAAGCCATTTCGAAAGCTCGAGAAGTAATTTTAAGATTTTTAACAAAAAAAAATAATTTTCTGAACCAAAACTCTGGACTTAAATTCCTTTTTTCTTTATGATATTTTTATAATATCGCAATTAAAACTTTATACAATTTTTACCTTGATCGAAATCTATGAGCTCTAAACAAGCTTCCAACGTTCCTTCTTCTTTTATAAAGGCTCCTGGTGCTCTTTTTGTCACGAAGAAAACTCCTCTTGACTTTAGCTCATCAGAAGACCGCATCAAGAGCCTCTTCCAAGAATTCAAAGTCCATCTTGAAACAGTTGACCAACCCACCCCATCAAAGCTCAGAAGAGAGGAATTCGGCTTCACAAGACAGTCCAACCCATGTATAGTCAAGTTTTTCACTGAAAATACCTCTGATGAAATCCTGAGCCCTGGCAGATTAATGAGTTCAAGCTCGGGCCTCTACGGTACCTTGATGAAAGCCAAAGAGCTTTTATCAATGTACGGGATTGAATTATCAGTTGATTCTCAAAGCTCAAATGTGAAGGAAATGTGCAGTGCCTTGAACACTCTTATTACTGAAATCCAACTGTTTCCTTTCACATTTCTCAAGAAAATTAAAATTGATCAGATCATTTTATCGAAAACTGGAAATTGCAGCTTTGAAACTTTGAGTGAAAATGTTTTATTTTTGGGCTCTTTTGAGAATCAAGATAAAATCCTTTCCAAATTCTACAAGACCCTCCTTGATAATATCACCAAACAAAATCCGCAACTTATGCAAGAGTGGGAAGAGAAGACTGGAAGTCCTTTGCCCACTTTTGAAGAGGTTTTTATCGCTTTGATGAGAAACTCAAATCATGCTTTGGGAAAACATGAAAGGGAATTGTTGAAAGAGTTGCTGGTTAAGCACTATCCCCTTGAAATGTCTGAAGACTGGTTCCAAAACAGAAAAAAAGAAAAGAAAAAGATGTGCAAGGTTAGATTTGATATTTCTCGTGAAGACCTGACAACTTAAGAGATCAACTTAATTTATTTTATGCCACTACCATCATTGGATCATCATTTGATCGAATTGAGCCGGCTCACTTCTTGCTAAAAGCAGAAGAGTCCGTATTTCTTTATTTTTACATTGATAAATAGTCTTTTTTAAGAGTATCCTCTTCAATTCTGTATGCGTGTTCGCATTTTTATATCTTTTATAATCGATAAATATAACATAACACCCTATGATTGTGAATCATCATCTTCTGGGTGCCAGAAGATTTCTTTTCAAATTATTCTCTTTTTGGGAAAATATTTTCGAAATTGATCTAATGAATATTGATAGGACTGATGAAAAAGATGATAATGAGGTTCGTTTTGGAAGAGAGATCCATGAGTTGAGTTGAAATTTTCAAAGAAGGAAGACAGTCTGGGGAATCTGATTGAATACGGCTGATTGTACAATAATTTCAAATAAAATAAAAATCTGAAACTTTTGCTGGTCTTCCAAAAGATTTTATATTTAATTGGAGAATCAAGGTTATGAAAACTTAAAAGAGGAACTTTGAAGAATTCCGATTGTCATTTTGTTAATTTACATTAAAAAAGCATTTAAAAGAGTCTCATCTGCGTGGATCCAAACAATCAAACAAATCCTGAGGATGAGAAGTCAGATATCATCTGAGGTTTTTTGGCATTTTGAAATTTGAAGAATCTCGAGGTTAAATTTTTTTCAGTAAATGAAGGTTCAATTTCTTTCGTTTTTTCAATCCAGTTTCGCATAGCAGAAAAATGACTTTTTTTTTTGTGAGTCAAGGGCAATTTCAACGAACAATTTTTGAGGAAAAGGTTGCGATTCTCTACTAAACAATAATAGAAGCAAGCCTTTCTGAAAAGTAAAGCTTTTATTGCCTTCAAATTCTCTAACTGGTTTGCTCATCACTTCGAAAGGAATATGTTTTTCAAGTATTTGTTTCAATTTTACAAATCAAACTAAATTTGTCAATATTTGAATGTTTTTTTATTTATGGCATTCTCGACAGAAAGTCTTCGATTTTTCCAAATTTATTGATTTGCTTTGTGAGCGATTTTTCCTTATGAGAGACTCTTTTCAATGAAAAAGAGAGAAGAAAAAAAAAAAAATGAATGTTGGACTCATAAACAATAAATAAATCACAGGCTGATCTTTCTTGAATCTATTTATATTTTCTTCAAAATGCAGTCTGCAACCACTCTTTTTTTCTTTACTTGATAGAGAACTCCTGAAACAAGTCGAAGCTCTTTTTGATCTGGTGACTTTCAACAGATAGGGTATGATGGAGTAGAAATGGAAGTTCAACACCTTTTAGATAAATTTCTTTACGAACGTCATCTGTGAGCCAAAGGATAGAAATCTAAAATTGTGAAATTTGTGAAACAGCTTCAAGCCCCTCATTTAAAGATCGGAAATCCATAACTTGAGAAAAGGGGAAAAGTTGTTATTTGGAGAAAATAACAAATAGGAAGAAAAAAAATGGTGAAAATAAATCAAAAATAATTTCTTCTTTTTTCATTTTCACTCAATAAAAATTGAAATAGGAAGAAATAATTTATTAAAACATAGGTCTGCGAACTTTTGATCTCCAGACCTTTTGAAACTTGTTTTTGTTATGCGAGTTGACGAATAAATAGGAATAAAATAAAAATAATCTGGAAATCGAGAGAAAAAATTCTAAATTAAATTTTCATATCTATTTTATTATCATTATTCTTATTGAGAAAGTATTCGCTTTTTGTGTTGATCTTGGTTGAAGAATAGGCTCAGATTTAATTGTAAAAATATAAAAAAACACATTAGAATCTGTATTCATCAGCCTTTCATTTTTTCTCTTTCATTATGTTTCGCTTTTATTTTCAGGATTTCATCAATATCCTCCTAAGTGGTGTGAAGACCATCACCAAAATAAGGAAAGAGATTCCCCTCTGGTGGAACAGCGTCATAACCGTTCTCCTCGAAAAGTGAACCGATGATTTTTTCCCATTGAGTATTTTTATTTTTTGTGAAATGAATAAATTTTTATGAACATGAAAATCATATTAAAAAAGAATTATCTGAGAGAGGTATGTCTTTATTTTTTTTTCTAAAAAAATAGCCAAAGCAAATTATTTATCACCTATGTTTTTGAAAGAGAATGATTTTTTCAAGGGATTCCTTTTGTTTTCTAAGAAAAGAGCTCTTTGGGAGAGAGTTGCTTTGACGACTTCTAGAGCTCTATTATTTTTTTTTTTGCTATTACATTATTAAGATGTATAGAATAAATTATCTTTAATCTTTCAATTTTGAGTGGAAAAATCAAGACAAGATTGAATTTGATTTTCAAAGAATTTTATCGAATCATCAGTGAATTGACCAAGTCTAGAAATCATGCAATTTTCAAGTCAAATTTTTCTGGAATACAAAATCAGTCTAGGGTCCGGAATTTCGGTTGACATCAAATCTGGACAGCCCCTCAAATAAATCTGGAATTAGCAGACTTGAAAGATCTGGACAAATTCTACGGTTATTTTTCCTCGATATTTTCATGAGAGTTGAATGATTGATGATGGCTTAATATTCAATAAGAGGTTTTGCACGAGGAAATTTTGGAGAATCTCCTTTTGATATTTTTTTTTAGAAAAGGAATTAACTCAAAAACTTTTTCAAAATTCTCAAGGGAAAAACAAGAAAATTGCAAAAAAAAGATGAGAGAAAATTTGATATTTCATCTGAAAGAAAAAGAAATCTCCTTAATCATATAATATTTACTCTATATTTGTGTTAAATCCAACTTCCAAAGGTCTGAAGGAGCTTTAAGGCGGTTAAATTAGCGCCTAAAAAGTTTTTTTACTGAGAAACAATTGATGTATCAGGCTTTCTTCAGGTGATACTGACTTAAACTCGGTCAACCAGATTGAATAAAACAATGACTACTTCCCTCTTATTTGCAACTAAAAAAAATATTGAACCTGGAGATATATATCAAGAAGGCAGTTGGCTCATAAATAGACTGATAGTTTTTTGGAATGGTTGGTTTCATGAGACGATAATCCTTTTGCCTTTGCGATCATTATTGGAACTTGGCGGTCAAGTTTTTGCAAGTTTATATAATATTTATGAGCGCTAAAAATGGAGTTTATCATTTAAATGATTTGGAAAAAAGTTGAAAGTTGAGAGAATTTTTATTCCTATCAGAATGCCCTCAATCTTTGGCTTTTCCTTATTTAGGGAGAGAGTTTAGATCTTTGGTATTGCTAATTTAGCAGCCTCAGAAGTTAGAATACCTTGGGATTTATTCATTTTGGTTGTTTCACACTGAGTCGAAAGGAGATTTTGTGAAATATTATCTATTGTAAAATATTCAAGGATGATAATTTCAGACTTGAATGAAGTCTTTTTAGGTTATAAGCAAACAAAATCGATTATTTTCCTGCTCGCAAATGCAATAAACTTTTGGGATTGTCATTAGAAGGGGACAGATGATATTTTAGCCAAGCAAAAGCAAGAGATTTTCACAATGAGCCGAGGGGAGATGGAAATTGTCAGGTTTTCCCCAAAAATTCCATTACTTGCCGCCTCCTCAAGTCTTTCCTGTGATATTTTCCAAATCACTCCGTTAATTTTGAATAAAAATATTTAGAATGCAAGATTTTCTTGATCTTATTTTATCGGGGAAAAATTCAACACCTTTACTCTCAAGTTCAGAGTCTTGCTCTTCTCATGAAGAAAATGATATTAATTGCTCTTTTCTCTTTGAGAAAGGAAATTGAAGATAATGTCAAAGCCAGGAAAATGCTGGTTATAAAGAATTAATAGATTGGAATATCAAGCAAAGGCCAAATTTGACAGTTGTTACTGAGCAGAAGCGGGACATAGATTTCTTCCAAATTGGTGAAGTTTTTGTCAAAAACTCTGCCGCTCTTTTTGTTGATTAATGAATTTTATTTTGACTCTGCTTTTATCATTCTGATGCTCTTCAAGCGGTAAAATTAATCTGAGTTATTACGAGATTAAGAACCAATCTCGGATATGTTGTAGAATATGAGGTAGAGGGAAAATCAAGGTTTCTTGGGAAACACAATATTTTGTTCCAGAATAAAACCAAGATTACACGTCTTTAGGATTAAATCATATCTTCAATATTTTTTATGCTCTTTGGCAAAGAGATTTGTTTGATATATCCTTTGGAATTGATACAATATTGATTATGAACTCATTCTGAAATGAATCAAACACCCAAAGATCAGATGATTTAGAAAGATGAGAGAAGAAAAGAATTCTTAGCCAAACCCGTTGGCTCATTGAATAAAAATTAGTTGTCTTGTTAGAAATTACATTTTAGTATTTGATTAACCTTAAACAATTTTAATATTAAACCTTTGATCGATTGATAAATTGGAAAAGCGTTGTGGCGTTTTCATGCTTGTGATTAGTCATAGCCTTTCCTGATACGAAATAATTAAAAATGAGATTTAATTTTATTGTATGATTTTTAAGGTGTCATAAAGTTACTCTGGTGGAAACTCATGTTTGTAGGCTAGTTATCGACAAGAAATAGGTCTAAACCTTGAAATGAAATTTTTTGAGATTCAGAAATGGTGAGTTTTATTTCTCTCAACAAAATCAAATAATAAGAAACCCAATTATTTTTATTAAAGTGGAAGCAATCAAATCAAAATTTCAACCTAAAATTAGTATCGATCTTTCTTTCCTTCAACAACCATTTTTCTTTTCTCGGTGTAGGAGGCGCAGAGTTGGCAAACTTTAATCAAAATGATGGTCTGCCAAGATTCTGAGTTGAAAGTTACGGTTGTATGAAATTGCTTGTTTTTCGCTCAATCTGAATATTAACAGGAATTTTGGCGCATAAACAGGGTTATTTATTTAAAGTATTGTCAAAAGATATAATAAATTTAATCAAAAATCTCACTCCCAACAACAATGAGTATTTATCCCGTCCTGTGCGACCATGTTTCTCTTCCCAGCTCCCACATCAGAGCACCAGGCTCTCTCCTCAAACATGCCAATTACAAAATCCGAGCTGAGCCCCTTCAAGAACAGATTCAACGTCATCTAGCAAACTTTAAAAAGATGTTGAATGATGATACCGAAGAGGGGATTCCAAACTCCTGGACCTTACGCCCCAGAGCGCAATCTCAGTATCTGCCGGACTTGTCTGATACTGATTCTCGTGTGAATCCTGAGATGAAGAAAATCATAAGTTTGATCAGAGCAAAGAGTTCAGTCTGCGAGGTTGAATTTTTGGTAAAGAAAGCGAGTCAGATTTTCACCCTCTATGGCATTGAGCTGGTTGTGGAAGTTACTGAAAAGTATTATGACGAGCTGTACAAGCTCTTGGCTCATTTCGTGCCTGAGCTTTGCCTGTTTCCTGTTGAATTCCTCAATAAGTTAGAGATTAAACATCTATTTATTTGTGAGAAGGCTCAACTTAAGGAGCTCAGTGTTAAATATCCTAAAAGAACCACGGCTTTCTTTGTGCTCGACAGTGTTGAAACTGAGGCTCAAGTTTATCGTGAGCTTTACAAGATCATATTCAACCAATTGATTCAGATCGATGAAAAACTGGTTGAAGAGTGGGAGAGCTGCATGAGTGTTGAAGCAGCTAGCATCTTGTTGAATGCCCAAGATGACTTGGAGGCGGCATATTTGTGTTTGATGCAGAATACAAACCATGCTTTATATAAAGCCAAGACCGAGAAATTGATGAAAATTTTATCAAGGAAATTCCCACAAGACTTGAGCGAAGAATGGTTTAAAAACAGAAAGAAGGAAAAGAAGAAACAAGGTAAAGTCAGAATTGGTTCATCCATCACTACTTTCATCGTTGAGTAAAAAATTTAGAGAACGATGACTTTTGGTTATTTTGAAAATTGTAGTTACGAGGTATCATATAGAAAAACATACATCACTAAATATTGCACAATTTTATGTATCTTAATTTTTTATTCTTTGTTTGACAATTCATTTCACTGAGAATTGTCTCTTTCTCCTGAGATATTTTATAAGTATGTACTTACTGCACTTTGACAAAAACTTTGATCTCTGATCAACTACTATTTTTATTACCATATTGAATAATACGTTTACCATATCATTTGTGATAATTTTTGAAATGAGGTTCATATTTAGAGACCTACGTTTAAATTTCTAATCTTGTCTGGGTGTCGAAATTAGAAAATATTTTTTTTTGGAAATGAGATAGATTGTTTGTCAATTTGGGATAGAAGAAGTAAGAAGAAGCGATTTTGAAAGAAAGAGTCCCTCGGTTATTGTTCTGTGGTGGTTGGCCTCGACTCTTTTAAGGAATAAATCTTGATGAGAAAACTATAGATGACTAACTTTTAGAATTTATTATTACATTAAAATATTTAAAAACAGAATCACCATGATCAATTGTATCAGTTAATAGTGACAACCTAATTTAATTTTTAATTGCCTTTGATCAAATCCTCTGAGCTCTGAAGGTTTTAAAATCAAGGTTTTTCAAACCATTTTCCCGGCTTCAAATGAGTTCTTTATTAGGAACAGTAAAGGTGTAATATCTGCAAAGTACAGAGAGTTTTTCCCATTGAAATCTCTGCGAAATCAGATGATTTGGAGTCAAAAATTAGGGGCTTAATCAGCGATTCAGAATAAGTAAAAAATAAAATTTAATATGTGTCTCGTAATGGATTGCCGGCAACTGTGGGGAGGAGAAAACAACCAAGTTATTTCAAGAGAAACGACTAAAGGTTTTTGAGAAGTGAAGTTTTTTTTACTCTAGACGAAGAAAAGGTTATAAAAAGAAAGGAGCTTTTGTAGTTACCTGATAACCCTTTTGCTTCATCACTGTAATGGGATGAATATCAACTATGGCAACTTATCTAAAGCAAAAAACGAAGAGTTGAGGTCTAGAGGGATTATTGGCTTGAGAAATATTCAAGAAGATGAAATAATTTTTTGAAGAGGTTCCTGGAACTGATTTGTGGGATTGCTAAAACCGGAAAATTTGCAGGAGTTTACCTTGACAGTGACTTACTTCAAACGTCAAGAGCGTCCTGAAGTTTGATCTTGACGGGATTTCGGAAATTCAGCTCTTCAAAATATTAAGAGTAGTTTGTGTATTTTGTCAAATTAAAAACACAGATTATTTTGAATATTTCTGTATGTGGAAGAAAATATTATGGAATAGGGAAAGAAAATGAAATTCCAAGAACTGTTTGACAGTGAAAAAATCTCATTGTAAACAAATTCGAGACCAAAAGATTTCAAACTTTTTTCCTCGGAGATATCTCATCTTTTCACATTAATGAAATTCAAAAGTTTATGGACATCAAAATTCAAAAGTCTTTCCAAGTTAAAATAATAAACAATTCTAAAAATTAAATTTGAGGTGAAAGTTCAGTATTTTTATTTTCTTCGCTAGAAAAAGAGGAGAGATGGTCTTTGAAATCAATGAGGCTGCCCTCAAAGCGGTTTCTTTCGAATTCCAGAATCTTTGTATTTCCTTGCTTTTTTAAAACAAAATTTCCATTTGAATTTTGACTTTTTTCATGAAAAAATTTGAAGGCCGCACGTCTTCATTTTCTGACAAACCCTTCTCGAAGATTTTCTTTGGCAAATCATAATTAATTTTTTTTACACCACGAGAATCTGAAAGAAAAGTTAGCAAATTGTTTAAAAATTTTTAAAATCCAAAATTTGCAAGCTTGAATAATTTTGGCCCTCTAACCTCCTGACTCTTTTACTTTGACTGTCACTTTTAGCTTTTGGATTGATTGAGAAAAGAATAAAAAAAAATTTTTTTTGGGAATTGACACATTGAAAAAAGAGAGTTTAATTGCATAAAATATAGAGGACCGAAAACATTCGCAGCTTTCTTTTTTGAGTAAGCAGTATTCAATCGTTTGACAAAAACGACAGCATTATTTACTCTCAACAGAAGAGAGTCTAGACTTCTTCGAAACTATTTTTTCACAGAGAGGAAAGTCTTTGACAATGAAAAAGCATAAAAGTTCGGCCAAAAAAGTTTACAAGTTTTCTTCCCTTTCACAAATCAACCGATTGAAAGACGATATGATTTTTGTCAAAGAAATCACAAATTAGTTTTGAATCTAGTTTATTTCTAGTTTCAATAATAAAAAAAAAAATCCAGGATTCTGAATTCGCTTCGAGTTCTCCAAAAGATTTTCTAACATCAGTCTAAAAATTTCAAACTATTATGAAGAATCTTGTCCAAAAAAATATTTTGACACTCTGCTTTTTAGAGTTTGATTTTCTCGATCGAAAGTATAGTGTTTAAAAGTTTTAAAAAGGACTTTTCAAAGAAACCTTTGTGACTTTTTCTGAAAAATTTAAGAGCCAAATATTTGGCCAGACTCAATGATTTTTAAAATTCTCTTACACAAAAAGTTGTGAGAAAACTGTTTTGTGAATATCATTTTTCTGAAAGACTTTGAACTTGTTTTTAAATAAAAATGATCCTCCTCGAAAAAAAAATAATTCTCAATTTTTGACCGTTGAAACTCATTCAAAAAAAATTTTTTTCTTTTCAATTTTGAATATGTGAAAAATTTCCTTCAATTTTTTTTTTCATATGTGAAG
>Ga0182738_1006621_pt1 | contig 11968 bp, 15 predicted proteins | sample eDN5th30CBELigMG_FD_128876 | JGI IMG/M metagenome (GOLD analysis project Ga0182738, IMG submission 128876) | Enriched Miracle-Growth compost microbial communities from Emeryville, California, USA - eDNA 5th pass 30_C BE-Lig MG (version 2)... ...
AAGGCGAAAATTTCTGAAATAAAATTAAAGCTCGAACCTCTCTTATCAAACATAAAACAACAAGAAATATTACAAACCAAAATCAAGCAATTAAAGGAGGAAGAAGAAAAAATCCGTCAAATTGAAATACAAGAAAAGCTATTGAATGAAAAACAGAAATCTTTAAAAACTTCTTTCGATAAAATTTTTGTTGAATATGAGCAGATATATACTTCGTATAAATCATATCAAGAAGCATTGCTGAAAGCAAAAGAAGAACTTAAAGAAGTTCAAATCAATGTTAAGCTAGCATTTAATAACGAAAAGTTTTCTGAACAAGTAAAATCACATATACAAAAAGTAGATTTAAGAAAGCAATATGATTCTTTTAAGAACAATGAAAATGAGTTTTTCTATGAATTCCAAAACTTTGAACATTATATCTCAACTTTAAAGGACATTCTTAAAAATGTAATCAATGGCAAATTAAAAACCTACAAGAGCATTTCAGCAAAGGAAATATTTAGCGTATTAATTGAAGACTTTTTCTTCTTGGACTTCTTCGTCTCATACAAAAATGATTCACTTGAAAAAATGTCTCCCGGTAAAAGGAACTTAGTTCTTTTAAAAATCATCATTGAAAAAAACAATCAACAATGGCCTATTTTAATTGACCAACCCGAAGATGATTTGGATAACCGCTCTGTTTATAATGACCTTGTTAGTTTCTTAAAAGAGAAAAAGAAGCAAAGACAAATTATTATCGTAACTCACAACCCTAACGCAGTTGTTGGTGCAGACGCAGAAGAAGTTATTGTTGCAAATCAAAGTGGACAAGACACGGACAGGACTAATGAAATATATGATTTTGAATATGTGACAGGTTCGCTAGAACACTCAATTAAGAAAGGCGACACACAAAAGATTATCCTTCAAAGTATGGGTATTCGAGAACACGTTTGTGATATTCTTGAAGGTGGTGAAGATGCCTTTAAGAAACGTGAAGAAAAATATGGTTTTTAAAATAAACAATATGCCAACGCTTCACAGCCACACACATTGCCAAGCCACACCAGCCAACGCTAATACCCAAGCTTGGCAAAGAGTGTGTCTGTCCCAACGCACGACCAAAACGACCGACAAATCAACAGACAAAAAGAACACCGAAGCGATAACAGCGGTTTTGCAAAAGTGGCGGTGCAGTGCTTCGTATGACAGTGAAGTAGTTAATCAAAATTTAGTGCTTCGATTGAAGTTTAGTGGTAAATATCGCCACCTTCGCAAAGCCGCGAAACGTTATCAGCAATCCTACTGAAACCCGTCTCTAAAAGAAAAAAACCGAAAAGGTCACCATAAATAGTTTTTATGAATATTGCATATTTACAATATTTTTTGAATGAAAGCGAATGAAAAAGAGCGAACGAGATATATTAAAACGGAGCAAAGAAATTACCGAAAATTATTTTCAGTTTTTAGACAACCATATTGAAGATGTTGTTTTGGGAAAAACTGAAGAATTTATGGAAATCAATCAAATTGCCAGCGCATTATTTATTTCTCATAAACATTTAACAGATACCGTTCAAAAAGAAACTGGAAGTCATCCTTGTCATTTTTATGACCTTAAAATTCTTGATGAAGCCAAAAAAATGCTTTTAGAAACAGATAAAACTATTTCTGAAATTGCAAAAATATTGACATACGATCCATCGAATTTTTCTAAGTTCTTCAAAAAATTTATTGGTAAAACTCCTGGACAATTCCGAAAAGAAAACAAAAAATAAAAACTTCCGAAAAGTTCACCACGATTTATATTTTTTGCTTAGCCATCTTTGCTAAATCAATTGTATAACATTTAAAATCAAACAAAATGGCAAGAAACGATGTAAATGGAAAAGTAGTTTTAATTGCAGGTGGTGCAAAAAATTTAGGTGGCTTACTAAGCCGTAATTTTGCGGCTAAAGGAGCAAAAGTGGCTATCCACTACAATAGCGACAACACAAAGGCGGAAGCCGAAAAAACATTGGCAGATATCATAAACGCAGGTGGAGAAGCCTTTTTATTCCAAGCTGATTTGACAGATGTAAAAAACATTACAAAGTTTTTTGATGCAACTATTGAAAAATTCGGAGGAATTGACATTGCTATTAATACGGTTGGAAAAGTATTGAAAAAACCTTTCGCAGATACCACCGAAGAGGAATATGACAGCATGAACGACATCAATGCGAAAGTTGCTTATTTTTTCATTCAGGAAGCAGGCAAAAAACTAAACAATAATGGAAAAATCAACACAATTGTAACGTCTTTATTAGCTGCATTTACAGGATATTATTCTACTTATGCAGGTGCAAAAGCTCCAGTAGAGCATTTTACAAGGGCTGCTTCCAAAGAGTTTGGTTCAAGAGGAATTTCTGTAACTGCCGTTGCTCCAGGACCAATGGACACGCCGTTTTTCTATGGACAAGAAAGCGATGATGCCGTAGCCTATCACAAACAAGCCTCTGACTTAGGTGGACTTACAGACATTAAAGACATCGCACCTTTGGTTGAGTTTTTAGTAACCGATGGTTGGTGGGTTACTGGACAAACTATTTTTGCAAACGGAGGCTACACAACAAGATAAAATAAAATTTAATATTTTGAAAAGGCAAATGACTTAGTTTTTTGCTTTTTTTAAATTTAAAGATTATGATTTTAAAAATTCTCAATTCAGCATTGATTTTATTTGCGGTGTTTATGGGTGCCAAGCACGGATGGAATATGCTCACTGCAAAACCAGAAATGCTCGAAATGTTTGGTAAATGGAATTTTAGCAAAAATGCTGTAATGATTAATGGTGCAGTTACCTTATTGGCATCTATATTAATCCTTTTTCCGAAAACATTCGTGTGGGGAAACTTTCTAATGGCAGCGGGAATACTGATGATTATCTGTTTGCAGTTGCTCAACAAAGACTTGAAAGGCGTGGCGATAGAAATCCCATTTCTGTTACTCAATTTAATCATCATTTATTTACAACACCCATTAAAATCGAATGTGTTATGAGAAAATTTCTAATCATTTTGTTTTCCTCTTTTTCACTTACGGCGTGTGGACAAACACAAAACACCAATCAAACAACAAATAAAAAATCAGAAAAAATGCAAGACGAAACCCTATTAAAACCAGTAAAAACTTTGATGGAAGCGATGCAAACAGAAAATGCCGAATTGATCAGAGGTCAATTTTCGGAAACAGCCACTCAAGCCTATGGTTCGGATGGAGTGATGAAAACAGCCGAAGAAACCAAAAAATGGATTGAAAGTGATATCGTGGATCGCCAGGGCAAGGTTGCCAACCCTGAATATTCTGTGATAAGTGAAAATGAGGTTGTTGTCAAAGGGCAGTATTCGAGTGTAGGTTATACAAATAAGGCTAACTTTTTATTTACCGTTGAGAACGGATTGATAACAAGTTGGAGAATGAGATATTAAGTACGATAGTTTATTACCTATAAAAGGACTGCTGATAACATCGCATTGGCAAAAGAGCGGGTTAAGTGCAATCTTCAATTTTTGTGCTTTTTTATCAGCCGAATGTGTTCCACATTCAGCTTTTTTTAATAATTTAGCTTCTGTGGAAACACATCGGCTACGTTACTGCTAAATTGAACTTTCTGTTCAATTTAGCCGCCACTTCGCCAATGCGTTTCCCGTTAGCAGAAATGTCAGGTAAAAAACGGTTTAGCAAATTGGCTACTGACATTTATGGAACGAAAGGTAAAGAATGAAAACTAAACAGAATAGACTAAACAAAAATTATAAAGACATGCATAATAGCAAAAAATCAAGTTTATCACATTCAAAATCCAAACCTCAATGGTGTAGAATTGGATTAATTATTGGGCTTTTGGGAATTCTAAATTTTGGTTGCAACAAAGAAAATGAAAATACTAATGTAGTAGCAGATGAGTATTACGTTAAATATATTGTAAATAGTAGCACCCCTTATGTGGAGGGCGGCAAAAGTATATCTAGAACTGCACAAATTACTTCGGAAAATAATTCTAATAAAAGTTTTACATTTAACAAATCTGCTTGGGAAACGACAATTGGTCCTGTAAAAAAAGGATTTCATGCTTCACTTAATTCTAGTTTTTCTCAGGTTTTTGGAGGTCCCAACAGAACTTATATAAATATCGAAATACATGTGAGTAAAAACAATGGCCCATTTGCTTTAAAAGCAAGCAATACAAGTACGCAAGAGAGATTTTCTGCTTCATGTAAATACACCATAAATAACTGATTTTCAAATAAGATATATCACGATTACTATTAGCATAATACACTTCTGCTAACAACAGGTTTAAAAAATTGCGGGCGAAGTGCTTTTACTTTCTTTACTGCTTTTTATTAAATTTAGTGCGGGCTGACAAAGTTTCTGCAAGTAAAACCGCAAATTCTTAAACCTGCAAACCGTTATGTGCAATGCTACCAAACCACCGCAGAAAGACAATCCACAAAACATTTGACAATTACTCAATCCCTTGAACAATTTTGTTCCTGTGCAGATAACCCCATTTTTCCATAGCGGACAGGACTTCGCTTAACGTTCCACTATAAGGTGTCAGTTCATATTGTACCGTAACAGGTTTGGTATCGCAGACTTTTCGGCTGACCAATCCGTTCATTTCCAATTCCTGCAATTCTTTGGACAAAATGCGTGGAGAAATCCCCGCTTCCCTTGACAACTCATTAAAACCCTTTTTTCCGCTTCGCAAAACCGAAATCAAAACCAACTTCCATTTACCGCCTACGATATCAAGTGTATCGCGTATCGCCATTTTAGCTTTTGCACAGCTTTCAACCGTATGTTTTTTCATGCACTATTCTTTTTGTAAGTACTATCCTTTTTGTAACAGATAACAAAGGTATAGTATTTATTTTGAACTTTGCAGAAGAATCATAAAATATTAAAAATCATGTCACAAAAAGCAATCAAAATTACAGGATGGACTATGACCATCGTTTTAGCACTTGTGTTTACAATGAGTGCATTTCTGAAGCTCACGCAAAACGAAACGGCTTTGGCGCAGGCTTCTTCGTTCGGAATTGATGCCACCACGTATCAGTTCATCGGGATTATCGAAATAATCTCTCTGATACTCTTCATTGTTCCGAGAACAGGAATTTTGGGTACAATGCTGTTAGTAGCCTATTTGGGTGGAGCTATCGTCACACATTTGCAACATCAACAACCGATAGCAATGGCGGTTATTTTTCAAATCCTGCTTTGGGTTACGGCATTTATCCGTTTCCCTGAACTGAAACAAAGAATTTTTTCAACTAAAAGAGCACGATAATGATGATACGAAGAGACATTTCAAAAATAACCCAAAACCATTGGCATAATGGTTTTTTGGGAACAGGACATCGTGCAATGGCAGTATTGGAGGGTGTACCTTACAAAGACAGTGACCCTTTTATTTTGTTTATGGACGACAGCCTGAATCTTCCGGGCGGAGAACCCGTAGGCGGTGCACACCCACACGCAGGGTTTGAAACCTTGAGCTTGGTTTTGGAAGGCAATGAAAAAGATTGGAAAACGGGAAGTTTTGAACTGATGACCGCAGGAAAAGGCATTATCCACACTGAAGAAATCACTTCCGAACAAAAACTTCGTATGCTGCAAGTGTGGTTGGTACTACCGCCCGAAAAGCGATATGCACAGCCTTTCTTACAAAAAATACTATTGGAAGACGTACCCAAAATCAAGACCGATGAACACGAAATTCGTGTATATAGTGGAAGCAGTAACGGATTGATTTCGCCATTAAAAAACCATACGCCATTTACTTTGGTGGACTTTAGGTTAATGAGCGGTGCTGTGGCAAGACAAGAAACTCCATCGCACTACAATGGTTTGGTGTATGTGCTGAAAGGTAGCGTGAAAGCAGGCGACAAAATCATCAAAGCAGAACAAGCAGGTTGGCTTGACAAGACAGCCGACGTTTCGACAAGCTCAAGATTGAACAACGGCAACACCGAAATACAATTTGAAGCACTGGAAAACGATACGCATTTTGTGCTGTATGCAGGACAACCGCATAATATTCCTGTGGTGCATCACGGACCTTTTGTAGCAGACACAATGGAAGACATCGCACAGATGTACAAAGATTTTCGTCAAGGAAAATTCCCACATTTGAACGATTTGCCAAGCAAACAAAAAATTATTTATTCTTCGGAAATAAGTTTGTAAGAGGATCGCAAGGAATAAATTAAATATCCAAAAGCACTGCACATAACAAGGTATTGCCAAAAGCGGGGCTGAAATCTAAAACTCAACATTTGTACTTCTATTCCGCAAAAACCATTTTTTATTTGCTTTAAAAATGTAAATTAGCAAATAAAATAATGGTTTTGCTAACTGTGGTACTAAATTGAACTTTTGTGCTTCTATTTCCCCGCCTTCGGCAATACCCGAAACGTTGGCAACAAGCTAAAAAAGCTCAACTAAAATGAATCCTAATGAAAAAAATAAAATCCATTATATAGAACGGCTCAATAAAGTTTTTGATTATATAGACGAAAACATTGATGCTCAATTAAACCTTGACGACTTGGCTAAGGTATCCCATTTCTCAAAATTTCATTTTTCAAGAATATTTAGTGCCTTGGTGGGCGAAACACCTTTTAAATTTATTCAAAGAATCAGATTAGAGCGCGCAAATTATCTATTGCGACTAAAGCCAAAAGCTAAGATTACTGAAATTGCATTCGAATGCGGTTTTAACGATTTAGCTGTTTTTTCACGCCAGTTTACTTTGCACTTCAACATCTCACCCACCGCATTTAAAAAACAAAACATACAACAGAGCAATATTCATCAAACTTCTTCTTTCAAAGCCAAATACTTTTGTTCCGAACTTAAAATTTATAGAGATATGGAACAGTTAGTTGAAGCAAACATTCGATCATTACCTGAAAAAACTATCGCTTATATCAAGCATATCGGTTCATATAGGCAAAATGCAGATATTTACGAAAAGCTGTTTAACCAACTCTATGATTGGGCAGGAAAGAACAGCTTACTTAAACACCATCCTGAATCCATTGTCATCCATTACGATGACCCCGAGTTAACACCGGAGGACAAGCAGCGAATGAATGTATGCATTACTGTTCCTGAAGATACCGAAGTAAACGGTAGCATAGGGAAAACCACGATACCTTATGGCAAATATTATGTGGCCAAATTTAAGCTGAAACCTCAAGAGATTCCAATGGCCTGGAATTGGATTTACGGGGAGGGAATTCCTTCAATTGGATATCATCCAATTGATAAAATTCCTTATCAAGTTTATCCCGAACCACCTAAAGAAGGGATACTCACCATAGTTTTCTGTATACCTGTGAAAAAGAATTAAAACAAAATAGATTATGGTAAAAGTCACAGTAGAAGCAGATTGCGGTAATGCCCCAAGGAAGGAATTTCTAAAACAGTTTCACATTGCTTTAGCTAATAGCGATAGCACCTTTGTAATAGAAAACATCACAGACAATATCCATTGGGAAATTGTTGGGAACCATACGATTACCAATAAGGAGGAATTTGAAAAAAGAATATTGGATAGCCCGTTGTGGAATGTGAAAGAACTTGTCATAGATGCCATTATAACCCATGGAAACGAAGCTTCTGCAAATGGAACTGTGGTTACATCAGATGATTTAAAATTTGCGTTTTGTAATGTGTATAAGTTTAAAGGCTTTAAGGGGACACTCCTAAAATCTATACAGACATATCTTATTGAATTTTGAAAAAAGCCAGTTGCCAACATTGTATAAGCGTAATGCGGACTGTATGGCTAAAACTGAGTATCTTTGCGCCTAAGAAACTTTACGGTGGGCGGACAGTAAATCGCTCCGAAATCCCGCACTACGCTTATACTTGGCCGTTGGCTGTAATACAAAAAGACCACGAAACATATGAAACATACCATTTTAATAATTGGATTGATAATTTCATTTAATCTGTTTGGACAAGAACTAACCAGAAAGGAAAAGAAATATATACCGAAAGATTTTAATGAGGCATTAACACAATTGGATAAAGTGATTCCTGATTCAACTAAAAACCGGATTAAATCAATGACTGAGGATGATTTTGTTGCCCAGACACATTTTTCAACTGGCATGTGGATTAGAAATTACTGGCTGTATAACCGATATTTGTTTGGATTGATTGTAATAAAATCGGATTTAAGAAAAAATTTAACGGCAAAAGGACTTTTCCATAACGATGACATGTCAGGAGTTATTCTTCGTTCCTATCACCGTAAATTAAACGGGATTGAGATTAACCTTGACCAGCAGATTAAAGATGTTCATCAATGGTACGTGAATATGAATGACCCAAAATGGAGAGCCGAGCAAGATTCAATAAAATGGTCAGAGTACATGACACAATTTGAAATTGGCGATACATTGACAGACCATGTTTACTATGACAGGAACTGGTTGGGAGAGCCGAGAAAAAATGCTGTTTTGCTCGCAAAGGTGATTGAAAAATCCGATAGACAACTAAAAATTGAGTTGATTTCATTCGGAGACGGAATAAATCACAAATCAATGATTTATGAACAGATTAAGTGCGATTCGACTGATTGCTGGATAAATCCATACTGGTGGAAAAAGATTGAGGATGAATAAAGTACTACAGCCAACACATGGTATAGTGCATGCGGGTTTCAGTGGTATGCGAGCATTTGTGACTCGTAAAAAAAGTCGGTGTAAACTGATAGGAAATCGCTTTGTAATTCCGCACGACACCATACCATCAACCGTTAATATTTCATTCTTACATCACAGAAATTTTGTATCTTAGCAGCATAGCACTTGCAGCTAAAACGTATGTCAAACCAGTGAGCGATTCGGTGAGTTGGGAAAAGGGATGGTTGTAAAATATTGATAAAGAGATTAATGCCCGATAGGTTCGATTCCCCTACGGGCTACAGGAAAGCAATAAAGTTGGTTTAAAGCGATACCGCTGGACACCAACTTTTTTTCGTTTTGGAGTATCATTGAGTATCGTCCAAATTAGAGGTCTTACTTCCCCCATAGCTTCCCCCTTTTTAGAAATGTTCTGAATTTTGAAAAAAACCTACTGCCGAAGCCAGATGATATTTTGTATATTTGGACGTTAACCAAACAACCGTTAAATATGACTTTTAAAGAAATTGCGAGTAAAATTACAGGATTTAGTTTTCCAATTTTTGGAATTTCTTGGAATCCCTCAAAATCTGAAATAGAAGTTGCTAGAAACCTAATCACTTTTTTAGAAGATAGAAGGGCTTTATATGTTGTATATGAGTTAGAATCGCCACGTCATTGCGCTGAATCTGTTATCAAGATTCGTGAATATATAGCCGAACAATTATATCATTTGGCTCCCGAATCCGAATTATCAATTATTCTTCGTGGGATTAGAAGTGCTTATAGAAGTTTTTTGAACAAAATTCAAACTGAATATTATTATGAAAGAAATGTCCGAGATTTTGGAATGGAAGAAAAGATTCATTTCTATAATGCTATGGGAGAATTAAGAGCAACAATTGGTGCTCTAATTGGAAAAGTCATAACAATGCATGGTTTAAATTTTGAAGGTCAACTTTTAAGTATTATCCCATTTGAAATAGAAGAACAAGAACTGTAGCTAAAAGGCACTTGGGCAGAATGGAGGGTTTAGTGCCAAATTCAACGTCAGTTCTTCGATTGAACATTTGTACTTCAATTTCCGCCACTTCGCCAAGAACCAAAACGATGTATACAATTTCAAACACAATAAACTACTGAATATGAGAAAAACACAAATCAAAAAAATGAATTTGCTGATTGCTTTTATCCTTTTTTCGCAAGTGGTATTTAGCCAAACTAATACAGTCCAAGAGACTAACAGAACACCAACGTTTAAGGGATGGGAAGATTTAATATGGGGAAGTACAGAAGCAGATGTAAAACAGAAGTATGAAAGTCAATTAACAATTTTGGAAACTGTCGGCACGTATGATAATGGCGAATATTATTGCCCTTTTGTAATTCAAAATTACGAGATTGATCGTTATGAAAACTTTACCGTTTCCTTTCTTTTTGATGAAAAAACAAAGAAATTGACTGTTGTAAACCTGATAATGGAAAATCCCAAAAATATTTTGAATATTTTACAAGACTTGAAAAAAAGCGTTAGTGAAAAATATGGCGAACCACAAATTATAGAAGAAACGCCTAAATATAAAATAAATTGGCGTTTTCCAGAATTAGACATTGAATTAAGACACGTTTACTTGACAACGTTTGATAACGTATTAATGAATTCAATTGTGCTTTCTTACAAAGAAAAACCACAAACAAAACAAGTCATTTCAAACACAACCAAACAATTAGAAAAACGAACTGAAAAACAACAACTTGAAGTGCCAGTTTATCAATTATTTCCAACTGAAAACCATTGGACATTTATTAAATTGGACACTCGTAATGGGAAAATGTGGCAAGTTCATTTTAGTGTTTCAGAAGACGGCTACCAAGGGGAAAAAGACTTAAATTCACGTCCCCTTATATTGTCTGATGAAGAAATAAATGGCAGATTTACACTTGTTCCAACTAAAAATATATATAATCTCTTGTTACTTGACCAATTAACGGGTAGAACATACCAAGTGCAATGGAATAACGATTTTCTCAATAGATTTGTTCAACCACTTTGGTAAAACAGGTCATTAGACCGCATACATCGGTCAAACGAAATGAAGGGTACCGTCAAAATTGCCAAGCCTTTTCCCGTTATGGGGCGAGGAATAGAAGGAATATTTTTTGTTGTTATGTACATGTGCACTTACTTTTCCTCTTTTCTCTGAACACGCCTTTTGGCGAGATACGGCAATATCACAGTTCCGCCCAAATATGCTTCATGTGCAATACATTTGACCCCTTTGATATAGCAAAAACGTGATGTGTATTCTTTACCAGTATCGGTATATGTACCTGCACATCTGTGTCCTGAAAAACTCGTGTTGAAGAATGTCACGGCTTTGCCTTTTTTGTCTGTTGCCAACGGGATGCACCTCTCGCAAACGTAGTTTGGATAGCGTGAATAAGCCTTTACATAACGCTTACAGGTGGGGCAAACCTGCCTGATTATTTCCTTATTGTTTTTCATTGTTTTTCTCGTATAAATCAAAAATAAGCATTGAAATCCTTAGCGAGATGAACGATTGTCCGAAAAACAGGGCTTACCCGCCCAACCCTACGTTCGTCTCACTAAGGGGCTAAAATCCACTAAAAACGGCTAATTCTGGGTGGCGAGCCACGCATTTACTTTGTCGAGCTCAAACCTCCATTGGATGCCCAATTTGAAGCAAGGCATGCCCTCTTCCATCCGTCTGCGCAAAGCAAGCTTGGTCGTGCGGAGGTGGTTCATCATCTCATCAAAGGTCAGCAGACCTTGCTGCGGCGGAAATTGATTTTTATCATTCTCATTATCCCTGTTGCCTTCCTTGTGTTGGGACTGAATGTCTATAAATTCCATTTCCGCATCAATCCATTTGAGAGGGTCAAGTATTGCCTGCTCTTCCTTGGTTTCCTCAAAGAACTGGTTGTATTCCTCCTTAAACACTTCATAGTGGTTGCTATCGGGCATACGTTGTGTCTGGAGGGTAACCTTTTTGCAGAATAGGAGGTAATACTTGTCATCCCTTGATTTGAGCATATCCGTCAATTCCTGCATGAATGCAATAAGTTCCCGATTGACATATTGGCTCTTAATCTCATTTTTCAAAAGGTTGAGTGCCGCAGGAAATGGACGAAACAGGAGGTCATGGACGACCTCAAGATGAGCGAGTCCACGTACAACCGCAATCTCCAGAAAAAACTCCTGGTCCCGATGAGGCTCAGCGGGTTCGATATGTATTTTGAGGAAGACCTTCTGGCGGCACTCGAAGAGAGCAGGA
>Ga0182738_1006622_pt1 | contig 11967 bp, 7 predicted proteins | sample eDN5th30CBELigMG_FD_128876 | JGI IMG/M metagenome (GOLD analysis project Ga0182738, IMG submission 128876) | Enriched Miracle-Growth compost microbial communities from Emeryville, California, USA - eDNA 5th pass 30_C BE-Lig MG (version 2)... ...
CGAGGCCCTGCAGACGCAACCATTGCGTACCGAAGTTGTCCGCCAGCGCGATCGACTTGGGATCGGCGATCATCCGCCGGACCTGGCGGCTCAGCTCTTGCGGCCGCGTGAGCCGTCCGCTGACGGCTGCGTCCATCAACTCGTCGTCGGGAATGCTGCTCCAGAGGAAGAACGACAGCCGCGACGCCAACTCGACGGGCGAGACCGGATAGACCTGTCCCGCGATCACGTCCGAAGGCTCGTACTCGATCTTGTAGAGGAACCGGGGGTCGACGAGGATGTAGGCCAAAGCCCGCTCGACCCCAGCCTCGAAATCACCGTCCTGCCGGCCGAGGTCGTAATAACGCATCAGTTCGGTGACATCGTCGCCGCCGATATCGAGCGGACGGCGGAACGCCTTGCTCGCCACCGTGCCGATGATCTGGCGAGCGCAGGCGCGCTCTTCCATCGGGCGCTTCGGATAGCACGTGAAGATCTTGCTGCGGCTGTTCGTCTGCCCGACGCCGGAGGGGTTGAACGGCCCGTTGACCGCGATTTCCATCACGGCGCCCTTCACGTTGTAACTGGCGAAGATGTCATCCACGCCGGGGCCGACATCGGTGTCGAGTAAGGCCGCCGTCACCGGCCATTCACCGGCACGAACGCGAACCCGCGCCTTGCCTTCCTTGTCGACCGCGAAAGCCTTGCCAGCGACGGTAAGGTCGACGGCGGGCATCTTCCCGGGCCCGAACTTCTTGAACAGCGACGTACCGGGGCCAGCCCGGACCTCGATCTCGTAGACGCCGTTCACGGGGAACAGGACGTTGGCGCGCATTCCGCCCCGCGTGCCGAGCGGCAGGCCTTCAATATAGCCCTCATGGTTGAGGTCGTGCGGCACCGTGAAAACGCGGCGCGAGGACATCATCTGCTCATCGCCGACCGCCAGCCGGCTGATCTTCATGCCAGCATTGAGGTAGCCCTGCACCAGCGCGGGCGAGGTCGTGAGAACTTCGCCGATATTATCGAAGCCCCGCGATGACGGATCCGGCGGCAGGAGCGTGGTCACGTCCATGTTCAGCCCAAGCAGGTCGCGAATGACATTGCGATATTCGGTCCGCGTCAGGCGCCGCAGAACGGTCGGCGCCGGGAGGAGCTTGGTGTTGTCCAGCTGATAGGAGATGGTCCTGATGAGTTCCGCCGTCTCGCCGGGCGACGGGCGCGGCTCACCGGCCGGGGGCATCATGCCGCTGGAAAGGCGGCGGATCACAGCTTCCCAGTGCTCCCGATCGCCCTTGACCTTCTCGAGGCTCATTTCGTCGAAAGCGAGGCCAGCGCTGCGCTCCACGCTGTCATGGCACCCCATGCAGTACTTGCCGATCAGCGGATGCGGCGCCTTGGCCATCATCGGGGAAGTGAGGAACTCCGCCTCAGCCCCGGTTTTCACGGGAAAGACGAACGCCAGCACTGTGAGGAATGCAACCGAACCGCCCAGCATGACGTGACGCAGACCCTGACCGCCCTCGCCAACGACGGCCCTGTCATGGCCGCGCCACAGGTATGCCCAGAATCGCGATAACGCCCCGCGGATCATTCCTACTTCCCATCACTCACCTCAAAGGGCGAGATTTTTACCGAAAAAATTTCCGGCTCTGGTTACTGCTCGCCATGATAAGTGTCAAGGACGATACCGGTTGTGCCTCAATTTGTTCGCAACTAAGACAGGCACTTGGACGACCAGAAACGGCGCAGCTCGACGCTGGCGCCGCAATGAAGCGGGGACAACTTGGCGCGCAAATCCTCATCCGATGATGAGTATATCCCTTCGCTTGAGAAGGGTTTGGCTGTCATCGAACTGTTCAGTTCGGCAAAACCGGAATGGACACTCAGCCAGGTCTCACGGGAACTCAGCCTGACGCCGGGAAGTACGCGACGTATCCTGCGCACGCTCGAGCTGCTTGGTTATGCAGTGCAGAACGAGGGGCGCTTCCGCCTGACCGCGCGCGTGCTCTCGCTCGGTTTCGCGTACCTGTCCTCGCAGCCGTTCTCCGAAGCAGCGCGCCCGTTGCTGCGGGAACTGGCCAACAAGCTCAACATCACCTGCACCATCGGCGTGCTCGAGGATCGCGAGATCGTCTACGTAGCCCGTGCGACCAGTGAGCGGTTCCGCCACTACCACGTTCACGTCGGCGCCCGCTTTCCCGCCTACGCCACGTCTCCAGGCAAGGTGCTGCTCGCGGCGCTGCCCCCGGCTGAACTGGAGCGGCGGCTCAAGGGGTGGAAGTTCGAGGCTTTCACGCCAAACACCGTGCGCGATACCGAGGAATTGAAGAAGCAACTGGACGTCGTTCGCGCCCAGCAATTCTCCTTCAATGACCAGGAGATCTTCATGGGCCAACGGTCGATCGCAGTTCCGCTGACCATCGGCGGGAAGCAGACCGCCGCGATCACCGCGGCGACCTCGGTTGGTCTCGCTCGTCGTGACGAGATGGAAACCACGTTCCTTCCGGAGCTCCAGGCCGCTGCCAAGGAAATCGAGCAGGTCGCCGCCGTCCTGCTCTGATCGCGAGCGGACAACTCAATCCTCTGACAAATCCGCATAATCCGACTGCCCCGCAGGTCTTGCAGGGCAGCGGGTTGCGTTGCGCGCTGCGCTTATGTACGCTACCGGAAGTTTTTTCGGTTAATGGTCGCGGCGTGGCTTGCCGCACCGCTCAGGAGAGGTTGATGAGCGAATTCGATAACGACACGCCGATCTCGGCGCGATTGCCCCTGCCCCAGTTGGACCGTCGGGCTTTCGTGGCTGCGCTCGGCGGCGCCACCGCTGTGGCAGCCATGAGCTCTGAAGCGAAGGCTGACGCGCTGGAACAGCATCTCAACGATTCGCTCACCCAGTCGACCAAGCGCTACCCTACGGTTGCAGACCTCGATGCGCAGATCAGCACGCGCCCGTTTCGCCGCGGCGCCGGCAAGCTGTTCGCGGGTCAGGAAGGCAATGTCACACAGCTCGCCCCGATGCCCGAGGCTCCGAAGCTGACGGATTACATGCGCCTGCGCATGACGGACCCCCTCAACCACTGCCTGCAAAGCGCCAATCTCGCTCGTAAGAACGGCCTCGATGACGATCTCGTGCTTGCATGCCTGCTGCACGACTTGCCGCTGGCGCTCATGCGGACGCAGCACGGTTTCTGGTCGGCGCAGATGTTCGAGCCCTACGTCTCGGAGCAGGTTACGTTCGCCATCCGGCACCATGCCACCCTGCGGTTCTTCCCTGACGAGGAAGCGGGTTATGAATACCCTGCCCTCTACAAGGAGATGTTCGGCGAAGACTACGTGCCGCCGCCGCACGTGCAGGCGGAATACGAATGGGTCCGCAATCACAAGTGGTACGGGCTCGCGCGCGCAGTAACGGTGAACGATCTCTATTCCTTCGACCCGACCGTCAAAGTCGAGCTCGGCGATTTCGAGGACCTGATCGGTCGCAACTTCCGGCAGCCCAAGGAAGGCCTCGGCTTCGACAACAGCCCCGTTGCCCACATGTGGCGTTCGGTGGCCGATCCCGACTGCCCGCTCTGACCGGAGCCTATTCGCGCTGACACGGCGCATCCCGGGAGGGAGGGGAAATTCAAATGGAAAAGTCCGCCGAGCAGCGGGCGCTGCGCAAGATCAGCGTGCGCCTGATGCCGCTGCTCATCGCCGCGTTCATTATCTCGTATCTCGATCGTGTGAACGTGGGCTTTGCCGCGATCACCGCGAACGTCGATCTCAACCTTTCCGCGACCATGTACGGCTTCGGCGCGGGGCTGACCTTCATCGGATATTCCGTGTTCGAGATGCCGAGCAACATCGCGCTCGAGAAATTCGGGGCGCGCAAGTGGCTCGCCCGCATCATGGTGACCTGGGGCATCTTCGGCTGCCTCATGGCATGGGCATACGACGCGATCACCTTCTGCACCCTGCGGTTCCTGATCGGGGCGGCCGAAGCGGGCCTGTTCCCCGGCGTACTGCTCTACCTGACCTATTGGATCCCCGCCTCCCACCGCGCGCGCTACGTGGGCATGTTCGCTTTGGGGCTGACTCTCGCGAACGTCATCGGCGCGCCTATTTCCGGACTGCTGCTGGAAATGGACGGCTTCCTCGGGTTCAAGGGGTGGCAGTGGCTTTACGTCCTCGAGGCGCTCCCGGCGGTCATCCTTGGCATTACCTTCTTCCTGATCCTTCCAGACCGCCCATCGGACGCCAAGTGGCTTACGCAGGACGAGAAGGACTGGCTCAACGGCCAGCTTGAGCAGGAGCGCGCGGCCGGAGCCAACGCCCCCCACCGCCCTGCCCTTTCCCTGCTGGTCGATCGCCGTGTGCTGATGCTTTCGGCGGTATTCTTCCTCACCGCCGTGCCAAGCTACGGCCTGAGCCTGTGGCTGCCGCAGGTCATCAAGGCGGTAGGCTTCTCCAACATCATAACCGGCCTGCTCTCCGCGGTGCCGTTCGTGTTCGGCTCCATCGCCCTTATCGCGGTCGGGATCAGTTCCGACCGGCACAAGGAACGGATCTGGCATACCGTCTGGCCAACCGTGCTTTCCTTCGTAGGGCTCGCCATCGGCGCATTTGCAGACAATGCCGCGATCCAGTTCATCGGCATCTGTCTCGCCGCGATGGGCGTGTACGGCATCAAGGGACCATTCCTGGCACTGGTGAGCCACTCGTTCCCGGCCCGGACTGCCGCAGCTGGCATTGCTGCGGTAACGATGCTGGGGAATCTCAGCGGCTTCGCTGCGCCCTACATGGTCGGCATCCTGATCGACCAGTTTGGCAGCTACCGTTACGGCCTGGTCGGCCTGGCGGCACAGGCGCTGCTCGGCGCGGGGCTGCTTGCGTTCTGGTATCACAGACGGGCGATTGGTGTGCCCCTCGGAACGGCCGTCGCGTAACGCAAGCGAGTTTGCAGCGGCCGTCAGCGATGGCCGCTGCATTCAGTACCGCTCAATCGGCGATGGTCTGAAGTGCCATGGCATGAAACTCGTCGAGAAGCGCCTCGTCGTAGGGCCACTTCTGGGCCATGAAGATTATCACCATCTTTTCCTGGGGATCGACACTGAAGCTGCTCGTCGCAGCACCGGTCCAGCCGAAGGTGCCCGGCGAGACCAGTTTGCCCGCAGCTGCGGGATCGAGCGCCACCGAAAAGCCGAGCCCGAAGCCGATGCCGGGATCGCCGGTGGCCGAAAGGTCGCCGATGGCTGCAGGGAGATTGTTCTGCGTCATCAGTTCGATGCTCTTGCGGCTGAGAATCCGCACGCCATCGAGCTCGCCGCCGTTGAGCAGCATCTGTGAAAGCCGCGCGAAGTCCATCGCGGTGCTCCACAGCCCCGATGTCCCGAAAGGACGAGTTGCAAAGCGCTCATAGGTCTCCGGCCGCATATCGAGGCCAGGATTGCCCGGCGTCGGGTATTCGATCGGGCCGTCATATTGCGCGATCCGGTCCGCCTTGGACGCGGGAACGCCATAGCCTGTATCCTTCATACCCAGCGGGCCGAACAGGCGCTCCTGCAGGAACTTGTCGAGCGGCATGCCGGACAGGCGCTCGATCAGGTAGCCCTGCACGTCGGCGCCCTTGGCATAGAGCCAGCGCTCTCCCGGTTGATAGACTAGCGGGTTCTGTGAGAGCAGGTCCATTTCCTGCTCCAGCGATTCCAGCCGGGTGAATGTAATGCCCTGCTCGAGATAGTGACGCTCGACAGGCCCGCGAGTGCCGGCATTGGTCAGACCCAGCGTATGCCGCATGGCGTCCTGGATGGTCGGCTTTCGCTTGGCTTCCTCGAGGATCATCTCCCCCTTGTCGTCGGTGCCGACGTAGACCTTTAAATCCTTAAAGGAAGGGATGTATTTCTCAAGCGGGTCGGTGAGCTGGAACTTGCCCTCCTCGAGCAGCATCATCAGCCCAATGCTCATGACCGCCTTGGTCTGCGAATAGACGCGGAAGATATCGTCCTTCCGCATCGGGCGCTTCTTGGCGGGGTCGGACATTCCGAACGCCTTGTAATAGGCGATGCGACCATTGCGCGCGATCAGCGCGACTGCGCCGGGAACGCGGCCTTCGCGAACGATCTTCTCCATCTTCGCGTCGACGCGCTGGAGGCCTTCCTGCGAAAGACCAATCTCCTGAGGCTGCGCGGCGGCGGGAAGATCTTGGGCAAGCGCCGGAGAGGCAACCGAGGCCAGCAGCGCCAGCGAAACCACATACGAGACACGACGACGCACCATAGCCACGCTCCTCAATTCTTGAGTCTTCAATCGCATCCCCGCGATCGCTCGTTCAAAAACCAGCGGGGCCGAGACCGTACACCGGCCCCGGCCCCGAAGTTGCGCGAGCCTCGCACCGGAAGGCGCGAAGCCCGCTCAGGTCATCAGAATTGCTTCGAAACCGTCACGTACCACTGACGCGGCGGAGCCGGCTGGGCCTGCTGATAAGGCGCGCCCAGACCCTGCGAGTTGAACACGTTCACATAATAGACCTTGTCGAACAGGTTGGTCACGCCAGCCGCGACCGTGAAATCGTGTTCCTCGTTGTCGTAGGTGAGGCGTGCGTTGAACACCGAGCGTTCTTCACCAAGGTAGTTGAACTTGGTGGAAGTGCCCGAGATGATCGAGCTCGACTCGTAGGTCCAGTCCAGGCGCGGAGTGATCGTCCCGGCCAGCGCGTCGACCGGCAGGGTGTACTGAATACCCGCATTGGCGGTCCAGAACGGATTGTCCTGGCGCCGATTGACCGCACGTGCGGAAATATCGGCGGCCTTGAGCTTCGACCAACCAACCGAACCGTTGATGAGCAGACCATCGAACGGGTTGATCGTGTACTCGGCTTCGAAGCCGCGCACCGTGGCGGGCTGGTTGATCGGATAGGTACGCCCGGTGCAGACCACGCCCGTGTTGCTCGGCAGGAGTTCGGAGCTACAGATGGTCGAGCCCGGAGGGCCACCCGGCAGCGGGACCAGGATGCGGTTGCCCGGGACCGGGTTACCGTTGGTGTCGAGCTGCGCTTCAGAACCGGAGATCGAAGTCGGGCGGTTCGTGAAGTCGGTGTAGAACGCGGCAACGTTCAGCCGGACACGACGATCGAACAGGTCGAGCTTGGCGCCAAGTTCGTACGCGATGTTTTCGTTGCCGTCGATCTGGTAGATTTGGGTGACCTGCAGCGCACGAGCGTTGAAGCTCGGCAGCGAGTTACCCGACGCCGCAGACGCATAGAATAGCGCATCGTCGGTTGCCTGGTAGCTCAGCCCCGCCTTCCAGTCGACGCGCTTCTGAGCGGGCGTGACGTCAAAGACGGTATCCTGCGCAGCGTTCGGCGTGGTGTCGACCTTGTTGGCGTAGTTCACCACCTTCTTGTCGTCCGAGTAGCGGAGACCGCCGGTGATCGCGAGTTTTTCGCCGAACGGGCGAATGGTCGCATTACCGAAGACAGCCTTGCTGGTCGGATCGAAGTTATGGTTGAAGAAGCGCGACAGGCCGCTGGATGGGGACAGGAACAGGCCCGTCTGCCGGCCTTCGGCGGTGAAGTAGAACACGCCCGCGACCCAGTCGATGAAGTCCGACTTGCCGGACAGACGCGCTTCTGCGGTCCAGTAGCTTTCGGTGTTCCGGTTGTTGCGCGAAACGATGTTCAGCGGCGAACCGTCGTCGTCGTAGGTCTGGAGTGAATCCACCTCGCGGTGCGACACGACCGCAAGGAGGTTGATGTTGTCGGCAACGTCCCAGCTGACCTTGCCGCTGACGCCCCAGTTCTCCACGTTGAAATGCGGGTCGAAGCTGACACCGCCACGAACCGGCACACCGTTGATCTTGAACCCGTTGTAGTACGAACTGCCGGGGATGATCGTGCCGGCGGCAACCGGGTCGTTATAGTCACCATAGGTGGTGTACGGGCTGCCGGTGAGGAAGCGCTGGTCGTACGCCACGCCGAAATAGTCCGTCAGGGCCTTGGCGGCCGCGGAGACAGACCCTGGCACGATGTCGACGATGGAGTCGGCGGTATTCTCGCTTTCGTCCTTGATGTAATCTGCCGTCAGCGTGATGCGGAGCGTGCTCATGGGCTCGAAAAGCACCGCGGCGCGATAGGCCTGTACGTCCTCGCCGCCGCGATGGCCGATGGTGCAATCATCAGCCCCACGAAGATTGAGGTCCGTGTAAGGGATCGTGCCCGCCAGCGCCGGAGTGCCGCGCCGGTGCATCTCGCAAGTGAAATCCAGCACCCGCTGATAGCCGGTGCGCTTCTTGGCGAGACCCGACAGCATGACGGCGACGCTGTCGCCCAGCGGGAGATTGATACCGCCACGGATTTCACGGCGATCGTAGCCGCCAGCAGTGAGCTGAAGGTGACCGGAAACCTCGCTGGTCGACGGCTGCTTGCTGACGACGTTGACGGCGCCGGCGAGCGAGTTACGCCCGAAGAGCGTACCCTGCGGTCCGCGAAGAACTTCGATCCGATCGATTTCGAGCAGGTCGAAGTTCGAACCCAGCAGCAGAGGATAGTAGACGTCGTCCAGGTAGAAGGCGACGGCCGGCTCGACCGCGAGGCCAGTATCCGACTGCCCGACGCCACGAATGGCCACCGACACGCCGGGACCGAACACGCCTTGGGATTTGCGGAACTGTGAGTTCGGAACAACCGAGGTCAGGTCGCTAACCGACGTGATGCTGCGCTCAGCGAGCGCATCGGACGTGACCGCCGTGATGGCGAGTGGCGTGTCCTGAAGATTGGTCGACTGCCTGGTGGCCGTCACGACGATGTCATTGATGCCGCTGGTTTGCGCTGGCCCTTCGCCCTGCGCCCAGACCGGTGATGCCGAAAGCATCAGCGGCACGGCCAGAGCGGCCATGCTCGCGAATTGCAACTTCCTCATGTTACTCCCTCCTAGTGTAAAACACTTGGCCCCGACCCTACCACGGAGACCAAGCCAATGACGCAAACGAACCCTCAGAACGAAGATCTGAGAAGTGCCGAATTTGTCATATCTTGTTGTTGCCAGTCATCAGTCGTTTTTAGCGACTTTCCACGCAATCGCGTGGGCATGCATCCTCTATTACTTTATCTATATCTTGATTTACTGGCCCTCACCCAAGAAGGGCACATCACATCCGTGACGGAGTCCGCGACGGTCACGCGATCCGACAGGATCGACGGCCCGGACTCTAACTGATGAAAGCTACCTTCCCTCCCCAACCGGCATAACCGGAATTCTTTCCGTAAAATTCACTACCGGAACATTTTCCGGCCTGCAAGCGGGTTTGCCGCTTGGGAAGCACCAACAAACGTGATGACGCGGGTATGTGACCCATTTGCCACGGTAGGGCAGACCGCCCGAAACGATCGGACGGGGAAGCATCTTCTCGGCGGGAATGAAAAAGGCCGCCGAACCGAAGTCCGGCGGCCCTTATCTGGACAAGCTGAAAGCCCGATCAGCCGGCGACGGCTGCCGCGACTTCCGCGGCGAAGTCGGTCTCTTCCTTCTCGATGCCTTCGCCGAGCTGGAAGCGGACGTAGTCCTTGAGGGTGATCTTCGCACCGGCTTCCTTGCCGGCCTGCTCGACGACCTGCGCGATCGGCGTCTTGTTATCGAACACCGAAAGCTGGCTCAGCAGCGCGTTTTCCTTGGCGAACTTCGCGATAGCACCCTCGACCATCTTGGCCTGAACCTCGGCAGGCTTGCCGCTCTCCGCGGCCTTCTCGGCAGCAACCTTGCGCTCACGCTCGATCACGGCCGAATCCAGCCCGTCGGCGTCGAGCGCCTGCGGGAACGCAGCGGCGATGTGCATCGCGAGCTGCTTGCCGAGCGCGTCGAGCTTGTCGGCCGGAGCCTCGCTCTCGAGAGCGACGAGCACGCCGATCTTGCCGAGGTTCGGAGCCTGCGCGTTGTGCATGTAAGGCACGACGATGCCCTGGCTGACAGTGACCGTCTTCATGCGGCGGACCTGCTGGTTCTCACCGATGGTGGCGACGTTATTGGTCAGCTTCTCGCCGACCGTGCCGCCATCCGGGTAGGCCGCAACCTTGAGGGCTTCGACATCATCACCATCGACGCCGAGCGCGACTTCCGTGGTCTTGCGCACGAAATCCTGGAACTGCTCGTTCTTGGCGACGAAGTCGGTCTCCGAGTTGACCTCGACCGCCACGCCACGGGTACCGTTGACGGCGACGCCGACGAGACCTTCGGCAGCGGTGCGGCTCGACTTCTTGGCGGCCGCAGCAAGGCCCTTGGCCTTCAGGAAGTCGACCGCGGCCTCGAAGTCACCACCGGCCTCATCGAGGGCCTTCTTGCAGTCCATCATGCCGGCGCCGGTGCGCTCGCGCAGGTTCTTGACGTCAGCGGCAGTGTAAGCAGCCATGATACTTTCCTTCAAAATAGGTGGAGGGGGCCGGAGCTTTGTTCGAAGCTCGGCGCGCCAACCTCCGAATGTGCCGGTAAAATGACGTTAAGCCGAAGCTTCCTCGCCGGCTTCCGCTGCGGCCGGAGCCTCGGCGGTGGTATCCGTCTCGACCTCGGCAGGCGGCACGTCGAGCGCACCGACGTCCACGCCGGCATCGGCGGTGCCGCGACCGCTACCCGCGGCAGCAGCGGCAGCCGCGGCGTCGCAGTAGAGGCGGACGGCACGGCTGGCGTCGTCGTTGCCCGGGATCGGGAACGCGATGCCGCTCGGGTCGACGTTGGTGTCGAGGACCGCCACGACCGGGATACCCAGCACGTTGGCTTCCTTGATCGCCAGCTCTTCCTTGTTTGCATCGATCACGAACATCACGTCCGGGATACCGCCCATGTCGCGGATACCACCGAGCGAGAGCTCGAGCTTGTCACGCTCACGGGTGAGTTGGAGGACTTCCTTCTTCGTCAGACCCGAGGTGTCACCCGAAAGCTGCTCCTCGAGGCTCTTCAGGCGGCGGATCGACTGGGAGATGGTCTTCCAGTTGGTCAGCATGCCGCCGAGCCAGCGGTGGTTGACGAAGTGCTGGCCGCTCGCGCGAGCTGCCTGGGCAATCGGCTCCTGCGCCTGGCGCTTGGTGCCGACAAACAGCACCTTGCCGCCCGCACGGGTGGTCGCCGAGATGAAGTCGAGCGCACGCGCCATCAGCGGCACGGTCTGCGACAGGTCGATGATGTGAACACCGTTGCGCGCGCCGAAGATGTACGGCTTCATGCGCGGGTTCCAGCGGTGGGTCTGGTGGCCGAAGTGAGCGCCGGCCTCGATCAATTGCTGCATCGTGACGGTGGGAACCGCCATAGGTATTTCCTTTCCGGTTTGACCTCTGGAAAGCTGGAACCGTGCGGAGATCCCGCTGCGGCACCGGTATGGGCGCTTTCCATGTGGATTTGCCTACAGATGTCCGCAGGCGCGGCGCATGTAGCGACGGCCGCCCGCAAAATCCAGTCCTATTTACCGCGCGGCTACGGGGCGCACGGAGCCCATTTCATCCCACGCTTGACACGATGGAACAAATCGAGAACATTATCTCTCACGGAACATATGTCGATTCAGTGTTTTCCACACGATGCCCACAGCCGCTCGACAGGTTTGGGCACAGAGGACTGAGAGATGCTGCAACTTCTGATTACTTCGTTGTTCGCTTTTGCCGGCCTCGCCTCGTGCGTAGTGATTGCCCAGACCCTGCGGCACGCATGGAAAGCGGCTGGGGAACTTCGCGCAGCCATCGCCCGGTGCGACGATACCCAGGCGGTAACGCTGCGGACGTCTTCGCTAGAGCGACGCCCGGCTCTGCGGGTTATTCGGGGAGCGAAGGACTCTCGACCGGCGCCGGTGCGCTGCGCGCTTCCCGTTGCCGCCTGATCCGGGAATATCGAACGTACCCTAGCGGCATCAGGAGCAGGTAGATCACGGCGACTGCTCCCAACGTCCACCATGGCTCGAGAAGCAGCGCCGCGAACAGCAGACCGACCAGCGCAATCACTTCGAGGCGCACCGTGGGGCCCGGACGGATTGAAC
>Ga0182738_1006623_pt1 | contig 11967 bp, 6 predicted proteins | sample eDN5th30CBELigMG_FD_128876 | JGI IMG/M metagenome (GOLD analysis project Ga0182738, IMG submission 128876) | Enriched Miracle-Growth compost microbial communities from Emeryville, California, USA - eDNA 5th pass 30_C BE-Lig MG (version 2)... ...
CTTCTGAAATTTCACAAAAAACATTTTTTGGGTCGTTTGAATTAAAGAAAAGGGGCGTTTCAAAGTTGATAAAACAGGGAAAGAGAGGTCCAAAAATTGATTACCGAACTTATCCAAACTCTTTGAAGCTGAATCAATCCACAGAAACGGCTCAATCTCTCCCTTTGATTTTCGTTCTTCAAAAAACTCTCCCCCTCTCTTAAATATTAAGGATATAGCTTTGTTTAGGGTTTCAGGAAAAGCATAGCTTGAAGTATTGGCCCGATCTTTTGGTCCTTTGGCTTTTAGAATTTAGATTTTCAAGTATTTTCTTTGATGAATGGGACTGGAAATCCAAAGAGATTTTTCCAGAATTCAGAAAACTAAAAAATTTAATGAAATTTTGCAAGGAAAATCTTTTGAGAAAATTTCGCGGAAAAATCCTTTTCGGGCTGATAAAATCTGATCATGTTAAATAAATAATTTAACAAGGATTTTCGCTTTGATTCAATTCAACTTGGATTCTTCTCTTTTTTATGAGCACAGAATAGACTTTTTTTTGTACGAGAGCTGTCTTTAAGCTATGTTTCGACTTGAAATACTCCTTTCAACCTTTTATTTTGAAAGAGATCCTGTCTAAAATAATCCCTCAGGATCGTACTATTTCGCTTTGAAATGCGAGTTTTATCCCGGGGAAAGACAAGAAACATTTTTTTTTTAAAGAGAAGGGCCAAAAGGTTTTGCTTCACAAAAAAAGGAAAAATTTTTTCTCATGAAAATATTCCCACAGCTCGGTTTGAGAGTATCTTGAAGTTTTATTGTTGACAGAATTTCCTCAACCTCTGTTTGAGAGAAAGCTAAGAATCTCTTCTTTTTGGAGCCGCGGACAAACTATTGTTTTGATCAAAATACCATTCTTAGAGGAGTATTGAAACAAAAATAATTTCTTTTCCCTTTCAATCGAGTTTTTTGAGCAAGAAAATAACACAGTTTTCGAAACTGTAAACTGAAATCCCTCAAAGTTCCAGATCAATTTTGCATTGGTGGTGAAGCACGAAAATAATTACGTTATCTCTTCCATTTTTAAGGAGGGTTTGGTAAGAAAATCGGCAAAGGAGATTTCAAGAGTTAAGAAATAGCACCTGACAAGGACGAAAAGCTCTTGTAGATTTTTCAACTGAAAGAAAGTCTTTCCTCTCAGACGGATGAAAGTCGCGTCAAGTCCAAGAAAATATTAGAAAATTCCTTTGTTCAGATTCTTTTTCTTTTTGAAGTTTTTTAACCATGTGTTGATTTTTTTTTCCAAACTTAAAAATTTCATTCGTTCTGGTTCTTGAAGATGAGATAAATTTTGTAGATGAGAATCAATTCGCTCCTTCTCGTCATGGATAATTTTTCATTGAATTTCCTCCTTTTAATGGACATTTAGAAAGTTTGAGATTTGAATTGGAGAAGGATCCTAAGAAGAACAGAGAAGAGACACTTCCTCACCTTTTTGTCAATTTTGAAAGAAAGGAAGCGCTATCATAGAAAAAATGGATTCTCTTCACTTTTTTGCAGAAAGAAAAGGAACAGAATTTTTCTAAGATCTCTTTTTGATGAGGCTTTGGAGAAGTTTTCATTTTATTTTCCAGCAAGAAAAGGTCATCATCTTCACGATTGAATAGTGAAAAGGATTTTTGGGCCTTCAAAGTGCTTTATTTGAATTCTATAGGTGTCATCTTTCCTGACTACTTTTCGTGCCGCTTTATTTGAAATATTTTCGAATGATTCAACAAAATTTAGAAAAAACGGCGTTTTCAAATTGATTTTCATCATTCTATAATTCATTGCAAATTAAAGAAATAATTTAGTTCAAAAATACCGTCTCCCTTGAAACTCACTATCGCTCATAACTCACAAAGGCACAAGGGCAACGCTGTTTTTCATAAGCTCGAATAAAAGTTCAAATTCCTTTGAACTTTGGTGAAAAAAATTAATACAAATTTTGGTTCATAGAAATCTCATGAGAGCCTAAGGAGGAGGTGATGGAGAATGATGTCATTTATTTACCTTGAGAAGAATTTCTCGGACTCAAAGATTTACTTAATTTAGAAGTTCTTGAATCTCCGATCTTATTTGAACTATTTTTAGAGATCTCCTGATCACTTCTGAGGAGATTTGAGTTTCCCTTTGCTCGATGTTACGTTTCGAAATTGCTGGGTTTTCTCTTGTGATATTGATGGAGTTATTTCAAGAGATCCTTGCTACCTTCCCTTTCTTTTGAAAAATTTCAGATAAGGTTTTTTCAATACAAATCTGGAGATTTTCCTCTTTGATGATTAATTCAAAATAAACTTATTAGGAAATAAAGATTCAGATACCTTATTAATTGGAGAATGATTCAATAAATTAAACCGCACATTCCTTTGTAAATAAATTTCGATTAATCATCAAAGCATCAGATCCTTGAAAGAAAAATCAAGAAAATGGCCCAGGAAGCCAGAAACTCTGACTATGTATTGGCACAACAAGGGAATACAGATATACCGGAATTCTCGCAAGATTATTGGCTTTTGCATCAGTTTCGCAGAACCCCATTTCAAATGTACAAATTCTGGCTGATTCTAAACTTTCCAATAATGCTATTGATGGTGTTGGATCTGGTCTCTCAATGGTACACTGATACTTTTCTCAGGCTTTTTGCCCGTGGTTCTTCAAAACCAGAGACATCTGTACTCATATCTTTCATGTTTTTTCTATATGGATGCTGTCAAATGGTGTATGCAATGAGGAAGAAGAAATCAAGAATTGCTGAGGAGGCCTTTCTGAAGTTTCAGTATGCTCTGATCAGCTCAGTGAGCACCGTGGTAGTGACTGTGAGACAAAAAAGACTTAAGGATCTTTCTATTTTTCATTGTTTGCTGTGGTTTTATATAATGATCTCTCCAGTTGTCCATGTTGGTGGAGGATTTGCTGCGCTGGGAGTTTTCAAGGAGAATCATCCGCTGATAAAACTCAATAATCCGCAAGCTTTAGAAGAGAGAAGCCAAGACTTTTTGGAGCAAAACGCAGCTGTTGCGTCAGAGTTTTCGAAATAGGATGAACAGCTGAATAGATCGCCGTATTCTACCCACGAGTGGTTTCTCAAGTTCAGTATTGTTCTTGAACTTATTTTTCTTTTCCCATATACTCTGCCTAACCTTTATTACATTTGGCAAGCGCCAGAGTGGGAGAATAAACAATAGACATTGACTTCTTCATGTTTTCTCCTTAATTCATTGGGCGGTGTCATCCATATTGAACACTTATTCTTGTTTTCAAATGGAAATTGCAATGAGAACAAGAAACCTTGCAAAATCAAAGAGAGCTATTGTTTTACTCAAAGCTTGTACTGTGTTGTCAATAATCAAATGCTTATTTGTTGGAAAATTTATCGATTTCGCTTTGATTACTGATACTCAAGGCACTCTTTGGTATCTGTGGTTTGCATTTTCTGAATTTGTCCCTGCGTTGAGTCTTGCAGGGGCTCGCAAGGTCAGGAAAGTATTAGAAGGAAGAGAGAATTTTGTCAGAGTCTCAAGTTCTCCGGAAGATGCTTATGTTTAATTTGCGGTGGAAAGGATAGTTTTTCTATTGTTCGCGTTTTTATTATTCTTTGAGCTTTGGAGAAAATACCTTTGGAAAAGTTTTTCCCCTTATGATACTTGCTTGAATAGATTCAGTCTTCTTTATTCTTTGACAAAAATACATGAAAAAGCATGGTTTTTAACTTTGTGATTCTATCAAAGAAAATATTTTATAAAAGCGTTTTTCTTTCTTCAAATTATTTTAGTTTGTCGAAAGACAAATTCCCTGGTAAAAAAAAACTTTTTGAGAGGATATCTTGATTCCAGAACCTTTGGGAATCTTGAAAAGAATTTAAAAGGAGTTTGCCAGTTTAGAATTTTGTTTATTTCGTTGGAATTTCATTATAGAAATAATGATAAAGAAGCAGCATAAATTTGTCTCATTTTCTTGAAAATAATTTAATTTGTCTGGGCCTGTTTGTCTGCAACTATTTAGATCTCCCATCAGTGCTGGTGAGATGAATTTATTTGTCTATCAAGCGAAGAAAACTTTGAATGGAAAACTCCCAAAGGATTCAACAAAAACTTACTTCAGACAGCGGGACTCTTTTATTTTCAAAGGAATTTTATACTTACCTCCTGGCACATGAAAAACTAAAGAGATAAAAACTCAAATCCTGTGCAAAAAGATATTTCGTATCATGAAGGAAGAAAAATCAAGAAACAAACTCTGACTACGAATGAATAGTCTAGGAGGAAAATCAAGAGGAGGATGATTGGCTTTCGCAGCAGTTCAGCAGAATTTCATTTCAATTTGATCCGCTCCGTTTGTCAAGAGTACCTGAGGCCTCTATTATCATTGGGAATATGTTCTTCTTGTATGGATGCTGCCAAATGCTCTATGCAATCAATAAAAAGAGATCAAGGATTGCCCAGGAGAGCTTTTTGAAGTTTCAATACGTTCTTATCAGCTCAGCGATTTATGTATTGAGTTTCATTGAATTGAACAATGAGTTTTTTTGGCTGCAGCTGTTTTACTTCATTTTCTCTCCAGTCCTTCATCTGATTGGAGGGTTTGCTGTGCTTCAAGTGTTTAGGAAGAATCATCCACTCGCAAGGCTCCGTGGCTCTCAAGTTTCAGAAGACATGAACCAGAACTTTTTGGAGCAGAATGAAGTGATTGCGACTGAATTTTCGAAATATGATAAGCAGCTGAATCGATGGCCTTATTTTATTGACAAATGTTTGCTCAAGTTTAGTGCAGTCTTTGAACTCATCTTTCTTTGTCATCACGCCCTCGCTTATCTGTTGAGCGCTTTGTCCCTATCGGAGAGCCGTCGCGAATATCTCAAGTTTGATTTTTACATAGATCTCTTCTTGGTTCTCGTGACGATTTTTCCTTTCTTGAATGCTTGTTCTTGCTTTCAAATGGAAGTGGCGACAAGAACAAGAAACCTCGCAAAAGTAAAAATAGTTTTCACTTTGTTCAAAATTTGCTCTTTTCTCTCAATCATTAACTGCTTTTTTGTTGGAAAGGTGAGATATTTGGATTCGCTGACGAATGAAGGCTTTCTCTGGTCTTTTGTATTTTCTGTTATTGTCCCTTTTCCTGGCCTTATAGGAGCTGCAAAAGTGAAGAAAATAATTGAACAAAGAGATAGATTTGTCAAAGTCTCGAGCTATTCAGAAGACCTCAACCTCTGAAGACATAATTTTTATTTTTATTATTTTTTGGTTTTCTTTGTAGTTTGAGGCCTGGATGGGGGTGATACTTTTGAAAGGCTTTATTTATCTCGTATGAAACCTACTTGAGTAAATAGAGAGTTTTACTATCTGGAGATGATCTTTTTCCAATAAAGAGAAAAATTCAAAAAATTTTTTTGACTGAAGGGACTTTCTTGAGAGTGTCCAAAGTCAATAAAAATGATTTTTTTTCCTTTGAAAAAGTCAAGAAGCTACTTGATTATGAACTCTTTCTTGAGCAGTCTTATTCAAAAACCGGGAAAAAGAATTTGCAGAAGTACTTTTTGAGATCTTGTTCAGGAGTAGAGTTTTTGAGGCTCCACAAAATGTCCACTCAGACCAAGAAAAAGAATTTCTTGTCCAGTTTTTTAGAACTTGACTGGACTACCCAAACACTGAAAGTCTCTGCAAAAAAAGTTTTTTTGGTAATGTCCACTTTTTGTATTGGTCGACTGGGCCAAAGTCCAAGTTTATCAAAAGGAATTCAAAAATTTACTGATTCAGGAGAAAGATTTATTGAGGAATTTATGCTTTATCTTCTGAGAAATCTTTACTTCAAAATATTTGTGAGCAAGAGAAGGTAAAGAAAAATCTCTTTCAAAAAGTTTTTTTGCTTCAAAAGTTTGAAAAGTCTTTTGGATTACTTTTCCAAGAGGAAAGGAGGAAATTGAAAAGAAGGTAGACTTAATTTCTTGAGAAGGCTGAACTCTTTGTTGAGATCTTCTGATTCCTCCTGGTGTGATTTGACTTGCATCTTAATGATATTTCATTTTGAAAATGAGAATGATTCAGTTTAATGAGAAGAAGATCCTGCATGAGTCAATTTTCATGGTATTTCTTTCCTTTATCAGAAAACAAATGTGAGAATTCTTCTTTAGTGAAACCTTTGAAGAGGTAAAAAAAATCAACAAAAATTGACTCTAACCATAAAGCCTCTTTTCGTCAAGGTTTTTACCATTCAGTGAAGGCTTTAGAATTATATATAATTAAATTCAAAGCTCAGATCTCTTTTCAATTCAGATTCTATAAATGAAAGCCTCGTATTCTCGGAAGCCAAATCAGGAAATGACCCATGAAGTTGGGAATTTAGGTTATAACCTGATGATAGAGCAAGCGAGTCCAAAAGAGGATGAATGGCTTTCCCACCAGTTTTGCAGAATTCCATTTCTATTGTACAAGTTTTGGTTGATTCTCCACTTTGCAATCATCCTCATAATAATGTTGATTCTGGCCTATGCTTGGCTTACGAATGGCTTTGTGGATGGCTACACTTCGCCAGCTATCCCTATGGCCATCGGTTTCATATTCTTTTTGTATGGATGTATTGAGATGTTATATGCAATGAAGAAGAAGAAATCAAGAGTTGCCCAGGAAGGCTTTGTCCAGTTTCAGTATGCTCTAATCAGCTCAGTTTCGATGGCGGAACTTTCTCTGAGGCACCTTGTTGAGAACCCTTCTCCATTTCTTTGGTTGCAGTGGTCTTATATGGTTTTCTCTCCCGTTGTTAATCTTGTGGGAGGACGCGCAGTGCTTGGAGTTTTCAAGAAGAATCATCCGCTGACAAGGATGGATGCTTCGAAAGCTTTAGAAGATGAAAACAAAGACTTTTTGGAGCAAAATGAAGCTATCGCCTCGGAGTTCTCGAAATATGATAAGCAACTCCGAAGATGTCCATATTTTATTTACAAATGGGTCCTCAAGTTTAGCGTCGTCTTTGAAATTATCTTTATTTTCCAAGACGCCTTCCTTTCTCTCTCTAAAATTTGGCAAGACGGGATCGGATATTACAAGACTGACCTGTTCATGTATCCTTTCTTGCTTGGATGGGTTATTTCATCTTTGCTGAACGCTTATTCTTGCTTCCAAATGGAGATTGCCACAAGAACAAAAAATCTCACAAAAGCGCAGAATGCCATAGGTTTATTCAAGATTTGCATTGTATTATCAGTCATCAAATGCCCATTTGTTGGAAAGTGTTCTGATTTGGATAGGATTTCTGATGAAGACCTTCTTGTGTGGTTTCTCTCGTGGTTTGCATGTTCTACACTGATTCCTGTGTTTGGTCTTTTAGGGGCTCTCAAAGTCAAGAAAATACTCGAAGAAAGAGAGACATTTGTAAAAGTCTCAAGTTATTCACAAGATACGTATCTTTAATTTATTGTGGCTTTACTTCTATTGTTGGTTGAAGGTTTTTTTCTTTGTTATATTCAGTATTTATTGAATTTGCTACATGGAAATATAGTAAAAGACTGAAATTAATCACATCAGACTTACTTGAATAGCTTGAGTTCTTCCCCCGCAAAAACCAATGAGAAAGTTTTTTTTTTGCGTTGTAGTTGATATTTTGCCAATTCCTTACCGTTATTGGACCTTATTTTGAAAAGAAAAAAAACGTGAAAATTGAGTTCTTTTCCAATATCAAATTAATAAGAATTAATATTTCTTTTCAAGTGAAACTTTGGGAAATGAAAGTGAAACATTCGGGGAACCCGATTCAAAAAACAACCCATGAAGCTGAGAGTTTTCATTATGGATTAATGAAACAACAAGAACATCAAGAGGAACATGAGTGGCTATCATATCAGTTTAGCACAACCTCATTCTGATTGTATTAATATTAGCTGATCCTAAACTTCCCAATAATACTCATCGGCGGGCTATATCTGATCTTTTGGTTGTATAAGGAGAGCTTCAAACAAGGTACTCCCAGACCAGAGACCCGCAAGGCCATAGGTTTAATGTTCTCTTTGTTCGGATGCTGTGAAATGCTGTATGCAATCGCTAAGAAGAACCCAAAATTGCCCAGGAGAGCTTTTTGAAGTTTCAGTATTCTTTAATCAGCCCAGTGATACTCCTATGAGAACAAGATGATAATAAAATGTCCATTTGTCGGAAGTGTCCCGATTTAGATAAGGTTTTTGATAGGGATCTTCTTCTCTAATATCTCTGGTGGTTCGCATGTTGACATTGATCCCGATGTTTAGTCTCGCTGGAGCTCTCAAGGTGAAGAAAGAGAGAATTTTGTGAAAGTCTCGAGGTATTCAAAGATACTTACATTTAATTTATTTTTTGAAAGACGATTTTTATTTTTGACTTTTGGGAAACATTTTTTTGGGAGTTTTCATTCCCTCTTAAATACTCGAAAAGAGTGGATTCATCTTATGACCATCGTTTGGATAAATTGAGGCTTCTTTTCACACAAAATCCACTAAATGAGAACTCCCCAAAATTATTTTCATTTTCAGTGAAAAGCTGAAATGCCTAGACTCCATCTAATGAAAAAAGATAAGATTGCATCAATCAATTTTTGCTACCTTGACCTCATTTTTAAAATAAAATGTCCAAGAGAATATTTGAATAAAGAAAGTTCTCCTTAAAATTCAACAAAAATCGACTTTATGAAGTGTTAAGATCCTTTTGTTTTGTTCTTCTGATAGAGAAAATCTCTTTTTTCATAGGGGCTATTATCATGATATAATAAATTAAAAAGTCAATTATTTAATTCTTAGCTCGGATCTCTTTTCAAGTAATATTTTCTCAATGAAAACAAAGCATTCTTCGGAGCCAAACCAGAAAACGACTCATGAAGCTGAGAGTTCTGATTATGGATTGATGGCCTTGCAAGAAGATCCAAAAGAGGATGAGTGGCTGTCTCATCAATTTCGCAGATCCCCATTTCGATTGTATAAATATTGGCTGATCCTAAATCTTACAACAGTGCTAATAATAGAGATATATTTGATCTGTTATTGGTTTGGCAGAAGCTTTGAGGATGGTTACATCTCACCAGATACTCTCCCAGCCATAGGTTTCGTGTTCTTTCTCTATGGCTGTGGCAAAATGCTTTATGCAATCAATAAGAAAAAATCAAGGGTTGCTCAAGAAGGCTTTGTCCAGTTTCAGTATGCTCTCTGTAGCTCAGTGATATTTCTCATTTCGGCGAAACAACAATTAGAAGACCTTTCTGCATTTGATTGGCTGTTCTTGTTTGAAATAGTTCTTTCTCCAGTTATTAATCTTCTGGGAGGGTTTGCTGTGCTTCAAATGTTTAAGAAAAATCATCCACTCACAAGACCCAATGCATTGCAAGTTCCAGAAGAGACAGGCCAAGACTTTTTGGAGCAAAATGAAATGATAGCTTCTGAGTTTTCCAAATATGATGAGCAATTGAATAGATGGCCTTATTTGATTTATAAATGGGTTCTCAAGATGAGTGTCGCCTCTGAGCTTGCCTTCTTTTTCCAATATATCCTTCCTTATCTATCAAAACTTTCGCAAATGTCAGATCTGGAGAGAAAACGTGCTGAAATTGGCTTTCACATGTTACCCTTCTTGATTGGATGGGGGATTTCATCTTTGCTGAACGCTTATTCTTGTTTTCAGATGGAGATCGCGATGAGGACAAGACATCTTGTAAAATCAAGGAGAGCTATAGCTTTGCTCAAAATTTGCACTGTATTATCGATCATCAGAGGCCCATTTGTCGGAGAGTGTCCCAAATTTGCTGGGCTTTTTTATCTTGAAGACCTTCACTGGTATCTCCGATTTGCATATTCTCTGCTTGTTCCTGTGTTTAGTCTCCTAGGAGCTCTCAAGGTCAAGAAAATAATCGAAGAAAGAGAGAGCTTTGTGCAAGTCTCAAGCTATTCAGAAGACACTTATATTTAATTTATTGTTGAAGAAGCGACTTATTTTTATGATCTTTATTGTTGGTTTTTTCTGAACATTTTTGTTCGTCGGAGCCCTTATTATCTATTGAATATTTTATCCAATACTGAAACGAGCTTCGTCATTTAATTATCCTTATTTCAAGAAATGAAAAATTTTTTTCCTTGAATGAGCTAGTTTTGATTGAAAAGTTTGTGATTTTGTGTCTCAGAGTTTTGTTGACACACCGTATTCAGTTTTACCTTCAGGATGTCAATTCTATTTTTTGCAAATTTCGAAAGATTTTAATACTCTGTTCATCAATCTTCCTTGGCAGGGAGTTTCTTGGCTTTTGAAAAGACATGAAAACAAAAAATTTTGATTTTTTGAATGAGAGATGAGCTCATCCACAGGATACTGTGATACCTCTAAAACTCGAACTCCTAAGGCTTAGTGAATTTTGAGTGAAAAAGTTTTGACAAATTGCTTCAAAAGAAGTTTTCATTTTTTTCGAACAAAATATTTGTTGAAAAAATTCTTTCCAAAATTTTATGAGCTTTCAACAAATTTTTCTTTTCATGAAGTTCGAGGGGCATGACAGTCATTTACTGACTCATGGAGACCAGTCAAATCTTGGATCTCCGAGCTTCTTATCGAAGAAGCTTGATGGAAGTAAGAAAGATTTATGCTGTTTTTTCCTGCTCCAATGCAGCATTTAAACATAGCTTCTCCATGATGCGTTTTCTGGATAACTTCCATGGGTTCAGAATGATCGATCTTAATGGAAGATGCGACACAAATAGGGATGGGGTATTTGAAGGATTCAGAGAGATGAATCGCTTGAAGAAAGAAACAAGAAGGTGACCTTGAGAAAATTCAAAATGAACAAAACGCCGACACAAAACTCATAAAAAGGATGTTTTCGTCCCGACAGGCCCCCTAAAATGATTTTTGCAGGCGAAGTCAAAAAATACTTTTTAGAAGGATCCCGTACGTGGGAGCGTCATCAAAACGCAGGATATGAGTAGGGAAATATGAAAAGGGGGTTGGGGACTTTCGCTCCAAAAAGTCACTTTAGGGGGTCTCTCGGGACGAAAATCTAATTTTAGGGCCCCTCGAATAGGCTGTTTGTCCAAATGAAGGTCCTCGTGATTTTTTAACGTTTGAAATTATGAACATTTAGATGAGATCAAGAAAATCCATTTAGAGTAAAAACTAAAAAAAATTTGATAAATTTCTCTAAAAAGAGAAATTGTGAGGTAGTTTTGAAATCCTCTTTGGCTTCGGAGCTTCTCAATCTTTTTATAGAATTCCAGATGTTGTCCGACATCCTTCCAACAAAAATCCGATAGAACTGATTTCAGAAGGGCGGTTGGTGAGATTTGAGGATTTTTTTATGACGATTTAATCACTCAAAAAGATGAAATCATTCAAGAGTATGAGTATGATCTAAACAGAGAAGTTATTTGGGAAAAAGTCTCTCATTTTATGAAAAAAAGAAAGAGAAAAAGATTTCCTTTAGAAATTTACCTTGAAGAATTTGAAGCAGAATATTTTTCCTTAGAAATAGGTCACCAGATCTGAAGAGTCTCTCGTCAGAGTTTTTTTGAAAAAGATCAACAAAGTTGGTTAAAAGAAACACCTTGAAATGGCTTTTGTTCTTAAGAAGCAGCTTGGGCGTGAGGCGAATTCTATTTGTACAAATTTCGAAATAAAATACGCATTAATTTTTTTATCAAAACAAATCTTCGCCCGCCAAAAATAAAAGTGACAAAAAATCAGAGAGCAAGTCTTCAAAACCAATCATCGTCATTGAATTCTTCAGAGCAAAATAATCGAATTTAAGAGCTCTAAATTTGAATTCTTGAGATGCATGTTTGATTGAAACTTTGTGTAGATCTCCTTACGACTGATGCTCCAGTTTTATATGCTTGTGAAAGGATGTTTCAGGCTGAAATTGAGGATTTTCTATCCGTTCTAAAGGTGAGATGATGCCAAGGAATCCTCCCTTCCTTCTCCCTTTTTCAAATGTCAAAGATAAATCTTTGGA
>Ga0182738_1006624_pt1 | contig 11965 bp, 8 predicted proteins | sample eDN5th30CBELigMG_FD_128876 | JGI IMG/M metagenome (GOLD analysis project Ga0182738, IMG submission 128876) | Enriched Miracle-Growth compost microbial communities from Emeryville, California, USA - eDNA 5th pass 30_C BE-Lig MG (version 2)... ...
CGCCGCTCGTCGCCCACAAGGACGTCGACAAGGTCGCGTTCACCGGCTCGACCGAGGTCGGCAAGATCATCATGCGGGACGCGGCCAACACCCTGAAGCGGGTCACGCTGGAGCTGGGGGGCAAGAGCCCGAACATCGTCTTCGCCGACGCCGACCTCGATGCGGCCGTCGACGGCGCCATGCTCGGCCTCTTCTTGAACCAGGGCCAGGCCTGCTGCGCCGGCAGCCGCCTGCTGGTGCAGGACAAGGTCTACGACGCGATGGTCGAGCGGCTCGCCGACGCGGCGGGCAAGCGGAAGGTGGGCGACCCGTTCGCCCCGGACACCGACCAGGGCCCGCAGATCGACGACGAGCAGTTCCGCAAGATCATGGGCTACATCGAGAAGGGCAAGGAGCAGGGGGCCCAGTGCGTGGCCGGCGGTGGCCGCGTCGGCGACAAGGGCTACTTCATCCAGCCCACGGTCTTCGCCGACGTCCAGGACCACATGGACATCGCCGTCGACGAGATCTTCGGCCCGGTCATGCAGGTGCTGAAGTTCAAGGACGTGGAGGAGGTCGTCGCGCGGGCGAACTCGACCGACTACGGCCTGGCGGCCGGCGTCTGGACCCGCGACGTCGGCAAGGCCCACGCCCTGGCCGACCGCCTGCGGGCCGGCACCGTCTGGGTCAACTGCTACGACGTCTTCGACGCCGCCGCCCCCTTCGGCGGCTTCAAGGCCAGCGGCATCGGCCGCGAGCTGGGCTTCCAGGCCCTCGCCAACTACACCGAGCACAAGACGATCACCGTCTCGACCCGCTGACGCGGCACGGGCGGGACGGACGGACGAAACGGATAAGGATGAGGCCGCGGCGATCCTGGATCGCCGCGGCCTCGTCGCGTTTCATCGTTCGTGTGCGTCGTCGGCGGGCGGGCGTCAGGAGCCCAGCCAGCTCGGCAGCTCGCCCTGGGCGGGGAGCTTGACGAGGCGGACGCTGAGGATGTCGGGGTGCTGGGAGATGGCGTCGAGGTCGGCCTGCGACGGGATGCCGTCGAGGTTGACGACGCCGATGGCCTCGCCGCCCGGCTTCTGGCGGCCGACGTTCATCTGGGCGATGTTCACGCCGCGGTCGCCCAGGGTCGTGCCCAGGAAGCCGATCAGGCCCGGGCGGTCGTTGTGGGTGAAGATCAGCAGCGGGCCGTCGAGGTGGGCGTCGAGCTGGAACGAGCCGAGCTGCACCAGCCGCAGGAATTCCTTGCCGAACAGGGTGCCGGCGGCGACGTAGGTCTTCTTGTCGGTCGTCACCTCGGCCTGGATCAGGGTGCCGAAGTCGCCGGGGGAGTCGACGCTCTTCTCCTCGATGACCAGGCCCCGCTCGCGGGCGAAGGGGAGGGCGTTGACGAGGTTGACCGACTGCTCCAGAGAGGCCTCCATCAGGCCGGCGGCGAAGCAGGCCGTCAGGAGCTTGGTGTTCTTCTGGGCGGCCTCGCCCCGGTAGGTGAGCACGGCCTTGCTGATGGCGCCCCGGTCCATCTGGGCGTGGAGCAGGCCCAGCCGCCAGGCGAGGTCGAGGTGGCCGCGGAGGGCCTGCATCTCGGCCCGGTCGAGCGTCGGCGTGTTGACCGAGAACCGGACCTGGCCCCGGATCAGGTAGTCGCACAGGAGCTTGGCGGCCTCGACCGCCACGTTCACCTGGGCCTCCTCGGTCGAGGCGCCGAGGTGCGGGGTGACGACCGTCTTGGGGTGGGCGACGACCGGGTCGCCGGCCGGCGGCGGCTCGGCCTCGAAGACGTCGATCGCCGCGCCGGCGACCTTGCCGGAGTCGAGCGCCTCGACCAGGGCCGCGTCGTCGATCAGGCCGCCGCGGGCGCAGTTGATGATCCGGACGCCCGGCTTCATCGAGGCGATCGCCTTGGCCGAGACGACGTGGCGGGTCTCGGGGGTCAGCGGGGTGTGCAGGGTGATGTAGTCGCACTGCGGCCAGAGGTCGTCGAGCTTGGGGACGAACTCGACGCCGTTCTCCTGGGCCTTCTCGGCCGAGAGGAGCGGGTCGTAGCCCAGGACCTTCATCTCGAAGCCGAGGGCCCGCTGGGCCACGGCCAGGCCGACCCGGCCCAGGCCGACGACGCCCAGGGTCTTCCCCTCGAGCTGGACGCCGGTGAGGCTGTTGCGGTCCCACTTGCCGGCCTTGAGGCTGGCGTCGGCCTTGGCCGTGTTGCGCGACAGGGCGAGCATCAGGGCCATGGTCTGCTCGGCCGTGGAGACGGTGTTCCCGCCCGGCGTGTTCATGACCACGATGCCCTGGCGGGTGGCCGCCGGGACGTCGATGTTGTCGACGCCGACGCCGGCCCGGACGATCGCCTTGAGCCGGGTCTGGCCCTCGAGCACGTCGGCCGTGAGCTGGGTCCCGGAGCGGATGGCGATGCCGTCGGCCTCCCTGAGGGCCTCCTTCAGCGCCTTCGGGTCCTTGGCCAGCTTGGAGTCGACGACGACCTCGACGTCCTTCTCGGCGCGGAGGAGCGCCAGGCCTTCTTCGGAGAGCTTGTCGGTCACGAGCACGCGGTACGCCACGCTGGTTGCTCCGGGATGTCGAACGTTCGCCGATGGGAAAGGTCGGGGAAAGCCGGCGGGGCGGGGCCCCCGGCGGGCGTTCGACGCGCCCCGCCGGGGGCCCCGCCCCCGTCGACGTCATGATGCGGCCGGCCCCCGATTCGCGAGGGCCGGCCCCTTGTGCCGATGCGGCCGGGTCAGGTCAGGCCAGGGCGGCGGTGCCCTTGCCGATCAGGACCTGCTGGGCGGCGGTCACGGCCTTGCCGGGCTCGACGTCGAACCCGAGCTCGGCGAGGGTCATCTCCAGGGCGGCGAGCGCGGCGATCACGTCGAGCTCGTCGGTGTAGCCCATGTGGCCGATCCGGACGATCTTGCCCTTGAGCTTGGCCTGGCCGCCGACGGTGGTGACGCCGAACCGCTCGGCCATCTTGCCGCGGATCTGCGAGTCCTTCAGCCCTTCCGGGACGCGGAAGGCCGTCAGGCCCTCGGCCGGGCGGGCGCTGAAGAGCTCCAGGCCCAGGGCCGTGACGCCGGCCTGGCAGGCGTCGCTCATCAGCTTGTGGCGCTTCCAGACGTTCTCGATCCCCTCGTCCTTGATCCGCCGCAGGGCCGTGCGCAGGGCCAGGATCAGGGTGTGGGCCGGGGTGTACGGGGTGTCGAATTCCTTGGCCTTGGAGCGGGCCGCCTTCAGGTTGAAGTAGTAGCTGTGCGAGTCGAACGCGTCGACCTTGCCCCAGGCCTTCTCGCTCAGGGCGATGAACGCCAGGCCCGGCGGGAGCATCAGGGCCTTCTGCGAGCCGGCGCAGAGGACGTCGATCCCCCACTCGTCGGTCCGGCACTCCATCGCGCCGACGCCCGAGATGCCGTCGACGATGAAGACGGCGTCGGTCTCGGCGACGACCCGGCCGATGGCCTCGACGGGGTGGCCGGTGCCGGTGGAGGTCTCGGACAGGGTCCCCAGCACGGCGACGGCGTCGGGGTGCTGCTTGAGGGCCTCGGCGACGGCCTCGGGGTCGACCGGGCGGCCCCACTCGGTGTCGACCATCACGGCGTTGACGCCGTAGGCCTTGCAGATGGCGCCCCAGCGGGCGGCGAAGTGCCCGGCGTTGAGGACCAGGGCCTTGCCCCCGGGGGGGACGACGTTGACGACCGCCGCCTCCATCGCGCCGGTGCCGGAAGACGTCAGGATCATCACGTCGTTCCGGGTCTGGAAGACCTCCTTCAGGCCCTCGGCGACCTCGACGATGACCTGCTTGGCCTCGTCGGAGCGGTGGTGGATGACCGGCCTGGCCAGCTCGAGCAGCACGTCCTCGGGGACCATCGCGGGGCCCGGGGTCATCAATCGCGGCTTGCGCATCGACTCTTTGTCCTTACGGTTGCGACCGGCTTGGGGGCCGTCGCGGCCCCCGGGGTACGACCATCGCCCTATTCTAGTGCCGCGGAGCGCCCCCGGTAAGGGGACTTCCCCCCGGCGTCGCCCGGGCTCAACCCGCGGCGGGGGCGGGGCCCCCCGCGCCGTAGACCGCGCCGGCGTCGAAGACGGGGGAGCCTTCGGCCTCCAGGCGGCCGTCCTCGGCGACCCGGCGGAAGAAGCAGGAGCGGTAGCCCTCGTGGCAGGCGCCGCCGGCCTGGCGGACCTTCAGGAGCAGCACGTCGGCGTCGCAGTCGACGTGGATCGACTCGACGCGCTGGACGTGGCCGGAGGACTCCCCCTTCAGCCACTGCCGCCGCCGGGAGCGGGAGTAGTAGTGGGCCAGGCCGGTCTCGCGGGTCTTGAGGAGGGCGGCCTCGTCCATCCAGGCCATCATCAGGACCTCGCCGGTCCCGGCGTCCTGGGCGACGGCCGCGACGAGGCCGTCGGCGTTCCAGGCGATCTCGCGGAGGAAGGCGGGGGGGGGCGTCGTCGGTTCGCGGTCGCTCGCGGCGGGGGGCATCGGTCAGTCTCGTCCCGGGGGTTGCGATTGCAGGAGTTCGGCGGCCCGGCGGGCGAGGCCGCGGAGCCCGAGGGGGCCGGCCAGGCGGGCGGCCTCGTCGAGGAACGGGCGGGCCTGGGGGGCGTGGCCGGCGTCGATCAGGGTCTCGGCGGCGTCGAGGGCCAGCCGGGCCCCTTCGAACGTGCCGTCGACCAGCGGGCGGTAGGCCTCGGCGGACTCGTCGGGCCGGCCGGAGCGGGCGAAGATCTCGGCCCGCCAGACTTCCAGGGTGCGGGCGCGGGGGCCGTCGGCCAGGGGCCGGACGCGGGCGATCCAGTCGAGGGCCGCGTCGGGGCGGCCTCGCCCCATCTCGCGGCGGACGAGGGGGGCGGCCAGGTCCTCGGCGTCGGCCCGGGCCAGGCCCTCGGGGCGGCGGCGGAGCAGCTCCTCGGCCAGCGGGGCGGCCAGGGCGTCGTCGCGGAGGCCGGACGCCGACAGGAACGCGTCGACGAGCTGGAGGTCGTCCAGCTCGGCGGGGACCAGGGCCTTCAGCTCCCAGGGGCCGGCGCAGGTGAGGTCGGCCGACTCGATCGAGGCCGGGTCGTCCAGCTCCAGGCCGAGGCGGCGGCGGAGGCGGTCGAACGGGTAGCCCTGGTAGAGCCCGGCCGAGCTCGGCCGCTCGCCGAGCTGCTCGCGGAGCCGCACCGCGGCGGCCAGCTTGGCCCGCGCCTGGTCGTCGCCGGCGTGGGCGTCGTGGGCGGCGGCGAGGGGGGAGAGGCCGTCGAGGCCCTGGCGGGGCTGGTGGATCCAGCGCCCCTCGTAGTAGTCCTCCACGACCTCGCGGGTCCAGCGGCCGGCGTCGGCCCGGTCGAGCCCCTCGGGGAGCCGGACGGTCCAGACGGCCGCGTCGAGGAACGGCAGCGGCAGCGGCGCGGCGGCCCGCTCGGGGGCCTCGCCGGACTCGCCGAGGACCAGCCGGAGCCGCTCCTCGGCCCGCTCCAGGCCGTCGACCCGGGGGCTGGAGAGCCGGAGCGTCCCCGGGCCGGCGTAGACGGTGGCCAGGACCTGCGGGAGGTCGGACGCGGAGAGCCCTTCGGCCTCGTCCGGGCCGGGCGCCGGCCGGTCGAGCCACTCCAGGACCTCCAGGTCGGCCGCAGGCTCGGGCCGGCTCGGGTCGCGCGGGGTGGGGATGCGGCGGATCTCGGGGAAGAGGGCGACCAGGTCGTCGACCGGGAGGTCGTCCCGGTCGAGGGCGAAGGTGCAGGCGTACCGGAGGTCGTCGGCGAGGACCTCGGCCCCGCCCCCCTGGCGGAGCACCTCGGCCAGGGTCCAGGCCTCCACGGCCCCCTGGAAGTCGTGCGCGGCCTCCAGGGCGACGACGCGGTCGAGGCACTCGACGGCCTCCACGTCGCGGCCCCGCCAGGCGAGGCACAGGGCCCGGTTGTACCAGGCCTCGACGTCGTCCGGGGCCTCGTCGACCAGGCGGTCGAAGACCGCCGCGGCGGCGTCCAGCTCCCCGTCGCCGGGGCCGCCCCCGGCCCGCATCTTGAGGTCCCAGCGCGACCGCTGGTCGGGCGTCCGGGGCTGCCGGAAGCGATACGTCTTGCGCGCCGCCAGCGGCAGCTCGGCGGCGCTCTCCAGCGTCGCCAGCGCCTTGCGCGCCGCCTCCGAGCCGGGCTCGGCGCGGAGCGCCCGCTGCCAGGAGCCCCAGGCCGCCAGCGGCCGCTGGGACATCAGGTGGTTCCAGCCCTCGTGGACGAGGGCCAGGGCCGTCTCGCTGTCGTTCCGGGTCGTGGAGGCCATCCGCGGGGTCCTGGATCGGGAGGGGGGCCGGCCGATCGCCGCCCCGTCGTGGGGGGGGCGACCCGGCCGTCCATCCGGGAGGGTTCGATGCCCGGGCTCAGCGCCCGGGGAAGATGATCCGCGGCTTCTCCTCGCCGCCCGGGGCCGCCGGGGCCGCCTGAGAGCCGGGGGTCCAGAGCCCGCCGCCCCCCGAGCCGCCGCCCGCCTGGGACCCGGGGGTCCAGAGGCCCCCGCCGGCCGGGCCGCCGCCGACGGCCTGCACCCTCGGGCCGTAGCGCATCAGCAGGCTGTAGAGCATCGACGGGTCGGCGACGTACTGCGACGGGTCCTCGGGCGAGGGGGCGAGCCGGATCAGGCCCAGCTCGACCAGGTGCGAGAGCACCTTCTGCATGGCCGTCGCGTCCCCCTCGTAGCGGCCCATCACGGCCGCGACCTCGGGGACCCAGGCCTCGGGCTCGTCGAACATCGTCCGGACCCGGATGTCCAGCATGTCCCACGACGGGGCCGTCGCCGGCCGCCGGGCCGCCGGCTCGGACTCGCGGCCCTTGCGGACCCAGTCGAGGGCCTCGTCGCGGGCCCCGCGGATGCAGGCGTCGAGCGCCAGCTCGGTGAAGACCTGGAGCGTCGGGAAGCCCTCGCGCTCCAGCAGGCGGCGTCGGGTGGCGATCTCGCGGGCGGCGCGGGCGATCACGTCGAGCAGGCCGTAGGCGTTCGCCCGCTCGTGCAGGTCGATCAGCCGCTGGTCGTCCAGCCCGTGGGGGTCGAGCCGCGAGAGCCGGCCGATGTGCAGGTCGTCCAGCTCGACGTCGAACGGGTCCGGGGTCGGCTCGGGCGGGACGTTCAGGCCCGCGCGGAGGGCGGGCCAGTCGATCAGGTCCTTCCAGTCGCCGTGGGCCTCCAGCAGCGTCAGGGCGGCCCGCAGCGGGACCTCGAAGCCCCCCTCGCGGCCGGCCTCGGCCGGGGTCTTGCCGCCGAGGAAGACCATCGGGGTCTCGACCCAACGGCCCTGGACGCGCGAGGCGCCCAGGCGGGCGGCCATCCGGTGCTGCTCCTCCGGGGCGAGCCCGGCGGGGGGCTGGCAGGCCACGTCGAGCACCAGCGACTGGCGGGAGACGGGGCCGAGGATCTTGGTCCGGGGGTGGGCCGGCGGGATCGACGGGCCGGCGATCGCCGCGAGCCGGTCGATCAGGCCGTTCAGCCGGCCGTCGTCGTACGTCTCCAGCTTCAGCTCGTCGGCCTCGACCAGGACCGTCCCGGCGACCAGCGGCAGCTCGTCGGGGCCGGCCGAGGCCCCCTCGGCGAGCCGGGGGCGGTCGAGGAGCGAGAACTCCAGGTCGTCGCCGTCCTCGGCCTCGGCGGACGGGTCGCGGCGCTCGACGCAGCTGGCGTCGCCGCGGAGGCGGCGGATCAGGTCGCCGCGGTCCCGGATCGACCAGGTGAGCTCGACCTCCTCGATCGGGTCCTCGCCGACGTTCGGGTCGACGAGCTGGCAGAGGGCCTCCAGGTCGACGGCGTCGGTCTCGGTCGGGGCGGCGGCCAGCCCGCGTCGGATCGCCGCGACGGCCCCGGCGTTGTCGGCCAGGCGGAGCCGGCAGAGGCCCTGGTTCAGGTCGGCGGCGCGGCCGGCCCGGGGGTCGGACGAGAGCAGCTCGAAGGCCGCCGCGGCCCGCTCCAGGAGCCCGCGCCCGGCCCACTCGCGGGCCTCGTCGAACCGCCCGCGGGCGTCGTCGGACGCGCCCTCGGGGCAGGGGGCCAGGGCGTACGGGTGCTTCAGCCAGGGGGAGATCGACGCCGTGGCGCGGAGGGTGATCGTCAGCTCGTCGCGGAGGGCCGCGGCCTGGGGCGAGGCGTCCCCGGCCAGCTCCAGCATCGCGAGCGCGGCGGGGACGAACCCGGCGCGGTAGAGCGAGGCGGCCAGGGCGGTGGCCATCTCGGCCGGCGTCCGGTCCCCCTTGTCGACGGCCCGCGCCAGGATCTGCTGGAACAGGTCGACGGCGCCGCGGAGGTCGCCCGAGGCCTGGAGCAGGCGGAGCTTGATCCCCAGCGCGCCGGGGTGGTCGGGGTGCCGCTCCAGGAGCGCCTCGACCCCCTCGCGGGCCTCGGCCTCGCGGCCCAGGACGGCCAGGAGGATCGCGCGGCGGAGGGCGAGCCAGGGGGTGTCGGGGAGCTTCGCCAGGCCCTCGGTCAGGGCCGACAGCGCCGCCTCGCTCTGCCCGTTCCGCTCCAGCCGCATCGCGCGGTCGACGTACGTTTCCGCCCTATGGCAGCACCACTTGAACTTCTGACCGCTGCCGCAGGGGCAAGGAGAATACGAGTCGACCGCCGGCATCGTCGTCACTTCCTTCGGGAGGGGGGACCAAGCGAGCACTGGGGCCACACTAGCAAAATGGCCGCGCCGGCGTCTATGCTGATGCCGACCCCTCCGGACGCCGCGCGGCGAGCCTTTCGGGGCCCCTTTTCAAACCTTTCGGAGCGGCCCCGACATGCCCCGCGACGCAGCCCCGAAGCGGCCCGGGAACGGCCTTTCCCGGCGTCGGAAGCCCCGCGCGGCCGGCCTCGCCGCGCTGGCCTCCTCCCTGCTCCTGGCGGCCCCGCTCGCCGCGCCCCGGGACGCCTTCGCCTGGGGCCGCAACGCCCACCGCGCGGCGACCCGCCTGGCCGAGAGCCGCCTGACGCCCGAGGCCCGCGCGCTGGCCCGCGAGCTGCTGGACGAGGGGGAGTCGCTGGCCGACGCCTCGACCTGGGCCGACGAGCACAGCCGGGACATCCCCGGCAGCGCGGCCTGGCACTACGTCAACGTGCCGCTCGACGCCGAGCGCTACTCCGCCGAGCACTGCCGCGACGCCTGCGTTGTGTCGCGGCTGGCGGAGTTCCGCGGGATCCTCGCCGACCGCTCGGCCCCGAGGGAGCGGCGGCGGATGGCCCTCCGCTACGTCGTCCACCTCGTCGAGGACGTCCACCAGCCGCTGCACGTCGGCGACCGTCGCGACCGCGGGGGGAACGCGGTGCAGCTCACCTTCTTCCGCGACGACTCCACCAACCTGCACCAGGTCTGGGACTCGGGCCTCCTGCGGATGGGGTACCGCAGCGAGCGCGAGCTGACCGACGCCCTCTTCGGCGCGGCCCGCCGCCCCGAGGCCCGGGGCTGGTCCGGCGGCACGGCCGAGGACTGGGCCGACGAGAGCCTCGCCGCCGCGAAGAAGGCCTACGTCGACCCGGCCACCGGCGGGACGCTCCGCAACGGAGCCCGGATCGGGCGCGAGTATCAGGACGCCAACCTCCCCGTCGCCCTGGAGCGGCTGGCCCGCTCGGGCATGAGGCTCGCCGACGTCCTCAACGCCGACCTCGCCGCGCCGGAGGGGGCGAAGGCGGACGCGCGAAAGGCCCCGTCCGGCCCCGATCGCTTCGACCGGGATCGGGACCGCGATCGCGACCGCCGGCGCCGCCCCGAGCCGGCTCAGGCCCCGCGCTGACCGGCGTCGGCCTTCGCCCCGCCCTGGGACTGGGTCTTGTTCGAAGTCTCGGCCGGCTTCTCGTCGGCCGACTTCGGCTCGTCCGCCCCGTGCTCCAGGGGCTTTCGGCCGAAGATCTGCTCATGATTCGGGAATCCATACTTGCGGACGATCGGGCCGCTCATGGCGGGTCCTCCGTTCGGGTGGGCTCGTCAAGTCCGGGCGACGGGCCGTGCAGGGCCGTCGAGGAAGTATACGCCGCGAGCTCGGTCTTTCCGTTTATCCCTCGCGAGGGGAGAAGGGAAGGCGGACGAACCGTCGCTGGCCGGTTCGTCCGCCTTGAGCTGGGCTGCGGCGGGATCAGGCGCCGGCCTTGGCCTGGCCTTCGGCGAAGGCCTGGTCGAAGAGGCGGCCGGGGGTGGGGAAGCCCATCTTCTCCTTGACGAAGCGGGCGGCCTCGGCGGCGCCGAACTCGCGGTCCATGCCGGGGTCTTCCCACTCGACCGAGAGGGGGCCTTCATAGCCGATGTCGTTGAGCGCGCGGGCGATGGAGTCGAAGTCCACCTGGCCGCGGCCCGGCGAGCGGAAGTCCCAGCCGCGGCGGGGGTCGCCGAAGTTGATGTGCGAGCCCAGGATGCCCGTCTTGCCGTCGAGCGTCCGGGCCGCGTCCTTGACGTGGACGTGGTAGATCCGGTCCGGGAACGCCCGGATGAACGCGACCGGGTCGACGAACTGCCACAGCAGGTGGCTGGGGTCGAAGTTGAACCCGAACTCGGGGCGGCGGCCGATGGCCTGCAGCGCCGTCTCGGCCGAGTAGAGGTCGAAGGCGATCTCGGTCGGGTGGACCTCCAGGCCGAACTTCAGGCCGAGCTTCTGGAACTCGTCCATGATCGGGTTGAAGCGGTCGGCGAAGTCCTTGAACCCGGCCTCGAGCATCGCGTCGGAGACCGGCGGGAACGAGTACAGCAGGTGCCAGATCGACGAGCCGGTGAAGCCGTTGACCACCTTCACGCCGAGCTTGGCCGCGGCGCGGGCGGTGTCGATCATCTCCTTCGCGGCCCGCTCCTTGACCCCGTCCGGCTTGCCGTCGCCCCAGACGTGCGGCGGCAGGATCAGCTTGTGCCGCTCGTCGATCACGTCGCAGATGGCCTGGCCGACCAGGTGGTTCGAGATCGCCCAGGTCTTCAGCCCGTACTTGCCCAGCAGGTCGTGCCGGCCCTGGCAGTACTTGTCGTCCTCCAGCGCCTTCTGGACGTTGAAGTGGTCGCCCCAGCAGGGCAGCTCGATCCCGTCGTACCCCCACTGGCTCGCCTTCTGGCAGATCGACTCGATGGGAAGGTCGGCCCACTGGCCGGTGAAGAGGGTCACGGGACGCGACATTTGGCGATCTCCCTGCGTGGCGCTGATTGGCGGAAGGAAGGGGGAACCGGACCGGTGGTTCGGGGCACGACCCGGCGTCGACGGCGGGGCGCGGAGGGCCTCGCGGAAAAGGCAAAATAGCGCCCGCCCGGGGCCGTGTCAACAATTTGACGGCCCGCCGCGGCGGCGGGATAATGGGCCCTGCGGCGACCCCCCGACCTCCCCCGACGGCCCCGCGACCGACCGCCATGCAACCCCTCGCCGTGCTCTTCGACTTCGACGGCGTGATCGCCGACTCCGAGAACTACCACGTCGCCGCCTGGCAGCGCACGCTCGTGACGATGGGCTGGGAGCTGTCCGACGAGGCCGCGGCCCCGTCCGCCGAGATGGACGACCGCGCCTTCGCCGCCGAGCTGTTCGCCCGCCGCGGCCTCGACGACGCCGACCTCGACGCCTGGGTCCGCAAGAAGCAGGACCTGACGCTCCAGATGATCCGGCTCCACCCGCGGACCTACCCCGGCGCCATCGAACTGCTCCGCGCGCTCGAAGGCCGGGCGCGGGTCGCCGTCGTCTCGACCACCTGGGGCGAGAACGTGCGGGCGTTCCTCGACGCCGCCGGCCTGGCCGGCGCGGTGGAGCTGGTCGTCGCCAAGGAGGATGCGGAGGCCCCCAAGCCCGCCCCGGACGCCTACCTCGTCGCCCTGGAGCGGCTGGGGGTCGCGGCCGACCGGGCCGTGGCCGTCGAGGACTCGCCGCGCGGGCTGGCCGCCGCCGAGGCCGCGGGGCTCCCCCGGCTGGCCGTCGGCCACCGTCGCGAGGCCGGCGATTGGGCCGGCGACGCCCGCTTCGTCCCCTCGTTCGAGGACCCGGCCGAGGTCCTCGCCCAGCTCGGCTTCGCCGAACGGAACCC
>Ga0182738_1006626_pt1 | contig 11962 bp, 9 predicted proteins | sample eDN5th30CBELigMG_FD_128876 | JGI IMG/M metagenome (GOLD analysis project Ga0182738, IMG submission 128876) | Enriched Miracle-Growth compost microbial communities from Emeryville, California, USA - eDNA 5th pass 30_C BE-Lig MG (version 2)... ...
AAATACTATGCATGAAAAAGAAGTTCTTAGAACACCCAAAAAGCATGAAAGAATACCTGAAGAAGAGGAGGAATCTCCGAGTAATTCTGGATCTATCAAGAAAAGCAAACAAGCCATCCGGTCTTATGGTGATCTCGACAGTATCTTATCTCCCCAAGGAAGACGTATTTGACAAAGTTTTTTGTTTATTTACAATAAATCCCATAGTTAAGTCAAACTCAGTGACTGCAGAAGGCTTACCTGATAGACAACAATTAGTTTCCAGTATCAATAACGCTCTTCAAAAATCTACGGTAAGAGATGATTTTAAAAGAGTTTTTCATAATCTCTTACTAGGGAAGAGAAAGACTTCTTTCTACACCTTCTAGAATCTCAATCATTAGAACTTCAGCATTGAGTCCTGCAAGTAATTCCCAACTTTTGAAATCAAATAACTAATTCTTTCCCTCTAAGAGTTTGAAGTTGAGCAACCATTTAAGGAGAAATACGAGGATGGATCCATCTATGAAGGAGGAGCAAAGGATGGAATAAGACATGGAAAAGGAAAGATTTATTATGCAGATGGAATGGTTTTTGAGGGAAGATTTGATGAAGGAGTTGTGTATGGACCAGGAGTTCTTTGGTATAAGAATGGAAGACTTTGCTATGAAGGAGATTATAAAGATGATAAGTTCGATGGACACGGAATCTTGTATAATGGATTGATTGAAGATTTGAGAAGCTTCTTTGATTATAAAGATTTTAACAAAGTTGGAAAGTGTTGGTCAAAATATGAAGGAGATTTTGAAAAGGATAGAAAGAATGGAACAGGTACTTTGCATCTTATGAATGGAGAGAAATATTTTGGTGAATTCAAGAATGATAAGATTCATGGTAAAGGTACTTTCTATTTCATTGATGGCCGCAATATTACTGGTATCTGGGAAAACAATATATTAAAACATACACTATAATTATTTCATATGCAAAATTCTTCAATTTTTTTCTCTCTCTCGAAAATTTAGTGGTTCATTTAGAAATTAATTATATTCACTCAAAAATTTTTATGAGCTCTTTCTTTGCAACTCTCATTAAACAATTTTGAGCTCCTAAATCTAACTCTCAATCCACTCTTAGTATGTTTCTCCATCTCATCTGACACGCACTCCATCATCATAGGCAAGTGTCTTTTTATTAGACTAGCGATATATGCGGTATTAAAATCAGAGTTTTTCTCATTTTTAAATTAAAAAAATTCCATAAACTCGCTCTGCAAACCAGGTACCAAATTTAGTATAAATTAATTTAATTAATTTTTGCATGCGAATTTTGTTCAATTATTGAAAGCGCACCTTGAATTTATTATCAAACTATATGCTCCAGGCTTCTCTAGCTTCTTCACCCATATGTTCCTTGAAAGCAAGTTTACCTGACTAGATCTTTAAAATACCATTTAAATCCCATATCAGAGATGAAAGAAGGCCTCAATATGATTACATTTATAAGAAAAGAGGTTTTATTAAAACCTCAAGAAAAACTATTTTTTTTCCAAATTTGAAAAAGTGAAATTAAAACTTTTTCCTTATCATTTGTCCTTGAAAAACTTTCCAGATTTCACATCCGCTATCTCTTTCAATTCCCCTTTCAGCCCTCTGATAAACCACTTCAAGGCTTTCTATAAATCATTTTTCTCAATCCAATATAAAATAATTTAAACCTTTCTCAAATCACTCTGCGTCTCTGGACTTTAATTTTCCTAAATAAATTTCCAATTACATAGATAGTTAGTTTCTTTAACAAAATAAAAAACCAATCTTTGATTAAGGAAATGGATCTCAAGAAAAATGATGAAAAACAGCCTCTCCAACAAATCAAACTCGGCAACAAATACCTTCTGAAAGAACGTCTTGGTGGTGGTTCTTTTGGTCAAATCTTTCGTGCTGTCAATCTAGACAATGAAGCCAATGTCGCCGCTAAACTTGAAAAACGATCTCCTAATGCCACTCTTGTAAGAGAAGCCAAAGTTATCTCTGATATGAGAGGCCAAACTGGATTTCCTTCACTTTATGATTACGGAAAGGAGGACTCCTATAATTTCATTATCGTTAGTCTTTTAGGCTGGAACTTGGAAAAACTCTTCAAGGCTTGCCATCATAGATTTTCTTTAAAGACTGTCTTGATGATCGCTGACCAAATCCTGACAAGAATCGAGGTCTTACATAGCAAAAACTACATCCATAGAGATATAAAACCAGAAAATTTTTGCATTGGAAAAGGTTCTTTAAGTAGAACAACCTTTATGATTGATTTTGGACTTGCAAAAAATTTCAAAGATGTCACTGGTAAACACATTAGTTTCCGTGAAAATAAAGGCCTTATTGGAACTGCTCGTTATGCTAGTCTTAATGCTCACCTTGGAAGAGAAATAAGTCGTAGAGATGATCTCGAGTCTATTGGATATATGCTTATTTACTTCTTGACTGGAAAATTGCCTTGGCAAGATCTTCAAGGCCATGACAAGAACCAGAAATACCAAAAAATTGCAGAATTAAAGATGAAAATCCCGACTTCTCAGCTTTGTCAAGGACTTCCTCCACAGTTTGAGACATATCTGAATTATGTGAAAAACTTGGATTTTATGGAGGATCCCGATTACAAATATCTCAAGAAACAATTCAGAATCCTCTTTGTCGAAAATGGCTACGATTTCGATTATCATTATGACTGGCTAGACACTGAAAGAACTCGAAACTCCGTCGATACTTTCATGACACCTAACCCTCACTCCCACCAAAAAGATATCCGCGCCGCTCTTCCCGATCTCAAAGCCCACAAAAAAGAAAGTTCACAACTGGCTCAAGCAAAAGCAGCAGGCGATCTTCATGCCAAAAAGAAAGACAGTAGTACTAGAGATATTCCAGTTAACGACGATAAAAACCCCAAAATCGCTCTTATTCCCACAAAGACCCTTGAGAAATCCTTAGATGAAAATCTTCTTCAAGAAGATGATGATAAAGTCGCTCCACTTGCGCTCCCAGAGAAGCACACAGTGATGACTTTATCGAGAATTTCACCTACGGCAAGCCCTTCAGGCAAGAGAAAAACACTTGTTCCAGATTCTTTGGCGAAGAATATGTCATCAAGTTCAATGTTTTCTTCAAAGAATATGAATGTCGGGTTGAATGGCCCTGTCATGGAAGAAGAAGAGATTCCTTCAGAAATTTCTATTGATGAGATTATTAGTGTGGATAAATTTGAAAGAGTGAAGGAGTTTGTGAGTAAAAAAAGAAATACAGTATTTAAGGCCTGTGGTGAAACGTTTGTATCAGCTGATAATCTTGAATTGCCTGCAGCAGGCACGAAAGCCTATAATAGAGGAAAAACAAAGACTTTTGCTCATCCATATACTTCCAGGCATGAAAAGAAAAGCAATTTTGCTAAAGAGAGTCCAAGAGAACCAATTACTCCTATGAGAGATTTGGTTGTCTCTCGAAAAGAAACAACAGATGAAGGTAAAAAATTGTATTGCGAAAGGAGTATTAATTTTAAATTCATAGGAAATTTGAATGATAGTTCAATCAATGAAAGAAAGGAAACAAGTTATATTGGCCAATTCTTGCCGAAAAAGAATTTCCTTGTGTAAACAAAACTCTATGGTTATTCAATATTCTAATTTCTTTTGTAGAAAATGTAAAGAGCGCTAACGTTTATGCCCTTCTTCATAGGGTAAGCAAAAACAACTTGAAGTCCCTAGTTGGTGCTTGATATTTATTTTTCTTTCTATTTTGGTAAGGAAGAGAATATTTTCTTGACCAATTGAAGGTTTTCCTTCGACATTTGACTGGTGTTTAAATAGCATATCTCCTTTCTTTTAATTCTTCTTTAACATTCGTGAGACATCGCTTTACCCTCACCTTGTAGTATGATTCGTTAGCTTGATTTAAAAGTACGACATATGCATCCGTTGAGTTTTTTTTTTATGTACATTTTAATTGTATCCGTATCCATATTGATTAATATTGTCTATCTTTACTTTTTTTTTATAAATAGTTTCCCTTCCTGTTGTGAAAAGAATTTGATGATGGAAAAATATTTCTGGGAAAAAATTTCTTCTTGTTTATTCCCAAAAGAAAAATGCAAGATAAACAAATTTTTGAATGGAGAAAAGATCTCTGTTTCCACAATCAGCAAAGAATACTTGCATCTCACATAAACTTTTCTTTTAAGCTATAAGAGTTCTTGAAAATACTCAAGTAAGAAACAAAACAACCCTCCACCTTCCAAAATTTCATTCATATTATAATAAAAAACTCCGCCAATTCGCACCTCAAATTCAAAAAGAAAAAATAATTCCTCAGACAAAAATTTACCAAACCGCCAAGATGCTTTTCAGTTCCGTTTTCTTTATATTAATTTTGCCACAAGCCAAATTCGGTAGTACCAACTGTAATTATTTAGGCCTAAAGATCTGCCGTTTAAAATCCTCCTCTTCCCACTACTGTTGCTGATGCTTAATCTTATTATTAATTATTAAACCTCAATGCTTTAATATTATTTTATGACGTCAGAGTGACATTACAAATCTCCTTCGAGTGCTTTTGTAGAAAGCACCAAATTAAACTCTGATTTCTTATAATTTTATCTTTATCATTCCTTTATCTTCAATTTGGTTCCATTTATATGCTCTCCTAATCTTTCCTTATTATCTTCTTCTTTGCTCTCTGAAATCATCCCGGTATTCACTCGAATCGCGAAATTAACCCTTCCCAACTCTATTAACCTACTATTAATAGCAGCTGATCCTCCAGGACTCTTTTTTACCCAAACTTTTCTATTTAATCGCATTTTACGTTTATATTTATCGACAAAACTTCACTACAATTACTTTTAATAAATTTTATTCCTTTCACTTTCTCTTTATTTTTGAACTTCTATTATTTCTCCTCTTTTACGAATTCATCATGAGCTTCGAAGATTACCTTCAAAAAACATACCTGAACCACGCCATTTCTCGTATCAATCTGCAACAAACATCTCCTCAACGAGTACCTTTCTCTCACACTTCTCCTGTTATTAACCTCTTTTAGTTCCATAAACCCCTCACACTCGAAAATCTTGTTGAAGATATCGGACAATTCAGCCCTAGAGTCTCTAAACTCCTCAGTGACAAAAGTTCCACCACGAAATCTATTATTCTTTCTTCCAGAGAGAACCAAAACGCCAAAAACTCTACCTTGGGCAGTTCAAAATCTCAACAAAAATTTGTCACGAAAGAGCATTTCACGTATTTTCAACTGAATTTTCTTGGTTATATTAACTTACTCTGTAGTCTTCCAACTATTTTATCATCAAAAAATCGGTCCAGTGTCAAACAATTCAAGTTTCACTTTGATCCTTTTCAAAAGTTAATCTTCGAAATAGCCTTGATGAAACTTTGGCTTCAAAAATCCCAGGTGATATTTCCACAATAAAAGCCTATAAAGTCGAAACCAGGTACCTTCTCCATATGATAGCTCTCTTACAGTGTTCTTAGAAATATTGAGCCACTGAATCTCAAGAATTCATGCACTGATGTATCTTTTGATAGCCGAATTCTCACTATTGGAAGTGGCCTTGGAAAGGTATTTCTCGAGTAATTAAGATATCCTTAACCATAACTCGTAGAGTGTGGAGGAGATTTCAGATAACATCGAAAAAGCGACTTTTAATCACTTTAGAATGAATGTAAAGAAACATGAGTTGGAAAGGATTGTGAATGGAAGCCTTAAATTGAATGTGAAAAGTCCTATTGTGTTGAAAGGACATCATACTAAAAAGACAAGGAGCCCCAGAAACCTCAAACTCAAGAAAAACCTTCAAATCAATGGTAAAATTCTTTTTGATTTTTCCTTTTGGGAAATAATTTTTTGTTGTAGTGTATTAAAAAGAAAAATAATGAAAAGGCCAGAAAAGGCTACTGAATAATAATAATGATGACCATTATAATGGCAAAAGAAACTACTAATTCCAGTTTTCTATGGGTTGTATTAATCTCTCTTAATTTTTTGAAAATGAAACAATATGATTTTTATTGATAACCAATTTTATATAACAAAATTATGTATGAAACACACATTTTTGATTCATATTTTGCCAATTCAAACTCTCTGGCTAAAGACTCAGAGGGAAGAAAAGTGGCTTTTAGTAACTATTATACTCCTTCACAAAATTCATAATTTTAAATCAATCAATTATTTATACGTCGTATGACTATATGCTATTCTTCTCAAATATAGACTTCATCAATCATTAAGTTTCTCTCCTTTCAACTTTCTTATTTTCAAAAAAATATTCTTTGAATGAAAATGGAAAATTGAAACCTCTCACTCTATTTCGTGATTTTCTATTTAAAAAGAGAAAAAATCTTTTTAAAATTGTATTAGGAGCGAATTAAAAGCAGTCACCGAATAAAAATTCTTGAGTGTTCATGAGATTAAACCAATTTAATCTACAAAAACTCTAGTGGATACTTTTAGTTATTTGATTTCCCTCATCACCTCATCAAACTACTCTATCTGCAACGAAAGACATTTGAGATCTGATTTCTTTAGGTGAAATTTAATACTTTTTATTTCTCTATTCAGAAAAATAAAAGGTATTGATGAAAAGTTGAAATAAATTATTTTTTTAATCGAACGAAAAACTCTAAAATATTCATACCTTGATCTTCATTTTTATAGCCTTTTTTTTAGAAAAGGATGGGTTTTCCTGAAAATGTAAAATGTTGAGGGTTTTTGAAGTTGGCCGCTAAAAAAACACCCAAAAATATTTCATTAAAAACCTTTTGGAGATGAACTAGTTAATTTTCGCCACAATTCAGTTTTTGGTTTTTTGAAAAAGACTTTCTATTGACCTTTCATTCCAAATTCTAAAGAAAGACATGAAAAAGATTTTTTCCATAACAATAATCAAAAACTGACAGAAAAATCCACTTCAAAATATCTCGATCTTAGATTTTTTCTTCAAAAACAAGATGATGCTCACTCAGCTGAAAAAAAGCGATTTTTGACCTTCAAAGTTTTTTTTCAAAATGAGATCTTGTTTTTGGAGGTTTTTTGTTTGACAAACTTCTTTTGCTGAAATATTCAAACGACCCCTGAGAATCTAACATCTTCACATTTTTTTCTCTTTGGCTCAAGCAAATTTGAAAGAAATTTTTTCAATTTTCAGTGTTCAGTATTCAGTAGTAAGTAACTTCATCTGAGTCATAGAATATGTATTTTAACACCACAATCACGATCACAGCATCAAGACAAAAGCTTAGTAATTGATAACTTTTTAATAAATTGATCTAGTTAATCTGCAAAATTGTGTTCAACTTCTAATATTTCTCTCCCAAAAAGTTTAAATTAAAGGAAAGCCTTTTTCTCCTTCACTGCATATCAAATCTAGATTCGCAAAAAAAAATCTTTCAATAGTAGAATCGACCATGAAACCTTCAAGACAGCCCTCTGATGCTGGATCTCTTATGCCTCTATCTCCTGCAATCATTTTCAAGAAAAATCACTCTCATTTCCCTCGAAGCTTTAGCAACTCTGGCCTTCCTAAAGAAAACCAATCAGTTTTCTCTGATTATGATTTCCCTCAACCTAAACTTATCAAAAACCAATCTTCCTTTAAAAAGCAACGATCGAAAATCTCTGTAAAGAAGCTCAGGATCCCTTCAGGAAGTGACTATGATGATGAACCAATCGCTCAATCAAATATTGAATCTATTCCTCATTACATGATTGTCTGCCCAACTGATTCTGGCTCAAGAACGGATCGAACCAATACATCCTTTGCTTCATTCGACTCTATTATGCGATCCAAACTGAGCCAATCGTATAATCCTATTGAAGAAACCCTCTTTACTCCTTTCAAGAATCGTGATGCTCTCACTCAACAACTCGACTTTAACAAAAAGCAAAAAGAAATGATCAAATCTATTGCCAACCATGACCTTAATGAAAGCATAAGTAACCTCAAACTTCTAGCCCATAAACAAGAAAAGAAAAAACATAAAGTCACTGTTCATCACTTTTCCACCTTCAGAGGCTTTAAACTTGCCTTCGCTGAGAAGCCAAAAAGCAAAAAAGATCTTGATAACAACTCTACAAAAGGTAATGAAGACAATGATGAAGATGAAGAGGATAGCGTTAAAACTGCCTTTGACCTGGTCAAAGTTAATAACAATAGCACTTGGTCTTGGTACTGGTATCCTCGTTCAGAATCCGTTCATTGGAAGCCTGGAAGTAGAGAAGGTGCCACTTTTGTTCATCTTGGCAAACATGCTTACTTATATGGAGGAGTTTCTCGAGCACTTCATAACAAAATGGAAGTTCTCGGTACTGGTAATTTGGAAAGTTTTATTTGTTCTAAATATCCTAGTGACAATGGAATGGAGTGCACCTAAACAGACAGGAGATATTCCAGAAAAAGGAAGACAAGGGCATAGTATGGATATCTTTGAAAAAATCCTCGTCCTCTTTGGAGGTGCCATGTCTTTCAATAGTAGCTTACATATGAGAGAATGCCTCAATGAAGTCCGTTATTTCCTCACAGGTATTGAGAATCCAGATGAACTTATCAGAACTCACCAATTATAGAAACGAATGAATGGAAATATATAAAGTGCAGTGGTAGTTATATCACTGCAAGACGTAACCATGCTTCAGCAATCGTTGGCAAAAATCTGCTGGTTTATGGTGGAATCGATGGTAATGGAGAATATCTTAATGATGTCAAAATTCTCGATCTCAGTAAATTTTTTCGATCTTTTGAAATCTAAAATTTCATAATCTAGTGAGGTATGAATGGAGAGATTGTAATATTGATAATCATAATGCAGTTGGTCTTGCATTCCATAGAGCCTGTGTTGTTATTTCAACAAATAAAATCAAATTCAGTCTCCATAAAATTCTAGAAGGCCGAACTCCAGCAACGAAAGCTGTTGCCAAAATCCAAGAAGAAGGGATCTACTTTTATGGAGGAAAAACTCAAGATGGTCAGCTTAACAGTACTCTCCGTGTTTTGAAACTTGGTCATACAAACCTTAAATGGGTTACGCCAAAAACACAAGGAGTGCCTCCTGAACCCAGATTTCTTCATACTATAGTTCATTGTCCAGCCTTGAATCTTCTAGTTGTTTACGGAGGTCGTAATGACACTTTATTTGCTAAAGGAAAACCACCAATAATCAGCGAGGTTTTCGCTTTGGAACTTGAAAGTTTGACTTGGATAAATGTTCCCATGTCAGGTTTAAGGCCACAACCAAGATCTTCTCATGTAGCAACGGTTACAGGAACAAAAATGATTGTGTTTGGAGGAATGACATTGAGTGAATATTGCCCTGCTGAAACACTCATGTTGGAATTAGATCCTGTTGTAGCTCAGAAAAAAAGAATGAGAACAGAAATTGATAGTAGAGGGTCGGCTAGTAGGTTGCCAAAGATGGGAACTAGAATTACTGAGCCAGAAGGAAAAACATTACAAAAGCTTGGGAGTGTTAAAGATTTCAAAAAGAAAGAATATAGTATTCAGACTTTCCTCCCTATGGTGAGTAAAGAAGACTTTGAAAAGAAGAAAATGAGCAGATTAAATATGAATTTACATGAAGGACAGCCCAGTAGTACAAATATTAAGAGCCCAAGGGATCCTGAGAATTATAAGCCGTCTTTGACAGTCCTGGCTAATAGAGTGAGAAAGTCAACACTGATTGCGAATCCTGAAGGTTTGGATTTGACAAATAGACTAAGTGTAAAAATAAAGTTACCTCCTGGACAAAAAGACAATTTTTAATTGTATTTTTTAATATATATTTTCAACTTGATGATAAATGTGGAATTGATACTTTCTTCAAAGCAAACAAATCAATTTCTTTCAAAAAAGATAATTTAAAAAAATTAAGAATAGCCTGCTTATCTATATCTTAATTTTGAAATTTCTAATCAATATATTAACGTCCAACTTTCTTAATAAGAACACTAAATTTTCAACACCATGGAAGCATATGGATTCGATGACAATTTCGATGACTATGGCACAGGCTATGAACAACCAGCGCCAAAGCAAAATGCCTTTAGTTCATTGATGACCAACCAGCCTCAAAATCAAGCCCCAGCTGCTGATGAGTTCCCTGATTTCACTTCCAAGACTCAGCAACAACAACAGCAAAATCAAAACCATTGGGATGATGACGATATCTGGGCAAGTTCTGGCAACCAAGGTTACGGCTCTACTGCCACTCATCCTCAACAAAACTACTCAGAACCCAATTACGGCTCCAGTCCCACAGGAAATTATGGATATGGAAGTGATGTCGCTAATGCCCTCAGAGGCAACACAAAACCTGAAAACCCACCCCCTAAACCTTTCCATTTGGACAGCATGTCCATCTCCTATTTCGAAAGAGCTGATGACCAGTACAAACCTCAAGGATATACTGGGCAAGATGTCCTTCATCAACAAGAATACCAAGGTTATGATCATGGAGCTTCTCAACCTCAGGCTAGTCATGATGATTGGAGTCAAAATCAAAACCAAAACCAAAATCAAGGATATGGAGGAGAACAAACCCCATCTTATGGTGGTTATGGTGGAGGATATGATGATAACCAAAGAACTTCTGTTCAACAACAATCATCAGATAACTACTATGGACAACAACAATCTCATCATGATCCTTATCAACACCAACAAGAAGAAAATAATTATGGAAGAAACTCATATGGAAATGAAAATGCTGATCACCAGCATCAATCTCCTACCAGGCCTGAAGATCTGAGACCCCAGAATGTTGTCCCTGATGAACCAGTTTCCCTCCAAGTTGAATCCAAGGGAATCCAACAATCTTCTGAACCTCAAAAACAATCGAGTGATTATTACGCTGAAAGCCACGAAAGACGCCTTCAAGAAGAAAAATCCTATCAACAACAACAGCAGCAACAAAGTAGTGGATCTGCTGCTCCAACAACTAAAGATGGACCAAACATTAAATGTAGCATTCATGAAGGACAAATTATTGAAAGAATTTGCACACATCCTAAATATCCTCGTAAAAGATTGCTTTGTTGGGAATGCTGTATGGATGAATCCAGAGAAATTCAAAAGTATAGACAAGCTTTGGTCCCAATCAATCAATATGTGACTCAAAGCATCCAAACTTACGTTAAAAATGAAGGTCCAACTGTTCCCAGAGAAGTCCAAAGCTCAATGAGTAAGCTCGATTCTACCAGAGATAGCTTCGCTCAAGATTTGAGAGACAGTGTTGGAAGCTTAAAGGAATCTTTGGAAAGTGTCAAGAAGCAGATTTTGGATAGATTTGAAGAAATGGAAAGAAGCATTGAAGATATCGCCAACAACAAAATGGACAGTTTTGACAAAAATAAAGAATTCTTCCATCAAACCTTAGAAACTTACTATCCTTCAAGCAGTTCTCAAGAAAAACCTTCCTTTGAATCCATCTCCAGCAACCTCACTAATGTTCACACTGAAAAAGAATTTGACGAATTCATGGCAACTTTAAAGCCAAAGGTTGATCCTGCTACTCCTGAAGTCAAAAACTTCCTTAGAGTTCTCTCTCACAAAGTCGATACCCAAGAGCTCCGTTATCCTAACAAGGACACTTTCGTTGGAGTTCATTCTCGTAACCTCAAAGTCATGCAATTGCAAGAGCAAATCATGACTTCTATCGATGGAATCAAGAGCGCTATCAGCGAGCTTGTCAACTCCTCTTATATTATTGAAGATATCTCAAAAACCCGCCTTGTGACTCCTCAAAGCCTAACTCCTGATTCCCTTGCTACTCTTGCTCCTTTGAATAAGATTTCTCATGACCAACTTCGTTATAGACTTCATTATGAGAACAAATTCTCTGTTCCTGAATCCAAGAGAATCACCTGTATTGTTAATATTGACAACGAAATCATTGCTGCTGGATCTCTTGATAAGACCATCACTTTCT
>Ga0182738_1006627_pt1 | contig 11962 bp, 10 predicted proteins | sample eDN5th30CBELigMG_FD_128876 | JGI IMG/M metagenome (GOLD analysis project Ga0182738, IMG submission 128876) | Enriched Miracle-Growth compost microbial communities from Emeryville, California, USA - eDNA 5th pass 30_C BE-Lig MG (version 2)... ...
GTGCATAGATCGGGGAATTTTTATGCGGCGCCGTCGGGTTTCACAAACGGAAAGCGCGCCCGGGCTTTGGCCTCGGCTGCGCCGTTGGCGCGCACGAAGCGCCGTGCATCGTCGCGGCCGGCTTGGAAGTTCCAGTCGGGAAAATGGCCCGATGTGGCCGCGACCTGCTTCAGGAACAGGCGGCGTTTCTGGCTGGCCAGAATGTCCTGATGCAGCGTTTCGGGGTTCCAGCGATCCAGCACCAGCGCCAGCAGGCGCTGCACATCCCCCTGGCGGGCGGGGTCTTGCGCCAGGTTGCGCAGTTCCCGCGGGTCTGTCGCAAGGTGGTAAAGCTGCAACGGATAGCCGTGGGTGTAGATCAGTTTGTAGTCGCCGTCGCGCACCATCCGCGCCGGCGCGATCACTCCCATATCGGTGTATTCGGACAACACGGGTCGGGGAGGCACCCGCGTTTCGTTGCCCGCCAGCAACGGAACCAGCGAGCGGCCGTCGATGGGGTCGACGTAATCGGGTTCGCCCCCGGCAAGCTCGAGCAAGGTGGGCAGCAGGTCGAGCAAAGTCACGGGCTGCCGTACGCGCTTGCCGCCCGCCAGGCCCTCGCCCGGCGCGTGGATCAGCAACGGTACACGTACCGAGGGCTCGAAGAAGTTCTGCTTGTACCACATGCCCCGTTCGCCCAGCATTTCGCCGTGATCCGACGTAAAGACCACCACCGTGTCGTCGGCCAGCTGGCATTGCCGCAGCGTGTCTAGCAAGCGTCCCACCTGGTCGTCAATGTAGGAAATCATGCCGTAATAGGCGTGGCGGGCGTTGCGCAACTGGGCTTCGGTAATGGGCGTAGTGTCGCCCCCATGCGACAGGTGCAGCCATTGGCTGAGCGCGTCGCGCTCATGTTCCGGAATGGGGCCGACGGCGGGCATATCGATGGCGCCGTGATCGTAGCGGTTCCAGTATTCAGCGCTGATGGTAAAGGGCGGATGGGGATGGCTGAACGACACCGTCAGGAAAAACGGACGGTCATCGGTGTCGCGCGCCAGGTCGTACAGTTTTTGCCGGGCGAAGTGCGCCACTTCGTCGTCGTAGTCGAGCTGCAGGCTGCGCGCGCATTGGCCGGCCTGCGTCACGTTGCGCAGGCTGATGCCCGACGGCTTGTCCGTGGGCCCCGCGCGCCAATTCGGCGTCCAGGAAAAGTCGGCGGGATAGATGTCGGTGACCAGCCGTTCTTCGTACCCATGCAACTGGTCGGGGCCGATGAAGTGCATCTTGCCGGCCAGTATGCCGCGATAACCCGCCAGGCAAAGATAGTGCGCCAGGGTGGGCGTGGACGCCGCGAATTCGCTGGCGTTGTCGTAGGCGCCTATGGTGGTGGGCAGCCGCGAACTCAGCATCGAAAAGCGGGACGGCGCGCAGATGGGCGAACCGCAGTAGGCGTTTTCGAACACCACGCCGGTGTCGGCCAAGGCCTGCAGATGGGGCGCGCGCACCACGTTGCCGCCATACATGGGCAAGGGCATGGCCGCCATCTGGTCGGCCATGATGAAGAGAATATTGGGTTGCTTGGCTCGGTCCATGGGTTGCTCCCTGGTCAGGATGCGGGCTCCTCCGGCGGCAGCCGGACGGCGGGCTTTAGTTAGCCTAAGGTGTCTGACACCCTTACGGGTGTCAGACACCGCCGGTTAGAAGAATCGGTCTCGTCAGTCTATGCGGGCGCCGGCTTTTTCCACGATCTGCGCCCAGCGCTGCTGTTCTTTCAGTATGGTCTGGGCAAACTGCTTGGGCGGCATCGTGACCACGTCGGCGCCATTCTGCTTGAAAAAGGCGGCCATATCCGGTTCGGCCAGGCTGGCGACCGTGGCGTCGTACAGGGTTTGAATCACCGCGTCGGGCGTGCCCGCCGGCGCCATCAGGCCGTACCACGATTCGACCACGAATCCGGGCAGCCCGGCTTCCTGCATCGACGGATATTGCGGCGTGGCTTCAGAGCGTTTGCCCGTGGTCACGGCCAATGCCCGCAGGGCGCCGGATTGCACATGGGGCAACGCCAGCGGCGTATTCACGAACGCGAAATCCACATGCCCCGCGATCAGGTCGGTGACCGCCTGCGTGGCGCTTTTATAGGGAACGTGCAATACGTTGATGCCGGCCAGCTGTTTCAGCAGTTCCCCCGACAAATGGTTGGACGTGCCGTTGCCGAACGACGCGAAACTGTACTTGCCCGGGTTGGCCTTGGCCGATTTGATGAACTCGTCCAACGACTTGAACGGCAGCTTGCCATTCAGCACGAACAGGTTGGGCACGGAAGCCACCATGGTGATGGGGGCGAAATCTTTGTTGGCATCGAACGGCATCTGGGCATAGACCGCGGGATTGATCGTATGCGTGCCGGTGGTGGCCATGACCAGGGTATAGCCGTCGGGCGCGGCGTGGGCGACTTCCGTCGTGCCCACGTTGCCCCCGGCGCCGGTCACGTTCTTCACGACGATCTGCTGGCCCAGCCGCCGGCTCATTGAGTCCGCCAGTTTGCGCGTCAGGATATCGACGCCGCCGCCGCTGGCGAACGGCACGACGATGGTCACGGGTTTGGCCGGAAAATCGGCCTGGGCCATTGCCGGGGCGGCACACCCCAGTGCGGCGGCGATACTCAGCATGCGGGCAATCTTCTTCATTGTGCTCTCCTGGTTGAGCGGATCCAGCTCGCTCGGTTGCCTGTATTGTCAGGCGAATGAAATCGATTTCATTCTTTATTCTGACTGGCCAAGGTGACGGCGTTGTGTCAGAGGAGTTCTTGAACGAAGGCCCGGCGCTCAAGAGCCCGGGGGCGCGGTGCTGCCCCGGTAGACGATGTCGACCGGAAGCTGCTGGAAGGCTTCGTAGGGCTGGCCGTTCAGGCGCGCGATGATCTGCGAGGCCGCGGCGTGGCCGATTTCGATGATGGGGGTGCTGATGCTGGTCAGGCCGGGCGTCTGGGTGGCGCCCAGGTCGGTGTTGTCGACCCCGGTAATGGACAGGTCTTCGGGAATGCGCACCCCCGCCTTGCGGCACGCGATCATGCCGCCCACGGCGAAGACGTCGTTGGTGGCCACGACGGCCGTGGGGCGCCGGGGCAGGGCCAGCAGCCTGGCCATGGCCTCTTCGGCGCTTTTCAATGAAATGGGCGCGTACTGCACGCAGGTTGCATCCAGCGCCAGCCCGGCTTCGGCCAGGGCCTGCCGCACGCCCGCGCCGCGCGACAGCGCGCGGTCGTTGCCGGGCAGCGGCGCGCTGAGCAGGCCGAAGTGCCGATGCCCCAGTTCGAGCAGGTGCCGGGTGATCTGGTAGGTGGCGGCCTGGTTGTCGAAACCGATGCTGGGATGGCGCCGCATGGGATCGACGCCCCAGGTCAATACATAAGGCCGGCCGTAGTCTTCCAGCAAGGAAAACAGGCCGGGGTCGTGATCCAGGCCCACGAAGACGAAGGCGTCCACGCCGTGCTGCAGCAGCTGGCCGGCAATGCGCAGTTCCGAATTCAGGTCGTAGTGCTGTTCGGCCAGCACCAGCGAATAGCCGCGCGCGTCCAGCTCTTGCTGCAAGGCGCTGGTGGTGCGGGCGTACAGGGCATATTCGAACGAAGGCACCACCGCGCCGATCATTTTGCTGCGCTGGCTGCGCAGCGACCGCGCCGCGCCATGCGGCACATAGCGCAGCTTGGCCGCGGCATCCAGCACGCGCTGCCGGGTTTCGGGCTCGACCTGTTCGGGGTTGTTCAGGGCGCGCGAGACGGTGGCGGTGGAAACGCCGGCCAGTTGCGCGACGTCTTTCGCGCCCGTGCGGGGCTTGCTGTCGTCGCGCCTGGAGCGGGTGGAGTGTCTCATATAGAAATTATAGATAGATATTTCCCTCTTTGTAATCGATTGCATAGTATGCAGAGGCCTGCAAAACATATGCGGGTTAACGCCAATCAATATTTCTTGAAGCCATAAGGCAGTGCTGCTACATTGGCGGCTGTAATCGATTACATGAGAGGACGCGCGCGGTTCCGCCGCAGCTCGCCCGCGTAACGGTTGCGCCCCCGACGCGGTCTGGCCGCGCCTGTCGGCATCAGCATTCCAGGAGACCCATCTTGCAGAAGCGATCCGCAGTTCCGTTCCTTCCCCGGCGTAGCGTACTGAAGCAGGCCGCCGCCCTCGGAGCCCTGGCCGTGGCGGGGCCCGGCGCGATGTCCCGCGCCATTGCACAAGCGGCCCCCGATCTGGAACCCTACCGCCGCGCCAAGATCGATTGGCGCCAGGCCGACGGCGAATCGATCACCATCGCGGTGATCCCCGCCAGCTACTTCGACAACCTGGGATCGCTGGTGCCGCAGTTCGAGGCGCTGACCGGCATCAAGGTGCGGGTCGAGAAGGTGCCGCCGGGGCAGATCAGGCAAAAGGCCATGCTGGATCTGTCGTCGCGCACCGCTACCTATGCCACCCACGCCGCGGATCCGATGTACTACCCGCTGTACGTGGCGAACAAGTGGGTAGACCCGCTGGATACGTACCTGAACGACGCCAAGCTGACCGATCCGGACTGGTTCGCCTATGACGACATCTTGAAGGCCTGGCGGGAAGCGGCGTCTATCGACGGCAAGCCCTACGGCATTCCGTACGACGGCGAAGTCACCGTGCAGGTTTACCGCAAAGACCTGTACGACGCCAAGGGCCTGAAGCCCGCCCAGACGTACGACGAGCTGCTGGCCAACGCCAAGGCCTTGAACGACCCCGCCGGCCGCTTGTACGGCCTGGCCTTGCGAGGCTTCGCGGGCGCCGGCCAGAACATGTATATCTATCCGTCCATTTTTCGCGGATTCGGCGGCGAGTGGTTCGACGGCAAGGCCCTGAAGGTGAATTCGCCCCAGGCGGTCAGCGCGCTCGAGTGGTATGTGAACGCGCTCAGCCAGTATGCCCCGCCCGCGGTGCGCAACTGGAACTGGCCCGACATCGCCGATGCGTTTTCGCAGGGCACGGTGGCCTGCTATATCGATGCGCACTCGTCCGCGGCGGTCATTTCCAATCCCGAAAAATCCAAGGTGGTGGGCAAGATCGCCTACGCGCGCTGGCCCGCGGGGCCGGCGGGCAAGCGGGTAACGTCGATCTGGAATTGGGGTTTCCCCATCAATGCCGCGTTGAAGCCGCGCGCGAAGGTCGCCACCTGGCTGTTCATCGCGTGGGCCGCGTCCGCGGAAACGCAGGCCCGTACTTCGTGGAAATTCGCGGGTCCCGCCAAGCGCTCCGGCATCAACCGCACTTCGTTGTGGAAATCGCCCGAGTTCGCCGCCGCCATGCAAAGCGCGGGCTACAACTTCATTCCGGCCGCCCTCGAGTCGCTGGAGCTGGACACCGATGTGGAATGGCGGCCGCGCGTGCCGCAATGGCCGGCCATCGGCGACACCATGGCCACGGGTATCCAGGCCGCGCTGGTGGGCCAGAAAACGTCGCAAGACGCCCTGAATGAAGCGCAAAGCCGCATCGACCAGTTCATGAAAAGCTGATGGGCGCGGCAACTTCCGAGCCGGTGGCGGCCATGAGCCCCGCGAGCCCCCCCGTGGCCGGCCGCGGCGCCCCGCAAGGGCGCTCGCGCCGTGCCTCGCTGGTCGTCCACGAGCGGCGCTTCGCCCTGGCGCTGCTGGCGCCGGCCCTGCTGGTATTGCTGCTGATCACCACCGCGCCGCTGGTCTACCTGCTATGGAACAGCGTGCACCGCATCGACCTGAGCATGCCGTGGCTGTCCGGCTTCGCGGGCCTGGAAAACTATGCCCGCATGGGCAGCGATCCGCGCTTCTGGAATTCGCTGTGGCTGACCTTTATTTATACGGGCAGCACCGTGGTGCTGCAGGTACTGGTGGGGCTGGGGCTGGCCTTGCTGGTGCTGCAGATTCCCAAGGGGCAGGGCATCTTGCGGGTCGCGGCCATTTTGCCGATCGTGCTGGCGCCGGTGGTGGTGGGGCTGTTCTGGCGCACGCTGGTGCTGGCTCCCGACGTGGGGCTGGTCGACCTGGTGACGCGCGCGCTGGGGCTGGGCAGCTATAACTGGCTGGGCGACCCGCAGCTGGCGCTGATCTCGGTCATCGCCATCCATACCTGGCAATGGACGCCGTTCGCCTTCCTGGTGCTGCTGGCCACGCTGTCTACCTTGCCGCCCGACATCTACGAGGCCGCGCGCCTGGACCGCGCCAATGCGTGGCAGCGTTTCATGCACATTACGCTGCCCCTGATACGGCCCGCCATCGTGGTGGTGATGATCATGCGCATGATGACCGCGCTGTCGGCGTTCGCGGCCATTTTTGCCGCGACCGGGGGCGGGCCGGGCTCGGCCACCGAAATTCTCAATCTCTACGCCTACCGCACCGCGTTTTCGGAATTGAACATCGGCTATGGCTCGTCGCTGGCGGTCGTGCTGATGGCGATCACGCTGGGTATTTCGTATTTTCTGTTCCGTCTGCGGAGGGCGCGATGACCGCGTCCGCCGTCGCCCGGGCCCGGGCACGCCGCATTGCGCTGTGGCTGGTCGCCGGGCTGCTGCTGGCCGTGTGGGCCTTTCCCGTGCTGTGGGGGCTGCTGACGTCGTTCAAGACCGAACGCGACGTGCTGGCGTATCCGCCGGTATGGCTGTTCGAGCCCACGCTGAACAACTATCGCGAGGTCTTGTTCGGCAGCGCGTCCATCGTGCCCAACCTGTGGTCCAGCCTGGTGGTGTCCACCCTGACCACGGCGCTGACGATGTTGTTCGCGGTGCCCGCCGCGTATGCGCTGGCGCGGCTGAATTACCCCGGCAAGCGGGGCTCGGGCTTTTACGTGCTGGCCACCCAGATGCTGCCGCCGGTGGGGCTGATCATTCCGTTTTACCTGGTGCTGCAAAAGGTGGGGCTGCTGGATTCGTACAGCGGCCTGACCACGATATACCTGACGTTCTCGCTGCCTTTCGCGATCTGGCTGCTGGTGTCGTACTTCGAGGACATTCCGTACGAGATGGAAGAGGCCGCCTTGCTGGACCGGGCGGGCCGCCTGCGCACGCTATGGTACGTGATCTTGCCGCAGGTGCGCGGCGGCATCGCCGTGACCACGATTTTCGTGTTCCTGAACGCCTGGAACGAATTCCTGTTCGCGGTGGTGCTGGGCGGCAACAACGTCAGGCCGGTCACCGTGGCGATGTTCAATTTCATATCGGTCGAGCAGACGCAATGGGCGCGGCTGGCCGCGGGCGCCATGCTGGCCATGGCGCCGGTCATCGTGATCGGGTTGGTCGCGCAGCGGCATATCGTCAAGGGGTTGACAGTGGGAGCAGTCAAAGGAGGGGGGCGCCGATGAATCCGCCTGGAAACGTGCGCCTGGAAGGGGTGGTGAAGCAGCATGGCGCCTTCACGGCGCTGCATGGCATCGATCTGGAAATACAGCCGGGCGAGTTCTTCGCGCTGCTGGGGCCGTCGGGGTCGGGCAAGACCACCACGCTGCGCATCCTGGCCGGACTGGAGCCCGTCAATGGCGGGCGCGTGCTGCTCGACGGGGTAGACGTCACCGACGCGCAACCCGGCGAGCGCGACGTGGCCATGGTGTTCCAGAGCTACGCGCTGTATCCCCACATGACGGTGGCCGAGAACATCGCGTTTCCCCTGAAGATGGTGCGCACCCCCGCGGCCGAGATCGAGCGGGCCGTCAACGAGGCCGCGGCCAAGGTGGACATCGCGCATTTGCTGGCGCGCCGCCCGGGCCAGTTGTCGGGTGGGCAGCAGCAGCGCTGCGCGCTGGCGCGCGCCATCGTGCGCAAGCCGCGGCTGTTCTTGCTGGACGAACCGCTGTCGAACCTGGACGCCAAGCTGCGGGTCGAGACCCGCGCGGAATTGCGCCGCCTGCAGCGCTCGCTGGGCGTGACGGCGGTGTATGTCACGCACGACCAGGAAGAAGCCATGACGATGGCGGACCGCATGGCGGTGTTCATGGAAGGCCGCATCATCCAGGTGGGCACCCCCAAGAGCATTTACCTGCAACCCGCCAATGTGGCGGTGGCGGCCTTCATCGGCACGCCGCCCATGAACCTGCTGCCGGCGCAGCTGCGGGACGGCACGGCGGTGGTGGCCGGCGCCAGCGTGCCGCTGCGGCACGAAGGCGCCGAGGCGCGCGACGTGATCCTGGGCGTGCGGCCGGGCGATCTGTGCATCGGCCAGACGGGCATTCCGGCAATCGTGGAGTTCGTGGAAGACCTGGGCGACAGCGTCATCGTGAATCTGCAAGTCGGCGAGCAGCGGCTGAAGGCGCGCCGCGATCCGCAGGGGCCGCCGCTGGCCGAGGGCCAGCCAGTTGGCCTGTCTTTCGCGCCCGCGGCGGCGCACGTGTTCGACCGCGAAACAGGGCTGCGGCTGTAGCCTTTCTTATCCTGAGAGCAAACGAATCATGCAAAGCGACGCGGCACGCAAGAAGCCCAATATTGTCCTGATCCTGAACGACGACATGGGGTATTCGGACATCGGCTGCTATGGCGGCGAGATCGATACGCCCAACCTGGACCGCCTGGCGGCCGGGGGCCTGCGGTTCTCGCAGTTCTACAACACGGCGCGCTGCAGCCCATCGCGGGCGTCGCTGCTGACCGGGCTGCATCCGCACCAGACGGGCATAGGCATCCTGACCTACGATTTCGGGCCCGAGGGGTATGCCGGCAACCTGAACAAGCAGTGCGTCACCATTCCGCAGGCCCTGAAGGCAGGCGGGTACCGCGCCTACATGAGCGGCAAGTGGCATGTGGCCGGCAACCTGGTGCGGCCCACCGACGCCTGGCCCCTGCAGCGGGGCTTCGACGAGTTCTTCGGCACCATCATCGGGGCCGGCAGTTTTTACGATCCGAATACCCTGACGCGCGGCAACGAGAACATCGAGCACGAGGCGGCCCGGGACCAGGAGTTCTTCTATACCGATGCCATCAGCGACCAGGCGGTGGACTATATCCGCGAACACCAGCGGCTGTACCCCGGCCAGCCGTTCTTCGAGTATGTGGCCTATACCGCGCCGCACTGGCCCCTGCATGCCCACGATGAAGACATTGCCAAATACCGCGGCCGTTTCGACCAGGGCTGGGATACCTTGCGCGCCGAACGCCTGCGGCGCCTGGTTCAGAGCGGCATTCTGAAAGATTCGTGGCCGCTCAGCGGGCGCGATCCCAGCCAGCCCGAATGGAGCGAGGCGGAAGAAAAAGCCTGGCTGCTGCGCTGCATGGAAGTCTATGCCGCGCAGATCGACCGCATGGACCAGGGCATCGGGCGTATCCTGGCGGCCCTGGAAGAAACCGGGCAACTGGACAACACGCTGGTCATTTTCCTGTCCGACAACGGCGCATGCGCCGAAGACATCCCCGAAGGGGTGACGGTGGACGAGCTGGTGAACAACCTGATGATCGCCAAGTCGCACACGCGCGCGGGCGAGCCGGTGCGGTTCGGCAACAATCCGTCCATCATGCCCGGCCCCGAAGACACCTACCAAAGCTACGGCACGGCCTGGGCCAATCTGTCGAATACCCCGTTCCGCCTGTACAAGCACTGGATCCATGAAGGCGGCATCGCCACGCCGCTGATCATGCACTGGCCCGCGGGTATCGCGGACCGGGGCGGCATCCGCCATAGCCCGGGTTACCTGCCCGACATCATGGCGACGTTGCTGGATGTCACCGGCGTGCCGTATCCGGCGCAATGGGAAGGCAACGACATCGCGCCGCTCGAAGGCCATACGCTGCGTCCGGTGTTCCAGGCCGAAACCGATAGCCGGCCGCCGATGTTCTGGGAACACGAGGGCAATGCGGCGGTGCGCATCGGCAAATGGAAGCTGGTGAAGAAGTATCCCGAGCCTTGGGAACTGTACGACATGGACGCCGACCGTACCGAACTGCAGAACCTGGCCCAGGTTCATCCCGACAGGGTGCGCGAGATGGCGGCGCTGTACGACGAGTGGGCCGCGCGCTGCGGTGTCATTCCCCGCGAGAAAATCCTGGACCTGATGCAACAGCAGAATACCCCGCCGGCGTTCTGGGAAGAGCAAGAACAGAACTGAGCCCGGGCGCGACATGGACCACGACGGCGCGCGCAAATCGTGCTGCATGCCAGCCGCCGGCCCCTCGGCGGACGCGGGGGCGCCGGCCGTTGCCGCGTTGGCCGCGACGGCAGCGGCCGGCCGGCCCGATCGGCTGGTGTGCATCGCGGGCGGCGAATTCCGCATGGGCAGCGACTATGCCGGCGGTTTCGCGGCCGACGGCGAGGGCCCGGTGCGCAGCGTGATCGTGGGCAGTTATCGCATATCCGCCACGGCGGTCACCAACCGCGAGTTCGGCGATTTCGTGCGGGCCACGGGATACGTGACCACCGCCGAACGGCTGGGCGCCTCGTTCGTCTTTTATCTGCAGGTGCCCCTGGCGGTGCGCCAGGCCATCCGGCAGGTGCCGCGCGGACTGCCATGGTGGCTGAACATCGAGCAGGCCTGCTGGCAGCGGCCCGAAGGGCCGGGTTCGCATATCCACGCGCGGCTGGACCATCCGGTGGTGCATGTGTCGTGGGACGACGCCCAGGCCTATTGCGCCTGGGCCGGGCTGCGCCTGCCCACCGAAGCGGAATGGGAACACGCCGCGCGTGGCGGCCTGGACCAGAAAATGTACCCTTGGGGCGAAGCCCTGGAGCCCGGCGGGCAGCCGCGTTGCAACATCTGGCGCGGGAACTTTCCAAACGAGCCGCGGGCCGGCTGGCAGCCCGGTACGGTGCCGGCGCGGTGGTTCGAACCCAATGGCCATGGGCTGTATAACGTGTCGGGCAATGTCTGGGAATGGTGCGCGGATTGGTTCTCGCCCACTTACCACACCGATACCGACAGCCGCGATCCGTTCCAGGGCACGCCCACCGGGCGGCGGTCGATGCGCGGCGGCTCGTTTCTGTGCCATGACTCGTACTGCAATCGCTACCGGGTGGGGGCGCGCAATGCCAACACGCCGGCCAGTACGTCGAGCAACGCGGGCTTCCGGGTGGCGGGCGCCGCACCCGTGCTGCCGCCCCGCTAAGGCAGCTACTGGTGTTACAAACATAGCGACCTGTATACGCCTGGAATCAGGCTGGCGGCCAGCGATCGGAAATAATGAATGTTTGTTTTGCCTAGGGGTGTGCCCATGCTTTTTACGCCCATCCGATCCATGCCTATTCCGTTTTCCCGTCTTGCCGGCCTGCTGGCTTGCTGCGCGCTGCTGGCCGCCTGCACCACCCCGCCACCGACCATCGACGAACGCGATTCCTTTACGCACGGCGACACCTATTCCCGCAGTTTCCCCGGGCCCAGCGAGGTGGCCTGCGAAGCCGGACGGCGTTCGCTGCTGGGGCAGGGATACATCATCGACAAGGCCGAGCCCAACCAGATCAGCGGACACAAGAATTACCAGGACCAGGAAAACGACAACCAGCACGCGCAGATCCTGTTCAACATCGATTGCACGCCCGGCGGCGATGGCAACACGCTGATGTACGTCAGCGCGCTGCGCGACCTTTACACGATGAAGAAGTCCAGTAATTCGGCCAGTGTCGGACTGAGCGTGCTGGGCGCGGTGTCGATGCCGGTGGGAGCCAGCGACGATTCGCTGGTCAAGACCTCCAGCGAAACGATATCGCGCGGCGCGTTTTACGACGGATTCTTCGCACAAGTGAAGCAGAATCTCGGCTCGGCCAAGGCCGCGATCGACGCCGGCACGACACCGGCGCAACAGCCATCGGCCTCGCGGCCGGCGCAGCCGAATAAGCCTGCGCCTACGCCTGCGCCCACGCCAGCGCCAGCGCCCACGCCAGCGCCTACGTCTACGCCCGCACCCACGCCCACGCCAGCGCCCACGCCTAAGCAGGAGGCCACGCCAACGCCTACGCCCGCACCCACGGCCAAGCCGGAGGCCACGCCTACGCCTACGCCGGCGCCATAAAGTTGCCGGGTGTCTGACA
>Ga0182738_1006628_pt1 | contig 11962 bp, 8 predicted proteins | sample eDN5th30CBELigMG_FD_128876 | JGI IMG/M metagenome (GOLD analysis project Ga0182738, IMG submission 128876) | Enriched Miracle-Growth compost microbial communities from Emeryville, California, USA - eDNA 5th pass 30_C BE-Lig MG (version 2)... ...
ACTCTTCAGCGCACCGCTGCACTGGGGCTTCGTGATCCTGGGCTGGTCGGGATTGTTTGCAGGCGGGATTGCGGCACAGATCATCACCCGCTACTCCAACCTGACGGACGTCGTCTGGAACGGCCAGAGCAAAGTCATCCTCAACAACCGCATCGTACCGTACGACAAGAAGTTTTAGGATGGGTTTTAGGATGGATGCGCTGACCTCGATCGCTCAAGATGAGTTCAGAGGTTAGGGTTGAGATCGATACACTGAAAGGCTGAATAACCGAAGCCGCCGCCCGCTTCCCGAATCATGGGGAGCGGGCGGTATCATTTGAGCCATCCAGCACACTTACTGCCTGACGGTGTAACAACGGGCAAAGCCTGCCCTCCTTGTTTCCTTGTTGCTACGCCTCCTGGTTTTGGCCGGCGCTCCGTCCAACACTCCAGCTGTAACCGAGCTGTAGGATGGGTGGAACGCAGCGCAACCCATCAATAACGACAGGTTACAAACACCGTCTTCGACAGCACCCTTCTATTCGTTCCGTGCAGGAACCAGGACCTCCCGGTTGCCGTTGCTTTGCATAGCCGAGACGAGGCCTGCCCGCTCCATTTCTTCAATCAACCGCGCAGCCCGGTTGTAACCAATGCGCAGGTGCCGCTGCACCAGGGAGATGGAAGCGCGTCGAGATCTGAGCACGAGGGCGACAGCTTCATCGTAAAGCGGATCGCTCTCGCCGCCTTCCTGCCCCGCCACCCCGCCATTTTCGCCCCCCCCGCCTTCTTCATCCGATGCATTAAGCACACCGTCCACGTACCGCGGCTCGCCGTGCTCCTTGAGATATTCCACGACCCGATGCACTTCCTGATCGGCGACGAAAGCGCCGTGAACCCGCTGTGGATACCCGCTTCCGGGAGGCAGATAAAGCATGTCGCCCTGCCCCAGCAAGGCTTCCGCTCCCATCTGGTCCAGGATTGTGCGCGAGTCCACCTTGCTCGATACCTGAAAAGCTACGCGTGTCGGAATATTGGCTTTGATAAGCCCGGTGATCACATCCACGGAAGGCCGCTGAGTGGCGAGAAGCAGATGGACTCCCGCTGCACGCGCTTTCTGGGCAAGCCGGGCAATCAACTCTTCGACTTTCTTGCCCACGACCATCATCAGATCCGCCAGCTCGTCTATCACCACGACAATTACCGGCATCTCCTCCAGCGGTTCCCGTGCTTCCGGGGTGAGGCTCAGCGGATTGAGGATGGGTTTCTCATTCTTGATCGCCTCGCGAATTTTCTGGTTATACCCCTCCAGGTTGCGGACACCAAGCGCGGACATCAGCTTGTAGCGGCGTTCCATTTCAGCGACGCCCCAGCGCAGGGCGCTTGCTGCCTGACGCATGTCGGTAACCACCGGAGCCAGCAGGTGTGGGATGCCCTCATATACCGACAATTCAAGCATCTTCGGGTCCACCAATATCAGCCGTACCTGCTCGGGGGTGGATTTATAGAGGAGGCTCAGTATCATGGCGTTGATGGCAACCGATTTACCCGATCCCGTCGTTCCCGCGACAAGTACATGCGGCATTCTCGCCAAGTCTGCAACTATCGGATGTCCACCGATATCCTTGCCAAGGGCGATGGTCAGGGGCGACCCCATATCGGCATAAGCCTGTGAACTGAGAATTTCAGACAAGCGCACGACCTGCCGCTTGGGGTTGGGAATTTCCAGACCCATACAGGTCTTCCCTGGAATGGTCTCGACGACACGAATGCTTACCACTGATAAAGATCGCGCCAGGTCTTTGACCAGATTGAGGATTTGGTTGCCCTTCACGCCGACGGCAGGCTCGATTTCGTAGCGTGTAATGACAGGACCGGGATATGCCGCCACCACCTTGACCTCTACCCCGAAATCCATCAGTTTCCGCTCAATCAGGCGGGAAGTGAATTCCAATGTTTCCGTCGACAGAGTTTCCACTTCTTTCTTTGGCGGCTCATCGAGCAGGCGTAGCGGCGGCAAAGTGGAATCAAGCAAGTCAGGAAAAAGTGGAGTCTGCTTTTGCCTGGTCACCTTGCGCGGTTTGGGGAGTGCTGCGACCGGTTGTTCAATATGTAAAGGCAGGTGTTCCTGCAAGCGCTTTTTTTCCACTTCCGCCGGATCTTCACGCCTGATGGCAGAAACGGCGCCTGCATGGCGGTCCCGCCTGCTCCGCCAGCCATGGCCGATAAGCAGGAAGACGCTTTCTATACTGCGCCAGATAAACAGGAAAAAACCTTCTATCGAGGCGCCTATCTGCTCAATCAGGCGCAGCCAGGATAACCCCGTAAATAAACTGAAACCGATTGCAATCAATATCAGAAGTGCCAGCGTTGCCCCGGTAAAGCCCAGTATCTGGGATAGACTCTTGCTGAGCAGGAAACCCAGCACACCTCCCGGCATCTGCGGCAAAACCACTTTGAGGGAGTAGAAACGCAGTGCTTCCATTCCGCTGCTCGCCACGAGTAACAGCAGAAAGCCGACCATCGAAACAAACCACGGGCGGCGGTCGAATATGCTTCCATCGATACGGCGATACATCCACCATACCAGGAAAAGTAAAAACAGCACTGACCACCAGGCGGAAACACCCAGCAGGTACAGCATCAGGTCGGACAGCCAGGCTCCTACCATCCCGCCGGGATTCTGCGCGGGCCCGTCGCCACTATGCGACCACCCGGGATCAGCGCGCTCATATCCATAAAATATCAGCACCAGATAGAGCGCAACACCCAGCAGGGCGAGACTCGCCGACTCCCGCAGGAGCCGAGCGACTCTGGGCGGCAAAGGGTCGGGACTGATTTTTTTTGCCATTGGCTTGTTGACGAAGCTCATGGATATAGCAGCAGGAACAATAACAACATGGATTATATAAGAGTTGGATGGAGGGTTAAAAATAAAACCATTGCAGCGGAATAAGCAACAGGAGGGCTCCTGCCTTGCTTTTTATTCCGCTGGAATAAATCTTCCTTCCCTTCCTTGAGGCAGGTCGCTTTGGGCCGATCACTTCTGGCAGGCCATTTTTGGCAGATCACTTCTGAAGAAACTTCCTCGCAAGCTCAGTCTGCCTCTGATATACCGGCCCGGGACATCATTCATCCCCTTCGACAGGCATGTCCGGGGCGCTGTTCGCTCCCTTCTACAGGCTCAGGGTGAACGGGAACGAGGGATGAAGAGAAGAAGGCACATTGAAAAGCTAATCTTCAATCGTGCCAGGTTGAGCAGCCTCGAGTGTCTCGTCCAGTATTTCGATCCAGTGCTCGACCGGCAGCGCGGCCCCGCTGCGTATATGCATGAGGCAACCTATGTTGGCGGTGGCGATCCGGTCCGGATGACCCGATTCGAGTGCCGTTACCTTATTTTTCAGCAACTGCTGCGATAATTCCGGTTGCAGGATCGAGTAGGTCCCTGCGGAGCCACAGCAGAGATGCGCATCCGGCACATAGGTCAGCTCAAAGCCGGCGGCAGCCAGAATCTTCTCCGCGACGCCCCGGATGCGCATTCCATGCTGTAAAGTGCAGGGAGAATGGAAAGCGAGCTTCTGCTTCGGGTTTTCCATCCCGGCAGCCGATTTATTGAGAAGAGAAACGAGTGCTGGCATCTCCGCTTCCACGATCTCGCTGATGTCCCTGGTCAACTCTGAAATGCGCGCCGCTTTTTCCGCGTATGCGGGATCATGGCGCAACAGATGACCGTATTCCTTCACCGTCACGCCGCAGCCGCTCGCAGTCATGACAATTGCTTCGACGCCTCTTGTTTCCCCCTTTGCTCCCAACCCTTTTTCAGGTTCGGGTGCGATATAGGGCCACCACGCATCCACATTGCGGCGCATGTAATCCAGCCCTTCCTGTTGGGCATTGAGATGGTAAGACACCGCGCCACAGCACCCCGCATCCGGAGCGCTGATGAGTGATATGCCGAGCTTGTCCAGCACGCGCGTGGCAGCAGCATTGATATTGGGCGCCAGTGCCGGTTGAACACACCCCTGGAGCACCAGCATTCTGCGCTCATGCCGAGCAGCGCGAAGCGATCGGCTTTCTTTCACGAATGCCGCAGGTATCGAATCCTTCAGACCACCCCGCAGCAACGGACGGGCAGCCCGGCCCACTTTCAACAGCGATGCAAACAGGCTCGGGTTTGGCAACGCCTGCCGCAACACGTATCGCATGCTTCCGGCAGCAAAGCTGCGTCCCACCTTCTTTTCGACAATGCCGCGGCCGATATCCACCAGGTGGCCGTAACGCACGCCCGACGGGCAGGCTGTCTCGCAAGCGCGGCAGGTGAGACAACGGTCGAGATGCAATTGCGTCTTTTCCGTCACCGGCTCGCCTTCCAGCATCTGCTTCATCAGATAGATGCGCCCGCGCGGGCTGTCGAGTTCGTCTCCCAGTAATTGATAAGTCGGGCAGGTGGCGAGGCAGAAGCCGCAATGAACGCAGGTTCGCAGTATTGCCTCAGCTTCCTTTCCCTCGGGGGTATCCTTGATGAAATCAGCGAGATTGGTTTGCATTTATAGTTCGGGATATAGACGGCCCGGATTGAAAATGCGCATCGGGTCAAATTTTTCCTTGAGGCGGCGGTGAATATTCATCATGACTGGCGGAAGCGGATGAAACACAGCAGCAGCGGGCGTCGGGCTACGGAAAAGGGTAACATGTCCCCCGGCCTCCTTCGCGGCCTTGCGGACAAGCGATTGCACAGCTTCGTTATCCATCTCTGCATCGATGGAGAGCCACCGCAACGCGCCGCCCCACTCGATCAGCTGTTTTCCAGGCAGGGACAGGGGAGCGGTAGTCGATTTAATGGACAAGCGCCAGAGCTGCTTTCCTGATCGAAAAAAAGGATGTGCCTGCTCCCGTATCGACTTCCAGAAAGGCGAGCCTTCGGCAATTTCTTCTCCTCCCAGTACCGCACGCGCCGCACGTACGGCGGAAGTTGCGCCGGACAACCTTACAGTGAGCTCACTGTCGCAGAAGCAGGTTGCCGAGATCGGCAGCGGCTTGCCTGCCCAGCGATTCATCATCTCGACAGCTTTGGCTTCACTCATCGATAAACGCAGCGTGCACTCCTCTGCGGGCAGGGGAAGCACTTTCAGGGAAATTTCCAGCAATAATCCCAATGTGCCCAGGGAACCCGCCATTAAACGTGGGATGTCATAGCCAGCCACGTTCTTCATTACCTGGCCGCCAAAGCTCAGGTCATCTCCCCTGCCATCGAGCATGCGCACGCCCAGCACGAAATCCCGTACAGCTCCTGCCGAGGCCCGCCGTGGCCCGGATAAGCCTGTCGCGATACAGCCGCCAAGGGTGGCGCCAGCCCCGAAATGCGGCGGCTCAAACGCAAGCATCTGACCATGCCCATTCAATTCGGTCTCCAGCTGCATCAGAGGGGTGCCCGCCCGGGCGGTCACGACCAGTTCGGTAGGTTCATAATCCACTATACCCGCGTAAGCCGAGGGATCGAGAATGCTCCCGCTCGTCCCGTCTCGTCCTTTGTCCTGCTGGCCATAAAAATCCTTGGTGCCGCCGCTGCGGATGCATAGCGGCGCATTACCCGCCACAGCGGCGCGAATGGTGGCCGCAAGCTGATCAATGATTTCCTCCATACTGCGTCAGGCTGTCAGGCGGTGAGGAGTATATGAAATAGCATGGCTTCAAAATCTCGGCAACTCGGGGAATTTCTCCCTACCCCGATGCACATGCATCGCCCCCTGCTCGGCGCAGCGCCGCAGGGTAGGGATGGCTTTTCCGGGATTCAATAAGCTCTCGGGATCAAAAGCCGCTTTTACCGCATGGAACATCTCCAGTTCGCCTGTCTTGAATTGGGAACACATCTGATTGATCTTTTCAATGCCGACGCCATGCTCGCCGGTAATGGTCCCACCAGCTTCTATGCACATCCTGAGTATTTTTGCCCCGAATTCCTCGGTCAATTCCAGCTCTCCCGGGCGACTGACATCATAAAGAATCAGCGGATGCAGGTTACCGTCACCCGCATGAAAGACGTTCATGCAACGCAGCCCGTATTCGGCAGAAAGCGCTTCGATTCCGGCCAGCACGCTGGCGAGATTCTTGCGCGGAATGGTACCATCCATGCAATAGTAATCAGGCGAAACCCGGCCCGCGGCAGGAAAAGCCGCCTTCCGTCCCGCCCAGAACCTGATGCGCTCGGCCTCGTCGCGGGATGTCCTGACCTCCGTTGCGCCGCTCTGCCGCATAATCTCGTTGATGCGTTCGATCTCCTCCGCCACCTCTTCTTCCGCGCCGTCGGATTCGCATAACAGGATCGCAGCCGCCCCGATGTTATAGCCAGCGTGGACATACTCTTCCACTGCCCCGGTCGTGATCTTGTCCATCATTTCCATTCCGGCCGGGATGATGCCGGCGCCGATCACATTCGCCACCGCATTCCCCGCATCGCGGATGTCGTCAAACGCAGCCAGGACAACCTGGGCTTTCTCCGGGCGGGGAGTCAGTTTCACTGTCACCTCGGTCACGATACCCAGCATGCCTTCACTGCCTGTCATGAGCGCCAGCAGATCGTAGCCGGGCGCGTCCAGACTGTCGTTCCCAATTTCGAGAAGCTCGCCTTCAATGGTCAAGACACGCAGTTTGAGAATGTTGTGCACGGTCAGTCCGTATTTCAGGCAGTGCACGCCTCCGGAATTTTCCGCTACGTTACCCCCGATGGAGCAGGCTATCTGGGAGGAAGGATCAGGCGCGTAATATAGTCCATAAGGTGCTGCGGCTTCGCTGATCGCAAGGTTGCGCACGCCTGGCTGCACCCTTGCCGTACGCGCTGCCGCATCGATCCCCAGTATGCTTTTCAGCTTCGCCAGCGACAACAGCACTCCCTGCGGGTGCGGCAAGGCTCCGCCGGAGAGGCCAGTGCCCGCCCCACGGGCGACCACAGGAATCTTCAATGCATGACAAGCTTTCAGAATTTCCGCTACTTCATCTTCAGTCCGCGGCAGCGCCACGATCATGGGCGTTTGCCGATAAGCGGACAGGCCGTCGCACTCGTACGGTCTCACATCTTCGGTCTCATGCAGCACCGATTCCGCGGGCAGAAAGGTTCGAAGCTTTTTTACAAGTTCGAGAGCGTTGTTCATACGTGATTCATTGAACTCATGGTTCATCATGCGAGCCTTCCGGGGCCTTGATCTCATGATTCGCCAATTTTTCCAGCATCCGTACCATGGCGGAACTATCCCATCCGCCACCGCCATGCGCGATGCAGGCGTTCAGCAATTCCTGGGCAATCGCTGTACCGGGCAGGCTCACGCTTAATGTTCGCGCATTGGACAAAGCAAGGCCCAGGTCCTTCCGGTGCAGTTCAACGCGAAACCCGGGCTCGAACGCGCGCTCGATCATGCGCTCTCCGTGCACTTCCAGCACGCGGGAGTATGCAAAACCGCCCATTAACGCCTGACGTACTTTCCGCACATCGGCCCCCGCTTTCGAGGCGAACAGCAAACCTTCACCCACCGCCTCGATGGTGAGCGCGGCGATGATCTGATTGGCAAGCTTGCAAACCTGACCTGTGCCATTGGGACCGATGAGGGTTATCGTCTTACCCATTAGCTCAAGAACCGGCTTCACCTGCTCGAACGCCAAGGAAGTGGCGCCGACCATGATGGTGAGAGTGGCGTTCCGGGCGCCGATATCTCCACCTGAAACGGGGGCATCCACGTACTCGCACCCGAGCTCATTAATCGCAACGGCAAATTTGCGGGTCTCGGCTGGCGAGATAGTGCTCATGTCCATCACGACCCCGCCTTTACTTCGCGCCGTGTTCAATCCCTCCGCAACTCCGTTATCACCGAACAGTACCCGCTCCACATCCTCTGTGTCCGGAAGCATGGTAATGATAATGTCAGCATTTTGCGCGGCTTCAGCCGGTGAAGAACAGGCTTGCCCCCCCTGGGTGAGCAATTCTGCCGGGACACCGCTGCGGGAATGCAGGAATAAGGTATGGCCGCCCCTGATCAGATGACTCGCCATCGGCTTACCCATGATACCAAGACCGATGAAACCAATTTTCGTTCTGCCCGTCATACCCGTGCCCATGTGCTGATCGCGTCAGTGATTATTCACCTTCGCTATTCGTTGCTCCTCGTTTCCTGCCTTCCGATTTTCGCATGAGTCTGAACTCGCCTGGTGTAAACTTTCGATGTCTGACGGAAATGGCGGGAAGCACGAGCATATTCATCTCAAATTTTTTCTCCAGGCCCTGGAGCAAAAGCATTATTTTGGCGGACTGGAATTTTTCGGCACATCAAAAATCAAATCGGCATTTTGGAGAAATCCACCCTGGAGCAGAATGACTGCATTTCAAAAATATCGCAGTAACCCTTACCGTATCGTCCATGGCGATGCGGTCCCCAACACGGAAGCATTGAACGCAGCGCGAATCGAAACGGGAGCAGCCTCAACAACCCATTGCAGCATGAGCGGCAACGTCAACACAGCAAAAATTCAAGCATGAGCACACAACCAATCGTCATTATTGGCAGCGGCCTTGGCGGCTACACCGTCGCACGTGAATTCCGCAAGCTGGATACTACAACGCCTGTCATGATCATTTCCGCGGATCACGGCGGTTTCTATTCCAAGCCGATGCTTTCGAATGCCCTGGCGACAGGCAAAACACCTGCCTCCATCGTCACCGCGAGCGCCGAGAAAATGGCGGAGCAGCTTAAGCTGACAATCCGGCCTTATAGCCGTGTCAGCGCTATTGATCCATCCAGCAAAACAGTAACTCTACAGGATGGAGAGAAAGTTTCCTACAGCAAACTCGTTCTGGCCATGGGGGCCGATCCAATCCGCCTGCCGCTGGAAGGAGAAGGCGCGAAAGACATTCTTTCGGTCAACGATCTGGAGGATTACCAGCGGCTACGCGACGCTCTGGGAGGAAAAAAGGATGTCACCATCCTTGGGGCCGGCCTTATCGGCTGTGAGTTTGCGAATGACCTGACGACAGCAGGGTATCGGGTACAGGTGATCGATATCAGCGTCCAGCCCCTGGGCCGGCTTCTGCCTCAGGCTGGAGGCGCTTTCATGCAACGCAGACTCGAAGCTGCCGGTGTCGTTTTTCACCTGGGCGCCACGACCGAATATGTGGAACGGATCCATGAAAGTTTTCGCCTGACGCTTGCCAACGGGGAAGCGCTGCAGACCGATATCGTGCTCTCCGCTGTCGGGTTGCGTCCACGCACCACCCTGGCCCAGACTGCGGGCCTCGGGGTGAACCGCGGAATAGTGGTAAATCGCTCCTTGCAAACGCATAATGAGGACATTTACGCGCTGGGCGATTGTGCAGAGGTGGAAGGCAGAATTTTACCCTTCGTCATGCCAATCATGCATGCCGCCCGCGGGCTGGCGTCGACTCTTGCTGAAACGCCCACCCCGATACGCTATCCGGCCATGCCTGTCCTGGTCAAAACGCCAGCCTGCCCGGCCGTCGTATCGCCCCCCGCAGTTGGCGCGCAGGGCGAATGGGCAGTGGAGGAAGATGAAAGTAGCGTGAAGGCTCTCTATAAAACCACCGAGGGCAAACTGCTCGGCTACGCCCTACTAGGCGGAGCAACCAAGGAAAAAAATGCGCTGGCTGCGGAACTGCCCCCGGTAATGGAGTAGAACGTCGGTCGGTCTTGCAGCCTGTCTGGCGTATAATATACTTTGGCGAAAGCAGAATAGCATCGCTACTCCTGCCGCATATGCTTTTGCAAATCTCAACCTTGCACATGCGTCACTACATACTTGGCCTTCCATTTCTTCAGCACACCACAATCTTCGTAGTTGCCGACCACGATCGGATTCCACCATGTGCTTCAGGCGATGTTCCGAGCATTACGATTGTCTTGTACTTTTCATTTTTTATCATAATCGCTTCAACTCAACCTCAAGTGAATAAGTAAACTTATTAGTCGCCCGGTATAGCCGGGGAATTATCGTGTTTATTTATCTTTTTTGTGGAATGGGCAATAATAGCCATTAACGCCCCCCTTGAAAGGCTCTGCGTATGCGTTTGATTATTGCTTTGCTCCTCCCTTGGCTAACCTTCTTCACAATCGGCCGGCCCATTACGGGCGTTATCTGTTTGCTTCTGCAAATAACGCTTATCGGTTGGATTCCTGCGACGATCTGGGCAGTGTACGCATTGAGCCAGTATAAGACGGATCAAAAAATTGAAAAAGCTCTCGGTCAAAAACGTGCAGACCTCTCGTAAGAGATAACACGATTAGACAGTGTAGTCACGAGACTTTTAGTCAAAGGACGATGCATCTGATCTGGATAGCAGCAAGAAACGATGCACTGTTTTTGCCATATCTTGTGGCAATGCCTCGCCAGCGTTTGTGTGCGTTATGTCTGGAACTGGGCACTTAAGGCGCGAACCGATGCATTTCGAGCCGGAGAGCACTTCTGTAGACGATGTATCGTCGTTCATAACAACATTTCCTTTGGCAAGGAATCTCTTTCTTTGAGTTCCTTGAGCTTCCTGACCACGGCCTGGACCAGGTTTTTGGTGCTTTTGGGATTCTGGGCCGTAATCAAGAGGCCATCCTCCACCACATGGGAGCCAAACGGCATCATTGCCTTGCTGTATCGTCCCCCTCGCTTTTGTAGTTCTTCCTCCAGATTGAACGGAACCGCTTCATGGCGGTTTGCCAATTTCTCTTCCTTCCAAGAGAAGCCCGTCACCTCCTTACCACTCACAAGATATGTCCCGTCACTCAGTTTCACTTCCAGCAGACCGCATGGTCCATGGCACGCGGCCGAAACAATCTTGCCGGATTCATAGAATCTGGCGGTCAATTTCGCCAATGATGCGCTTTTTGGGAAGTCGAACATGACGCCGTGGCCACCCGTCATATAGAGGGCGTCGTACATGGCTGGATCCACGTCGGACACTTTCAACGTGTTGTCCAGCAGGCTCATGAAAGCCTTGTCTTCGTAGCGCCTGGAAAGACTCCCTTTGAGGCCGATGGCGTCACCCATTTCGGTGATGAGCAGGCTTTCGGGATCAAGGGGGATTCTGCCGCCCGACGGACTGGCAATATCCATCTTATAGCCCGCTTCTTCAGCAACATCCCAAAATTCGACGAGTTCGCTAAGCCACAGTCCCGTTCTGTATCCTACCTTTTCAAACAGGTCAGAATTGGTAACGATGATAAGAATCTTGTTGGTCACAGTCATTTTCTGCTCCTATGTGTAATGGCTACCAGTCAGCCGATGCGATAGCCCAGCCCATTCATACCACGAGTCTTTCAGACTGGTCTGCTCGGTTATCAACATAGTTCAGTAGAATGTTTGCAAATTGATGTCGAAGCCGTGAATGACTTGCATCCACGGTCCAGTTATCCAGTCAGCACGACATCCGCCAAGGAGAGCACAACCAAATCAGGCGCATCGCATGCCACCCCTTCGGCCGCCGAGGAGCAAGAAAAACGCCACTTCACTGTTGGGTACGAGAAGCCCGGAGATTCAGCCAATTTCTCTTGGGAAGAAGGCAATGTCACCACGACCGTCTATTACAATAACCACTGCTGCATACGGTGAAGGTCACAGCCCACCTGCATGATCTCGCAGATTTTACGGAATGCCTCACGGTGAAAGCCGGTAAGAAAGACAAGAAAATTTATCGGCTGGGTCCGGCTGGAAAGCTCTACAAACTCACCAGAGGTTGTTAAACGTATCACCACTGGCTCGGACAAGCAGGCCTATGTCTGATGCTCTGCATAGTGCTTCGAGTTTGAATGCACCGTCATTACAGATCTTTCAAATGAAAAACCTTGTGGACGAATAGTACTGTCCACAAGGTTTCCACACATCATTTGCCTACACAAACCAATCTTCCTGGTAAAGCCTTCAGTCTTGAAGGTGCCTATTAAGGCACCTATTTTTGGCTGTCCTTCCTTCTCGTCAAGACAATCTCCAGGAATCTGGG
>Ga0182738_1006629_pt1 | contig 11962 bp, 10 predicted proteins | sample eDN5th30CBELigMG_FD_128876 | JGI IMG/M metagenome (GOLD analysis project Ga0182738, IMG submission 128876) | Enriched Miracle-Growth compost microbial communities from Emeryville, California, USA - eDNA 5th pass 30_C BE-Lig MG (version 2)... ...
AGGAAGTTGGCCTTGATGTTCGGGTGGATGCGCGCTTCGAAGTTGCGGTTGCCCGACAGCACGGCGGCGCAGACCAGGTCGTTGCCGGTGATGGCCTCGTTCAGGTCGGGGGACAGGTCGCCCGCGTTGCCGATGCAGGTGGTGCAGCCGTAGGCCGCCACGTCGAAGCCCAGTTTTTCCAGGTAGGGCAGCAGGCCGGTCTTGGTCAGGTATTCGGTAACCACCCGCGATCCGGGGGCCAGCGAGGTCTTGATGTGCTTGGGCACGGTCAGGCCGGCTTCCACCGCTTTCTTGGCCAGCAGGCCCGCCGCCAGCAGCACGCTGGGGTTGGACGTGTTGGTGCAGGACGTGATGGCCGCGATCAGGATGTCGCCGTTCTTGACCTGGGTGCCCGCGCTGGTGGTGAAGGTCTGGTGCAGTTTTTCGGGCGGCTGATTGAAGCCGTTTTCCAGGATGGGCTTCGAGTACAGGTCGATGAACGTGTTCTTGACGTTGCCGATCTCGATGCGGTCTTGCGGGCGCTTGGGCCCGGCCAGCGAGGGCGCCACCGTGGACAGGTCGAGCGTCAGCAGCTTGGTGTAGTTGATGTCTTTACCCTGGGGCATGCCGAACATCTTCTGCGCCTTGAAGTAGGCTTCGAAGGCGGCGATTTCTTCGGGCGTGCGGCCGGTACCCTTGAAGTAGTCGATGGTGCGCTCGTCGACCGGGAAGAAGCCCATGGTGGCGCCGTATTCGGGCGCCATGTTGCCGATGGTGGCGCGTTCGGCCACCGACAGGCTGGCGGTGCCGTCGCCGCAGAACTCGACGAACTTGCCCACCACTTTTTCACGGCGCAGCATTTCGGTAATGGTCAGCACCAGGTCGGTGGCGGTGACGCCGCCGCGCAGCTTGCCCTTGAGTTCGACGCCCACCACGTCGGGGGTCAGGAAATACACGGGCTGGCCCAGCATGCCGGCCTCGGCCTCGATGCCGCCCACGCCCCAGCCGACCACGCCGATGCCGTTGATCATGGTGGTGTGGCTATCGGTGCCCACCAGCGAGTCGGGATAGTAGATGTCGTTCTTCTGGTGCACGCCGCGCGCCAGGTATTCGAGGTTGACCTGGTGCACGATGCCGAAGCCCGGCGGCACCACGCGGAAGGTGTCGAAGGCCTGCATGCCCCACTTCATGAACTGGTAGCGCTCTTGGTTGCGCTTGAATTCCAGTTTCATGTTCAGGTCGAGCGCGTTCTTGGTGCCGAAGTAGTCGATCATGACCGAGTGGTCGACCACCAGGTCCACCGGCACCAGCGGTTCGATGCGCTTGGGGTCCTGGCCCATTTTGTCGGCCACCGAGCGCATGGCCGCGATGTCGGCCAGCAGGGGCACGCCGGTGAAGTCTTGCAGCACGACGCGCGCCACCACGAAGGGGATTTCGTCTTCGCGCTTGGCGTTGGCCTGCCAGGCCGCCAGTTGCTTGATGTGCGCTTCGGTGACTTTCTGGCCGTCGCAATTGCGCAGCACTGATTCGAGCACGACGCGGATCGACACCGGCAGACGCTGCACGTCCACCCCCAGAGCCTTGCCCAGGGCAGGCAGGGAATAAAACTGACAGGATTTTTTGCCGATCTTGAAATTCTGGAGGGTATTGAACGTGTTGTGCGGCATGATGAGACTCCGTGGGTTTAGGACCGCGTAAAGCTGCCATTTTGTGGCGTTTTGGCGCGCTTGTCATTGTATGTGAGACAAAACGACCTGGCCCGCATTGGTCTTTGGTCTTATATCTTATATAAGACTTGCCATGGCAGTCAAAGTTCCGCGCCCTTCCGCATCGCAGGGTGGCCGGCCGCGGCCTCCGCCGCGAACCCCGCCCCCGGGTTATCCCCGGGGGCGGGGTTTTTATTATTCCTTCACTATTTCTACCATAGAAGAAAATATTTTACTGGGCTGAAAAATATGCCGCCCGCCCATGCACCCGGCCCGGAGGCCCCGATGTCTCGCGACGATGACGAACTGACTGTCGACCAACGAACCCTGCGCGACAGCGCGGCGCAGTACCTGCGGCGCGAGGTGGCCCCTACCGTTGCCGCGTTCGAGGCCAAGGGCGAATTCGACTGGACCTTGCCCCGGCGCCTGGCGGATTTCGGTTTGCTCGGCGGCTTTCTGCCCCAGGACCGTGGCGGATTCGACCTGAGCCACCTGGACTACGCCCTGCTCATGGAAGAGGCGGGGTATTGCTGGCACAGCCTGCGCTCGACGCTGAACACCATGAACATGGCCGTATTGCTGCTCGACTCGCTCGGCACGTCCGAGCAGAAGCAGCGCTACCTGGCGCCCTTGCTGGCCGGCGACCTGCGCGTCTGGATCGGCATTACCGAACCGGATCACGGGTCCAACGTGGCCGGGCTCGAAACCCGCGCCCGTCGCCAGGGCGATCACTACGTCATCAACGGCAGCAAAATGTGGATCACCAACGGCGCCGTGGCCGAACTGGGTATCTTGATGGCGCGCGTCGTGCCGGGCGCGGCCGGCGAGCCCGGCGGCATCACGGCATTTCTGGTCGACCGCGAGCAGACGGCGTTCACCGCCCGGCGTCTCGAAACCATGATTCTGCGCTCGACGGTCACGTCCGAGATGTCGTTCCAGGACGCGAAGGTGCCGGCCGGCAATGTGCTGGGCAACGTCGGCGAGGGGCTCAAAGCCATATTGCGCGGACTGAACTTCGGCCGCCTGGCGGTAGCCGCCGGCGCGGTGGGCGCGGCCCAGGCCGCGCTGGATCTGTCGGTGGAATACGCGCGCACCCGCAAGCAATTCGGCCTGCCTATCGGTGGCTTCCAGCTGGTGCAAAAAATGGTGGTGGACATGAAGGTGAAAACCGACGCGGCCCGCCAACTGTGCCGGCGGGCCGCCCGCGCGCTCGACCGCGGCATGGCGGCCCGCATGGAATGCTCGGTGGCCAAGCTGTATGCGGCGCAGGCCCCCCACGAAGTGGCCGACCTGGCCTTGCAGGTGCACGGCGGCATGGGCTACAGCAAAGAATATCCCATCGAACGAATTTTCCGCGATACGCGGGGCGCCGTCATTCCCGAGGGCACCAGCGAAATCCAGACGCTGATCATCGGCCGCGATCTGCTGGGCATTTCGGCGTTCGGCGGCGCGCCGGCCTAGCGCCGCCCGGCCCGCCACCGCAATCCTTTCCATCCACCGATTCGATCCCAAGGAGCCCCTGGCATGTCTGATCGCCTGTCCGCATTGGCCCAGGAACACGTTCTCTGCTTCGACGACTTCACCGTGGGCGACAGTTTCAAGACGTCCGCGCGCACGATCACAGAGGCCGACGTGGTGAATTTCGCGGGCTTGTCCGCCGATTACAACTCACTGCATGTCGATGCCGAGTTCGCCGGGCACACCCTGCACGGCGGGCGGATCGCCCACGGCCTGCTGGTGCTGTCGATTACCTCCGGCCTGTGCACGCGGCTGCCGCTGATGAAGTATCTCGAACCGTCGATCCTGGGGTTGAAGAACCTCGAATGCAAGTTCATGCGTCCGTGCAAGCTGGGCGACACCATTCATGTGCGGCTGGGCATCGCCGGCAAGACCCCGGGCAGGAAGCCGGGCCGGGGCACCATCGCGATGACGCGGGTGGCCGTCAACCAGCATGGCGAGGACGTCATGGAAAGCACCTGGCACCTGGTCGTCAAGACGCGCGATGCGCAAGCCGCGGGAGAACGGCCATGAAGCCGGCCGCGCCCACCACCGCGATCGCCCGGCATTGCGCCGACAGCATCCACGTGCGTGAACGGGACCTCGTCAAGGAACTGATCGGCCAGGTGTCGTTCACCGAGATGATGTACCTGCAACTGATGGGGCAGCGCCCGACCGCGCTGCAGTGCCAAGTGCTGGACGCCGTACTGGTCACCCTGATGGAGCATGGCTTTACGCCCAGCTCCATCGTGGCGCGCCAGATCTACGACTCCACGCCCGAAGCCATGCAGAGCGCGATCGCCGCGGGCATCCTGGGGGTCGGGGGCACGTTCATCGGCACCATGGAAGGCGCCGGCCTGCTGATCGAAGACCTGTTGTCCCAGCCGCAGCGCATGCGCGAACGGGCCGCCGACATCGCGCAAGGGCATGCGCAGCGCCGCCAGCCGGTACCGGGATTTGGCCATCCGTTTCACAAGCCCGACGACCCGCGCTCGCCGCAACTGTTCGACGTGGCGCGCCGGCATGGCGCGCAGGGACGCCACATCGATGCCTTGACGATCTTGTCCGAAGAGGTGGACCGGGCCTTCGGCAGGCACCTGACCATCAATGTCACCGGTGCCGTGGCTGCCGTGCTGGGCGAGATCGGCATGCCGCAGAAGATCATGCGCGGCATTGCCGTCGTAAGCCGGGCGGCCGGCCTGGTGGGGCATATCCACGAAGAGCAGAACAAGCCTTCGGCGCGTTTCGTCTGGGACCTGGTCAGCAAGAACGTGCCGTACGCGAAGGAGACACCATGAATCCCGGTTTCGGGCGCCTGTTGGGCGCTTTGTTGATCGCGGCCGCGGCTTGTGCCCAGGCGCAAGACTATCCGGCGCGGCCCCTGAAGCTTATTGTGCCCAATGCGCCTTCCGGCTCCACCGACCTGGTGGCGCGGGTCATCGCCGACAAGCTGGCGGGCGAACTGGGCCAGCCGGTGGTGGTCGAGAACCTGGCCGGCGCGATGGGGGCCATCGGCTTGCAGGCACTGGCGCGCGCGCCCGCCGACGGCTATACGCTGGGCCTGGGCACCATCGGCACGATAGCGATCAACCCCGCGGTCAACGCCGCATTGACCTGGGACCCCTTAAAAGATTTCGCGCCGGTGGGCATGGTGGGATCGACGCCTTTCGGCATCATAGTCAAGCCCTCGCTGCCGGCCGACTCGGTACAGGCCCTGATCGAACTGGCCAGGCAGAAGCCCGGCAAGCTCAACTACGCGACCGGAGGCGTGGGCGGATCGCAACACGTGGCCACAGAGCTGCTGATGCAGATGAGCGGCATCGAGATGGTGCACGTGCCTTATAAGGGCAGCGGGCCCGCGCAGGTCGACCTGATGGGCGGCCACATCGATCTCATGATCGAGCCCGTGGTGTCGGCCGCCGAGCATGTCAAGGCAGGCAAGGTCAAGCTGCTGGCGCTGACCGGGTCGCAGCGGTCGGCCGAGTTTCCCGACGTGCCATTGGTGGCGGATACGCTGCCCGGCTACGACGTCAGCGCGTGGTTCGCCCTGTTCGCGCCCGCGGGCACGCCCGAGCCGGCCATTGCTTTGCTGAATCGCGATCTGGGGCGCGTGCTGCGGATGCCGGAAGTCGTGCGCGTCCTGGCCGGGGCCGGCTTCGCCATCGCGCCGTCCACGCCCGCCGAATTGCAGGCCTTTCACCAGAGCGAGGTGACGAAGTGGCGCAAGGTCGTCGAGACGGCGGGCATCGCGCCGGATTGAGCGGCGCGTCAGCCGACCTCGGCGCGCAGGCTGTCGAGGGTGGCCAGCAGGGCGCGCGAATGCGCCTGCAGCTTGGGCTGCATGCGCGACAACGGGCCGGCCACGGCGACGGCATAGTGCTCGCCGCCCAGCACGATGCCGCGCGCCACCGCCATGACGTCTTCGACGCTTTCGCCGTCGGTGAGCTGCCATCCGCGCGCGAGCCCTTCGCGGATATTGGCGAGCAGGGCGGTCGCGTCGGTGTAGGTATGGCCGGTAATGGGCTTGAGCGGCAACTGCGACACGAAGGCGGCGCGTTCGTCTTCGGGCATTTGTTCCAGCAGTGCCTTGCCCAGCGCGCTGGAATGCAGGTCGCGCAAGGTACTGACCCGGGCGCTGAAGCGGATGGTCTGGGAGGTTTCGTAGACGTCGAGGTAGATGACGTGGTTGCCCAGTCGCTTGCCCAGCACGACGGTTTCGCCGCATTGGTCGCACAGGGTTTGCAGAAACGGAGAAATGATCGCGATGACGGGGTTGTTGGCCAGCAGGGTGCTTGCCAGTTCGAACAGCAGCTTGCTGGGGTAGTGCAGGCGATGCTGGTCGAAGGTGGTGAGGTAGCCGCGCGAGGTCAGCGTTCTGAGCAGTACATGGCAGCTGCTGACCGGCATATCGATTTCTTTGGCGGCTTCCGACAGGCTCAGCGGACGTTTGCTGCGAGCAAATGCCTCAAGAAGATCAAGCGTGCGATCTGCTGCCTTTACGCGTTTGATTGTGGTCATCGGGTCTTACAGGGAAGAAGCACACGGCCGCAAGGGCAATGGATAGCTCCGTTGGCTGGAAGCTGAATTCTAGATCAGGTTGCCTGCCGGCACGGCGGCGAATTCAACGAAGGAGAGGTTCTTGGATACTAGGCTCGATAACAAGGTCGTGGTGATTACGGGCTCGGGCAACGGCATCGGGCGCGACATGGCGCTGGAAATGGCCCGGGCCGGCGCGCGCATTGTCGTCAACGATCTGGGCACGACGGCCAAGGGCGAAGGCCAGAGCGCCGACCCGGCCCAGGCGGTGGCCGACGAGATCCGGCAAGGCGGCGGAGAGGCGGTCGCGAATGCCGACAGCGTGGCCGAATGGCCGTCGGCCAGCCGCATCATCGAATGCGCGCTCGACCACTACGGCCGGATCGATGCCGTGGTCAACAACGCCGGCTTCTTGCGCGACCGCTTCTTTTTCAACATGGATATCGAGGAATGGCGCGGCGTGCTCGATGTGCACCTGAACGGCACATTCTATTGCTCGCGCGCCGCCGCCCCGCACTTCAGGAAGCAGAACGGCGGCAGCTATATCAACATGACGTCGACGTCGGGAATGATAGGAAATCTCGGGCAGGCCAATTATTCCGCGGCCAAGGCCGGCATCATCGCGCTGTCGAAATCGATGGCGCTGGACATGCACAAGTACAACGTGCGGTCCAACTGCATCTCGCCCTTTGCCTGGAGCCGGCTGATCGGCAGCATTCCCACCGACACGCCCGACCAGCAAGAGCGCGTCGAGCGCATGAAGGTCATGGAAACCCGCAAGATCGCCCCCCTGGCGCGCTTTCTCGCCAGCGAGGCCGCGGCCGATGTCACCGGCCAGATATTCACCGTGCGCGCCAATGAGATTTTCCTGATGAGCCAGAGCCGGCCGCTGCGCTCGGTGCACGAATCCGACGGCTGGACGGCCGACACCATCGCCACGCATGCCATGCCGGCCTTGCGCAAAAGCTTTTATCCGCTGGACCGGACACAGGATGTCTTCGACTGGGACCCGCTATAGCCCGTCGATGCCGCAAACCCGATCCCCCTATAAAACGAGTCGAGGAGACACCATGCACTTTATCCATCGTTTCAGCCAGCGTACCGCCGCCCTGGCGGCCGCGCTGCTTGCCGTTGCGGCGTCCCCCGCGGTCGCCGCCGCGCAGCAGGCATTTCCCAGCCAGCCCATCAAGATCGTCGTGCCGTTCTCGCCCGGAACCGGCAGCGACGTATTCGCCCGCACGGTGGGCGACCGCATCGGGCAGGCAACCGGACAGCCGGTGGTCATCGAGAACAAGGTGGGCGCCAGCGGGGTCATCGGCACGATGGCCGTGGCACGGGCGCCGGCCGACGGCTATACCATGCTGATGGTGGCCAACCCGTTTGTCATCGCCGCCGGCACCGACAAGAACCTGCCGTACGATCCGTTGAAGGACTTCGTGCCGATCGCCAAGGTGGCCACGGTGCCCATCGCGCTGACCATCCACGCGGGCCTGGGCATCAACACCGTTCCCGAGCTGGTGGCCTATGCGAAACAGCATCCGGGCAAGCTCAGCTTCGCGTCGTCGGGAGCGGGAACCCCCAGCCAGATCGAGATGGAGCTTCTCAAGAATGTCGCGGGCATCGATATGGTCGAGGTGCCGTACAAGAGCTCTTCGCAGGCGCTGACCGACGTCATGAGCGGCAACATCGCCATTTATCCCGCCGCCATGCCCCTGGCGCTGTCGCAAGTGAAGTCGGGCCGCATCCGCGTCCTGGGGCTGTTCGCCGAAGAACGCTCGCAGGCCATGCCGGACGTGCCCACCGTGCCCGAAGCCTTGGGCAACCCCAAGGGCTACGTCGCGACGCCGCTGTGGTACGGCTTCGTGGCGCGCGCCGGCACGCCGCCGCAGGTGGCCGAGCGCCTGCGCGAACTGGTGCTCGACGCCATGCGCTCTAAAGAAGCCAGCAGCCACCTGATTTCGCTGGGCGCCCAGCCGGTGAACCCCAGCAACGCCGAGTTCGTCGAGCAGCTGCGCGCCGAGCGCGACCGCACCCGCGCGATCGCCAAGGCGCTCGGTATCAAGTAATGGGCGATAGCAACCGACGCATTCACCCGGCCGCGCCCACCCTCGGCGACCTGAGAGTGGGCGACGTCCACGTCAGCTACGCCCGCACGGTGACCGAGACGCACCTGGTCAATTTCGCCGCCCTGGCGGGCATGCAGATGCCGCTCTTCATCGACCACGAACACGCGCGCCATGCCGGCCCGTTCGGGACACCGATAGCGCCCGGCTTCCTGACCGCCGCGCTGTCGGGCGGCATGCTGGAAAGCGTGCTGGGCACCAATGTGCTGGCCGGCCTGGGCATGGACGCCTTCGTTTTCAAGGTGCCGGTGCGTCCGGGCGACACCCTGCACGCGGAAGTGCATATCCTGGACAAGCGCCCCACGCGCGATCCGGGCCGCGGCGTGCTGACGGTGAAAGTGGACGTCGTCAACCAGCTCGGCGAGACCGTGCTGAGCTACCAGGCAAAGACATTGATGAAACAGCATGAACCGCAACACAAGCAAGGAACTCGCAGCCATGACTGATACCAATCCCGGCGCGCAAGCGCGGCGCAACGACGGTCCGCTCAGCGGAGTCCGGGTCATCGACCTGACCACGGTCGGCATGGGGCCGTACGCCACGCAGATCTTCGGCGACATGGGCGCCGACGTCATCAAGGTCGAGCCGCCCGAGGGCGACATCTTCCGCCATGCCTTGCCGACCCGGTCGCCGCGCATGGGGGCGCCGTTCATGAACTTCAACCGCAACAAGCGCAGTGTCTGCCTGGATATCAAGCAGGAAAGCGATCGCCTTGAGTTGCTGGATCTGCTCAAGGACAGCGACGTGTTCATCTCGAATATCCGGCCTCGCGCCCTGGAAAAACTGGGCCTGCACTACGAGGCCTTGCGGCAGCTGAACCCGCGCCTGATCTATTGCTCGGCCGTGGGGTTCGGGCAGAACGGGCCCTATGCCGGCAAGCCGGCATTCGACGACATCATTCAGGCGTATAGCGGGTTGGCCGCGGTGCAGGGTACCGGCAACGCGGGCGGACCGGCCTACATGCGCACGCTGATCGCCGACAAGGTCACGGGCCTGACCATTGCCTACGCCATTCCCATGGCCCTGTACGAACGCGAAAAATCGGGCCTGGGGCAGGCGGTGGAAGTGCCCATGTACGAAACACTGGTGTCGTTCGCGCTGATCGAGCACCTGAGCGGCGAAAGCTATGTGCCGGCCATTGCCGGCATGGGCTATGAGCGCATCCTGGCCAGCAACCGCAAGCCGTATCGTACCCAGGACGGCTATATCAGTATCCTGCCGTACACCGATGCGCACTGGGCCAAGTTCTTCAAAATGGCCAATCGCGCGGACCTGATCGGGAACCCGGCCTTTGCCACCACCACGGCGCGCAATCGCAACTATGACGCCCTGTACGGAGAGTTGATCGATATCGTGGCCACCAAGACCACCGACGATTGGGTGCGCCTGCTGGACGAAGAAGATATTCCGGTTGCGCGCGTGAACACCTTGCAGGACCTGCTGAACGACCCGCACCTGGCCGCGGTGGGCTTCTTCAAGACCATGGACCACCCCACCGAAGGCACTGTGCGGACGACGGATGTGCCCGTGAAAATGTCGCGCACGCCGGGTACCCTGCGGCGTCCCGCGCCGCCGCTCGGCGCCAGCGACGGCGAGCTGCGGGGCGGGGCGGCTTCCGGCAAGTAACGCGGCCGCTGTCCCGGTTCTTTTTCCTGCCTCTTATGACAACTTGCTCTCCGTCTTCCGGCGGCCCGCTGGCCGGCCTGCGCGTGGTCGAATTCGCGGGTATCGGCCCCGGCCCTTTTGCCTGCATGATGCTTTCCGACCTCGGCGCCGATGTCGTCACCGTGGACCGCCCCGGCCGCCCCTTGGGCGACGACACGCAGATCGCTTCGCGCGGCCGCACCGTGGTCATGGCAAACCTGAAGTGCGCCGCCGATCGCGAAGCCGTGCTGCAACTGCTGGACGTGGCCGACGTGCTGGTGGAAGGCTTTCGTCCCGGCGTCATGGAACGCCTGGGCCTGGGCCCCGTGGAAGTCGCCAAGCGCAACCGCCGCCTGGTCTACGGCCGGATGACGGGTTGGGGCCAGGACGGTCCTTTGGCCCAGTCGGCCGGCCACGACATCAACTACATTTCGATCACCGGCGCGCTGCATGCCTTCGGAACCGCCGAGAGCGGGCCCGTTGCGCCGCTCAACCTGGTCGGCGACTACGGCGGCGGCAGCCTGTACCTGGTGGCGGGCATTCTTGCGGCCCTGTGGGAACGCCAGCGCTCCGATCGCGGCCAGGTCGTGGACTGCGCCATCAGCGATGGGGTCGCCAATCTGATGTCGCATCACGTCGGCCGGCGCCTGCGCGGCATCTTCAATGAGCCGCGGGGCCACAACATGCTGGACGGCGGCCATCCTTATTACGGTGTTTATCAGACCGCCGACGATAAGTACGTGTCGCTGGGCGCCATCGAGCCGCAGTTCTTCGCCGAGTTCTGCCGGCGCGCCGAAGTGCCGGAGGAATTTCACGATGCGCAGGCGGATCCGGCGCGCTGGCCGGAATTGCGGGCGGCGCTCATGCGCGTGTTCAGGTCGCGCACCCGGACCGAATGGACCGCCCGGCTGCAAGGAACAGATGCCTGTGTCGCCCCGGTGCTCGAATTGTCCGAGGCGGCGGATCATCCGCACAATGCGGCGCGGCAGGCCTTCGTGGACATAAACGGTGTCAGCCAGCCGGCGCCGGCGCCGCGGTTTTCGCGTACGCCGGCACGAGTGCAGGGCCCGCCCGCCGCGGCTGCCACGCCGATTGCCCAAGTGGCAAGCCGCTGGAAATCCGCCTGAGACGCGTCTTGCCGGCCGGTTTCCCTGGTTGGCCCGGTTCCGATTACGCCACCTGCCGCGCCGCCATCATCTGCCGGTTCACCAGGTGCGCGTAGGCGCCGCCGCGCGCCAACAGGGCTTCGTGCGTGCCCGATTCGACGATGCGGCCGCCGTCGACCACCGCGATGGTGTCGGCCTGGCGGATGGTGGACAAGCGGTGCGCGATGATCAGAGTGGTGCGGTGGCGCATGAGTTCGGCCAGCGCCTGGTGCACCTGCGCTTCGCTGATGGCGTCCAGGTGCGAGGTGGCTTCGTCCAGGATCAATATCGGCGCGTCGCGCAGGAAAGCGCGGGCAATGGCGATGCGCTGGCGCTGGCCGCCCGAGAGCGCCACGCCGCGCTCGCCCACGCGGGTGCGCAGGCCGTCGGGCAGCCCGGCCACGAAGTCGGCCAGCGCGGCGCGCGCGATGGCCTGGTCCAGCTCGGCGGCGCTGGCGTCGGGCCGCGCCAGCCGGATGTTGTCTTCCAGCGAGCCATTGAGCAGCCAGGTGTCTTGCGCTACCAGCGCAATGCGGCGATACAGGGCGTCCAGTTGCAGGTCGGGCAGGCGGACGCCGCCGATGCGCACGGCGCCCTGTTGCGGATCCCAGAACCGCAGCAACAGGCTGGCCAGCGTGCTCTTGCCGGCGCCCGAGGGGCCCACCAGCGCCAGGGTGGCGCCCGCGGGCAGGTCCAGCGATACGTCGCGCAAGGCGGGCTGGGCGCGGCCCGGATACGTAAAGGTGACGCGGTCGAAGCCCAGCGGCAGGCCCGCGCGATCGAGGGGCGGCGCCAGCGCGCCGTCGGTGATCGCCACCGGTTCGTCGTGGAT
>Ga0182738_1006631_pt1 | contig 11961 bp, 10 predicted proteins | sample eDN5th30CBELigMG_FD_128876 | JGI IMG/M metagenome (GOLD analysis project Ga0182738, IMG submission 128876) | Enriched Miracle-Growth compost microbial communities from Emeryville, California, USA - eDNA 5th pass 30_C BE-Lig MG (version 2)... ...
AGCTCGGCCTTGGAGAGCCGGAACGCCTCGCGGATCAGCCGCTTGATCCGGTTCCGCGCCGACGCCTTGCGGACCCGCTTCCGCGAGACCGAGACGCCGAGCCGGGCATGCTCCAGGCCGTTCTCCGCTCCGTAGACGATCAGGACGCCGTCGGAGACCGAGCGCTTGCGGTCGAAGGCCCTGCGGAAGTCGGCGGGGTCCTTGATGCGCTCGTGGGGGCGGAAACTCTGGTCCTGGGGCGTCGGGGCCGGGGTCGTCACGCGGGGCGGTCCTTCTCGGGTTCGGGGCGGAGGTCGGCCGGGTCGGGCAGGGGGGACGGGGGGGCCTCGCCGAGCCGGGCCCGGACCAGGTCGGCGCGGCGGCGCAGGTGCCAGATCAGCAGGACGCCGACGGCGGCGATCGTCGCCACGAGGGCCCCGAGCAGGCCGCCGACCGCGCGTCGGAGCCGGTCGCGGGCCTCGGGGTGCTCGCGGAGGATCCGCCCGAGCCGCGTCTTCGGCCGGGCCTGGGCGTCCTCGTCGCGGTCCGGGTCGGCGGGCATGGTCGTGCGGCGGGTCAGGCGGGCCGGTCGGGCGAGTCGGGCTCGTCGACCAGGCCCCGGAGCTGGTCCGCCAGGTTCTCCAGGTGGTGGTGGAGGAGGTTCATCCGGTCGCGGAGGCGGAGGATCACCTCGATCCCGGCCAGGTTGACGCCGAGGTCGCGCTGATAGGTCATGATGGACCAGATCCGGCGGACCTGGGCGGGCTCGTAGCCCTGGACGCCCCCCTCGGACGAGCAGCGGACGAGCCCCAGTTCCTCGTAGCGGACGAGCACCTGGGGCGAGATCGAGAGGTGCCGGGCGACGCTTTCGCGGGGGATGATCCGTTCGTTCATGGCCGGCTCGGTTAGGGCGACTCGGAGCCGCGAGGGGGGCCCGCCCCGTCGCGGCGGGGGGCGGGGGTCACCACAGCCCCGCCCGCGGGTCCTGCTTGTTCAGCTCGGCGAATTCCTGCATCAGGCGCCGGCTCGCGTCGTCGACGTTCCTCGGGGCGACGATCTTCACGACCACGAAGAGGTCGCCGTCGGGCTTGCCGGAGGAGCCCGGGACCCCCTGGCCTTTCAGCCGGAGCTTCTGGCCGCTCGACGCCCCGCCGGGGATCGTCAGGGCCTTCGTCCCGTCGAGCGAGGGGACGTCCACCTTGGCGCCGAGCACCGCCTCGGCCACGGTCAGCGGCACCTCGACCAGCAGGTCGCGGCCGTCGCGCTTGAAGTACGGGTGCGGCTCGATGGCGAGGATGATCGTCAGGTCGCCGGCCGGCGACCCCTTGGGGCCGGGCTCGCCCTGGCCCTTGAGCCGGAGCTTGGAGCCCTCGTCGACGCCGGGGGGGACCTTGACCACCAGGCTCTCGCGGCGGCCGTCCCCGCGCTGGATCTCGATGGAGGTCTGACCGCCCCGGACGGCGGTGAGGAAGGGGATGGACAGGCGGGCCTCGACGTCGCGGCCGGCCCGGGGGCGTCCGCCGCCGGCCCGGCCGCCGCGCATCCGGCCCAGCAGGTCTTCGAACAGGCCGCCCTCGCCGCCCGATCCGCCCCCCTGGCCGAAGCCGCCGAAGAACTCGCTGAAGTCGACCGTCTCCTGGCCCGGCTCGCCGAAGCGGGCGGTCCACTCCGACGCGCTGGTGCGCGGTCCGGCGGCCCCCATGCCTTCGAAGCCGGCGGCGCCGTAGCGGTCGTACATCGACCGCTTCTCCTGGTCCGAGAGGACGTCGTAGGCGTGCTGGACTTCCTTGAAGTTCTTCTCGGCCGTCTTGTCGCCCGGGTTGACGTCCGGGTGATACTGCCTGGCCAGCTTGCGGTAGGCTTTCTTGATGGCGTCGGGCGTCGCGTCCCGCGCCACGCCCAGGACGTCGTAATAATCGCGATCAGGCATAACGCTTTACGACCTTATGGTCCAGGAGATCGACCCACCGTATTCTAGCCCGCGCCCGGGGCGGGATTCAAGGACGCCGGCGGCCGGCGGTCAGGGCAGGTCGCGGGGGCCGAAGGCGTCCGGGAGGAGCCGGTCGAGGGTCGTCCGGAGCGTCTCGGGCCCGTCGCAGGCGGCGACCACCTCGCAGCCCGGCCCGAACTCGTGCAGGACCTGCCGGCAGGCCCCGCAGGGGGCCGTGGGCGTCGGGGTCGGCGTGTAGACGAAGGCCGCGACGATCGCGGGGGGGCCCGTCCCCGAGGCGATCAGGGCCGCGACCGCGTTGCGCTCGGCGCAGAGGGTCAGGCCGTACGAGGCGTTTTCGACGTTGCAGCCGGCGAAGACCTCGCCGCGGTCGCTCAGGACCGCGGCCCCGACGCGGAAGCCGCTGTAGGGGGCGTAGGCCGAGGCCGAGGCCCCCCGGGCGGCGTCGAGCAGGCGGCGGAAGTCCTCTTCCGAGAGCATCGGCCGCCCCCCGGTCACTCGGCCGCGACGGTCGCGCCGGCCTGGGCCAGCTCCTCGACGCCGACGCGATGGCAGAAGTCGCCGAAGGTCTCGCCGGGCTGGCGCTCGGACTTGAACCGGGCGAAGACCGGGGACAGCTCGGCGGCGATCTGGTCGTGCGGGACGTAGTCCTTGAACTCGACGTTGAGCCGGTCGCCCAGCGTCCGGCCGCCGAGGAAGACGGTGTAGGTCCCCGGGCCGGGGATGCCGTCCGGGCCCATCTTGGCCGACCGGCCGACCAGGCCGATGTCGGCGTTGTAGGGCCGGGCGCAGCCGTTGGGGCAGCCGGTCATGCGGACGGTCAGTCGCTCGTCCTGGAGCCCCTGGCGGGCCAGCTCGGCCTCCAGCATGTCGATCACCGAGGGGAGCGCCCGCTCGGCGTCGGTCACGGCCAGGCCGCAGGTCGGCAGGGCGGGGCAGGCCATGGACCACCGGCGGACGGTGGACACCTGCTCGACGCTCGCGATCCCGTACTCTTCGAGCCAGGCGTTGACCTCGGCCTTGCGGGCCGGCTCGATGTCCGTCAGCAGGAGCTTCTGCTGGCAGGTGAGGCGCCCCGGGGTGCCGTACTTCTGGAAGTACGCCCGCAGGCCGCTGGCGAGGCGCAGGCTCCCCTCGTCCTTGATCCGGCCGTTCTGGACCGGGATGCCCAGGAAGAGCTTGCCGTCCCCCTGCTCGTTCCAGCCCATGTGGTCGTCGACGTCGGTGATCGGCAGGTCCTTGGGGTCTTCCAGCCGGCGGCCGAGGTATTCCTCGACCTTCGCCCGGAACGCCGGCATCCCCCAGTCGTAGATGACGTACTTGAGGCGGGCCCGCTTGCGGTCCGAGCGGTTGCCGAAGTCGCGGAAGACCCGGACGACCGCCTCGCCGACGGCCAGGACGTCTTCGCGCTTGATGTAGCCCACTGCCACCGACAGGAACGGGAAGGTCTTGTCGGCGCTGGGGGTGGTCCCCAGGCCGCCGCCGGCCAGGACGTTGTAGCCGACGATCGAGCCCCCCTCGACGTGCGCCAGGAAGGACAGGTCGTTGGCCAGGACGTCGGTGCAGTTGTCGTCCGGGAAGGCGAAGGCCGTCTTGAACTTGCGCGGGAGGTAGGTCTTGCCGAGGATCGGCTCGACCGGGTCGTCGCCGGGCTGCTTCACCAGCGGTTGGCCGGCCGGCGGCAGGCTCTGGATCTTCTCGCCGTCCAGCCAGATGTCCCAGTAGCTGGACGACCGGGGGGCGACGTGCGACGCCCAGCGCTGGGCGTCCTCGTTCATCTGGTCGTGGATCGCATCCTTGATCGGGGCGGGGCAGGCCAGGACGTTGCGCTCGACGTCGCCGCAGGCGGCGAGGGTGCAGAGCAGGTTCTCGTTCAGGTGGCGGATCACCACCGCGATGTCCTGCTTGAGGATGCCGTGGAACTGGAACTCCTGCCGGGTCGTGATCCGGAGGGTGCCGTTGCCCACCACGCGGGCCAGCTCGTCGCAGACCAGATACTGCTCGGCCGTCATCCGCCCGCCGACCATGCGGACGCGGACCATGACCATGTGGGCCTTGTCCTGCTTCTCGCGCTTCCGGCGCAGGCGGACGTCGCGGTCGTCCTGCATGTAGGAGCCGTGGAACTTCAGGACCTGGCTGGCGTCCTCGGAGAAGGCGGGCAGGTCGTTGTGCACCTCTTCCGCCAGGATGTTCTTGAGGTAGCCGCTGGCCGCCTTCAGGGCCTCGTTCTTGCTCAACTTGGGCGCCTGCGAGCCCCCGTTCGCTTCGGTCATGGTCGCACCTCTCCGCGGGACCTCGTCTGAATCATCACTATCTTAGCGATCTTGGTCGTGTATTGACCAGGGGTGAAAAGAAACATCGCCCGCGGGGGGGGGGCGGGGTCGGCCCGTGGCCGGGGGGACGCTGGGCGTCCCTGCGTGTGGAGCGGGGCAGGGCGGACGTCGCCCTTACTTGGGGATCTCGGCGGCGGGGGGGGCGGCCGGGACCTCGATCGGCTGCTGGAGGACGGAGCCGGCGGCGTTGGCGGCCTCGGTCCGCTTCTGGAGGGCCTGGAACTCGATGGCCTGGTCGAGCGACTTGAGGATGAGCTCGGTGTTGTCCTCGACGTCGGCGTTGGGGGGGGCCTGGAAGGCGAAGTCGGCGTCGCTGAGGGTCGGCTCGAACTGGACGTTCGAGTAGGAGAGGGCCAACTCGCTGGCCTGGGGGCGTTCGATGCTGCTCTTGGAGCCGATCTTCTTGCCGTCCAGGCCGACCTGTCGGGTGTCGATCAGCATGGAGACGGGCTGGCCGGACAGGTTGAGCCGATAGGGCCAGCCGTTCTCCTTGTCGATCTGGAGCGTGGCCCGGCTCGGGATGTAGGGCGGGAGCATGCCGACGCCGGGGACGGCCCCCTGGTTGGGGGCGACCAGCCCGGAGCGGTCGCGCCAGGAGCCGTGCAGGACCCAGACGGCCTTGCCTTCGAATTCACCCTCTTCCTTGCGATCGAACTTCACGGCCTTGCGGATGCCGGTCAGCAGCGCCTCGGGCCCGGCGAACCCCAGGCTGTTGAGGATCTGCTCGCGGAGGGTGGCGTCGATCTCGGGGGCGTCGAGCCGCTGGAGGATCGGCTTGACGCTCAGCTTGCGGTACGACTGGGATTCGAGGACCTTCTGGTAATCCCAGAGGATGTCGCCGTCGCAGACCTGGAGCGTGGTCCCGGCCGCCCCGGGGAGGCCGACGACGTCCAGCCGCAGGTAGACGCGCGCGGACGGGGCCTTGATGTAGCGGCCCTTGATCTGGAAATTCTGGCCGAGCATCCGCACGTCCTGGACGAGGTCGGCGGAGACGGCCTTGATCGCGGCGACCTTCTTGGCGGCCTCGTCGATCGCGAGCTCGGCCTCGGTCGGCGGCTCTTCCGGCGCGGGGGCCGCGGCGCCCCCGGGGGCCGCGGCGGCGGCCTGTCCGGGCGCGGGCTGGGGCGGACCGCCCGGCGTCTGGGCGAGGACCGACGTGGCGATCCAGGCCCCGGCGAGGGACGCGGCGAGCGTGAACGGTCGGGCGATCCGGTTGATGCGCATGATCGGGGGGTACGCTATTTCTCAAGGGTACGGGATAGATGCCCGATCTTATCCCTGGGCGTCTGGAGACGCAAGTCCGGCGGACGGTCCCCGACGGCCCCCAGGGGCCGGGTCGGTCGCCTCGGATGTCAGGACGACACGCATTCTCCCCGATCGGGAGATCGGAAGCGATCGGCCACGCACGGGCCGGCCGGCTTCGGTCGCGGGAGCTGGAGAGGATTTCCATGCAAACCATCGGTATGCTGCTGCTGGCGGCGGCCGCCACCGGCGACGGGTTCGGCTACGATCACGCCGGAGTCGGCCTGAAGAAGTGGCTTCGGCCCCACGTCGTGGCCAGCTCTCACACGCCGCCCCCGGGCGGCCCGCAGTACACGGCCGCCACGATGGGCGGGCCCGGGGCCGGCCCCGGCGCCGCCGCCGGCCGCCGGTTCGTCAACACCCGCAGCCAGGTCTACTTCCTGGACCCGGACGGGATGAACATCAGCTGGCAGACCGGGACCGGCCCCACCGGGGAGCGGTCTTACGGGGGTCAGCCCCTGGTCGTCCCCGGCCGCTACAACTTCAATCAGGGCTACATCTACCGGCTGAAGATCAGCAACATCGCCGGCCGGAACAACGTCGCCCTCTATCCGACGATCGAGGTCGCCCCGACCACGCCGGCCACCGACGCCTACCTGGCGCACAACGCGATCCCGGTCCAGTTCACGGCCGAGGATTTCGACCAGGTCGTCGACGGCGGCAACTTCGTGACCAAGGTGATCTACCTCCCGGACCCGAAGTACCAAGAAGTGGCGGTCTCCGGCGTCGAGACGCTGGTCTCCACCCGGCTGGAGCCGGGCGTCGACCCGATCATCGAGGCCGACAAGCGGGGCACGATCCTGCTGATCGTCCGCCTCGGCGCCATCGACCTGGAGAATTCCGCGGTCGTCGGCGGCGTCCCCTCGGGCCCGGTCGTCGGCACGCCGATCGAGGGCTCGCTGAGCCCCGCCCCGGCCTCGGCCCCGGCCGGCCTCGTCCCGCCGGTCACCGAACTGCCCCCGGGCGACCTGCCCCCCGGCGTGACCGCCCCGGCGGCCTCCGAGGCCGTGCCGCTCGACGCCGCCCCCGCCCCCGGCCCCGGCCTGGAGCCGGTCGCCCCGGCGGCCCCCGCGCCGAACCCGGCGGAAGTCCCGGCCCCCGAGGTCGAGGAGGTCCCCGCCCCGGCCCCCGAGGCCCCGCAGTTCTGACAATCGGAACGACGGCGAAGGACGTCCCGAGCTGATTCGAGCCGAAGGCCCCGGCGGAAGCGTCCCCGCGACGCCTCCTCCCGGGGCCTTCGACGACCCGGCGGGACGAGCGTCCGTCCCTCACCCCCCACGTGCAAGGATCGAGGTCGATGAGCCGACACGCAAAACCACCCGGCCGCCGGTGGATCCGAGGCGGCCTGGTCGCGATCGCCCTGGGCCTCGCGCCGGCCGGGCGAGGGGCGGACGCGGCCCCGCAGGACGCCCCCCTCACCTCGACGCCCGCCCCGGCGCCCGGCGTCGCCCCCGAACTCACCCCCGCCCAGCCGCTGGAGCTCGCCCCCCCGGCCCCCGCCGCGACGGCCGCGCCGGCCTCGGGGGTCGTCACGCCCGAGGGCCACGGCCTCCCGGTCAGCCCCCAGCCCGACCCGAACGTCCAGGTCGTCCGGTTCCAGGGGCCCGAGGGCCTCTCCGTCGAGGTCCTGGCGCCCCAGGCCGTCCCGGCCAGCGTCGGCGACGGCGGCGGCCTGCTGACCGTCGGCCTCCAGCGAGGGGTCGGCTATCGTCTCCGAATCGGCGAGATCCCGAACCGCCCGGGGGCCGAGCTGTTCCCGGTCGTCGAGGTCGTCGGCCACCTCCATCGCCCGGCCGAGATCGACCCGGGCAAGTATCCGATCCGCGTCGTCTTCAGCGACCAGGAGCTGTGGGACGTCGTCGATCGCGGCCGCCTGATCACCAAGGTCATCTACCTGGAAGACCCCGAGCAGGCCCTGCCGCTTAAGCTGGGCAAGGACGCGATCCCCTCCGTCGAGGTCGGCGCGGCCGAGGACCCGATCCGCGTGGCCGCCGCGCTCGGCCGGGTGGTCGCCGTCGTCCGGATCGGCGGCCGGCGTCCCACCCTGGACGAGATCCAGGCGGGCGCGACCGGCGACCTGGGCCTCGACCACCTCGCGGCCCCGTCGGCGACCGGCGGGCGCTGCCCGTTCTCCTGCGGCCCCGAGCCCTGCCCGCTGCCGCCGGGCCCGGCCTGCCCGCCGCTCGAGCCCGGCATGAGGCCGCTGCTGCCCGGCGACGAGTACCTCTGCGACGGCGGCGACCGCGGCGCGAAGCTGGGCGTCGGCCCGGGCGGGGCCGTCCGCGGCGTCGACCCCCGCGACGCGGTCGTCCGTTTCGACGTCGGGATCGACAGCTACCCCGACCCCAAGGTCCTCCCCACGAACCGGGTCTGCATCTACGCCCCGCGGTTCGCCGAGGTCCGGCTCAGCACCGGGACCGTCGAGAACGTCGAGATCCACGGGGTGAACCTCAACACCCTGACCCAGAAGCCCGCCCAGGCCGAGAAGACCGACGACATCCGCCGCCTGGTCCAGAACCAGGCCCCCGAGATGGCGCGCGACCGCCGTCGCGTTCAGGCGGCCCGGGGCCAGGTCTACGCCGGCGAAGGGTCCGACGTCCGCGGCGCGATGGGCTATGGGAACGTCCTGCAGCCGAAGATCGGGTCGCAGGCCCAGTCCGCCTCGACCGAGCGGCGACGCCAGGCCCCGGTCGTGGCCCGAGACAGGGTGAAGCTCTCCGGGATCAAGACCGCCGAGTCTCCGGTCATCGCCGACCTCGTGCAGGGGACCGGCGAGGCCGTCCGCAGCCAGCCCACGCTGGAGATGACGGGGGTCGAGACGCCGCCCAACCGGCCCGGCCTGGCCGTGGTCAAGCGGGTCGACGTGACCGAGGCCGAGCCCGGCGACGTCGTCACCTACGCCATCGCCTACCGCAACATGGGCAACACGCCGATCCGGTCGGTCAGCATCGTCGACAGCCTGCTGCCCCGGCTGGAATACGTCCCCGGCTCGGCCAAGGGGCCGAAGGGCGCCGCTTTCTCCGCCGGCGAGAACCAGGCCGGGTCCACCGAGCTGCGTTGGGACCTCCGCGAGACGATCCCCCCGGGGGCCTCGGGGTACGTCTCGTTCCAGGCCGTCGTCCGCTAAGTCATCCCGACATCTCGTTCCGGCGACGCCCCGCCGGCCTCTCGGGCCGGGCGGGGCGTCGTCGCGCGCGGCCTTTCCGGTTTGCTGATCCGCTCTCGCGGTCGTGCCGATAAAGCGGGATGGGCGGCTTCGGGCGTCGGTCGTCCGAGGGGAGGCCCGTCGCCCGCTCGCGAGGCCCGCGCGGAATGACCGATCTCGCCCCAGCCCGGCCGAGGAGCCGCCGCCCGTCCCCGCGACGGGCCGCGATCGCCTGGCTGTGCCTGGGGATCTCCGCGAACGCCGCCGCCCAGACGCCCACCGCCTCGTCGGACACAGGGGTCGCGGAGGCCGTCGAGAAGCTGGCCCGCCGCCTGGAAGATCTCGAACGCCGCAACGCCGCGCTGTCCGATCAGAATGCGGAGCTGTCGAGGCGCGTCGACGAGCTGAACCGCCGCCTGGAGGGGGAACCGGGGCCGGACGCCGGAACTCCCGTCGTCGAGGCCGAGCCCCTGGCCGACCTCCTCGAGCCCTCGTGGACCGATCCTCCTCCCGCTTCCGCCGGCCCACCGATCGCCGCCCCGGCCGATGCGCCGTCGGCCCCGAGCCCGAAGTTCCGGGTGGGCGAGTATGACGAGGCGGCCGGGGCTTACGTCCTGGTCCGCCCGACCGACGCGCAGAAGGTCCCGTTCGAGCTCCGCTTCGACCTGATCACCCAGGCCCGGTTCATGAACTTCGCGCGGAGTCGCGACGCCTGGTTCGACTCGGCCGGGGAACGGCAGCCGATCCGCAGCTTCAACTCATTCGAGGTCGCGCGGAACTTCCTGGTCTTCTCGGGCTTCGGGATCGACCCGAGGCTCCAGTTCTCGGCCATCGTCTTCTCGTCGACCTCGATCGACGACACGGTGTACCTGGGCTGGATCAACTATCGCTTCAGCCGGGCGTTCGACCTCCGCGTCGGAAACTGGCTCGTGCCCGGCACGCGCGAGTGGTACGAGTCGTTCCGCCACACGTTGGGCTCGGACCGGCTGATGGCGACCACGTTCTTCCGGCCCAACATCAGCCCCGGCGTCTGGGCGCAGGGGGAGCCGGTCGACGGCCTGAACTACGTGGCGATGCTCGCGAACTCGCTGAGCCGGTTCTCCCAGGGGCTGGCGACGCGCGTCGGCTCGTCCCTGGCCTTCGGCGGGACGGTCTGGTGGGAGCCGACGGACGACTACGGCGTGGGGGTGTCGGACGTCGAGCACCACGAGGACCGGAGCTTCCGGCTCGGCACCAGCGTGAACGTCGCCCACGAGTCGAACCAGGGGCTCTCGCTGGCCTCGCTCCGCAACCCCGAGGACACCCTGATCCGCCTCTCCGACGGCACGCCGCTGTTCCGGCCCGGGGCGCTCGCGCCCGGCGTGGAGCTGTCGTCGACCAACCTCCAGCTCTGGACGGTCGACGCGGCGATGAAGCACCGGGGGCTGGGGATCTCCGGCGAGTATTTCTTCCGCTGGTTGAACGGATTCCAGACCGTCGGGGGGGCGTCGCCGTACGAAGGCTTCTTCGACCACGGCGGGCTCCTCCAGGCCGGCTACTTCGTCAAGCCGACCCGGCTGGAGGCGTTCGCGCGGACGTCGTTCGTGCTCGGCCGATTCGGCGGCGGGGCCGAGTACGGCGGAGGGCTGAACTGGTATCCGCGCGGGACGCGGACCTGGCGGACGACGTTCGAGGTCCTCCGCGTGGAGGGCTCGCCGGCGCAGAACTTCATCACCGGCTACCGCGCGGGGGAGACCGGGACGCTGTTCCAGCTCCAGTGGCTCAGCGACTTCTGAAACGAGACCTCGGCGGTCCGCTCAGCGGGCCTTCTCCGCCGCGAGCAGGTCCAGGAGGGCCTGGATGCCGGCCTTCGCCACCTCGGCGTCCTGCTCACCGGTCCCGCCGCCGACCCCGACCGCGCCGACGATCTGGCCGTCGACCACGATCGGCACGCCCCCCTTGAGCGGGGTCAGCTTGCCGCCCGAGCCGGCCGCGGCGGCGGCCAGGCTGAGGCTCAGGAGCAGGTCGGGCTCCCCCTTGGCCGGGAGCGGGCCGGTCTCCTGGCGGAAGGTCGCGGCGGCCACCGCCTTCGTCAGCGCCGTCTGGCCGCTGGCGGGCCGGGCGCCGTCCATCCGGGCGAACGCCAGCAGGTGCCCGCCCGCGTCCACCACCGCGATGTTGTTGAGCAGCTTCTGGGACTCGGCCTTCTCGCGCGCGGCCTTGAGGATCACCTCGGCCCCCCTCAGGTTCAGCTCGACGCGGCCCCGCGTGACGAGCGGCGGCTCCGCTTCCTGGGCGGCGAGCGGGGCGGCGAAGGCGACGGACAGGGCGAAGGCGGCGAGCAGCAGGCGCGAAGGGGCGATGACCATGAGTCCCTCGATGGCGTGGAGAGGAGGATCGCGGGGCGGGCGTCGGTCAGACCTCGGCCGTCGTGTAGAGCGGGTCGATGACATCGCCCGTGCAGAGCCGGAGCGGACGTCCGAGGCGGTCGCGAAGCTCCACGGCGGGGTCGATGCCGAGTGCCCGGTAGACGGTCGCGGCGAGGTCCGGCGGGCCGAACGTCTTCGTGACCGAGTAGGCCCCGAGCTTGTCCGACTTGCCGATCACCTGGCCGCCGACCACCCCGGCGCCCGCGAAGACGGCCGGGAAGACCGCCGGCCAGTGGTCGCGGCCCGGCACGGCCCCCGGCGTCAGCTGGGAGATCCGAGGCGTCCGGCCGAACTCCCCGAGCATGACGACCAGCGTGTCGTCCAGCAACCCCCTCGCCTTGAGGTCGTCGAGCAGGGTCGACACGGCGCGGTCGAGGGCCGGGAGCAGCTCGTCTTTCAGCCTCGGGAAGTTGCCGACGTGGGTGTCCCACGTCTGGACGATCCCCATGGTCGCCTGGACGACGGGCACGCCGATCTCGACGAGCCGACGCGCGGTCAGGAGCGAACGGCCGAAGATATGACTGCCGTAGCGTTCGACGACCTTCGGGTCCTCGCGGCCGATGTCGAGCGCGTCGGCGACGGTGCTGTTGCAGAGCATCGCCAGGGCCGCCTCCTGCTGGTCGGAGAAGGAGTCGTCGGCGATCGGGGCGGCCGTCTGGGTCAGCATGTGGCGGCGGCGGTGCAGGCGCTCGGGGTCGAGCCCTTCGGGGAGGCTCAGGCTGTCGTCGCGGGCCTCCGGCTTGTTCGGGTCGAGCCGGAGCTGCCAGGGGTCGTTGCGGGGGCCGAGGAACCCCGCGTCCTGGCCCGGCCAGGTCAGCGGCCCCTCGATCAGCTTGAGCGGCA
>Ga0182738_1006632_pt1 | contig 11961 bp, 5 predicted proteins | sample eDN5th30CBELigMG_FD_128876 | JGI IMG/M metagenome (GOLD analysis project Ga0182738, IMG submission 128876) | Enriched Miracle-Growth compost microbial communities from Emeryville, California, USA - eDNA 5th pass 30_C BE-Lig MG (version 2)... ...
AGGCCGCTGCCCTTCTCGGATTCCACCCACTTGTAGTTGCCGACCCGGGCGGCGCGATCAGTCCGCCGCTCCCAGAACATTTCGCTGCGTTGCGAAGGAGTTTCGCCGCGCAGCACCGGCAGCATGTTGAAGCCATCGAGCGTGACGCCTTCCGGCGATTTCACGCCGGCGGCCGCGCACAACGTCGGAAAGATCTCAAGCGAAGTAAGGAACTGGTCAGAAACCTGGCCGGCCGGGATGCGGCCTGGCCAACGAGCCAGGAACGGCACACGGATGCCGCCTTCGAACATTTGGGCCTTCTTGCCCCGCAGCGGACGGTTATCGGCGGGGCCGCCACCGCCATTATCGGAAAAGAAGATCACCAGCGTATTCTCGGTCAGCTTCAACTCGTCGAGCGTATCTAGGATCTCGCCGACGGCGTCGTCCATGGCGGTTACCATCGCCATGTATTTACCGCGATTGGTGCTACGCACCGCCTCGGGGTAACGCTCCAGATATTTGTCAGGCACCTGCAACGAGTCTCGCTCAAGATTGGATGCCGAGTGCGGCGCATTGAACGGCACGTACAGAAAGAATGGCCGGTCGTGATGCTGCCGCACAAAGCGGACGGCTTCTCGGCGGAACAACTCGGTGGCATACTGGCCGTGGTCTTCCTCGGTGCGGTCGTTGCCGCGGAACATCGAGGGGATGCCGTAGCGCTCGTGCGAGTAATAGTCGATGCCCGTGTTGGCGAACCCATAGAACTCGTCGAAGCCGCGCTGGAGCGGCAGAAACCGCCGCGCGCGGCCGCCGTCCCATTTGCCGAACACGCCAGTGGCATAGCCGGCATCGTGCAGAACCTCGGCAATCGTCACCTCGCGCGTATCCATGCCTAGGGTCATCTCCGGCGACACGGCGTACTCGGCCTCCGTATAACGGTGGCCGTAGTTCACCAGGTCGTTGCGGATCATGTCGTATAGGCCGTTGCGCTGCGGATAACGGCCGGTGAGGATGCTACCGCGCGAGGGCGTGCAAGCTGGCCAGCTCACGTAGAAGCTGGTCAGCCGGGTGCCTTCTCGCGCCAGGCGGTCGAGGTTGGGCGTAATGATCTGCGAGCCTTCCAGGCAGCCCAAATCAGCGTAGCCCTGGTCGTCGGACACGATCAGCACGATGTTGGGCCGCCGCGCGTCCGTGGCCTTTGCCGGTGCTTCATCGCTGATGGCTGCGCAGGGCAGCAAACCCAGGACCACCAAGAGCCCCAGCAACCAACTAGAAGTTTGCGTGAGAAACCTGCGACGACGAACAGACCTGGTCGCAGTAACTGCGGCAACTCGCATGGCAAACGCTCGCGCAAGATAAGAACTGTAGCGCAAATGGAGAAGGCACGCGTGACAAGGCGGCGGCTTCCGGCTCTGCGACAGTATTGTGGCCGGCGGCGCGAGAATCAAACTGCCGGCTGGTAGAACGTGCGCGCAGCAAACGCAGGACGGTTAGAGTGCTTCGTCCTGTTCGTCGGCGCTTGGGCTGGCTGCCGGGGCGGTGCTCGACGAAACTTCGGCTCCGTCGTCGGCCAGCGAAGCGACGCCGGCTGAGTCAGGCTTCAGGCGAGGCAGGTCCGAGGTATCTTCGGGCTCGTCGCGGTACACGTCGTCGATCGGGATGCGATCAACTTCCTGCCGCAGCAAGAAGTAGACGATGGTGTATGCAGTCCAGAAGAAGCACACGCCGTAGCCGGTTACCAGCAGTCGGCCAAAGCTGGCCCAGAATCGCAGGATGCTGCCGCCGGTGGTATCGGGCCGCACGCCCAATTGCTCAGGCGTGGCCTGCAAGCTGCCGAAGGCCGCCCAATCCAGGGCACGGTCGGAACCGGCGAGCAGTCCGGCAATGCCGGAAGAAAAACCGTATGCCAGGTTGATCAGCCAAGCGACCACAAACCAGCCAAAGGCGCCAAGCAGCAGCGCCATCGCCAGGTACATCAGGTAATGAATCGGTCGGCTACCCAGATAGCTGTAAAGGCGGCCCACGGCGTCGAAGGCGTCGGTGTTTTCTTCAATGCTGAGGTTGCCCCACAGCAGCGGCCAGCCCAGGGCGAGCCCCGCTACCAGCACGGCGATGCCCAAGCCGGCGAGAACGGCCAGCGGCCACACCACCGCGGAAATGGCAAAGCCAATGTCGATCCGGCTCAGTAGGCCCAGCGGCAGAATGAACAACGCCGGCACCAGGGCGAACAACAGCGGCAACAGCGGAGCCGAAAAGTACGATACCCACTTGCGACTGGCATGCCGCGTGGCAGCCCGAAAGCGGTAATGCTCCGAGGCGTATTTCACCGCCGTGACGCGGGTAATGGCGCCGCCCACCCAGGCCCAAACCACCAGGGCCCACAGGGCACTCACGGCGAACAGGGCCCAGCTTCCGATCCCCCACTCGCTAAGCGGGGGAAAAAGTGTGCCGCCCAGAGGTGCCACTGCGAAACGGCTGGCAGCCTGGAATCCCTCTCCGGGCAGCGTCGCCGGGGTTCCTTGAACAACGGAGTTCACGGCCGGGCAAACCGGCGGCAGTTCCCATTGCCAGGGCGACACCCTCAGCGCCTGCACCTGGCGGGCTACCTGGGCGTCGTCACTGCCGGCGAACAGCGATGCCAGCACCTGCCATCCCAAGCTGGTGGCTATAATCCCTAGCACCGCCAGCAATAGCGTGCGGGGGGAAGCAGCCATCCAGACGGCGCGCCAGAGCGTAAGACTCGGCAGCACCTCACGCCACGAGACCTGATGCACAATGCCGCGCTGCGGCGGCGACGGGTTTGGGATTTGGGGGGCTTGGGTCGTCATAAGTCCAGGCATTATACGGCGTTCCAGGGGGGCCGCAAGAACGGTTCGCAGCCGTCGTCAGTAGCGGTCATTTGGGTTACTCCCGCCACAGCAAAATCAACGATCACCGCTTCATCTGCAACCGCAGTTAACACGATGCGCAGGACGCGGCCAAACAGTTTGTCTGTTCTGCAGCGGTTGCCCATTTTAACGCGCCGTATGGGTGGTTCAGCGCCGAACGGTGCCTGCCCAGGTGAGTGCTAGCATGATAGAATCCCCTCGGGAAGGATCTGCCTGTACGCCTGCCGCTGAGGAACGCCCGAAATGAGCGAAAAGCCGTTTGTTCATCTCCATTGCCATAGCCACTACAGCCTGCTTGATGGGGCTAGCCCCATCAAGGCGCTGGTGCGCAAGGCAAAGGACAGCGGGATGAACGCGCTGGCGCTCACCGACCACGGCAACCTTTACGGTGCGCTGGACTTTTACCGCGCGGCTAAGGATTCCGGGATCAACCCGGTGTTGGGTATCGAAGCCTACGTGGCGCCCCATTCGCGGCACCAGAAGGAGCCGGGCGAGAGCAGTTACCACCTCACGCTGCTGGCGCAGAACCGCACCGGTTTCCGCAACCTGGTGAAGATGTCGTCCAAGGCCTTCCTCGAAGGCTTCTACCGCAAGCCACGCATCGACCGCGATCTGCTGGCCGAACACAGCGAGGGCGTCATCTGCCTAAGCGGCTGCGTCTCGGGCGAGTTCAGCCGGGCGATCCTCAAGGGCGGTAACCCGGACCTCAACATCGAAGAAGCGATCGAGATCGCCAATTGGTTCCACAGTATCTTTGGCGATCGCTACTTCATCGAGATCCAGAACAACAACCTGGAAATCCAGCGGCTGGCCATGGAGGGGGCCGTGGACGTTGCCCGGCGACTGGGCTTGCCGCTGGTGGCCACCTCCGACGCCCACTACGTCAACCAGGAAGACGCCGAAGCGCAGGACATTCTGCTATGCGTTAACACGGGCAAGTTCCGCACCGACACCAATCGGATGCGGATGGATGGTAACCAGTTCCATCTCCGCACGCCCGAGGAAATGTATGCTGCCTTCCCCGGCTACGAGGAGGCGCTAAAGCAGAGCCAGTTGATTGCCGACAGCGTCGACATCGACCTGGAACTAGGCAAGCGGCACTTCCCGTCTTTCGACGTGCCGGAGGAGAAAACGCCCGGCGACTATCTGCGCGAGCTGTGCATCAACGGCTTGAAGGAGCGTTACGCGGGCAACGAAGAGATGTGTCCCGGCGGCGAACTGGCGCCGCACGTGATGGAGCGGTTGGACCGCGAGCTGGGCGTGATTATGCGCTTGGGCTTCCCCAACTACTTCCTCATCGTGTGGGATTTTGTGCGGTTTGCCGTTGAGCAGGGCATCCCGTGCACGGCGCGTGGTTCAGGCGTGGGTTCGCTGGTGGCCTTTGCGCTGAAGCTTAGCCACGTTTGCCCGATCAAGTACGACCTGCTGTTCGAGCGGTTCCTCGACGTCAACCGTCTGGAAGCGCCCGATATCGATATCGACTTCTGCAAGGACCGCCGCGGCGAGGTCATCGAGTACGTCAAACGCAAGTACGGCGAAGCCAACGTGGCCCAGATCGGCACGTTCGGCACCCTGGCGGCCCGGGCGGCGATTCGCGACGTGGGCCGCGCGCTGGGCATGCCCATCTCGCGCGTCGACAGCGTCGTGGCGATGGTGCCTGATCAGCTAGGCATCTCGCTCGACCAGGCACTGGAAAAAAGCGAAGAACTCAAAAAGACGTACGACACCGACGGCGAAGTCCGCGAACTATTGGACCTGGCCCGCAAGGTGGAAGGCCTGGCCCGCAACGTCGGTACGCACGCCGCGGCGGTGGTGATCGCCGACCGCCCGCTCGATGAGTACGTGCCGCTGCAACGGGTGCAGGGCAAGGAAGAAGTCATCACTCAATGGGCGATGGGCGACGTCGAAGCCGCCGGCCTGTTGAAGATGGACTTCCTTGGCCTGCGGAACCTGACGATCCTCTCTAAGGCCGTCGACTTCATCAAGCAGACCACCGGCCAGGACGTCGATCCGCACGATTTCCCGCTGGACGATAAGGAAACGTTCGCCCTGCTTCAACGTGGCGAAACCAAGGGCATTTTCCAGTTGGAAAGCGGCGGCATTCGCGACCTGTTGCAGCGGATGAAGCCTGACCACTTCCGTGACATCATCGCCACGAACGCGTTGTACCGTCCCGGCCCGCTCGAAGGCGGCATGGTCGACGACTACATCGAGGTGAAGCACGGTCGCAAGGAGGCCGTGTATCCACACCCGGTGATGAAAGAAATCCTGGAAGAGACCCACGGCGTGATGGTCTACCAGGAACAGGTGATGCGGATTCTCAACCGCCTGGGTGGCATCCAGCTTTCCAGTGCGTACACCTGTATTAAGGCGATCAGCAAGAAGAAGCTGCCGATCATCGCCAAGTTCCGCGAGGAGTTCCTGGAGGGCTCCCAGGCGCAAGGGCTGGACAAGAAAAAGGCCGAAGAACTCTTCGGCATGATCGAGAAGTTCGCCGGGTACGGCTTTAACAAGTCGCACAGTACGGCGTACGCCAAGATCGCCTACATGACGGCCTATCTGAAGGCCCACTACCCTGTAGAGTTCATGGCGGCGCTGCTCTCGGGCGATATCCCCGGCCGCAACTTCAAAACCAAGGACTCGCTGGTCGAGCACTTGGAGGACTGCACCCGGATGGGCATCGAAGTGGTGCCCCCGGACATCAACCGCTCGTTTGCCGACTTCGCCGTGGAGGACGGCAAAATCCTGTTCGGCCTGATGGCGATCAAGGGTTGCGGCGAAGGTCCGGCCGGCGCCATTGTGAAAGCCCGCGAGGCCGATGGTCCCTTCCGCGACCTATTCGATTTCTGCGAGCGGGTTGATCCGACCGCGTGCAACCGCACGGCGATTGAAAGCCTGATCAAGTCCGGCGCGTTCGACAGCACGGGCATCCGCCGCTCGCAATGCCTGGCCACCCTGGAGCGAGCCTTGCAGCAGGGCCAGTCAGCGTGGAAGGACCGCCGCACCGGCCAGAAAAACATGTTCGACATGTTCGAGGAAGAGGAAGAAACGCCCGCCAAGGGGGCATCGACGCCGGGCTTCCCCGACATGCCGGAGTGGGAGGACCGCGAAAAGCTCCTATACGAGAAAGAAGTCCTGGGCTTTTACCTCTCCAGCCATCCGCTGGCCGAGTACGAAGCCAAGCTGAACCTATACCGGTCGCACAGCACGGTCGAAGCGGCCGCCCTCAGCCACCGCACCGAGGTTTACCTGGCCGGCATGCTCTCGGCCATCAAGTTCTCGCACACCAAGAATCCGCGGCCCGGCCAGGTGCATACCAAGTATGCGATGTTCGACCTGGAAGACCGGGCAGGCATCATGCGAACCATTATCTGGCCCGAGCAGTTTGCCGAGTTCGGCCACCTGGTGAAGCCTGAGGCAATTCTGCTGGTGCGAGGTGCAATCGACAAGCGACCCGGCAGCGACGACGCGAACCTGATCGTCAACGAGTTGATTCCTATCGATGAACTCGACGCCCGCTACACCCGCGGCGTGATGATCCGCTACGACGAAGCCCAGCACGGGCCGCAGAAGATCCACCAGTTGTACGAGATCTTGCGCGGCTACCCGGGCGAGCAGGTGCTGCAGTTGCTGTTGTGCCTGGAGGACGGCCACCGGGCCCACATGCAATGCGATGGGCTCCGACTGGAGCTTTCGACGGAGATGCGCCGCCGGGTCGACGATTTGCTTGGCCCTGGCAACCTGCGGCTACTCACGCGCCCGCCCCGCCCAGCCGCCAACAACGGCAATGGCAACGGCCGCCGGAACGGCTACCGCAACGGGCAGAACTAACGACAAATAGGGGCCGCTGTGCCGACCACAAACCGCGTGGAAACGCCGTAAATCGCGGTGCCATCAGGTCGGCAGCGTCAGCAAGAGAAGCCGCGTCGATGGCCAGTGTGCGCGTATTCCCTTACCGGCTAGAACGTGCGGCTCTCCGGGTACCAGCTACGGATGATCTGCCAGCGAAGGTACAAGAGCGCGACCAGGTTGATCCCTTTGAACAGGATCAGCCAGCTTTCCAGCACGTACGCCTCGCGGAAGTCGCTCAGGCCAAAGGTCACAAACGCCAGGCTATAGAGTAGCTCCAAGGGTGAGTTGCGGTGCCGCAGGTAGCGAGCCAACACCAGAGCCGCGAACACCAGCCACGCGCAGCCCTCGATTAGGTTCATCCAGTGGTACGGCTGTTCGTACCACTCGCTCGTAGCGTTGTAGGACCACCACGTGTGGGTGAACAGGTAGCGGCCAATGTCCTGCATGCTTTCGCCCCGAGCCGGATCGCATCATCCGCACAGGCAGCATCCGCGGCCGCCGCGCGGTACACTGACAGGGTAAGACGTCTGCGCCCGTTCATCCAGTTCGTTCCACCGAAGCTGCCATGGCTGCCGATCACCACGATGATTCGCAACTGCTGGTAGCCCTGCTGGCCGAGGCCCGCGGCGGCAGCGCCGAGGATCGCGAACGGCTGTTTGCCCTCTGCAAACGGTACCTGGAGGTGATCGCCCGCAGCCATGTGGAAAGCTGGTTGCGGGCCAAGGTCGATGCCTCGGACATCGTGCAGCAGACGATGTTGGAAGCGCATCGCGATTTCGACCGCTTCACCGGCCAAACGAGCGGCGAGTGGCTGGCGTGGCTGCGGAAGATTCTCACCCGTAACGCGGCCGACTTCGTGCGTCGCTACCGCACGGCGGCCAAGCGCAATGCAGCCCGTGAAGTGCCGCTGGCTGGCCACCGTCCTGCCGATTCGCAGCAAATGGGGCCGCCGGAGCCCGCGGCGCTTGATCCTTCGCCCAGCCAGCAGGTGATGCGGCGTGACGAGGAGTTGCGGCTAGCTCTGGCGTTGAATCAGCTTTCGCCCGACCATCGCGAAGTGATCATGCTTCGTAATCTACAGCGGCTTCCCTTCGATGAAGTGGCCCGCCGGATGAACCGCTCGCGGCCGGCCGCGCAGATGCTGTGGGGCCGAGCCATCCAGCGGCTTCAAGGCATCCTCCAGGCTGAGGAAAACGGCAGCATGCCCCGGTAGCCGCCTTCCTGGGATTGCGCGCATTGGCCGGCGATTCCCCTTACAATGGCGGGGGCACGTCCCGGCTTTGCCTCTCCATTTGCAAGGGAGATCACCATGCGCGCTGGCTTGGCATCCCTCGTGACGGTTACCTGGTTCACGAGCCTGACGTACTGCAGCCTGCTTTGTGCGGCACCGGGTGATAAGCCGCAGGATGCTAAGCCGAACATCGTTCTGATCATGACCGACAACCACAGCCCTTGGACGCTGGGTTGCTACGGTAACCGCGAGATTCGGACGCCGCACATCGACCGCCTTGCTCGGGAAGGCACGTTGCTGGAGCACTGTTACAGTTCCAACGCGGTCTGCTCACCCACGCGGGCCACGTATCTCACCGGCCTGCTGCCCAGCCAGCACGGCGTGCACCGTTATCTGAGTGCGGGCGGTGCCCAAGTGGGTTCCGCTGCGTACAGCACCATTGCCGAGTTTCGCACGCTACCCGAAATCCTTCGCGATGCCGGGTACGTTTGTGGCCTTTCTGGCAAGTGGCACCTGGGGCTGAACACGCAGCCACAGGAAGGCTTCACGTTCTGGGTAACGAACCCGCACGGCGGCACGCGCGAATTCTACGATCAGGAAGTGATTGAGGGCGGCCGCATTCGTTCTGAGCCAACGTATCTGACCGACTACTGGACCGACCGCGGCGTGGAATTCATCCGCGATCACCGCGACCGGCCATTCTTTCTGTTTCTCTCCTACAACGGCCCGTATGGGCTGGGCAGCAGCCTGCTCAATCCGCCCCGCAATCGGCACGCTGATTACTACCGCAACCACCAACTGGGATCTTTCCCGCGAAGGAAAGTTCACCCCTGGCTGTTCAACAACCGCAACTTCATCAATAACCCGCAAGCCATGCGGCGCTACGCAGCCGAAATCAGCGGCGTGGACGATGGCGTGGGCCGCATCCTGGCCACCCTCGAAGAACTGAAATTGGACGACAATACGCTGGTGATCTTCACGGCCGATCAGGGCCTGGCCGGCGGGCAGAGCGGCTTTTGGGGGATGGGCGATCACACCCGGCCCCTCACGGCGTACGACTGGACGATGCACGTCCCGCTGATCTTTTGCTACCCTGGCCACGTGCCGCAGGGTGTCCGCTCCAAGATCCAGGTTAGCAACTACGATCTGCTGCCCACACTGCTGAGCTACCTGAACCTGTCCGACCAGGGGCCGCCGCCGCGCACGCTGCCCGGTCGCGATTTCTCCGACCTGCTGCGGGGCAAACCGCTCAAGGATTGGGACGATACTACGTACTTCGAGTTCGAAAATGTCCGTGCGATCCGCACACCACGGTGGAAGTACATCGAGCGGATTCACGAGGAACCTAACGAACTATACGACCTCGCGGCCGATCCGGGCGAAACCAAGAATCTTTACAGCGCGGACGAACATCAGGCCGTGCGTGAGGAACTGGCCACCCGACTACACACCTTCTTCGAGCGGTACGTCGATTCCCAGTACGACCTATGGCGGGGTGGCAAGTCCAAGTCGGGGTTGATGCGGGCCGAATTGTTCCCCGGCGCGGCCAACTATCGGTCGAATGCGGCGCATGCCAACGAGCCACAGGCTCCGCCCAGGTAGCGCTGGAGGGACACTTCGTAGCAGCGAGGGGGCCAGTAACCCGTCTTGCCAGCTAGCACCGCGGGGCTCGCGAAAGTCGCAGCGCCGCATACGGGACAGCAACCACGCGTGCCCTTCACTCTTTCGCAGTTGCTCCCTTAAATTGCGGGCTGTACTACCGTACAATTCAGGGTTCGCCGTCGCGACTTGGATGGTCGCGGTCGCGGCTACCACTCCCCCACTGCTTCAGCCAACCCAGCTCACCCGCATGCCGGCTTCCGATATCGTCATTAAGGGCGCCCGCGAACACAATTTGCGGGACGTCAGCCTGGTTCTACCTCGCAACCAGTTGATCTGTCTGACGGGTGTCAGCGGATCGGGCAAAAGTTCTCTGGCGTTCGATACGCTGTTTGCCGAAGGGCAGCGGCGGTACGTCGAGAGTCTGTCGAGCTTTGCGCGCCAGTTCTTGGGCCAGATGCCCAAGCCCGACGTCGACGCCATCGACGGCCTCAGCCCTTCGATCTCTATCTCGCAGAAAACCTCGGGCCAGAACCCCCGTAGTACCGTCGGGACGATCACCGAGATTTACGACTTTCTGCGGGTGCTGTACGCCCGCGTGGGGCAAGGCCACTGCCCCAGTTGTAATCGGCCGATCACCGCGCAGACGCAGGAACAGATCATTGGGCGGATTCTCCAGTTGCCGCAGGGCACGGCTGTTTCGATCCTTGCCCCGTTGATCCGCGGACAAAAGGGCGAGCATCGCGATCTGTTTGAGAACCTGCTCAAACAGGGGTTTGCCCGGGCCCGCGTCGATGGCCAGGTGGTGTCGCTCACCGATCGGCTAGCGCTCGATCGGCAGATGCGACACAACATCGAGGTGGTGGTCGATCGGCTGAAGATCAGCTCCAACGTGCGCACCCGACTGGCCGAGGCTGTCGAATTGGCGCTGAAGCTGGGCGAAGGCAACCTGATTGCGGCCGTGCAGGCCGGCGGCGATGCCCTGCCGGCGCTCGAACTGCCGCCCGATGCCGTGGCTCAGCAGGCCGACTCGCTAGACATCCAGCTTTCGGCCCATTACGCCTGCACACACTGTAGCCGTAGCTTTGAGCCGCCCAGCCCGCAGCTTTTCAGCTTCAACAGTCCGCAGGGCATGTGCCCCAGTTGCGACGGCTTGGGCGAGGTATTCACGTTCGACCCAGAGTTGCTGGTCACGCGCCCCGACCTCAGTTTTCAGCAGGGCTGCTTTGAGATCATCGGCAAGTGGCGCGAGATGGGCCGCTGGCGGCGGCATATCTTCCAAGGTGTGGCAGACACCATCGAACGGCTCGAGGAACTTGAGGCCGGCCACCTGCTCGAAACCGCCTGGGAAGATCTCGAGCCCAAGTACCGGCAGATGCTGCTGTACGGCACGGGCGATCTGCACATCACCTACACCTGGACCAGCGGCGGCAGTGCGCACAAGTACGGCGGACGCTGGGAAGGCATCATCAACGAACTGCGCAACAAGCATCGCAACTCCAGCAGCAAGATGCAGCGGCGGCAGTTCGAGAAGTACATGCAGGTGGTGCGATGCGGCGAGTGCAGCGGTAGCCGGCTCAACTCGCAAGCCCGGGCCGTCACACTCACCTCTGAGCACCCCAAGTTTGCCGAGTCGGCGAGTCTTACCCTGCCGCAAGTGTGCAGCCTGGCCGTTTCCGACGCGGCCGACTTCTTTGCCCAACTGCAGTTGAACGCCACCGGCCAGGCCATTGCCGCCGAGGCCCTGAAGGAAGTCCGCGGCCGGCTGGGCTTTTTGATGAACGTGGGGCTCGATTACCTCTCGCTCGACCGCACCGCGCCGAGTCTATCCGGCGGCGAGTCGCAGCGCATCCGCCTGGCCGGCCAGATCGGCTGTGGGCTCGTAGGTGTGCTGTACATCCTCGACGAGCCCTCCATCGGCCTGCACCCGCGCGATAACGCGCGGCTGATCGACACGTTGACCCAACTCCGCGACATGGGCAACACCGTCGTGGTCGTGGAGCACGACGAAGAAACGATGCGGGCCTCAGACCACCTGATCGACTTTGGCCCCGGGCCCGGCATCCGTGGCGGCGAAGTGGTGGCGATGGGTAACCTCGACGCCGTGGTAAAGACCCCGCGCAGCGTCACCGGCAAATACCTGTCGGGCAAGGAAGCCATCGAAGTCCCGCCACGGCGACGGCCGCCCGGCGAAAACTGGCTGCAAATCGTCAACGCCCGGCAGAACAACCTCAAGAACGTCACCGCCGAGTTGCCGCTGGGAACGTTCATCTGCGTGACGGGCGTGTCGGGCTCGGGCAAAAGCTCGCTGGTCAACGACGTGTTGAGCGAAGCCTTGTGGCGTGACCTCAACGGCGGCGACGGCCATCCCGGCGACCACGACGCTATCGAGGGCATGGACCACCTCGATAA
>Ga0182738_1006633_pt1 | contig 11960 bp, 7 predicted proteins | sample eDN5th30CBELigMG_FD_128876 | JGI IMG/M metagenome (GOLD analysis project Ga0182738, IMG submission 128876) | Enriched Miracle-Growth compost microbial communities from Emeryville, California, USA - eDNA 5th pass 30_C BE-Lig MG (version 2)... ...
CGCGGTCTTCAATTGGGCGCGGTTGCTGCGCGATAGCGCCGGCAATATTCTCGCTGTTATCCCAGGAGCAGGAGAAGCAATCGCAGCCCGCGAGTTGACGTTCTTCGGCTTGCGCTCCGGCCCTGCCGCCGCCAGCACCGTCGTCGATGTGACGATGGAAATCGTCAGCCAGCTCTTTTTCACATTGCTCGGGCTCGCGATACTTGCGTGGGAGAAGCCGGGAGAGCCGCTCGCCTTATGGTCACTGGCAGGTGTCGCAATCACTGCAGTGGCAATGGCGGGCTTCATCGCAGCCCAGCGCGGCGGCCTTTTCCATATGCTGCAATCTCTGCCCGACCGGCTGGGCCTAACGGCTCCGTGGGATGCGAGCGATCAATCGCAAAGCATCCATGCCGGCATCGAAGCCATCTACCGCGAGCCACGCCGTGCGGTCTACTCGGTGCTTCTGCACTTGATTGCCTGGACCGTCGGGGCCTGCGAAGCCTGGCTGGTCCTGTCATTCATGGGGCATCCGCTCGGGCTCAGCGAAGTTCTCGTAATCGAGAGCCTGATTTTCGCGATACGCACGATTGCATTCATCGTGCCTTGGGCTGCGGGCGTCCAGGAAGGCGGTTACATCGCGGTTGGCGCTCTCTTCGGCCTGACACCGGACGTGGCGCTCGGTCTGTCATTGCTGAAACGGGCGCGAGAACTTCTGACCGGCGTGCCAACCCTCCTCGTCTGGCAGGCGCTCGAAGCGCGGCGCCTGCTGCAGCAGGCGCCGAACGCGAAGAACGGCTAACGGCGGGCGCGTTCGAGAACGTTGGCGCCTGAATTTATTTGCAGCGCCTCGCGAACCGTCTCGACGATACCGGCCGCGGACAACCCGGCATTTTGATACATCGCCTCAGGCTTATCCTGATCGACGAAGCAGTCGGGCATAATCTTCGAGCGCACCTTCAGACCATGATCGAGCAGACCATTCTCGCAGAGATAGTGCAGCACGTGGCTTCCGAAACCGCCCACTGATCCTTCTTCGATCGTGACCAGAACGTCGTGAGACTGCGCCAATCGCCGGATCAGATCCGTGTCGAGTGGCTTCATGAAGCGAGCATCGGCAATAGTCGCCGATAATCCCAGCGCCGCAAGCTGGTCCGCGGCTTTGAGGGATTCCTCAAGGCGCGTGCCGAGTGAAAGCAACGCCACCGTCGAACCTTCGCGCAGGACGCGGCCTTTACCGATCGGCAGCACCTGCCCAACCTCAGGCAACGCCACACCGGTGCCTTCTCCGCGCGGATAGCGGAAGGCGCAGGGGCGATCGTTGATCGAAACGGCCGTCGCAACCATATGCGTCAACTCGGCTTCATCGGCGGCAGCCATGATGACGAAATTCGGCAGGCAACCGAGATACGCGAGATCGAATGAGCCGGCATGTGTCGAGCCGTCGGCGCCGACGAACCCGGCGCGATCGATCGCGAAGCGAACCGGAAGATTCTGAATCGCGACGTCGTGGACGACCTGATCATAGCCGCGCTGCAAGAACGTCGAATAGATCGCTGCAAAAGGTTTCATGCCCTCGGTCGCCAGACCGGCAGCAAACGTTACCGCATGCTGCTCGGCGATGCCGACGTCGAATGTACGATCCGGAAATGCCTTGCCGAAAACGTCAAGGCCTGTGCCATCGGGCATCGCAGCAGTGATCGCGACGATCTTCGGATCTTTCTTCGCCTCAGCGACGAGGCTGTCGGCGAAGACGCGCGTGTACGATGGCGCTGCTGCCTTCGGCTTCGATTGCACGCCCGTCACGACATTGAACTTCGCGACTCCATGATACTTGTCCGCTGACGCTTCGGCGGGTGCGTATCCTTTGCCTTTCTTCGTCACGGCGTGAACGAGGATCGGTCCGTGCGTCGCATCACGCACGTTCTTCAAGACCGGCAACAGCTGGTTGAGATCATGCCCATCGATTGGGCCGATGTAATAAAAGCCAAGTTCCTCGAACCAGGCGCCGCCCTGCCAGAGATGCCGCGTATACTCCTCGACCCGCGCCGCGCGGCGCTCCCAGCTCTTCGGTAAACGCTTCGCCAGCTGCTTGGCGATGTCGCGAACGTAAAAATACGAGCCGCTGGAAGTAAGCCGCGCGAGATATGACGACAGCGCCCCCGTCGGCGGCGCAATCGACATATCGTTGTCATTGAGAATGACGATCAAACGCTCATTCCGTGCCCCGGCGTTGTTCATCGCCTCATAGGCCATGCCGGCGCTCATGGCGCCGTCGCCGATCACGCAGACAACGTTGTTCGTGCCGCCCGACATGTCACGCGCCACGGCCATCCCAAGGCCGGCGGAAATCGATGTCGATGAATGAGCCGCGCCGAACGGATCGTAGGCGCTTTCGGTGCGCTTGGTGAAACCCGACAGGCCGTTCGGCTGCCGCAGCGTCCGGATGCGATTGCGGCGCCCTGTCAAAATCTTATGCGGATACGTCTGATGGCTGACATCCCAGATCAGCCGGTCGCGCGGCGTGTCGAAGACATAATGCAGCGCCACGGTCAACTCGACGACACCGAGTCCCGCGCCCAAATGGCCGCCCGTTACCGAAACCGCGTCGATCGTCTCCGTACGCAATTCATCGGCAAGCTGCCGCAGGTCGCACTCCGCCAGCCGCCGCAAATCGTCCGGAGTATCGACTTGATCCAGAAGCGGCGTCTTGGATGACCGAGATACCACTGCATCCATAGGCCGACATCCCCCAACTACGTTCGAGTCCTTGCCACTCAAATTATGGACCTTTAGACCGGCTCAAAGAATGGACGATGCCACTCACCCGGGACTCTGCGGGAAAGTGTTGCAGACAAGCCTCATTGTTTACAAACACAATCTCATGATGGGCAAAATAAGGCCATTCTACTGCCCTACGGCGAGCCGGGCTTCGGATAATGGGCCTTTTCTGAGGAAAACACTACGAGAAGGAGACGGGCATGGCCCTGATCAGAAAGTCGTTAGTTGCAAGTCTCGTTTGGCGCGCGTTGTTATTCGCCGGACTATGCGTTCCAGTCGCTGCGCCGGCTTACGCTGTTGGAACGCCGGATCAGACCATCGACGTTCTCAACGCCAAGCTGCTTGCCACGATGAAACAGGCTCAGGCGCTCGGCGTGCAAGGTCGTTATGAGGCCCTGCAGCCCGTCCTGTCGAAGACTTACGATATTGCGTCCATGACGCGCATGGCCGTCGGCCCGACCTGGGACACGTTGCAGCCAGGACAGAAGGCTGCATTGACGGACGCCTTTTCGCGTATGATGATCGCGACGTATGCGAAGCGGTTCGATGGCTTTTCGGGTGAAACGTTCAAGATCACCGAAGTCAGCAATCGCGCCAGCGACAAGATGGTCAAAACGCAGATCATCCAGAGCAACGGCAAGCCTGTTCCGATCAACTACCTGATGCGTAAGTCGGGCCCTGATTGGAAAGTCGTCGATGTTTATCTGGATGGCACGATCAGCGAGCTTGCAAGCCGCCGCGCCGAGTTTTCGTCGATCCTGAGATCGAGCGGGCCGGACGCGTTGATCGCGTCGTTGCGTAAACAGGGTGATCGGCTTCTGTCGGGGGGTTGAACCTCCCCTCGGAAACTGAGCTTGGACGTCATGGCCGAAGTTTGGTAGCGCCGGTCATGACGTCCCTCTTTCAGACCACGCCGGACAATCGAAAATTGTGATGGCCGAGAGCGGTGCGCCGGAATGAATTGCCTGCACCGCTGTAAAATTTCCGAGCAACAAGATCTGAGAAACGCGCTGCGCACGGCCTAGCCGTATCGCTGTTACTGCGCGGTCGCCGTACCATCGTCGGCTGTCGTCGGAGGTCCGACGATCACAACCGTCCGCGGACGCGCCGACTGAAGTTTCGGCACGTTGGTGACATTCCGGTTTTGCAGCATGGTCGGCGATGACACGAGTTCCATGACCGGCTCGATGGCATTCGGATCGGGCGGAGGCGGCGTGCTCGTCAGAGCACTTGTATCCAACGCTTCCTGCAACTCTGCTTGCCGCTTCTGGTCGGTGACGCTCCGCAGCATCGAATAGAAGTCGATCGAGCTGTCCTCGAGCGTCTGCATGTCTTCGACTTTGCTGAGATTCGTAATCGGGCCAGCCACCGAACCGGCGAGATCGATTTGGCTAGCCACAGACGCGAGCTTTGTCGGGATCAGAGCCGCCGCCGGGATCTGCGCACCGAATTCGACGCCCGTCCCGATCGCATCGCGAACGTTCGTTGGTCCGATAATCGGAAGCACCAGATAGCTGCTTTCGCGATAGCCCCAGACATACATCGTCTGGCCGAAATCGCCCGATTGCTTGCTCATGCCCTGGGTTGCCGCAACATCGAACAGACCGCCGAGACCAAGCGTTGAATTCAACGCAAACCGGCCAAGCGTCGTCGCGGCAGCGGCTGGACGCAACTGCAGGACATTGTTCGCGAACACCATCGGTTCATTGAGGTTGGTCGTGAAAGCATCGAGGCGATCGCGAACGCCTTCAGGCACGTTATCCGTGTAGGCCTTGGCAGCCGGATAAAGAACCGAGTGATTGAAGTCCTGATTGCTTTCGAAAACCGAGCGATTGAATTTTTCGTTGGGGTCCGCCAGGACTTTCGGCACGTCCTCTTTTTCAGGCGAGGCGAGATAGTCAGGCGATGAGATAGAGGGGCCCGCGCCGGCGCAAGCGGACAAGCTCGCACCAACGAAAACGCAGCCGACCCAATTTAGGATGGCGCTCGACCTCACGTCTCGAAATTCCCCCCTTGCAGGCCCCCGCCCGTCAGGCATCCTTAGATTTACCGCACTCGCCGACGGAACGCTACAGTGATGCGCTCCGCTCCGGCGAGCTTCCGTAAATATAAACCGGAAAGTAACGTCGGAATGACGTCCTGTCTGTGGCTTGTTTGCACACTTTTGGCGATTATTGGAAGCACTTACGCTCTCTTCGCGTCTATTTTGGTGTCACGATTCGCGCGCCAATCCAGGCCGGACGCTGCGCCATCCGACAGCGTCACGCTGCTCAAGCCGCTTCACGGAGCGGAGCCCGGTCTAACGAATAACCTCGAATCATTTTGTGCACAGGATTATGCGGGCGAAATCCAGCTCATTTGCGGCGTGCAAGATCCAACGGACCCCGCAGCGCTCCTCGTCCAAAACCTCCGCGCGAATCATCCCTCGTCCGACATCGTGTTGGCGAGAGGTTCAGGCGCGGACGCGCGCAATCCAAAAATCGCAAATATCATCAATATGCGGCCGCTGGCTGAGCACGAGATCCTGATTCTCAGCGATAGCGACATGCACGTCGGCCCCGCCTATATATGCGATGTTGTCACCGCCTTGCGGCAACCCAAGGTTGGCCTCGTCACGTGCCTCTATCGCGGTCGCGCAATCGGTGGGTTCTGGTCTCGCCTCGCCGCTGCTGGCGTCGATCAGCATTTTCTTCCAAGTGTCCTCGTGGGTTTGCATTTGGGACTTGCACGTCCGTGTTTCGGATCGACGATCGCGCTCACAAAAGGGACGCTCGACCGCATCGGCGGCTTCGAAGCCTTTGCTGATACGCTTGCCGACGATTACGCGATGGGCGACGCCGTGCGCCGGCTTGGGCTCAATGTCGCGATTCCGCCGTTCACAATCGGCCACACCGCATCGGATGCCTCATTCGCCGAACTTTTCGCGCACGAACTCCGTTGGGCCCGGACGATTCGCCTCGTCGATCCAATAGGCTACGCGGGCTCGATCCTTACCCATCCCCTGCCCTTTGCGCTCATCGCGCTCCCCCTGAGTGGCTTCAGCGCAATAGCTGGGATCATCCTCGCCGGGACGCTTGCCTCGCGCCTTTGCGTTCCGATACAAGTTGAACGGCTGCCGGGTGGAGGGAAAAGCTCACTCTGGCTCAGCCCTGTGCGAGACCTCGTAAGTTTCGCAGTGTTTGTCGCGAGCTTCGTTCCCGGGACCGTCAATTGGCGGGGGCGCAGCTACCGCGTCGATTCCGATGGCTCTGTGACGCCGACTCGAAAGGTGCCCTAATGCGCACACTGTTTCTGCAAGCCCCTTCGTTCGATGGCTTCGACGGCGGAGCCGGCTCGCGTTATCAGGCCCGTCGTGAAATTCGCTCGTTCTGGTTTCCGACGTGGCTCGCGCAACCTGCAGCACTTGTCGAGAACAGCAAGCTGATCGATGCGCCGCCGCATCGTGTGAAGCTCTCAGACGTCACCGCGATCGCCAAGGATTATGATCTCGTCGTTCTCCACACATCGGTCCCCTCGTTTGCGTCGGATGTGGCGACAATCAAGGCGCTGAAAGACGTCAATCCTAATCTCAAGGCCGGCATGATCGGTGCGAAAGTCGCGGTCGAAGCCGAGAAGAGCCTCGCCGCCGCTCCTATTGTCGATTTCGTCGCGCGCAACGAGTTCGACTTCACAATCAAGGAAATTGCCGACGGGCGCGATTTCGCAAACGTACAGGGCATCAGCTATCGCAACACTAGCGGCGTTATCGTCAACAATGCCGACCGGCCGGTCCTCGAACAAATGGATCAGTTGCCGTTCGTGACGCCGGTCTACAAACGCGACCTTGAGATCGAGAAGTATTTCATCGGCTATCTGAAGCATCCCTACATTTCGCTCTACACGGGTCGCGGTTGCAAATCGCGCTGCACGTTCTGCCTCTGGCCGCAAACGGTCGGCGGCCATCGCTACCGGACGCGCAGCGTCGGCCACGTCATCGATGAAATCCGTTGGGCGCAGAAGGCTTTCCCGCAGGTCAAGGAATTCTTCTTCGACGACGACACCTTTACCGACGACCTGCCGCGCGCCGAAGCCATCGCCAAGGAACTCGGCAAACTCGGCGTGACATGGTCGTGCAATGCCAAGGCCAACGTTCCAAGAGACTCTCTGAAAGTCCTCGCCGACAATGGCCTGCGTCTTCTGCTTGTCGGCTATGAAAGCGGGAACCAGCAGATCCTTCACAACATCAAGAAGGGCATGCGGGTGGAAGTTGCCCGCCGCTTCACCAAGGATTGCCACGAGCTGGGCATTAAGATCCACGGCACCTTCATTCTCGGCCTGCCCGGCGAGACAAAGGAAACGATCGAAGAAACGGTAAAATTCGCAACCGAGATCAACCCGCACACGATCCAGGTTTCACTCGCGGCCCCCTATCCCGGCACGTTCCTGTTCGATCAGGCGGTCAAGGAAGGTTGGCTCGACGAAGCGAATGCGGAACTCGTGGACGAGCACGGCGTGCAGGTTGCGCCGCTGCACTATCCGCATCTGTCGCACTCGGAAATTTTCCACTCGGTCGAAGATTTCTATAAGCGGTTCTACTTCCGCGGCGGCAAAATTGCATCCATCGTCGGCGAGATGGTCACCAGTCCCGACATGATGAAACGTCGTCTGCGCGAAGGCGTCGAATTCTTCCAGTTCCTGCGCGAACGCCGCAACGTCGCCTGAGAGACACGAACAAGGACCGAGCCGCTGATCCGCGGCCGGTCTAGGATTGCAATTCTTTCACCTTGCTCTCGGTGGCAACGGGCGCCTTGCTTACTTGCCGTGGCGGACCCATCAAGATCGGCTGGAACAGGACGGCTGCCGCCAGCGTCGTGCACAGCGACAACGCCAGCAGCTCACCCATGCTCGACGTTCCCGGATGGCTTGAGAAGAACAAACTTCCAAAAGCAACCGCCGTCGTCATGGCGCTGAACAGAACCGCGCGCGTCAACGACGATGCCAGCAGGCTTGTCTCGCCGGCGCGCCACGCCAGCACGTAATAGATCTTGAACGCCACGCCGACCCCGAGCAGCACGGGCAGCGCGATGATATTGGCGAAGTTCAGCGGCAATCCGAGCAGCACGCAAAGCTCGAGCGTCACGACGCCGGCAAGCAGCAACGGAACCAGAGTCAGCAGAACGTCGCTCACACGGCGCAACGCCACAAACAGAATGATCGTGATCGAGACCAGCGCCAACGCTCCCGCTTGGATGAAGGCACGCACCACGGTCTTCGCCGACTCCTGGATGAGGATCGGCACGCCCGTCGCCTCGGGCGCCACGGCGAGCACTGCCGACGCGAAGCGCCTCAGATTCGCGTTGTCATTTCCGTCGCCCGTCGGCGCAACTTGAATGCGGGCGCGTCCATCTTGCGTTGTCCAATCGGAAACGATGTCATGCGGCAGTGATTTGAACGTAATCTCCTCGGCACCGAGCGCCGCGCGAATCTGCGACAGGCGCAGTTTGAACCCATCCATCAGCGCGCGTTCGACTTTTGCCCGCTGGTCCGGCGTCGTATCCGCGAGCGCACCGAGAACGTCCGCCATGCGCGTCGCGATAGGCGCGTCGCTCTTTTTCGCGGCAGCGGCAAACGCCGACGCCGCATCCTTGAGCGTCGCTACGGTTTCATCATCCGTGGACGTCTTCGGCGTATCGGCCATATCGAACGACGGTCCGAGAAGACTTGCCGCGTCTTGAATAACCGCCAGCTTTTCCTTCTGCTGATCGGGCACAAAACTTGCCAGTGTTACAACGCGTGAAACTTCCGGCAACGTCTCAAGTTTTGCGCCCAACGCCTCCGCATCGGCGAGCGATGGCTCCAGGATGTCGATCGTATTCGGGGCTGTCGCCGGATCTTTCATCAGATCGTTGAACGTCGCGACCGACTCGACCTTGTCGCTGCGCAGATTGATCGGATTGAAGTCGAACGTCAGCCGCTGAAGCAACGGCAATCCCGACGCGACGCCGATAGCAGTTAGAGCCAGAATCGCAAACCTGTACCGCGCCATGAAGCGATCCACCGGCGCCAGCACGCGATAGCCAACCTCGCGCGGCTCTCCGGGAGGATTGAGAATAACGAGCAAAGCCGGTAGCAGCGTAATGCTCGTCAGAAATGCAATGACCATCCCGCTGCCGGCGATCAGGCCCAACTCCGATACGCCGCGATAGTCGGTCGGCAGAAAGGCATAGAAACCGGCGGTCGTCGCTGCGGCCGCCAACGCCAGTGGCTTTCCGGCATTACGCCCAGCCGCGACCAGTGCCTCTCTAAGCCCGTCTTTTTCGTGCCGTTCCTGCCGGTAACGTACCGAAAACTGAATACCGAAATCGACGCCGATGCCGACGAACAACACCGCAAACGCCACAGAAATCAGATTGAGCGCGCCGACCATCGCCAGCCCTAGCGCCGCCGTCATCGCTAGGCCCGCGAAAAGCGATACGACGACGGCAAAGATGATCCGCCCCGATCGCAATGCCAGCCAAAGAATGAGTAGGACAGCCCCAATGGTCAGACTCGTGTTGAGAAGTGCACCCTCCGCGACCGTTCCGAACTCCTCGTCCGCCATCGGCACCGAACCGGTCAGCCGCACGCGCACGCCCTTGTCCGGCGTCAATCCAAGTTCGCGCGCCGTCGCGCGAATGGTCTCGGAGGCTTCCTCACCCGGTTGTAGCTCACCAAAATCAAGGACCGGCTTCACCTCGATGAACCGCCGTAGGTCGGCAGGGGCGGGCTTCACGTTTGTCAGCAACTCGTCCCACGAAAAAGTCGACGGCTTGCCCGCAAGCAGATCCTCGATCGATCCGGCAAGCACGGTGAGCGGCTTTTCGTAATCGGCCCACACCGCACGGCCTTCCTCGACCCCTTGCGGAACCAGCGACAGCGCCTTCGCCAAACCGTTGAGACTTGGATCGGCCGCAAGAGTTGCGAGCACCGGTTGCGCCTTGATCAGATTTTCAGTGGTCTGCTTGACCTCATCGAGCGACAGATAAAGCAGGCCGTTCTTTTCAAAGAATGCCCCGCCTTCGCGGCGTCGAACGGCTTCGAATGGCTTCGGCGTTTTCGCGGATAAGGCGCTGACCAGTTCGCGCGCCGCCTTCTCGGCAAGCTCCGGCGTCGTCCCGTCAATGACGACATCAATCGTGTCCGTATGCTGTGGAAACGCCGCATCGAACTGCCGCTCCCGTTGCCGCCAATCGAGATCGGCGGAAATGAGCTGGCTGGTGTCCGTCGTAATTGCGAAATGGGTGGTAACGTAATTGATGGCGGCCGCCGTAAGCCCCAATGCGAGCACAATTGTCAGCCACGGAAACCGCAGCGCGGCCTTCACGATCTGGGCAACGGTTCGTTCGATCATGCGGTCACCGGCGGAACCTGTAGGTCATGGCAAAGGTCGAAATCGTTCGTGGCATACCGCGCCGGGCCATTGACTATTTAAGTGGAAGACTTGGCTGCTTAGCAGATGCACCGTGCTTGCGCACTTCGCCCAGCGACTATGTTGCTTTTGAGACACCACGATCACGGCGCTTATCGGAGCCACGTTGGCTTGAGTCCATATCGGCATATTTAGCGCGTAGAGTTGGAGCTAGAAGGACGGCGTGTTCTGGGCCGACGCGCCACGCTCCGCATTGAAGCGGAGTCCGAGATTGCGGGAAAACCGTGGTCGCGCATCGCAGAACGGGGGTTTCTGCATGAAAATAATTCTGGCGCAACCGCGCGGCTTCTGCGCGGGCGTTGTCCGAGCCATCGATATCGTGGAGCGCGCACTCGCGGCGCACCAAGGGCCGGTCTACGTGCGCCACGAGATCGTTCACAATCGCCATGTCGTCGATGGCCTGAAGGCGAAAGGCGCGCGTTTCGTTGAAGACCTGAACGAAATCCCGTCCGATGCCGTCGCCATCTTTAGTGCTCACGGCGTATCGCACGCCGTGGAGCAAGAAGCCGCGACCCGAAAACTCAACGTCATCGATGCAACGTGCCCGCTCGTGACGAAAGTCCACAATCAGGGACAGCGATACGCCTCTCTGGGCCGCACGGTGATCTTTATCGGCCACGCGGGACACGCGGAAGTAGAAGGAACGCTTGGCCGAATCACCGGCCCCGTCCACCTGGTGGAAACCCGGGACGATGTCCTGAGATTGGACATCCCGGACGACACCCCGGTTGCCTACATCACCCAGACCACGCTCAGCGTCGACGACACGCGCCAGACGATCGAAGCCATCAAGTCACGCTTCAGTGACGTCATCGGCCCCGAGACTCGTGATATCTGTTACGCCACACAAAACCGGCAGACCGCCGTCCGCAGTCTTTGCCGCCATGTCGAAGCACTTCTCGTGGTCGGCGCGGCCAACAGTTCGAATTCCAATCGGCTGAGGGAAATCGGGGAAGAATGCGGCCTCCCGAGCTATCTCGTCGCAGATGGACGCCAGATCGATCCGGCATGGCTTGCCGGAATGGAAACCATCGGCATAACTGCGGGTGCGTCGGCCCCTGATGTTCTTGTTGATGACGTCATTGGCGCGTTAGCTAAGCTCGGACCAATAGAGATCGAAGCGCTGCAAGGCGTCGAAGAGAAAATTACATTCCGCCTGCCACGTGAATTGCTCGAGGCTTCGTAACCGCAACTCGAAGCCTCATCGAAAGAAGGAGCCCCAAGGGGTGGGAATTCCGCTAGACCAAGCATTGTCGATCGGCGCCTACGTGCTGAAGCAGCACCTCACGGGCCGCAAGCGCTATCCCCTCGTGCTGATGCTGGAACCGCTGTTCCGTTGCAATCTGGCGTGCGCCGGATGCGGCAAGATCGATTATCCCGACAAGATTCTAAACCAGCGCATCTCCGTCGCCGACGCTCTCCATTCGATGGATGAATGCGGAGCCCCCGTCGTCGTCATGGCCGGCGGCGAACCCTTGCTGCACAAAGAGCTTCCCGAGATCGTCAACGGCGCACTCGCCAAGGGCAAGTTCGTCACCGTCTGCACGAACGCGCTGCTGCTCGAAAAGAAGATCGATCTTTATAAGCCGCACAAACGCTTCAACTGGTCGATCCATCTCGACGGCGACAAGGAGATGCACGACAAGTCGGTGTGCCAGAAGGGCGTCTACGACCGCGCCGTCGAAGCCATCAAGGTCGCAAAGGCGAAGGGCTTCCGCACCAATATCAATTGCACGCTTTTCAGCGATGCCGA